>ENA-OQCL01000124-OQCL01000124.1-human-gut-metagenome-genome-assembly--contig:-NODE-124-length-41841-cov-5.377907_pt1 | contig 41841 bp, 41 predicted proteins | sample MGYA00242502_ERZ504586 | MGnify/ENA primary metagenome ERZ504586 (study PRJEB26092, sample SAMD00036316) | human gut metagenome | host: Homo sapiens | study: EMG produced TPA metagenomics assembly of... | reverse complement strand
AGAGCAGCCGCCATGTGACGGCCATGACTCCCGCGACGCTCCACGGAACGAAGAGGCCGAAGACCGCAACCGCTCCGCCCTCGGCCGCGCCGCTCGCGCCGGGCGTCGGGATAAAGTATAGCATGAAGAGCAGCAGCGATTCAGCGAGAAGGCACTGGAGATAGTTCACCTTGAAGCCGGCCGCGAGTATCAGGCAGGGCATCACCGACATGTAGGTGACGAGGTGCGCGGCGGCGAGGAGCGCCGAGAGCGCGAACCAGCCCTTGCCGGTCGAGGTGAAGAGCTTAATGTTGTCGTTGTACGAGGTTATTTCATGGTTTATCCAGCGCGCGGCGCGCAGGAGGTATTTCGACTTGAGGAAGCCTATTTTGTTGACCCAGACGAGCACGGCGTTGACCCAGCGCTTTATCCAGCGCGGGCGCGCTATGCTGACGACGAGCAGGAAGGCGCAGCCGCCGATGAAAAGCACGACGTAGCATGCGTACCAGCGCAGGTATGAGTATTTTTGCAGGAGGTCGGGCTCGGCGATCATCGAGAAGGGGACGACCATCGCAAGTAGAAAGAGCACCTGAAGCGTGCGCACGAGCGTTATCGCGACGGACTTCCCCACCGATACGCCGTTCCTGTAGAGCAGGTAGACCTGGAAGGGTCCGCCGCCGCTCTGCATCGGCGTGATGGCGCTGCCGAAGTAGTTTATCCAGACGACGGAGAGCGTGCAGCGCAGCGACAGCTTTTCGCCGGCGGCGCGCGCGAGCGTCATGAACTTGAAGGCGTCGAGAAACCACATGAGTACGACGAGCGCCGCCGCGCACGCAAGAAGCGACGGGTTCGCGTCGCCGAGCATCGCGAAGGTCGAAGCGTCTATGCTGCAAAACAGCACGCCGACTATAGACAGTACGACGATTATGACAAATATCGAAAAGCTCTTTTTAACGCTCATTCTGTCCTCCCTAAGACAAAACGGAACGGCGAAGCAAGGCCGCCGCGCACCTTACTATTTTAACATAGGCTCTGCGGAAGAGAGGGAATAAAAATCCTCCGATATCTGCGGCAGCCCCTCGCGCCACGCGAGCGCGGCGGCTTTCGTGCGGTCGGTGAGCTCGAGCTTTTTTCAGAATGTGGCTGACGTGGTTCTTTATCGTTTTTTCGGAAAGAATCACTTTTTTTTCGATATTTCCTTATTCGTAAGGCCGAGCGCGAGCCAGTAGAGTACCTCGCGTTCGCGCGGCGTTATCTCGCCGAGCGGGTCGCTCAGCCGCTCCGCTCCGCTTCTGCCGCCGGCGGCGGCGAGGACTTTTTTGCTGACGTAGCGCTCGCCGCGCGCGAGCGAGCGCAGCGCGGAGACTAGCTCCTCTATATCCGACGAGCTCGACATGACGCCGATGCCCGCGTTTTCGCCCGCGAGAGACAGAAGGTCGCCTGTCGGCTCCTTCACTATGAGCAGCGCGCGCAGCTCCTTCCTGTCGCGCTTTCCCTCGCGCAGCATGTGTATGGTCTCGGCGTCCGGTATCTGCCGGTGTATGACGACGATTCCCTGGCCGCGCACGAACACCTCGCGCAGTCCCGCGGCGCCGCCGTCCGCCGCGCTTACTTCGAAATCCTCGACGCTGCGGAGCGCCGCGCGCAGCGCGTCGGTGAACAGAGAATCCGCGTCGGCGAGAATTATCTCAATTTTTTTCATTACGGCGCACCTCCGGCAAAATCTATGCTAGCATATCGTAATATGACATCTTCGAAGGGGAGCGATCCAGCTGAAGGATTTTGAGGAACATTACCCCATCTCAAAGAAAATATCCCGCTTCATAGGAGAAGCCATAAGGGATTATAGCATGATAAAAGCGGGAGACGGCGTCATGATAGGCCTTTCGGGCGGGAAAGACAGCCTGCTGCTCTCGCTCGCGCTCGCGTCGCTGCGCAAGCGCAGCCCGGTGAAGTTCGAGCTGCGCGCCTGCATGATAGACCAGTCAGGCGGCTCGATGGAGACCGGGGCCGTGCTCGGCTACATGGCGGAGCTCGGCATCCCCGTCACGACGATTACGCACCCGACATACCAGATAATGAAGGAGCGCGAGGAGCGGTCGCCGTGCAGCCTCTGCGCGAACATGAGGCGCGGGATGCTCGCAAACGCGGCGCGCGCCGCGGGGTGCAGCGTGCTCGCGCTCGGCCATCACAAGGACGACGCGGCTGAGACGGTGCTTATGAACCTGTTTTACGGCGGACGCTTCAAATGCTTCCATCCGCACCTCTACATGAGCCGCACGCAGATTCGCGTAATTCGCCCTATGATTTATGTCGAGGAGCGCAGCATACGCCTCGAAACGGAGCGGCTGGCCCTGCCGGTCACTAGCTCCTGCTGTCCCTTCGGCGGCGCGACGAAGCGCGACGAGGCGAAGGAGACGCTCGCGCGCCTGATGGCGGAGACGCCGGAGCTGAAGAGCAACATCATCCACGCGCTGAAAAATATGCGCGAGTCCGAGGGCTGGCCCGGCGGGATGCTGAACGGATAGCATTTGCGCGATACGCGCGGGAATTACAAAAAGCGGGAGCCGTTTCAGACTGACGGCCCCCGCTTTTATTTTACGTTTCCGGATTTATCTGCGGCTCTGCGAGACTATCGTGAAGCTTTCTTCATCCTCGCCGTCATCTTCGTCATCGTCCCCGCCGTCGCCCTCATCGCCGTCGCCGTCGGGCGATTCGGAGTCTTCACCATCGGCGGTTTTGACCTTTTCCTCGGATTTGGAGGACTGGACGGCGGCTATCAGCGCGGCGAGCTGTTCGTCGCTCATCTCTTCGCCGCCGGCGTTCGGCTTGATTTTGATGAAGGTACGCTGCACACCGTCAACATAGTAGTTCGTGTCGGCGATGACCAGAGCGCCGGATTTGATGCGCTCGGCCTTGATTTCGCTGACGAAGCGGTCTTCGAGCAGGTCCGCGGGCGAGAAGGATTCTTTTGCGTCCTTCTTGCCGCGCTGCGCTCCGGCCTTGCCTGCCTTGTCCTTTCCGCCGTCTTTGCCGGCCGTCGCGTCAGAGGCGAGCTTGCCGCGGTTCTTGCCGGGCTCGGCCTTTTCCTCCTTGCCTTCGGTCGGGTCTTCCGGCCCGCCAATTTCGACTATCAGCTGGTTGTTGGCCTCTTTCGCGCTGAGCTCGCGAATGAGCTCCTTGAACGATGTTATCGCGCGCGTTCCGGTCACGAGCGGCTCCTGCACCGGCTCCTCTATGCCGCCGCCGCGCGCCGTCACTTCGCAGAAGGCCATGGCGTTCTCCGGCACGGTCAGCTCGAAGGTCTTGACGACGGCGTCCTTGCGCCACGGGCGGAAGGTGACGTCTACGGTCAGCTTGTCGCCGGGGCTGTAGAGCTCTTTCTTGTCGCGGATTTCAATCTTCTCCACGTAGACTATGCGCGGCTCCTGCGTCAGCTCGACGTTCACCGTCACGCCGTAGGGGGCGATTTCGCGGAATTTATTGTGCGCGATGACCTTGTTCATAGCCTCAACCTCTTTCTGGAGGGATTTGACTATGTCCTTCTCCGAGAAGAAGATGTCGCGGCGCGCCCACGCTGGCTTCATGTTGCCACCGTCGACCGAATATGTGAGCATCGCGGTGCCCTGGCCCTTGCGCGACCATTCCGCGTCGATCAGGCCGACTATGCCCGTCGCGCCGAGCTCGGGGCCGATGAACGGGTCTGCGACGGTCTGGAAGCGCTTCGTCGCGCTGCGGCCAGTGTCGGCGTCCTTGAAGTTCACCGTGTAGCTGTAGGCCGCGGCAAGCCGCCCGAGGCGTCCGCCTATCGCCTGCGGCCTGTCCTGCGTTATGACGCCCGCTATCGAGTCGATGTAGCCTAGCTTGAAGGAGCTTGTGAGGCTCGGGATTATCTTGACGATTCCGGCTTCGGTCATCGCATAGGAGACCGCGCCGCGGTTGAACATCGGGTGCGCGAAGGCGATGAAGCGACCGTCTTTCGAGAGAGCCGTCAGCGTGCCGATGCCGCCTGCGGAGAAATCTCCCCACGCGAGCGCCGCGCCTATCGCCGCGCCCGGCTCGGGCTTCCAGCCGAGGTTGACGGGGCTTCCGGCCTCCGCCTTCGTACCGAAGGGGACGACCTCGACGCCGAACTGCTTTTCAAGGCGCTTCGACATCCTATCGCTTATGCCGTCGACCATGAGCGGCATCATTTTCTTTTCAAGCTTGCCTTCGGCTGGGAGCTTCGGCTCGCCCGCGGCTTCGGGCTTTTTGTTGCTTTTGGCTTTCTGGGCAGTTTTGTCCTTTGCCGCGGGCTTCGGCTTTACGTCAGCGCTCAGAGGCTTTTCGAGCGGCACGGGCGGGATTTTGAAGTCCGGTATCTCGTCCTTCCACTCCATCGCCTGCACCATCTCTTCTATCGGCGTCACCATGCCGAGGTTGCTGTCGGCGAAGGTCCACCCGTAGCCTATCGCGCCGATAAGCTTTCCGTCTATGTAGACGGGCGAGCCGCTCATGCCCGCCGCTATGCCGCCGTGGGCGCGCACATATTCGTCCTTGACCTCTATGACAATGAGGTTTTTGGGGCTCGTCTTGCGCGGCAGCACGCCTATGACGCTGATTTCAAAGGGCATTATCTTCGTGCCGGAGAACACCGTCTTCGCGTATCCCGTCATTCCGGGCTTTATCTGCGAGAGAGGCATGACGGGCTCGGTCGGGACGAATTTCTGCGGCTTTTCGGCGGCGCAGGCGCCCGCGCAGAGCGCGAAGGCGAGGACGAGCGCCGCCGCTATGGCTGTAAATCTTTTCATCTTATGGAATCTCATCTCCGTTACTGTTTTTTGTCGCTTTTCAGGAAGCGCAGGTAGGCGATTATCAGTTCGTCGATGCTGCCGTCGAGCACGGCCTGGACGTTGCCTATCTCGCAGCCCGAGCGGTGGTCCTTCACAAGCTGGAAGGGCTGGAGCGTGTACGAACGTATCTGACTGCCCCACGCTATCGACCTTTTTTCGCCCTGGATACTGTCGAGCTGCTCCTGCCGCTCGCGCATCATGCGCTCGAAGAGCTTGGAACGCAGGACCTGCATCGCCGTCGCGCGGTTCATGTGCTGCGAGCGCTCCGTCTGGCAGGATACTATTATCCCCGTCGGGATGTGCGTGATGCGCACCGCCGAGTCGGTCATGTTGACGTACTGGCCGCCGGCACCGCTCGAGCGGAAGGTGTCCATCTTGAGGTCCTCGGGGCGTATCTCTATCTGCACGCTTTCTGGCAGGACGGGCACGACTTCGACCGAGGCGAAGCTCGTGTGGCGACGCTTCGCGGAGTCGAAGGGCGATATGCGCACGAGGCGGTGGACCCCCTGCTCGCCCTTGAGGTAGCCGTAGGCGTAGTCGCCGGATACGGAGAAGGTCACGCTCTTGATGCCGGCCTCCTGGTCTGGAAGCTCGTCGATGACCTTCACCGCGTAGCCGCGCGTCTCGGTCCAGCGCATGTACATGCGGCAGAGCATCTGCGCCCAGTCCTGCGAGTCGAGGCCGCCGGCCCCCGCGTGTATCGTCATTATCGCGTCCCCCGCGTCGTACTCGCCGTCGAGAAGGACGAAGGTCTGGTAGTCTTCTATCGTTTTTGAAAGTTTTTCGGCGCGCGCGTAGAATTCTTCCTCCAGCTCGGCGTCGGCCTCCTCGGCCAGAATTTCCGCTATCGCCGATATTTCGTCAAGCTCGCCGCTCATCTCAGAGACCTTGTCGAGCTTGTTCTGAAGGCGCGAAAGCTCGCGCGTGACCTCCTGCGAGCCCTCGGAGCCCCAGAAGTCCGGCTTTTCCGTTATTTTGCGAAGTTCTTCGATTCTTGTCTCTGACGCGGGCAGGTCAAAGACTCTCACGCAGCTCATCGAACGATGAACGCAGGTTTGTAATGACGGTCGACGTTGGAAGCGAAACCATCGATTACCCCTCCCCAATATACAAATTAACCTTTATTATAACCTCACCGGCGCAAAATCGTATATAATCTAGTGGATTTTTAGACGAGGAGGAAACGCGCGATGGCGAAAACCGCAGGCGAGGAGACAAGCAGGACGAAGCTGTTTGAGCTGCTGATCGAGAACCCGGGCGAGGTCGTTTCAAGCTCGCGCGTGACGGAGCGCCTCTCCGCGTCGCGCCAGGCCGTATTCAAAGCCGCCTGCGCCCTGCGTGACGAGGGGCTGCCGGTCGAATCGCTGCCGCAGAAGGGCTACCGCCTCGGCGACATGGAGGCCGTGCAGGCGCTCGCGCCGACGGCCGTGGAATATTTTCTTCGCGCGAACCCGCTTTTCGGCAAATTCCTATATTTCCAAGACGTAGACAGCACGCAGAGCGTCATAAAAAGCCTCGCGCGGCAGGACGCTCCTGCCGGGATAGTCGCGTGCGCCGAAACGCAGAGCGCGGGGCGCGGGCGGCGCGGCCGCAGCTGGGCCGGAACGCCGGGGAAGAACCTCACCTTTTCCGTCCTTCTGCGCCCGAAGCTCAAGCCGGGCGAGGTGCAGCTGCTGAACCTCGCGGCGGGGCTCGCGGTAAAGGAGACGCTGCGCGCGATGTACGGCATACCGGCCGAGCTCAAATGGCCGAACGACATACTCTGCCGCGGGCGCAAAATGTGCGGCATACTCAGCGAGGCGGCCGGCGAGCCGGACAGGATATACTACGCCGCGACCGGCATCGGCCTGAACGTGAACATGGAGACGGACGACATGCCGCCGGAGCTGCGCGAAGTCGCGACCTCGGCGCTGATTGAGAGCGGCATGATACTGCCCCGCTGGCGCGTGCTTGTGACGCTGCTCGGCTCCTTCGCGCGATATGCGGAGCTGCTCGACACGAAGTCCGGCGGCGCGGAGCTGCTTGCGATATACAGGCACGAGTGCGACACACTCGGCAAAGAGGTAAAGGTCATACAGGACGACGAGACCTTCACGGGGCGCGCAAAAAGCGTGACCTCCGAGGGAGCGCTCGTCGTCGAGATAAATTCCGAAGAAAAAATATTCGCCGCGGCGGACGTGCAGCATCTGCGCGCGGTATAGGAGTGGTGGAGATGCGGCTGACGGAACGCGCGCGCACAAGCGGCTGAGCGGCGAAGATAGCTCCGGCGGAGCTTGACAAAATTCTGAGGGGGCTGCCGGTCCTCAAGACCGACAGGCTGCTCGCGTCGTGGAACCACGGAGAGGACGCGGCGCTGTGGAAGATAACCGAAGACAGAATAGGCATACTGACGATAGATTTTATAACGCCGGTCGTCGACGACCCGAGGCGCTTCGGCGAAATCGCCGCGGCGAACTCGCTGAGCGACGTCTACGCGATGGGCGGCGAGCCGCTGATCGCGCTCAACGTCGTATGCTTCCCGACCTCGTGCGAGCCCATCTCCGTCCTTCAGGAGATACTGGACGGCGGCGCGCACAAGATAATCGAGGCAAACGCGATGCTCGCGGGCGGGCACAGCGTGCAGGACGAAGAGCCGAAGTACGGCCTCGTCGTATTCGGCGAGGTGGACGCGAAGGCTATGTGGACCGTAGGCACGGCGCGCGAGGGCGACTGCCTGCTGCTCACAAAGCCCGTCGGCACCGGCATCGCGGTGACGGCGATAAAGGCGGGGCTTTTCGCGCCCGAAAACGTGAAGGCAGCCGAAGAAAACATGGCGAAGCTGAACGCCGTGCCGCCGCTCTTCCCGAAGGAGCTGCGCGAAAAGGTGCACGCCTGCACCGACCTGACTGGCTTCGGCCTCGGCAGCCACGCGCTCGACCTCGCGTCGCCGCACACGTCGCTCGAAATAGACTGCTCGAAGGTGCCTCTGCTTCCCGGCATCGGCGAGATGGCGAACATGGGGCTTATTCCCGCGGGCTCTTACGAGAACAAGAAATACGTCGGCGGCAGGGTGATAAATCAGTCGCCGCTCGGACGCTTCGCGGAGGATATAGTCTTCGACCCGCAGACCTCCGGCGGGCTGCTCATCGCCGCGCCGCGCGAGGCCTGCGAGGAGATGCTCCCAATCCTGCGCGCGAACGGCTTCGAGCGTTCAGAGATAATCGGAAGGTTCGTCGCGGGAGACGAGAAGCTCTACCTGAAGTAAAAAACAGAAAGCACGAAAAAAGCGGGCCTTGTCGAAAGACCCGCTTTTATATCGCCTTCATAACGGCTTGCGTCTGACGCCTTAGAACGCTACCGCGACCGCGAGAATTACCGCCATCGGGACTGCGATCTTCGCGCAGAGAGCGGCGGCCTTGCTGAAATCCTTGCCGTAGAGCATGCCGCGCGTCATGCCGTTCACCTTCATGCCCTCGCCCGCGGTCTCCTGCGGATTTATTATCGTCTTTCTTACTTCGTTCATTGCTGCGCACCTCTTTTTCAAAATCAGCGCCCCTTATCGGGCGGCACATATTATTGCAGAGGACGCGCGCTTTCGCCACCCCTCCGTCAAAGCTGCGGGGCCGTTTCGCTTTAATCATTAATCCGAATGGAAAATCCCGCTTTAATTATTATGGCGTTCAAAACCCTTTCTGATATAATCAAATCGGAGATTTCCGAAAAGGCGGAGGATGAATGGACGACTACAGAATAACCCTCGACAATACGGACCGGCGGATACTCGCGATACTGCAGGAAAACGCGAGGACGGCCTTCACGGAGATAGGCCGCGCCGTCGGGCTCACCTCCCCCGCCGTCAAGGAGCGCGTCGTGCGCATGGAGCAGGCGGGGCTCATAAAATCCTACCGCGCCGACATCGACTATACGATGCTCGGACGCCAGCTCCGCGCGATGGTCATGCTCAAGGTCAAGAGCTACGACAGGCTGACAGAAAGGCACAACGTATCTATTGTCAGGAAGATAGACGGCGTCGTGCGCGCGTGGGACGTGACGGGCGACGTCGAGTGCATCGCCGACGTGGCGGTGCCGTCGATGAAGGAGCTCGACGCCGTCCTCGCGAAATTCTCCGCGCTCGGCTTCGCGACGACGACATACCTCGTGCTCGAGGACACGGGCGAGCTTCCGACCTCCCCCGACGGCGGCGGCAAGTAGCCGGTTCATACAAAAATCCAGGACGGGAAAAATAAATCACGGGCGCGGAGTCACCACACGCCCGTTGATTATTTGTCGCCGCCGGTGCATGACGGCGAGAGTTTGAGGTGTTGCTCCGGCGGCCGCGTTTCCCCTAAAACGCCGTCGCCCCGAGGCGGCTGTAAATATATCAAAAAAATTTTTTTGCGCCGCCACGCAGAGACGAAAGCGTCTCGCCCCGTTTTTCCAACAAAATTAAATTAAATCGGCCGCGGCGCTTTAATTCTTTTTCCGTCTTCTCCGCGGCTGCCGCGCGCGCTCTGGTATAATCAGACGCGGTTATTTTTCTGCGAAAGGCGGGCGGCGCGGTGCGCGAAAGGACTATACAGCTTGACGAGACGGATTGGCGCATAATAAGGGCTCTCAGGGAGAACGCAAGGGCGACCTTCACGGAGATAGGGCGCGCCGTCGGCCTGACCTCTCCCGCCGCGCGCGAGCGCGTGCGGCGCATGGAGGAGGCGGGGCTGATAGAAGGCTACCGTCCGGTGTTCAACTACTCCGTGATGGGCTTCGGCATAAAGGCGATAATCCTGATGAAGTCGAAGAGCGACTCCAGCGTCGCAGAAAAGCATTACTTCCGCCTGCTCCCCGCCGTGCGCGAGCTGGAGGGCATCGTGCGCGCGTGGGACGTGACTGGCGACGTCGTCTGCATAGCGGAGGCCGCCGTGCCTTCGATGAAGGAGCTCGACGAGCTTCTCGACAAGCTGCACCACCTCGAGCTTCACACGACGACCTATATAGTTTTCGAAGACACAGGCGAGCTTCCGGCCTTTCCTCCGGAGGCCGCGAAGTAGCCAACACCGGCGCGGCGGCATAAAAAGCACAAAAAAGCGGCGGCTTTCCGGTTTGTCGGGAAGCCGCCGTGAAGTTTCTGAAACGCGCCTCAGCCGAGACGGTTCGCCCTCAGGCAGAAGAATACGCTTATCGCGAGGAAGACGAGGTTCGCGACCCAGGCCGCAAGCAGCGGCGGAAGCGAGCCGCTCTCGCCGAGCGCGCGCCCGAAGGACATTATCACGTAGTAGACGAAAATTATTATGACGCTGAAGCCGAGGCCTACGCTCGAGCTCGAACGCTGCGGCCTGCTGCCGAGCGCCGCGCCGAGTATGCCGAAGATGAGGCAGGCCCACGGCACCGCGAGACGCAGATGGAAGGCCATCCAGAGGTCTCCCGCCTCCGCGCCGGTCTTGCCGCGTATCTCTATCGCACGCAGCAGCTCCGGAATCGTCATTTCGTCCGGCTTCCTGTCGTTCGCGGAAATCTCGTCGGGGGCCATGTTGAGCATGAGCGCCTGGCGGTTGAACTTGAATAGCAGGCCGACTTCCTTCGTCTCCTTTATCTCGTAGACGGCGCCGTCGGTGAGCCACCAGCTTCCTGAGATCCATTCGCCGGTCTTAGCCGCGATGACGCGCGCCAGGCGGCCGCCTTCAAATTCCTCGACGACGACGTTCTCCATCTGCTTAGTCTTGTTGTCCATCTTGTCGATGTAGATGACGCGCTCGACCGCGCCGCCGCCCTCTTCCTTGAGGAAGACCTTCGCCTTGAAGACCGGCGCGGACTCGTGGAGCACCTCGTACTTCATGACGTTCGCCGCCGCGCGTTCGCTCATCGGGACGATGCTCTCGTTGATGACGAGCGCGCATATCGATATGACGAAGGCCGCCGCGACGACGGGGCGCACGATGCGCTGGAAAGAGAGCCCCGCGGATTTGAGCGCGACTATCTCGGAGTTCGCGGACAATTTACCGAAGCCGAGCAGCGCGGCGAGCAGACAGCTCATCGGTATCGTGAAGACGACGAGCCTCGGCATATAGTAAATGAAGAGCCTTATGACTATGCCTATAGAAACGCCCTGCTGTATTATGAGCTCCGCCATCTGGAAGAGCAGGCCGCCCGCGACGAGGATTATCGTAAAGGCGACGAGGCCGAAGAAAAACGGCGCTTTCAGCTCGTTCAGTATGAAACGGTCAAGAGCTCTTATCTTAAACGATGATATATTCAACAGATATTCTCTCCGTCGTTGATTCTGATTATCATGTCGGCGCACTCGCGTATCGCGCCGCGCCCTCCGGCGCTGCGCGTAACGTAACGCGCGGCCTCGAGCACCTCGGGGCGTGCGTTGGCGACAGCTATGCCGAGGCCCGCCCAGCGTATGCAGTCGATATCGGGCAGGTCGTCGCCGGCGTACGCGGTCTCCTCCGCGCCCGTTCCGAACTCTGCGGCGATTTTCTCAAGCTCCGGCAGTTTGTCCTTTATGCCGTTGACGCAGCGCGTTATCTTCAAATCCTCCGCGCGCCTCTGCGTAGGAGCCGAGAAGCGCCCGCTGATGAAGACGACCTTGACGCCCTTCCTCAGGAGCTGGGCTATCCCCTGCCCGTCCTGCACGTCGAAGCGCTTCATCTCGCCGCCCGCGCCGTCCATGTAGATGCCGCCGTCGGTCAGCGTGCCGTCGACGTCCATCGCGAACAGTTTTATCAAGCTATTCCTCCGCCTTGCGCTCCCAGTCGTGCGTCACGCGCGGCGTGAAGCCCCTCGTGCTCTCCGCGGCGAAGTCGAGTATCATCTTCGCCTCCGCGTCTCCGGGGTACTTCTCCGCGAGCTGCTTCAGCGCCTCTTTCATCGGAAGCGCCGAATTGTATATGAGCTTGTACATGTCGCGAATCTTGCGGCGAGTGGACGACTCGAAGCCGCGGCGGCGCAGGCCGACCTTGTTGATGTCGAAGACGCGCAGCGGTATCCCAGCCGCGAGACAGTAGGGCGGCACGTCCTGCGTTATGCGCGAAAGGCCGCCTATCATGCAGTAGGAGCCTATGTGGGTGAACTGATGGAAGCCTGTCATGCCGCCTATTACGACGTAGTCGCCGACGACGACGTGGCCCGAGATGCCGGACTTGTTCGCTATCGTGCAGTCGTGGCCGATGCGGACGTTGTGCGCGAGGTGGACGTTCTCCATTATGAAACACCCGTCGCCAACCTGCGTCACGTTGCCCTCGCCCGCGGCGCGGTTCACCGTGACGAACTCGCGGCAGACGACCCTGTCGCCAAGGATGGCCCACGTCTCTTCGCCGCGGTAGCTGAGGTCCTGCGGCAGACCGCCGATAACCGCGTGTTCGTGAATTACGCAGCCCGCGCCCATCCTCGTGTAATCGCATACGCGCGAGAAGGCGCGCAGCTCGGAGCCGTCGCCTATCTCGACTTTAGGGTCGACGATGCAGTAGGGGCCTATCTTTACGTTCTCGCCGAGCTTCGCCTCTTTGGCGACTATCGCGGTAGGGTGTATTTGAACGCTCATTTCTTGTCTTCCGCCTCTAGCGTAAGGCCCGAAGCGATATGGAAGCCCATCTCCGCCTGCGCGACTATCTCGCCGTCGACCGTAGCCACAAACTCGAATTTGCCCATGCTGCCGCGGCGTCTCTTGAGCCTCGCGGTCGTGCGGAGCTGGTCGCCGGGCTTTACGGGCTTGCGGAATTTCGCGTTGTCTATGGAAGTCAGATAGACCAGCTTACGCTCGCCCGTCTGGAATTCCTTCTGCATCTTCATGAGCACCGCGCCGACCTGTCCCATCGCCTCAAGGATGAGCACTCCCGGCATTACGGGCTCGTCGGGGAAATGCCCCTGGAAGAAGGGCTCGTTGAAGGTGACGTTCTTGTAGCCCGTCACCTCTTTCACCGTGTCGGTGTCGATGACCTCCTCGATCCTGTCAACAAGCAGAAAGGGGTATCTGTGCGGAAGCAGCCCCATTATCTCGTTGATGTTAATTTGCATGAAAAATCTTCCTCCCTGGCGGTGCCTCGGCAGCGCCTGAAAAATTTATAATGGAAAAACCGTCCGTATCCTTCTCGCGAGCTTGCCGTGAATACTGTGGCCTGCCGCTATCGCGACGTAATGCGCCGTCGGAATAGGTCCGGCGAGCGTCAGGTCGCCGAGCAGGTCTATCACCTTATGCGTGACGCACTCGAGCGGGAAACGCAGTGAAGCGTCCCCCACAAGTCCTTCGCCGTCGAATACAAGCGCGTTGTCGAGGCTTCCACCCTTTGCGAGGCCGTTCCGCCTAAGATATTCAAGCTCAGACGTGAGTCCGAACGTTCTTGCTCTAGAGATTATATTATAAAAAGTCTCGCGTGTGACATCGTATGTGACATTTTGTGTGCCGACCGGAGTGCCGGAATAATCTATGACGTAGCTGACGCAGAGCTTTTCCGAGGGGACGGCGGCGAGGAAACGCTTGCCGCCGTTCTCCTCGAGCGCTATCGGGGCGGAGAGCGCTCGGCGCGGCGTTTCGCCCGGCGCGTCGGCGAAGCCGGTTTCGTTTATCGCCTCAGCAAACGGAAAGGCGCTGCCGTCCATTATCGGCACTTCGCCGCCCTCAAGGACTATTTCGACGGCCTCGAGCTCCATGCCCGCTATCGCCGCGAGCATGTGCTCGCCGGTCCTTACGGCGACGCCGTTCGGAAGCGAGAAGCCGGTAAGCCGCTGGTCCTCTTCGACTACCGCATCGACGACGCTGGAAAGCTCGCCCGCTTTGTTGGCGAACCAGATGCCGGGCCGCTCCGACGGCATGAGGCGGACCGTCGTCTTCTCTCCGGAATGGAGGCCGACGCCCGATATTTTTATCTCGTTTTTAAGCGTTTTCATCTTCGAGCCTCTTTTCAAGCGCCGCCATGCGCTTGCCGAGCTCCTTCACGCTCGAGGCCATCTCCGGAAGCTGGCGGACCGCCGCCTGGAGCCTGAGCTCCTTCCTGTGGTCCTGGGCCGGGAAGCCCGAGACTATTGAGCCGGCCGGAACGTCGGCCGTCACGCCACCTCGACCGCCGACCGTGCAGCCGTCGCCGACCGAGGCGTGGTTCGCCGTGCCGGACTGCGCGGCCATGATGACCCTGTTCCCTATATGGCTGCTGCCGGCTATGCCGGACTGCGCGACTATTATCGTGTAGGCGCCTATCTGGCAGTTGTGGCCTATCTTCACGTGGCTGTCAATCTTCGTGCATTTGCCTATGTAGGTCTCGCCGAAGGTCGCCCGGTCTACCGAGCTGAAAGCGCCGATCTCTACGCCGTCGTCAAGGCGCGCGATGCCTATCTGCGGAATCTTCACCATGCCCGCCTTCGGGTCAGGCAGGAAGCCGAAGCCGTCGCATCCGACCACGGCGTTCGCGTGAAGTACGCAGCCGTCGCCGAGCACACTGTGGTGAAAGACTACCGCGCCGGGCTCTATTACGCAGTTTTTCCCGATAGTCACGCCGCAGTCGATAAATACGTTCTCCATAATGACGGTGTCGTCGCCGACCGAGGCTCCGGCCTTTATCACGCTTCCCGCGCCGACGGCAACGTTTTCGCCGAGCGTCGCGTCTTTATCGACGAGCGCGCGTTCCGAGACTGTACGCTCGCGCTCCGGCGCTTCGTCGACAAAAATTTCAGCAGCACGATGAGCCGGCGCGCGGCTCGTCAAGCTCGACTCCGCTCTGCCCTTCCTTGACCCAGCCTTTTTTCGTAAAGAGCACGGGGCATCCCGTCGGCGAACTTTTCAATGCTTTTTCTCCCAGGGCGGGGAAATCGCTCCATCCTTCGGCCTTCTCGGGTCGGATATGGAGGATATTTTAATTTCCGGGTCGCCGACCACGCTCCCGCCCGTGAGCTCCGCGATCTGTGCAAGAGTTATGACTTTAGCCATGTCGTTCATTCCTCTCCGCGCGCTACAGGTTGCCTATCATTTTCAGGCTCCACCTGTCTTCATCGCGCTCGTCGTATTCGACTTCAAAAGATATATATTCCGTGGCGCGCCAGCCGAGAGCGCCGTTAAAGACGCCGTCCTCGCGCAGGCGAATCCATGCGTACGGCTTGTGAAGCTCCGCGTCGAGCGACAGCTTTCCCCACCACATTTCGTCCTCGGTGTCCCATTCGCCGCCGAGCCAGAGGTTGCGCACCATAGGCCGCCAGCGCAGGCCGAAACGCCCGTCGATATCCCAATCGCGCAGCCCGAGTATCCCCTCAGCGTAGGCCTCCATGTCCAAATCCCGGATGATTTCGACCTTGCGTCCGAGGTGGAGCCCAAGCTCCGCAGATTTATCGGAGGTGCCGGCGTAAATCGTCGCCCAGGCGGCGATTGTGTAGTTGCGGCTCTCTATCCTGACGTTCATGTTGGATATCTGCGAGGCCTGGAACGACGCCTCGGCGGACGAGTTCGAGCGCCGCACCAGCATCTGATCGTTGATGTAGCTCTCGGTCCACCGCGCCAGGTCCGCCGAATGCTTGGACGCCCATTTGACCGGCAGTCCCACGAGCGGCGCAAGATGCCCCTGAAGGTCGTCGCGGAACTCTCCGTAGAGAAGCGTCGGGAGCGACGTCGACGTGAACGACGGGTTGACCGCAAGGATCATCGGCATCTGCGGGACAAACGAGACAGAAAGCACCGCCTCGGCGTCGCCGCGCGTGACGAGCATCTCGGGCGTCCACCCGGGAAGCCGCTCCGCAGCGAGCGCGTTGATTTTTTCCTGCAGAGCCCTGTCGGACCAAGAGAGCGATTCAAGCGGCACTCCCTGCAGGAGCACGGAAATTTCATCCGCAAGCCCAACCATGTCCTCCTGGAACCATTCAAGCGGCATATCGCGCAACGACGGCACGGACACGTCGACGCGCCAGAAAAGCTCCTCGCCCGCGGCGTCGAACTTCACAACCGCGGAGCCGCTCCCGCGCGACACAGCCGATATGCGGTAGCCCGAAAAGAGCCTCCGAGCCACCGTCTGCAGAATCTCCGCGCGATACGCCGGGCTGCCGGACTGCGGAATACTTTCCGCGACGGCGGTCAGCGTCTGAACGGCAAGCTCCTCCTGCCACTCCTTCAACCCTTCGGCCGTTATAGAAACGGCCCACGCCGGTCCGGAGGCAAGCAAAAATGTTGCGGCAATAAAAATTGCCGCAACTATACTCTTATATGACTTTTTTAGAGACTTAGAAGAGCTCTCCGAAGCCAAAGACAAATCTGTCTTCATCGCCATTCGCATAATCAAGGCGGAGGTTGCCAAGCGGCGTGTTAAGCCTTATACCGACGCCTGGAGAGTCACCCCAGTCGTCGCTACCGTATATCTTTTCCTGTCCATTAGGATATGTTCTACCAGAATCCCAAGCTTTCCCGATATCGTAGAAGAATACGAGACTAAACATTTTCTGGACTGGAATACGGAGTTCAACGTTGGCAAGAACCATGTTGCGTCCATGATAGTAGTCATCGTCGTAACCGCGCAGCGTCGTATCTCCGCCGACTTCGTAAAGTTCGTCATATGGAACATCTCCACTTGATGATCCGGCAATGACTCGCGCCGCAAGGATAACTGGTTTACCGTCGACCCCGTCAAGGAAGGATGTTTCAAAAATATCTTTAAGGAAGTTACCTATTGGATAGTAGAACCTGCCTTCAAACCAATATTTTACATAATTATAGTCTCCATCGGTAAGAGTCGCTTGACCGACCTGGACATTGATAGATTCAATATCTCCCTTTTGATATGGCAAATACTCATCAAGGTTGAAACGCCTAAACGTAGCCGTAGCTGAATAGTAGTCTCCTTCACCAAGTTCTTCCTCTTGAATTGCCCTCTCAATCGCATTGGTATCAATCTGTCCAGTTACCGGGTCTCTATAATTTATTGCACCAGGATACTGAGTTAAGTCACCAGTCCTTCCTGTTATATCGTTTTCAGTATTGTGCCAGTCGAGCAATAGATACCAGTTATACTGCGATTCCGCAGCAAATTTCTTACCAAAACCTACAAAGGCACCAAAACGGTCTCTATCATATTCCAAGAAACTCGTATCATCTTCATAATACTCTAGTTCATCCCACGCACGTTTATAAACTCCGACACGCCAGGCAAATACCTTATGGCTCATATATGGCTGCTCTAACGTCAGCCAATACTCTTCACGGTCACCCAGCTCAAAGCCAACGCTAAGCCTGTTGCCGGTTCCCCAAATATTTGAGTTCTCGTAGCTCATACCGCCGCCGAAGCCGCTCTGCGTTCCGTAGGCGACGTTGAAGCCGAGACGGCCCGTGCGCGCCTCTTCAACTGTGAGAACTAGGATGACTTCGTCCGGATTCTCGCCCGGCTCGAAGTTGACGTTCACATCGCTGAAATATCCGAGCCCCTGCAGGCGGTTCAGCGTCAGACGCAGCTCGTTCGAGTTGAATTTCTCGCCGACCTTGACCCTTATGTAGCGCTCTATGATTTTCGTCTTTGTGATTCTGTTTCCCTGAATGACTATCTCGGAGACCTTCGGCTCAAGTATTTCGACTGTAATGATGTCGCCGTCGATCTTTACGTCGCGGACGTTAGCCATTACGTAGCCGTCGGCCTGGTATTTTTCTTTGATTCTCTGGAGGTCGTTGCGGAAGAATGTGCGGTTGAAGATCATTCCCGGCTGCGTGAATACGATCTTGCTCAGCTCTTCGCTTGAATAGACAGTGTTGCCTACGAAGCGTATCTCTCCGACCTTCGGGTTTTCCTGGACGAGGAAGGTTACGTTCACGCCGCCCTCAACGTCTGTAACTCTGTAGTCGGTCGCGTTGAAGAAACCGAGTTCGAATATCGCTTCGGCGTCCTTGCGCAGCTTTTCGTCGTCGACGTGCTCGCCGGCTTTCGTCGTTATGACGCTCATGATATGCTCGGACGCCACTTCGCTGTTCCCTTCAAGGCCTATGTTCATTATGACCGGCCCGGCGAGCTCCGCCATGGACGGGGGCTCGGGAAGGGCTTCCTCATGCTGCGGCGTCTGCATGCCGCTCGGAGAAGAGATGCCGCCGCTGAAAGCTCCTGAAGAGAAGCCGGACGGCATACTGTCTTGGGCATCCGGGCTCCCGTCAGCCGCATACCCCGTCTGCGAGGCCATCATAAGCGCGGCTAGAGAGAGCGCCAGCAATTTGGTTCGCTTCAACACAAAATACCACTCCTTGAAACAAAAAACTGAATCAGCTTCAAGCCTAATTTATTATCTTTATAGCCGGGGTGTCCCCTCTGAGGCTTTTTTCTCCAATCTGTATCAGCGTCAGCAGCTCTTCCGGCTTGATCCTGTCGGCACGCTGCGCCGGAGCCTTTTCCGGAACGTCGGTAATCTGGCGCTCCACCATCCTCGCCGTCAGCTTGCGCTTTGCGACGGGCGCTTCTTTCTCCGCCTTGCGAATCGCGACGTTGCTTTCCTTCAGATTAGCGCGAAGCATCTGCAGAAGCTCTTTTTCCTCCGCTGTGACGAGCGTGAATTCCTCGAATTTATTCTCCGCTCCCGTCGGAAGCGCGGCTATATTCTGCGGTTTTCCGCTTTCGACGGCTATCGGAAAGGTGCAGAGGCACACAATCGCCATCGCGATGCCGAAAGAGCGCGCGCCGAAGGAAGCGCACGTCCTGAAATTGAACGAACGCTTCGGCTCGACGGATTCCTCCGCCTTCTCCCACAGCTCGTCGCGGACCATGCGAAGCTCCGCCGACAGGCAGTCCGCCTCGGCGACCGCGGATTTCCACTTTTTATTTTCACAGGCCGCCGTCAGCCGGTCGAGCCATCTTTGAAGTCTTGCAGTTTTGTTAGTCATTTTAGATCATCCCCGGCCGCTTCAGCGGCCTGCGTCTAGGCCTTAGATGCCGCCTGCGAGCCCTCGATGCCGAGCCATGCCTTCAGCTTCGACAGGGCCTTTCTGCGTATCCGGTAAACGTTGCTCACGTCGAGAGACTTCTCCGCCGCAACTTCGTTTGCGACGCGCCCTTCCATGACCAGCGCGTTGATTATATCCGACTCGCGTTCCGAAAGCTGCGAAAGCGCTTTTTCGAGGTCTATCGACCACTCGCTGCGGCTCGATGCGTCGCTGAACGCCGCGCCCTCTTCTTCGCGGCACTCAAAAGCCGCGTCCTCGACCGGCGTCGGAGCCTTAGCCTCCACGCGCTGCAGGAAATTTATCATTCTGCCGTTGATTTTATAATATGCGTACGTTGAGAAGCAGATATTCCTGCCGGAGTCGAAGGAATCGACGGCGTTGATGAGCGCCAGCATTCCCTCCTGAATCAAATCCTGGTAGGTGTTGTAGGGAACCTTCAATTTTTTCGCGAGCCAATAGACCATCGGCCTGTTGGCGAGTATGAGCTGTTCTCTTGCTTCCTCGCTTCCGGCGGCGCACTCGGCCCAGAGCTTTGAGTCGTCCCGGCGCGCGCCGGCTTCGTATTCCGTAGTTTTTTTCCATGCTATCCCGCCTTTTTGCCCACGCCCGCATATCTGCGGACGGACGAAGGTCTGCACAATTTTTTCTATTTTACCACACGAGGCGCGCATCTGCGCTATGCGAGCGGCAAATCTGCGATTTCATCCTCCGGGACGAGCATGTGCAGCGTATCGTTGAGGAACGACAGCGTGACCTTTCCGTTCTTATCCACGCTGACCGCCGATATGGAGCAGTTGTCGATGCGCATTTTCCAGAAGATGTTCGAGCGGGGGATGCCGAGCAGAGGCAGGAAAAGCGCGCGGAACATAGCGCCGTGCCCTACGACGACTATGCGCTCCTCTGGACGCGACACAAGCTCTTCCGCCGCGCGCGACGCACGCTCGTAAACGGCGTCGGCGGACTCGCCGCCCGGGACGCTGACGTGAAGCTCGTTCCTGCGCCACTTATAGAAAAGCTCCTCGCCGCTGTGCGCCTTTATCTCCGGTACGGTGAGCCCCTCCCACTCTCCGAAGTTCACCTCCGAAAGCAGCGGATTCCTTTCTATCCGAAGCCCTGGATGATAGGCGGCGATACGTCCGGCCGTCTCGAAAGCTCTGTCGAGCGGGCTGCATATAACGGCGTCTATATCGAGCTTTGACAAACGAAGCCCCGCGCGATTCGCCTGCTCCATTCCTTCGGCGCAGAGCGGAACGTTCGTCGCGCCCTGATAACGGAACTGATTATTCCACTCGGTTTTGCCGTGACGGACGAAGTATATCTTCCGCCCCCCGTCCGGTGCGCTCAGCCCCGGCGCCTCGTCTATGTCCTTTTTATAATCAACTGTCAATCCTTTACGCCTCTTTTCAATGTTTCACTTAAATTTTATAATATCAACCGTTCATTAAGTTGACAATATCCGAGGCGCACGGCGGGGAAAAGTTTCATATTTATGTCACGAAAGCACGAATGCAGGAAGGCAATAAAAAAGCTCTCCCTAACGGAGAGCTATATATTCTATGAATGGAGCCAGCGTCCGGACTCGAACCGGAGACCTGCGCATTACGAGTGCGCTGCTCTACCAACTGAGCTACGCTGGCCTCTCTTTGGAGCGGACAACGGGATTCGAACCCGCGACCCTTAGCTTGGGAAGCTAATGCTCTACCAACTGAGCTATGTCCGCGATTCAACGCGGGATATAATATCACATCTTTTGAATTAGCGCCACTGTTTTTTTCCAAATTTGGCGGCGAATTTTCGTGTTTTTTCTCCGTTAGGCGCGCGGGCCGCGGAAGCGCAGTATGCGCAGCGGGCTGCCTGGCCCGGCGCTGAAGGTCATATCTTCGGCTCCGGCGGGAACGAAGAACTGCGCCGTTTTTTTCGAGGCGGTATTCGCGTCCTCCCGCCGCGCAGCTTCCGCGTCCTTCGAGTACGTAGAGGCCGCTGAACGTCGGCAGGCCGGAGACGGTAAGGCTGCCTGAGACACGCAGCTCGTCGAGGCGGAACATCGGCGTGTTTTCGTATCCCACAAGCGTAGCCGATTCGCCGGCTTCTGCTGTTCGCACGTTCGACGGCTTGATGAAGTACTTCCGCATTATCTCTTCGCGGCTCGTCTCTTCGTAATGGAACACGTCGAACATTTTGTCGAAGCCGAGCCCCTGATGGCAGAGGAAGTCGTCGACGGCGAAGCCGCTCGGCGTCGTCCGCTCAACGCGGATGGTGAAGTCCGTCGGCTCCTGTATCTCTACGAGGAAGCATCCAGCGCCTATCGCGTGCGGCATTCCGCCTTCGATGAGTATCGTGTCGCCGGCTTTGACGTCAAAGCGTTCGAGCGAGTCGAGCATGCCGTCGAGGTCCTGCTTGTCAAAGAGCTCTTTCCAGCGCTCGCGCGTGACGCCGCGCTTGAAGCCGAGGTATATGCACGGCTTTTCGCCGTTTATTTCGCGTCCGCCGAGGATGTGCCAGCATTCCGTTTTGCCGTGCGGGCTTGAGAAGAGCGCTCGTGCCGTCGGGATGTCGGGGTGCGCCTGTATCGTAAGCCGCTCGGAGCTGTCGATGATTTTGACGAGTACGCCGAGGTCGCACTTCTCCCCCGCCGCGTGTCCCGCGCCGAGGTATTCCGCGGGATTCGCTTCAATCAGCTCTTTCAGCGCGGTCTGCGTTCCGTATATATGGCTGAGCCCCTCGTCCGCAACGTCCTCGCGCCCGACATTTCTTGCGGCGACCACGGACATTATCCATTCCTCCGGAAAATGTCCGTCCTCGCCGTCCGGATTTCCGTGCAGCGCGTCTATCATGCGTCCGCCGAGGTAGGTTCTCCAGACTCTGGGGTTGTCCAGGCGGATGAGAGCTTCTTTTTCTTTCGCAATGTTTTCCACGTTCAACACCTCTCGCTACAGTTTAGCACATCGCCGCCGTGGACGAGAGTGCTTGCGCCTTTCCGAGATACGCAAAAGGGAGCGCCCGCGGCGGACGCTCCCTTGAATTTACTTTTGCGGCAAAAAGCTGCGGCGTTAGAAGTTGCCGATGCTCGCGACCATGACGGCCTTGATTGTGTGCATGCGGTTCTCGGCTTCGTCGAACTGGCGCGCGTGACGGGACTCGAAGACGTCTTCGGTCACTTCGTTGCCCTTCACCGCGGGGAGGCAGTGGAGGAAGATGACGTCGTCGTTTCCGGTCGCTTCGATGAGCTCTCTGTTGACCTGGTAGGGCTGGAGCAGCGCCTTGCGCTCGGCGGCCTTCGCCTCTTCGCCCATCGACGCCCAGACGTCGGTGTATATCGCGTCGGCGCCTTTGACGGCGGCCTTCGGGTCGTCGGTGACGGTTATCGTCGCGCCGGACTCGCAGTCCTTCGCGATCTGCTCGCACTCGGCGACGAGCGCGGGATCGGGGAAGAGTTCCTTCGGCGAGCCGACTACGAAGTGCATGCCCATCTTCGCCGCGCCTATCATGAGGGAGTTCGCAACGTTGTTGCGTCCGTCTCCGACGTAGACGAGGCGAATGCCCTTGAGGCGTCCGAAGTTCTCGCGAATCGTGAGGAAGTCGGCGAGGACCTGCGTCGGATGATAGTCGTCGGTGAGGCCGTTCCAGACGGGGACGCCCGCGTACTTCGCTAGATCTTCGACTACCTTCTGGCTGAATCCGCGGAACTCGATGCCGTCGAACATGCGGCCGAGGACGCGCGCCGTGTCTGCGACGTCTTCCTTATGGCCGAGCTGAATGTCGTTTTTGCCGAGGTACTCGGGATGTCCGCCTTCGTCGATCGCCGCGACGGTGAAGGCGCAGCGCGTGCGCGTCGAGGGCTTCTCGAAGATGAGCGCGACGTTCTTGCGCTCAAGCAGGTTGCCCTTTATGCCGGCGCGCTTTTTATTCTTGAGGTCGGCGGCAAGGTCGAGGAGATATTCAATCTCCGCCGGCGTATGGTGCTTCAGAGAGATAAGGTGGCGGTTGCGAAGATTCACAGGCATTTGGATTGCTCCCTTCATGAGTTTTGTATTGGTTTGTGGTTCTTATTGCGCTTTTGATTTTTGCGGCGTTCAGCGGACTGGGCCGCGGTTCAGCGGCATCGACATGCAGCGCGGGCCGCCGCGTCCGCGTCCGAGCTCCGGCCCTTCGAGCTCGAGCACCTCTACGCCGTTGTCGCGCAGCAGCTTCGAAGCGTTCCTGTTGCGGTTGTAGGTGACTACCTTGCCCGGCGCCACGGCAAGCGTGTTGCAGCCGTCGTGCCACTGCTCGCGCGCCGTCTCGGCCTCGTCGCGCCCGTTCATGACTATGAGGCGCAACTTCTCGACTTCGAGCGTTTCTGCGACGGCGCTGCGCCAGTCCTTCTTCTGCTCGAGCTTCATAAGTATTCCCTCGTCGGAGTAATCTAGCTGCCATACCTTGAGCGACTCGAGTAGCGGCGGATAGATGCAGAAAGCGTCTTTATCGACCATCGTGAAGACCGTGTCGAGGTGCATGCAGTAGCGCCCGCGCGGTATCTCGAAGGCGAATATGCGCTTGATAGAGGTCTTCGCGGCGAGGTTGCGGCCGATGCGCTGCACCGTGGTAGGAGCGGTGCGCTGCGAGACGCCTATAGCGGCGGCCTTCTCCGAGAGCACGAGTATGTCGCCGCCCTCGGCCTTCTGCGGCCAGACCTCGTCCGGCGCGTCGCCGAAAAGTATGCGCATTCCCGAAAATCTCGGGTGGAAGCGCAGAATATATTTCCAGTAGAGAGGCTCTATCCTGCGCGCCTCGAAGGTCATCTGCCCGAGGATTATGCCGTCGGCGACGGTGATGGCCGGGTCGCGCTGAAAATAGAGGTTCGGTATCGGGTGGATGACGAAGTCGCTGCCGTTTGACACGGAGGCGACGAGACTAAGCGAGCGGTCGCAGACGCCGTTGACCTCTTCTTTAGTCCAGCCTTCTATAAGGTGGTCGGCAAGTTCCTGCGCCGCCATATCCATGAGCAAGGGACGGAATTCGTCGGATATGCGCCGGTCGAGGCATTCAAAGCGGAAGACGTCGTTGATCAGCTCTTCTTTGACCTCCGGGCGCGCTATCGCCTCGGCGAGCGTCTTGCTGAAGTACAGCACCTCTGTGCCGTTGGCGCGCAGTATGTCCGCAAAGTTGTCGTGCTCGCGCTGCGCCTGTTCGAGCCAGAGCAGGTCGTCGAACAGAAGCTCGTCCATGTTGTCGATGGTGAGGCGGTCGATCTCGCGTCCGGGACGGTGAAGCATGACCTGCTTGAGCTGTCCGGTCTCCGAGAATACACTAAACTCAGATTTTTGGTTCATTTTTACTCCTCTTTTTACTTCCGGCATCAGAACTCAAATCTGCGGCGCAAATTGTTACCTTGAGCGAAAAAACTGAATTATCAACGTTGCGTACTTATCTTATATTTTTATCGAAGATAAGTCAACACACGAAGACGAAAAGATATTATGAACTTTTTATTTTTATTGGTTTAGAAGCTCTGCGAATTCTCGCATGACGATTTCCTCAAATTCGTCCTTCGAGCCGCGGCAGACGAACTCGCCTTTTTTGAAAACGATGAAGCCGTCGGGACAGCCCGCTACGCCGAAATCCGCGCCTGCGGCCTCCTTCGGGCCGTTGACCTCGCAGCCCATGACTGCGACCGTAACGCCGGGCGCAGCCGCGGGAGGCAGCAGCTTTTTCAGCCGAGCGACGAGCTCTGCGACCTCGACGCGGCGGCGTCCGCAGGTCGGACAGCTCACGAGCTCCCAACCGCGGCTGCGAAGGCCGAGCGCCGCGAGTATGTTGTAGCCCGTCTCGACCTCTTCCTCGCCCGGCGCGGTGAGGCTGACGCGCAGCGTGTCGCCCACTCCCTGAGAGAGCATGAGCGCGATGCCCGCGGCTCCCTTGACGACGCCGGAGTTGCCGTTGCCGGCCTCAGTTATGCCGACGTGAAGCGGGAACGGGTATTTGTTCGAGAGCAGGAGGTTCGCGCGCACGGTCTCCGCGACCGACGAAGATTTTGCCGATATGATGACGTTTGAAAAGTTTTTGTCGAGCAGCAGCCGCAGCTGTTCTTCGACTGCAAGGACGAGCGCCGCTCCGCGGTCGCCGCCGCAGCGTTCCAGCTGCGCGTTGTTGAGCGAGCCGCCGTTCGCGCCGATGCGTATGACGGTCCCGTTCGCCTCCGCCGCAGCGACGACTTCGGCAAGCCCCGCCGCGTGGCTCATGTTTCCCGGGTTGATGCGCACCGAGGGACAGCCCGCGTCGATGGCGGCGAGCGCGAGCCTGTGGTCGAAATGTATGTCGGCCATGAGCGTCAGCGTGGATTGCTTCACGAGCGCGGCGAAGGCCGACGCGAGCGCGATGTCCGGCAATGCGACGCGCGCGAGCTCGCAGCCCGCGGCGGCGAGACGCTCTGTCTCGCCTATGCAGGCCGGCACATCTGTGAGCCGGCTCTTGAGCATACTCTCGACCCTGACGGGAGCGCCCCCTCCAATCTTCAATCCGTTTATCGTTACCGAGCGAGCGCTTCCCATTTTTGTCAGCCTCCGTTGCAGTCTAGTTTTATAGGTTGGATAGGAACAGTCTGAAAATATCCTTGCCGGTGACGAGCACAATGAGCGCGATAAGCACAACGAAGCCGCCGTAATGTATTATCGTCTCGACCTTCTCGGGGACCTTGCGCCGCGTCACCATTTCGATGAGTACGAAGACTATGCGTCCTCCGTCGAGCGCCGGGAACGGCAGCAGATTCAGCAGCCCAAGGTTGAGGTTGATGATGCCGAGAAAGCCGATAAAGGCCCAGAAGCCCGCTGTGAAGGCGTCCCCCGCCATCACGGCTATGCCGACAGGGCCCGTGACGTCCGCGCGTATCTGCCCGGTGACGGTCAGCCACAGGCTTTTGAGTATAGTTACGCTCATGCTCCACGAGTAGCTGAACGACGCCCGCAGAGCTTCAAGGAATGGATATTTCTTGTAAGGCGGCTGTACGCCGAGCAGCCTTCCGCCCGCTTGCTCAGAATACGGGATCTCTATGGAAAGTTTCTTTTCTTCGCCGCCGCGCGATATGACGATCTCAAATTCGTCGCCGGTTTTGCTTTCGCTTCGGAGCGTTTTCTGTATGTCCACCCATCTGTCGAGCGGCTTGCCGTCTATGCTTTTGATCACGTCGCCGCTTTTCAGCCCCGCCGTGTAGGCCGGGGTGTTTTCCATGATATTGCCGAGCTGCGGCGCGCTCATGTCGTAAGCGCCGTTTCCTGCGAGATAGAAGGCCGTGAGCAGCCACGCGAGCGCTATGTTCACAAACGCACCTGCGCCCATTATCAGCATACGCTCCCACGGTTTCTTGTTCGCAAGCGAGCGGCTCGGGTCGAAGCCCGGCTCCTTCGGCTCCGAATCGTCGTCCGTGTCCTCGCCTTCGAGCTTCACGTAGCCGCCTATCGGAAAAGCGCGGAAAGAATACTGGGTTTCGCCCTTCTTACGGTGCCACAGCTCCGGCCCCATGCCGAAGGAAAACTCGTGCACGAGCACGCCGCGGAAGCGCGCCGCGAGGAAATGGCCTCCTTCGTGCGAGATGACGCAGATGCCTATCACTATCAGGAAAGATATTAAACTTATCAACTATATATGCCTCCGCTGAGATTTTTACATTTTTCGCCGGCGGCGCGCCGTCCTTCTTCAACGAGCGCGACCGCCTCTTCGAGCGACGACGGCGCGCCGCCGCGGTATTCTTCGAGCACCGACGATATGACGCGCGCGACGCCCGGGTAAGAAATTTTTTCCGTTCAGGAAATGTTCGACGGCGCTTTCGTCGGCGCCTACAAGCAGAGCCGGGTATGCTCCGCCTCTGCGTCCGGCCTCTCGCGCGAGCGCAAAGCATGGGAAGCGTTTTTCATCTATCTCTCTAAACTGCAAATCCCACGCGGACGGCTCAACCGGAGAGAAACCCTTCGCCTCAAGCGGCAGCCTGCGCGGCCACGCTATCGCGGCGGCTGCGGGAAGCCTCATGTCCGCCTGCGACAGAAGCAGCTTCGCCGTGCCGTCTATGAACTCGACTACGCCGTGTATCTGAGACTTCGGATGTATGAGCGCGCCGACCTTTTCAGCAGGAAGGCCGAAAAGCTGCATCGCCTCGATGCACTCGATGCCCTTGTTCATCAGCGTCGCGCTGTCTATCGTTATCTTCGGCCCCATCTTCCAGACCGGGTGGTTGAGAGCTTCGGCGGCGGTTACCTTTTCCATCTGTTCCGCCGTGCAGTCGCGGAACGGGCCACCCGACGCCGTGAGCCATACGCGCGAGACCTCGGCGTTATCCGTGTCGCGCAGGCACTGCCACACGGCGCTGTGCTCGCTGTCTATCGGGCGCAGCTGCCCGCGCCGCTTCACGAGCGGCATGACCCACGGGCCGCCGACCACTATGCTTTCTTTATTTGCGAGAGATACGTCTATTCCGCGTTCGAGCGCCGCCTGCAGCGCCTTTATCGCCGTGATGCCCGACGACGCGAAGACCGCGTGGTCCACGCGCGCGTCGAGGACGATCTCCGTCAGCGCCGCCTCGCCGGTCATACAGACAAAGCCCTCCTCGCGCCACGCCGGGCCGTCCGGCTCGGTTAGGCAGAGGATTTTCGCGCCGTGCCTGCGTCCCAGCTCCGCGAGCTTCTTCGCGTCGCGCCGCGCGGCGAGCGCCGTTATTTCGAAAATCTCGGGAAAGCGCGCGCAGATGTCGAGGACCGCGCCGCCGACGCTGCCCGTCGCTCCCGTTATCGCGAGGCGTATCTTTTCAGCCACTTATCCCACCAGCTCGAAAATTACAAAGGCGAGCGTGCCGTTCACGAGTATGCTGTCGAACCTGTCGAGCATGCCGCCGTGTCCCGGGATTATATTCCCAGTGTCCTTGACGCCGGCCTCGCGCTTGAGCACAGACTCCCCGAGGTCGCCGAGCTGTCCCGCTATTCCGCAGAGAAGGCCGAGCAGCAGCAGCGGAAGCGGCGGGAAGGAGAATATCAGCGCGAGCAGGCCGCCGCACATAAGGCTCGCCGCGGCTCCGCCCGCGAAGCCCTCCCAGGTCTTATGCGGGCTCACCTGGCTGCAGAGCGGCGTTCTGCCGAAGTGGCTGCCGGTGAAATACGCCGCGACGTCGCAGCACCATGTGCAGAAGAAGAGCGTGAGCAGGAACATCGCGCCGTGCTCGCGCATGCGTATCAGCATCATGAAGGTCCACGGCAGAACGATGTAGACGATGCCGCCGACCGTCGCGCCGACGGAGGCGAGCGCGTCGCTCTCGCCGGAGACCTGGCGGCGCATGACCTCGAGGAACAGCGCGATGAAGGCGACGGCCGATATCGAGCAGAGTATCGCGGTCAGGTCCATGAGCCCCAGCGACGTGCCGAAGAGGATGAATACCGCGGCTCCCATAACGAGCAGCGGCGAGGAGTGGACGCGCGGCGACTGGAGCTTATAGAACTCCCAGAGCGAGAAGAGTGCCGCGGCCGAGGCGATGACGTCCCAGACGAAGCCTCCGAGTATGACGCCGCCCATTATGGCGAGCACGATAAAGACGCTGCTGAACGCCCGAAGCTGGATGTCGGGGCTCGAATTCAAAAATTCCTTAAGCTTTTCCATAACGCCGCTCCCTTTCGTAATAATCTCCGACCGCGTCGAGAAGGTCCTGCTTGTCGAAATCGGGCCAGTATTTATCGGTGAAATAATATTCGCTGTACGCGCTCTGCCAGAGCCAGAAGTTCGAGAGTCGCAGCTCTCCGCTCGTGCGTATAATCAGATCCGGGTCCGGCACGTCGGGGAGATAAAGATACCTTTGAAGCGTCTCCTCCGTCACCGGCCCCGTCTCCCCCGCCGCGAGCATTTTGTTCACCGCGTCGAGAATTTCGCGCCGTCCGCCGTAGTTGACGCAGGTTATCAGCTGCGTGCCGCGGAATTCCTTCGTCTTCTCCGCGGTCTCGTCGAGTATCGCGACGATGTCCTCCGGCAGCGCCGTCAGCTCTCCCGCGAAGCGCAGCCGCACCTCTTCCTTGCAGAGCTCTTCGAGCTTCGAGCGCAGATAGTAGCGGAAGAGCCCCATGAGGCCGAGCACCTCGCCGCGCGGGCGCTTCCAGTTCTCGGTCGAGAAGGCGTACAGCGAAAGGTATGGAATGCCCAGCTCCTTCGCCGCGCGCACGGTGCGCTCGACGGCCTTGACTCCCGCGTGATGGCCCATCACGCGCGGCAGCCCGCGGGACTTCGCCCAGCGGCCGTTGCCGTCCATTATTATCGCTACGTGTTCGAGTTTCTTCGTCGTTTCCATCTCAGATTTATCCGAACTTAACGGAGTCCAGCGTGCCGGTGCGCTTCACGGCCTCCCACTGGCGCTTTACCTCCTGTATGTCTATCCAGGTCAGATGCTTCGGGCTGCCCTCCTTAGAACTCGCGTTGCGGAGCAGGTAGCTCGGGTGGAACATCGGCATGACCGCAGCGCCGCGCCACTCGAACCATCGGCCGCGCAGCTTCGTTATGCCCTCCGTCGTCTGGAGCATCCAGCGCGTCGGCGTGTTGCCGAGCAGCACGATCAGCATCGGGTTTATGAGCATTATCTGCGTCTGGAGATGCCGTCCGCACATCACGCTCTCCTCGGGTGTCGGCACGCGGTTTCCCGGCGGCCTGCACTTGACTATGTTCGTTATATAGACCTCTTTGCGGCTGATTCCCGCGGCGTTCAGTATCTGCGTGAGAAGCTGGCCCGCGCGCCCGACGAACGGCAGCCCCTGCTCGTCCTCGTCCGCGCCGGGCCCTTCGCCTATGAACATCAGCTTACTGTCCGGGTCTCCGTCGCCGAATACGACTTTACGGCGCGTCTCCGCGAGCGGGCAGGCGGTACAGGCGAGTGTGCTTTTCCACGTTTCGTCCCAGAGCGTGCGCTTCACCGCGGCGCGCTCCTCTGGCGACAGCTTCAGAAGAACTTCTCTCTCTTCGCTCATACGACCACCTCCGCGATGACTACGTTGACGCTCTTCACGTCGAGGCCGGTGAAGTAGCGCAGGCTCGCCGCGATGCGCTCCTTGACGAGTGACGCGACGCCGATGAGGTTTTTGTCGCCCACCGTGACTGTGAGCTTGAGGTCGATCGAGAGCGTCTCTTCCTCGCCAGGCGAGGCCTTGACCTCGTTGACCTTGACGACCTGCGAGGTGCGCCCAGCTATGAACGAGGCTAGCTGCTCTATCGCCTCCGTCTCTATATGCACTTCGCCGTAAAAGCTGAACGGCGGGCGGACGATGGTCTTTTCGCCCTCGTGCTTGTCCTTCGACTTCCAGAATACGCGCAGCTGGCCGACGAGCTTGCCGGCGAAATTTTTGCGCACGAGCACGTGCGAGACGGGGATGACGTGCTGCCCCTTGCCGAAGCGCTCGCGCCGCGCCTTTACGATTTCTTCCGGCGTCGCCACATCCTCTATGTGGACTATCTGCTCCGGCGCTGGAAGGTCGAGCTTTCTAAGAATTTTCAGCGCCATGTTGTCCGAGGTCGCTATGACCATGACGGAGCAGGGCGCGACGGAATGGAAATAAGAAACGACTTCGCGGCGGTGGTCGTCGAACTCGAAGAGCGCGCGGCGTATCGCGCTTATCTGGTTGCGCTCGGATTTCGCGCTCTTGCCGCAGACGATGCTGCCCTTGTGTATAACGAGGCCGTCGTCGATGATAAAGTCGGCGTTGACGAGCGAGGCCACGAGCTGCGCGCGCTGGCTCTTGCCGGTCCCGGCGGGGCCGACGAACGCAGATGTTTTTACTCCGGGGATGAAGGCGCCGCCCGCCATTTAATCCACCGCCGGCTCCGCTATTTCTATCTCCGCGCCGAGCGAGCGGAACTTCTCGACGAGCCCTTCGTATCCGCGCCACACGTGCTCGAGGCCGCGCACGGTCGTCTTTCCCTCCGCCGCTAGGCCGAGCATGATGAGCGCGGCTCCGGCGCGCAGGTTCGACGAAAGCACATCCGCGCCCGTCAGTTTGCTCACGCCCGTGACGATCGCCACGTTGTCCTGGACTTCTATCTTCGCGCCCATCTTTCTGAATTCGTCAATGTGCAGCAGCCGCGAGTCGAATACGCTCTCGTGTATGACGCTGTTGCCGTTCGCGAGCGTCAGCAGCGCCATCATCTGCGGCTGCGTGTCGGTCGGGAAGCCTGGGTAGGGCAGGGTCTTGACCGTGACGCCCTGAAGCGGCCCCTTCCATTTGGCGGTTATCTCGCCGTTGAAGACGTCGATGTCCGCGCCGGCCTCCTCCATCTTGTTGAGGACAGATTCAAGAAATTCCGGCGCGATGCCGCGCACGGTGACGCAGCCCTTCGTTATGACTCCGGCCATGAGGTAGGTCGCCGCCTCTATGCGGTCGGGGATTATCTCGCCGCTCGCGGAGTGCAGCTCGTTCATGCCGGTTATGCGGATTATCTCGGTGCCGTCGCCCTTTATCTGCACGCCCATGAGACGCAATATTTCCGCAAGGTTGGAAATCTCCGGCTCTTTCGCCGCGTTTTCTATAAAGGTCGTGCCTTCGGCGAGCGACGCCGCCATCATTAAATTCTCAGTCGCGCCGACAGACGGGAAGTCGAGCGTTATCGTCGCGCCCTTGAGCCGTCCCGCGGTCGCGGTCACAGCCCCGCCCTTAAGCTCGATGTCGGCGCCCATCTTCGCAAGCCCCTTGAGATGGAAGTCGAGCGGGCGGCTTCCGAGATCGCAGCCTCCGGGCAGCGGCATGACGGCGCGCCCGCATCTCGCGGTAAGCGGGCCGAGGACGAGCGACGAGGCGCGCATTTTGCGCACGAGCTCGACCGGAGTCTCGCACTCTATTTCGTCAGGGACGTTTATCGTCATGCAGCCGTTTTCAAATTCCACTTCCGCGCCGAGATGGCACAGCAGGCGGCACATGGTCCGGATGTCGTAAAGGTCGGGCACGCATTCGAGCCTCAGGCTCTGCCCGCGCAGCAGTATCGCGGCGGCCATTACGGGGAGCGCCGCGTTCTTCGCGCCCTGTACGTTTATCGTGCCGGCGAGCGGCCTGCCGCCCGTCAGCGTCATTTCGTCAGCTAGTCTCTTCTCTCCGTGCGTCCCCATTTAATTAAGCAGACTCTCCTTCAAGGTTTCGGCGATTTTCAGCGACGCCGTGCCGTCGCCGAAGGGCTGCGCGGCGCAGCGGCGTTCTATCGCCGGTATCGCCTCCGCGTCTTCAAGCAGCTTCAGCGCGGCTTCTCTTATTCTGTCCCTGTCCACGCCGACGAGCACGCCGCTGCCGTGCTCCACGGCCTCGGGGCGCTCGGTCACTTCGCGCAGGATGAGGACGGGTTTCTTTATCGCGGAGGCTTCCTCCTGCACTCCGCCGCTGTCGCTCAGGATAAATTTCGAACTGTTCATCGCCCAGACGAAGTCCGGGTAGTCGAGCGGGTCACAGAGTATGACATTGCCGCGCCCGTCGAGGTGTTTATGTATAATCTCGCGCACGGCGGGATTTTTATGCATCGGTACGACCATCCAGAGCTCGGGATGCGCGTCGAGTATGTCGGTGAGCGCGGAGCAGATTCCCTCAAGCGGCGCGCCCCAAGACTCGCGCCTGTGCGCCGTTACGAGCACGAACGGCGCGCCGTCGGGCAGCGCCTTCAGCTCTTCGCAGTCCGGCTTCGTGCGCGCGGCGACGGTGTAGAAAAGCGCGTCGATGACGGTGTTGCCCGTGACGCTTATCGCGCTCTCCGCCATTCCCTCTTTTCTCAGGTTCTCGGCGGCGAGCTCCGTCGGCGCGAAGCCCCAGGCCGCGAACTTGTCGACGAGGACGCGGTTCATCTCCTCCGGGAAGGGCAGGCGCATGTTCCAGCTGCGCAGCCCCGCTTCGACGTGGCCGACCGGTATGCCGCGGTAGAAGGCCGCGAGCCCCGCCGCGAAGGTCGTCGTCGTGTCTCCGTGTACGAGCACGGCGGAGGGCTTCGCCTCGTCGTAGTACTCCCCCGCGCCCGTGAGCACGGAGGCCGTGATGTAGTCGAGCGACTGGCGCTCCTTCATTATATGGAGATTTTTGTCGGCCGTTATCTTGAAGAAGTCGAGCACCTGGTCGAGCATCGCCGCGTGCTGCCCTGTCGCGAGCACGCGCACGTCGAAAGCGTCCTGCTTCTGCAAAGCGATGACGACGGGCGCCATTTTTATGGCCTCGGGACGGGTTCCTACCACGCAGACGATTTTTTTTCTATCCATAGGGAACCTCCGTTATTCTATAAAAAATTAAAGACCGGCAGCCCCAGCAGCCGCATTCCGCAGCTCAGGAAGACGCCGTGAGCCGCGCCCAAGACGATGAGCACGGCGAACTTCGGCAGTCCCGCGTCCTGGAGCTTGTGATGCGCGTGTCCGCGGTCCGGCTCGAAGGGCGACTTATGCGTCAATATGCGCCGCGTCATCGCGACGAGCGTATCGACGACGGGGACGCCGCCTAAAAATAATAGCACAAAGGCGATATGAAAGAATCCGGTTTCAAAGATATTCGGGAAAATGCTCCACGCGAGCTGCGACGAACATATATAGCCGAGCAGCGTACTGCCGCCGTCGCCGAGGAACGTGCGCGGCTGCGGGAAATTCCAGAGCAGCACGCCGAAGACGAGCCCCGCGAACGGCAGCCATACGCCGCCGCTTCCGACGATGAGCGCGCAGAGCGACGTAATCAGAGTTATCGTAAGGCACAGCCCGTCCATGCCGTCGATGAGGTTGTATGCGTTCGTCGCGCCGGCAATCCATAGAATCAGCAGCGCGCGCTGCCACAGAGGCACGGGCAGAGGCCAGACGACCCACGCCGCCGCCATCAGGTGGAAGATGAGGCGGACGAGCGGCGGCAGCGGGTGCATGTCGTCCATGTAGCCGACGATGAAAATCATCGTCGCGCCCGTCGCGATATACGGGACCTCGACGCCGGGGTTGCCAGTGAAGAGCGCCCAGAGCAGGTAGCCGCTCCACAGCACGAGCCCCGCGCCGCGCGGCATAACGCTGCGGTGCTTCTTCCTGCCTCCGGGGACGTCGAGCAGCCGGAACTTCTCGGCGAGCGCAATCGCCATCGGCGTGCCGACGAGCCCCCAGAGGAAGGTCATAAGCGTAAAAAGGTATACGGGAAACAAGAACGCCTCCGTTTTACTTTGTGCCGAAGAGCCTGTCGCCCGCGTCTCCGAGTCCCGGCACTATGTAGCCGTGGTCGTTGAGGTGGCTGTCGACGGCGGCGACGTAGATGTCGACGTCGGGGTGCTCTTCGTGGAACTTCGCAATGCCTTCGGGCGCGGCGAGCAGCGAGACGAGCGAGACGCGCTTTCCGCCGCGCGCCTTGATGTGGCTGACCGCAGCCGCGGCCGAGCCGCCCGTCGCGAGCATCGGGTCGACGACGAAGATGTCGCGCTCCGATATGTCGGCGGGGAGCTTGCAGTAGTAGTCTACCGGCTTCAGCGTCGCGGGGTCGCGGTAGAGGCCGATGTGTCCGACCTTCGCGTTAGGCACGAGCTTGAGGATGCCCTCGACCATGCCGAGGCCCGCGCGCAGGACGGGGACTATCGCGAGCTTCTTGCCGGAGAGTGTGAAGACGTTCGTCTTCGCGACAGGCGTCTCTATCTCGACTTCCTCGAGCGGAAGGTGGCGCGTCACCTCGTAGACCATGAGGCCGGCGACTTCCTGCACGAGGTCGCGGAAGTCCTTCGACGAGGTCTCCTTGTTGCGCATGAGGCCGAGCTTGTGGCGCACGAGCGGATGGTCGATGACGACGGTGCGTCCGCCGGCGGGAGCCGACTCGATGGCGTTCGAGTTCGCGCTCTCGTAGGCGCTTATCTTCTCAAGCCTGTAGATGTGGCGGCCGCCCTCGAAGGGCTCGGCGAGCCACGCCTTGACCATGTCGGCGGCGACGTCGGAGCCGAGCACGCGCGCGCCGAGGACGAGCACGTTCGCGTCGTTGTGGCGGCGGCTCATGACCGCCGTGAAATGGTCGTGGCAGAGCGCCGCGCGGACGCCCTTGACCTTGTTAGCGACGATGCTCATGCCGATGCCGGTGCCGCAGACGAGTATGCCGCGCTCGGCCTTATGGCTCGCGACGGCTTCGGCGGCCATGAAGCCCCAGTCGGGGTAGTCGACGCGGACCTCGCCAGACGCCGTGCCGCAGTCTATGACTTCGTGCCCCGCCTCTATAAGAGCGGCCTTGATTTCCTCTTTGAGTTTATAACCGGCGTGGTCTGCGCCCATCGATATTTTCATTTTTATTCCTCCGTCAGAAATTTTATTTTTTACTTTATTATTTCTTCCATTATCTCGCCCGCGAGCGTGTACGGGTCGGCGCGGCGCTCGGAGAGGCTCTGCATCAGTTCGTCGCTCTTCCTCGCCTTCCACGACTTCTCCACTATCGCGGATATCTCGCCGCGCAGTATCGACTCGACCTCCATCTCGAGCTGCGACCAGCGGCGGCGGCGGCCCTCTGCGCTCTCGGCGAGGTACTTCGCGTGCTCCGTGATGATTTCCTTCACGCGGTCGACGCCGGTGTTCTTGTTGGACGAGACGAGCGCGACGGGCGGAACCCACTCACGTTCGCTAAGCATCTTGAGCATGACCTGCACGTCGGCGGCCACCTTGTCGGCGCCTTCCTTGTCGGCCTTGTTGACGACGAAGACGTCGGCTATCTCCATGATACCGGCCTTCATTATCTGCACGTCGTCGCCCATTCCCGGCGTGAGGATGAGGCAGACCGTGTCCGCTATCTTCACGATGTCGACTTCGGACTGCCCGACGCCGACCGTCTCTATGATGACCGCGTCGAAGCCGCAGGCGTCGAGTATGAGCGCGGCCTCGTGCGTGCCGCGGCTGACGCCGCCGAGATTTCCGCGCGAGCCCATGCTGCGGATGAAGACGCCCTCCTCGACCGCGTGGTCCTGCATGCGCAGGCGGTCGCCGAGAATAGCGCCGCCCGTGAAGGGGCTCGACGGGTCTATCGCTATTACGCCGACCTTCTTGCCCTCGGCCTTGAACTGCGAGATGAGCCTGTTGACGAAGGTGCTCTTGCCAGCGCCGGGGCTTCCGGTGATTCCGATGACGTGGGCCTTGCCCGTCCTCGGATATATCTTTTTCATAATTTCTTTGGACTCTGGAGATTCTGCCTCCACAAGACTGATAAGGCGGCCGATGGATCTCGGGTCGCCGTCGAAAGCGCGAGTTAGCAGCTTATCCATGGTATCGAACGCTCCCTGTTTTTATTTTGTGAGGTGAAATCATTGCCTTCATTCATGACTGCGCTATTTGAAGAGTATGTCGACTCCGGCGAAGCTGTATATGCCGAGGCCGATCGACGCCGCGAAGGTGAAGCCGAGGACCATGCGCAGATACGTCACCCACATCGCGCCGCCGGGCCATTTGCCGGAGCGGATGTTGACGACCATGCGCGCGAGGAAGAGCGAGACTCCGAAGAGGGCGAGCGCTACAAACGCCTGAAGGTTTACGGAAGGCACGTCTTTTAGAAAATCGAACAACGAGCTCACCCTTTCGCGGACGAGAAATAAACAAAAGAGAGAGGAAACGTCCCTCTCTCTTACATGATAACGCTTATTTTGCCGAATGTCATGCCTTTCGCGCTATATTGCGGAAAGAATGGAGGCGGCGGGGTGCTTTTCCTCGTGTATCTGGCGCAGCGCGGCGACGCAGACCTCGAGCGCGCGCTTGCCGTCCTTGATGCCGACCATCGGCTGGCGTCCGTCGCGCACGCAGGAGACGAAATGCTGCAGCTCCATCTTGAGCGGCTCGGTCTTCGGGAAGACCGGGTGCTCCATGACCTCTACGATGTTGCCGCCGCTCTGGCGCACGCAGCGCTGCACCGTGATGTCCTGCGCCTCGTAGTTGACCGTGATGTAGCGCTCGGCCTCCGTTATCTCCATCTGGCGCTGGCGCTTTTCCGAGACGCGGCTCACGAGTATCTGCGCTATGGTGCCGTTCGCAAACTGAAGCTGCACGGAGGCGATGTCCTCGTGCGGCGTGCGTATGCAGCTGCCGACCGCCGATATCGAGACGAGGTCGGAATGCACCATCGAGAGGATGATGTCGACGTCGTGTATCATGAGGTCGAGGACGACGCCGACGTCGCTGATGCGCGGCGAGAAGGGGCCCATGCGGCGCGTCTGTATAAAATAAGGGTCTTTGATGAATTCGCGCGCGTGCTGCACCGCGCTGTTGAAGCGCTCGATGTGGCCGACCTGGAGTATCACGTCCTTCTCGACCGCGAGGTTCAGGAGCTTCTCCGCCTCGTCGACGCTCGTCGTCACGGGCTTCTCGACGAGCACGTGTATGCCGTGCTCCATAGCGAGCTTCGCCACTTCGTAATGTCCGACCGTCGGCACGACGATGCTGACGGCGTCCGGATGCGTTTCTTTTATGAGCTTTTCAAAGTCGCCGTAGGCGTTGACGCCGAGAGGCTCGGCTATAGACTGGGCGCGCTCTTCGTTGACGTCGGCGACGCCGACGAGCTGAGCTCCCAAGATCTCCGTATAAACCCTCGCGTGGTGCATTCCGAGATGCCCTACGCCCACGACTCCTACCCGTACTGTGTCCACAATGCTTCACTCCTCGGAACGCGGTTTGCTGCCTATATAATTATTTTCACATATTTTCGCGGTTTGTGGAGCGTCCCGCAAGTAAAAAATTCCTTTTTTCTTCGTCGCCCGCGCGTACGAATAGAATACTTCGTTTTCGCAGCGCGTGCAGCCGCCGAAGTCGAATATATTTTCCTCCGGCACGCCGCTCGCCGAAAGCTGCCGCCGTATCTCGCCGCCGATGTCGAAGAATACGAAGCCGTCCTTCTCCTCTGCACACTCGGGCAAAAATTTCGCAAGCGCCTCGCGCGTCACGGGGTCGTCGGCGCGGCGCGAGTAGCAGCACGCGCCGATGCGCGGCCCTATCCACGCCCAGATCTTCCCGCCCGCGCGCCCGCCGCCGAAACGCTCGAGCGCGGCAGCGGATATGTTCAGCAGCGTGCCTTTGAAGCCCGAGTGCAGAATCATCATCCACGGCTCGCCGCCTGCTCCGGCTATGACGACGGGCGTGCAGTCCGCGAAGCACAGGCTCGCGAGCGCGCGGCAGCCCGCGCCGATGAAAATTCCGTCGGCCTCGCTCCTTGACGGAAGCGCCTCGCGCTCCGACGCCTCTATAATATTTACGCCGTGGACCTGATGCGGCGCGGCGAGCGTGCGTCCGCCGTACTCGGCAGAGAGCGCGGCCCAGACGCGCGCCGGGTCGCCGAGCGCTTCGTCGTTAAGCGGGCCGCGCGCGTAGAGACGCGCGAAGAATTTTCCTTCAAGCTCGCGCGGCATGACGAATTCCAATTCCACGCCGCGCGCCGTGCGGCTCAGACGGAAGCCTTCGTATTCTTTACAGCTCATCGAGATGGGCCTTCACGTGTCCCACGAGGAAGAGGCTGCCGCAGCAGACGACGGGCAGCCCTTTGCCAGACGCGGCGCGTATCGCGTCGAGCGGGTCGCCGTAGGTCCCCGCGACGGAGAGCCCGGCGCGCTCAGCCGTTTCTCTCATCCCTTCGGCGTTCAGCGAGCGTTCGAGCCCCGGCACCTCGGTGCAGTAGATTTCCGCACCGAGCGGACGCAGCAGCGACAGCGCGCCGCTTATGTCCTTGTCCTTCATCATCGCGAGGACTATCGAAAGGCCGCCGTTCTGGAAAATGCCCGCCAGCGTCTCCGAGAGCCGCTTCATCGCGTGCGGGTTGTGCCCTCCGTCGACTATTACCAGCGGCGAGCGGCGTACTATCTCCATGCGCCCCTGCCACTGCGTCTCCGCAATTCCGCGCTTTATCGTCTCTTCGCAGACGCGCGGGAAACGTTTCGAGAGAAGGCGAGACGCTGCGACGGCCATTGCCGCGTTGTCCGCCTGGAACGAGCCGACGAGCGGCGTGAAATATTCGCGCGAGCCGACGGCGTCAGACAATGTGAAGCGCGTGCCGTCGAGCGAGTAGGCGCGCTCCGTTATCCTGTATTCGCCGCGGAAGATGTGCGGCTCCGCGCCGCAGCGCGCCGCGGCGTCGAGGAACTGCCCGTCGAGCCGTTCGTCGCCAAAGAAGAGCGCGGGCGTTCCTTTGCGCATGACGGCGAATTTCTCCGCCGCTATCTTTTCGAGAGTGTCGCCGAGGAAGTCCGTGTGGTCCATGCCTATAGGCACGACGACGCTGAGCGCGACGTCCGTCAGGATGTTCGACGCGTCGAGCCGTCCGCCCATTCCCGCCTCGAATACGGCGGCGTCGGGCTGCCTGCGCGCGAGTATCATAATCGCGGCGGCCGTTATAAATTCAAAATATGTCGGATGATTGTCCTTGAAGTAGTCCGTCCTGTTGACTATATCTTCGAGCTCGGAGGCGGCGTCTAGCCACTCCCGCGCCGCCGCGCGTTCGCCGTCTATCACAAGCCGCTCCGAGAAGTCTACGAGATGCGGGCTAGTGTAGAGCGCGGCCTTATAGCCCGACGCTCGCAGCACGGAATAAATCCCCGCCGCGGTCGAGCCTTTGCCGTTGGTCCCCACGATGTGGACGATTGGGAACTTTCCCTGCGGCGAGCCGGCCTCGCGCACAAGGCGCGCAAGACGGGCGAGCCCGGGGCGTATGCCCGGGCTCGCGAGCTGAGCCAGCTTTGATTCGACAAGCTCAAAATTATTTTTTTCGTTCATCGCGTATTATTCGGAGAGGCTGGCGAGGTTCGCCTTCATTCTCGCGGCCTTCGCTTCGTTGTCCGCGAGCGTGTTCTTCTCCTTTTCTATTACTTCCGCGGGCGCGCGCTCGACGAACTTCTCGTTCGCGAGCTTTGCCTTGCTCTTTTCGATGTCCTTTTCGAGCTTCGCGAGGTCGTTCCTGAGACGCTGCATCTCCTTCTCGACGTCGAGCAGCTCGCCGACCGGCAGGTATATCTGCGCGCCGTCGAGCACCGAGGCGAGGCTCTTCTCGGGCTTTCCGTCGCCTTCGCCCGCGAAGGTCACGGTCTCGACCTTCGTCAGGAGCTTCAGCTGTTTCTCGCATTCCTTGAGCAGCGCGAGCTTCGCCGCGTCGTGGACGGCGAGCGTAACGCCGGGAATCGTCTGCTGCGGGCGATGCGCGCCTCGGCTCTGAGGTTGCGGACCGCGCGTATCGTCTCCTGCACGAAGTTCATGTCTGCGATGACCTTGTCGTCTATCTCCGCGAGCCTCGGCTTCGGCCATCCGCTGCGCATGATGAAGTCGGTGCCGAACGGGAAGGCGTGCCACAGCTCTTCTGTCACGAACGGGATGATCGGGTGCATGAGCTTGAGGACGTCCTCGAACACCGCAAGCATGACGGCCTGCACCGTCTTTCTGCGCGCTTCGCCCTCTTCGCCGCGCAGCGCGGGCTTTGCAAGCTCGATGTACCAGTCGCAGAGCTCGCTCCACGTGAAGTCGTACATGAGGCGCGCCGCCTCGCCGAAGAAGTATCCGTCAAGCAGCCGCGTCATCTCCGCTGAGACCTGCGAGATGCGGTTAAGTATCCATTTATCCTGGAGCTGAAGCTCGTTCTCGTCTATCCTCTGACCGGCTTCCGCGTCTTCGAGATTCATGAGCGCAAAGCGGCTCGCGTTCCAGAGCTTGTTCATGAAGAGGCGGTAGGTCGAAATTCTCTCGGTCGAGAGGAATATGTCGCGCCCCTGCACCGTGAGCGCAGCGAGCGTGAGGCGCAGCGCGTCGGCGCCGTAGTCCTTGACTATCGTCAGCGGGTCGATGACGTTGCCGCGCGATTTGCTCATTTTCTGCCCTTTCTCGTCGCGGACGAGCGCGTGGATGTAAACGTCATGGAACGGCACTTCGTGCATCGCTTCGAGACCGAACATTATCATGCGCGCGACCCAGAAGAAAATTATGTCGAATCCGGTGACGAGCACCGATGTCGGGTAGAATTTGCGCAGCGTCTCCGTGTCGTCGGGCCAGCCCATCGTCGAGAAGGGCCAGAGCCCGCTTGAGAACCATGTGTCGAGCACGTCCTCGTCCTGGTGCAGGTGGGTGCATCCGCACTTCGGGCACTTATCCGGCGCAGTCTCTTCGACTATGACCTCGCCGCACTCCTCGCAGTACCACGCAGGAATGCGGTGTCCCCACCAGAGCTGGCGCGAAATGCACCAGTCGCGGATGTTCTCCATCCACTGGTAGTAGACGTTCGTCCACTGTTCGGGTATGAATTTTATTTTACCGGCCTGCACGGAAGCGACGCCCGCGTCCGCGAGAGTACGCGTACGGACGAACCACTGTTCGGAAAGGTACGGCTCGACCACGGTGTGGCAGCGGTAGCAGTGTCCTACGGAGTGGCGCAGGTCTTTGACGGAGAGCAGCGCGCCCTCTTTTTTCAAGATCGGCAGCGACGGCGTCGCGTGCTTCAAAACGGTCCATGCCAGCGTACTTGCCGGCGTTCTCGTTCATTATTCCGCGTCCGTCGATGACCTGTATCTGTTCGAGGTTGTGGCGCTGTCCGACGAGGAAGTCGTTCGGATCGTGCGCAGGCGTAATCTTGACGCAGCCTGAGCCGAACTCAGGGTCGACCATGTTGTCCTCGATGACGGGGATGACGCGGCCGACAAGCGGCACGACGACCTTCTTGCCGATGAGGTGGCGGTTCTTCTCGTCGCGCGGGTGTATGGCTATAGCGCTGTCGCCGAGGATGGTCTCGGGACGCGTAGTCATGACTACGACCGCTCCGTCGGAGCCGTCCGCAAACTTATAGGCTACCTCGTAGAACTTGCCGTCCTCGTCTTCGTGTTCGACTTCGAGATCGGAAAGGGCCGTCTGGCAGCGCGGGCACCAATTTATAAGGTATTTGCCGCGGTAGATGAGTCCTTTCTTGTAGAGCTGTACGAAAATCTTGCGCACAGCGCGCGAAAGGCCTTCGTCCATCGTGAAGCGCTCGCGGCTCCAGTCGCACGACGCGCCGAGCTTCTTAAGCTGGTTGATTATCGTGCTGCCGTAGAGCTCTTTCCACTCCCAAACCTTTTTGACGAATTCCTCGCGTCCGAGGTCGTGGCGCGAGATCCCTTCCTTCGCAAGCGAACGCTCGACGACGTTCTGCGTCGCGATTCCGGCGTGGTCCGTGCCGGGGAGCCAGAGAACCTCGTAGCCCTGCATCCTCTTCGTGCGGCTCAGTATATCCTGGAGAGTGT
>ENA-OQCL01000122-OQCL01000122.1-human-gut-metagenome-genome-assembly--contig:-NODE-122-length-42498-cov-6.870454_pt1 | contig 42498 bp, 39 predicted proteins | sample MGYA00242502_ERZ504586 | MGnify/ENA primary metagenome ERZ504586 (study PRJEB26092, sample SAMD00036316) | human gut metagenome | host: Homo sapiens | study: EMG produced TPA metagenomics assembly of... | reverse complement strand
ACTGCTTGCCGCGCTGGTCATTTTTTACGGTCATTGCACGCTACTGCTTCTCCCTGAGCTGGAAGCAGCTGGCAGAGTTCAAGCACCACCCTTGCTTTTGCCCTTTACCGACCTTCTGGGGCATGGGCATCAACGTCATCAAGGATGAGCACGTCATGATCGACATCATCTACGACGGCGTCAAGCCCGCCCGCAAGCGCTGGCTGGCCATCGTCAACTATCTCATCGTACTGGCCGTGGATCTGGTATTCACCTATCAGGGCTTCAAGTATGTTGGCGTTGCAGGCAAGCAGATCAGTCAGGGCATGGAGATCCCCATGATGTATATGTACGGCATCATGCCGGTTTGCGGCATCATTTGCGCTATCTGCGTCGTGATCAAGATTATCACCCTGTATAAGGCCGACATTTCCTTCTTTGCGCCCAAGAACAAGGCGCTGACCAAGGAAGACGCATAAGGGAAAGGAGAGAAAATACTTATGGCAATGCTCATCCTTCTGGTGCTGCTGATCTTCTTTGCTGCGCTGGGCGTGCCGCTGGCCTTTGCAATCGGCGCTTCCTGCGTGAGCTATATTCTGATCTACGCACCCAACTTTATCACCATGCTGCCGCAGCGCGTATGGAACGGCGCTTACAGCGAGCTGATGATCGCCATGCCGCTGTTCATGCTGGCCGGTGAGCTGATGAATACCGGCGGTATCACCCAGCGCATCATCAACTTCTGCATGGAGCTGCTGCGCCCGGTGCGCGGCGGTCTGGGCGAAGTGAACATCGTGGCATCAATGATCTTCGGCGGCATCTCCGGTTCCTCTGTGGCAGATACCTCTGCTCTGGGCTCCATCCTGATCCCCGCCATGGAAAAAGAGGGCTACCCTCCGGAGGCCTCTGCGGGTATCACCGTTGCTTCCTCCACCATGGGCATGATCATCCCGCCCTCTACCCCATGATTGTTTACTCCATGATCTCCGGCGCATCCGTGGGTGCTCTGTTCATGGCAGGTGCCGTGCCCGGCATCCTGATCGGCCTGACTCAGCTGGTCCTCGTGTACATCATCAGCGCAAAGAAGGGCTGGCACCCGGCAAAGGCCAAGTTTGACGCAAAGCGCGCCGCCAAGAGCCTGCTGAGCGGCATTCCCGCCCTGATCATGCCGGTGTTCATTATCATCTGCGTTTCCTTTGGCGTCTGCACCGCCTCCGAGAGCGCAGGTGTCGCTGTGCTGTACTCCATTCTGGTGGGCTTCTTCGTTTACAAGGAGCTGACCTGGAAGGGTGTCTGGGAGGCACTGAAAAAGACCCTGATCTCCTCCTCCTCCATCATGCTCATCATCGGCTTTACCACCATCTTCACATGGGTGCTCACCATGCAGAAGGTGCCGCAGACCGTGGGCGCATTCTTCATGTCCCTCAACCTGCCCGCGTGGGCCATTGCGCTGATCTTTGACGTGCTGATTCTGCTGATCGGTACCTTCATCGACGTCAGCCCCGCCATCCTACTGCTGACTCCCATCCTGCTGCCGGTCATGCAGCAGTACGGCTTCTCTCCGCTGCAGTTCGGCGCTATGATGATTACCGGCCTTGCTATCGGTCTGGTCACGCCTCCCGTTGGCATGTGCCTGAACGCCTGCAACAAGATTAACCGTATGCCCATCATTGAGATCTTCAAGGGCGCTGCACCTTATGTCATCTGCAACGTCATCGTGCTGATTTCTATCAGCCTGTGGGGCCCGCTGACCACCGCCCTGCCGCAGCTGCTGGGTTACAGCATTTTCTAAGCATAGGTCTGTACGCAGCCGCACCCGCCGCAAAGCGGGTGCGGTTTATAATAGGAACCCGAGAAAAAAGAGAAGGTGTAAGAATTGACTCTGAAGGAAAAGATGAAAAAGGGCCCGGTTTTCGGTATGGCGTGCTTTACCGGCACGACCTGCGTGATCGAAAACATTGCCATGTCCGGTCTGGATTTTATCTATCTGGATCTGGAGCACACCAACTATATGCTGGATGAAGCATTCGAAAAGCAGATCATGGCGGCAAAACTGCATGATATTTCGGTGCTGGTGCGCATGGCAGACGACAACGAGGTAGCCATCCGCAAGGTGCTGGAATGGGGCGCAGACGGCGTTGTGATCCCCCACTGCAAGACGGCCGAAATGGCACGCCGCAGCGTGGAGGGCGCAAAGTTTGCACCGCTGGGCCGCCGCGGCGGCGAGACCAACGTGCGTGCTGCCGGTTTTGGTTACCACAACTTTGACTGGAACGCCTACATCGAGCAGCAGAACCGGGATACGCTGGTCATCCCTATGGACGAGGACTTTGAGTTTACCGACAACATCGACGAGATCCTTGACGTGCCCGGCATTGATGCCGTCAACTTCGGACCCATCGACTACGCTGTTTCCAAGCAGCTGAAGATCGGCTACTCCATGGGCGAGGAGGTCCACGAGGCCTACAAGACGCTGGTGGCAAAGTGCCGCGCCAAGGGTCTGGGCGTTCTGGGCCCGGTGGTGCCTCCCACGCAGGAGAACCTGAAGCAGGCTATTGCAGACGGCTACAACATGATCATTCTCGGCAATGATATGTGGCACTTCCAGAAGGCTTTGAAGGAACTGGTGAACGATCAGGTCGCACCGGTGCGCAAGGAGCTGCTGGGCGAGTAACCGCTGACCACTGAAAAAATGCTGAAAGGCACATACCCCCGCAGACGCGGCAGGGTATGTGCCTTTTTCGTGTATCGGCTTGCTTTGCCGCACAAAAGGCGGTAAACTGGGTACAGACAAAATGCCCGAAAAGGAGAAACGACATGGCATACACAAAGGCTGACCTCAAGCACGACCTTGTAGCAATGGGGCTGACAGGCAACGAGACCATCCTGATCCATTCCTCCATGAAGTCCATCGGCCCGGTGGAGGGCGGCGCAGACACGGTTCTGGACGCATGGATGGAGTTTTTTTGCGGAGGGCTTGCTGCTGCTGCCCACCCACACATGGCGGTTCATCAACGAGGAAAACCGGGTGTTCGATGTGCGCCGCAGCCCGTGCTGTGTGGGCATTCTGCCGGAGCTGTTCCGGCAGCGCCCCGGGGTGGTGCGCTCGCTACACCCCACCCACAGCATGGCGGCTTACGGCAAGGGGGCGGCTGCGTATCTGGAAGGGGAGTTGGACGCCAACACCCCCTGCACTCCCGGCGGCTGCTACGACCGGCTGCGGGCAGCCCACGGCAAAGTGCTGCTGCTGGGGGTCACCCACGCCCGCAACACCTTTATCCATAGCGTGGAGGAGGTACTGAACGTGCCGAACCGCCTGACCGACAAGCCCATGCAGATGACCGTGGTGGACGAAGCCGGGGCGCAGCACACCGTCTATATGCGCCGCCACTATAACGCACAGCAGCCGCACATCTCGGAGGATTTCGTCAAGCTGGAACAGGCGTATCTGGACTGCGGCGCAGCTCGGAACACGAAATTTGGCGATGCAAGATGCATTTTGTGCGACGCCGAGGGGCTTTTCCGGGTCACCCGCCATGTTCTTGCCCCGAACCCCGAGGCCTTTGTCACCGAGCCGGTCATCCCGCCGGAGCGCTGGCAGGGGGGAATTTTATAATGCAATGCCGGGCAGCTTGCAGCTGCCCGGCATTTTTTACTTTTTGCTCAGCAGAAGCGGATACGGTACTCCCGAGGGGTGCAGTGCTTGATCTCCCGGAAGGTCTTGATAAAGTAGCTCGCGTCCGAAAAGCCGCATTCCAGCCCCACCTCGCCGGTCTTGAGCCGGGTGGAGCGCAGCAGCTCGGCGGCTTTTTCCACCCGGAACTGCTTGACGTACTGGATGGGCGTGATGCCCAGAAACTGCCGGAAGCTGCGCAGACAGGCGCTTTCGCTCAGGGCAACGCAGTCGGCCAGTTTTTCCACGGTCAGCTCCTCGGCGTAGTGCTCCTCTACATAGCGCAGCATCTGCTTCATCCGCTCCGAGGCGATCTGCTCCTGCTCCGATACCTTCACCTTGCCGCTGACGCATTGGGTAATGAGCAGCCGCAGGGCAGCGGTAAGGTGGTAGCGCACCCGGTTCTCGTAGTCAAAGGGCTCGTCCGCCACGCCCTTCCACGCCTCCCGCAGGCAGAGCAGCACCTGCCGCTGCCATGGCACGGCCTCGTCCAGCAAAAAGAAGGGCGGTGTGCCGGGCTGCAAGAGCGGGCGGATGAGTTTTTGCCAGAATACGGTGTCCATGCCGCCGACAAGCCGGGGCTGAAATACGCCGGAGTGCAGCAGCGCCCTGCCCTCGGCAGGCTCTACCGCGTGCAGCGCCCCGGAGTTGATGAACACCCCCTGCCCGGTCTGCAAAGTCAGCCGGGTCTTGTTCACGTCCACATGAATGGGCCCCAACGCCGCCAGAATGAACTCAAATTCCTCGTGCCAGTGCCACGCCACCGAAAAACAGGAAAGATCCTCGGCGTAGCAGGCGATAGGGAACAGCGGGCTGCCGTGCTGGGCCTGCTCCCGCCCGGCGGCATCGGCCACCACGGCAGTAGCGCTGGACAGCCCCACCCGGCCGCTGGTATAAGAGGCACAGCTTGTCTGATATGCCATATTCACCAAATCCTTTCCGCAATACTTTGAATGTTTTTTGTCAATGCCGGTTTTGTTGCATATACTATGCGGTTTTATTCTATTATTAGCGATTGTTTTGTGGTATTATCCTATCAGAGCTTCCAAGCTCAGTATAGCACCAAGGCAGCGGGGACGCAAGCTGTGCAAGCGTTCCCTGCCGGGCAAAACCGCTATTCTCCCGCCGTCTATCCAAAGAGGACTGGACGGCAAGTGTAACATAAACCATTTTATCAAGGAGGTATTCCTATGCTTCGTATCGAGTATTTTGATAAGGAACGTTTCATGCGCCAGCTTTCTGCCAGCCACGGCAGCGTGCTGCTGCATCTGGACAACGGCAAGACCTGCGACCTGAAAAAGGACACTACCGCACGCTCCATGCTGCAGATGATGGACACTGCCCCCCAAAAGGGCTTTGACCTCACCGTGACCGACCCCGCCGACGTGACCGGCTTCCTGCGCTATATGCTGGAGGCAGGCCGCACCGAGCGCGTGGCCGGCTGAGTAATGCCAATCTCTTATCCCAATAAGTGTCACAGCAAATGCAAAGCGCCCGTCCCGGTCATGCCGGGGCGGGCGTTTTGCTCATTTTACCGGAAAGCTTGCGCGGGCGGGCAGTCTGTGGTAAGCTGAAAGCAGAAAAAACAAGATGGAGGGAACGACTATGAACCTGAAGGAAGCATTCCGCTACCAGAACAAGCTCCAGTCTCTGCTGGACGAGGCGCAGGGCATTCTGGACTGCGATGCCAACGTGACCAAGGTGGCCAACACCTATCTGCGCCATAAGGTGATGCCCGAGGCCGAGGACGAGACCGTTATGGACGTGGCACAGACCGAATATGCGGAGCAGATCACCGACGTTGCCCGGTTCATGCTCTATCTGCTGGAGGAGAAGAGCCACCTGTTTGCCGCCATCCGCAAGGCAAAGGATGCGCTGGACATGGATATGGACAGCGAGGTCAGCCTGAATGCCGCGCGGCAGAGCATTGCCCGCACCTTCAAACGGATGAACGACCTGCGCAGTTCTGAGCAGCTGCTCTCCGGCGGGGGCACCGGCTACCGCTTCAACGCTGAGGGCAACCAGATCTCCTACTGCTGCGATGTGAAGCGAGTGACCACCATCAACTACGACCGCAAGGTCATCCATGCCGCGCTGAGCAAGCTGAACCGGCAGGCAGACGAAACCTCCAACCGGCTGGACATCTGCCTTGTGACCTCCAAGGTAGACTACACTGTCCCCTTTGATGTGAACGCCAGCTTTGCCGAAGCCTTTGAGATCTATCTGGAAAACGCCAAAAACTAAATGATCGTTCCACCGGCTATTTTGGGTGCGGCAAGCGCCGGGTGCACAGCTGCCGGTTCAGGTGCAGATGAACTATAACGCTGCATATTTCCGCAAGGAAGTTTTGGTACGGCTCACCTTACGAGCCAGCTAGTATGAAAAAATCTTGCGTTCGGCTTTTCCGCCACCGCCAGACGCTTTTTCGCCGAAACCGTCCCTTGCTTTTTCCCGCATTCCTGCTTTTGCGCTTACGTCTCCATGGGCAGGCAGGCAAGCCACCCTTCATGAATTTTGCCCGCAGATTTTGCGGGCGCACACCTTCTGCGTGCCGGGCGGGCGCTTTGCGCCCCTGTGCACACAAAAAAATGGCAGCCGTCCCTGCGCTTGCCGTATCCAAAATAGCCGGTGGAAAACCAAAACCGGAGGTATGAGCTATGAAAAGGTGTAAGCTGTTTTATCTCATCGGGCTGCTGTTTTTTCTTGCTGCGGCGCTGAACTTTGTTACCGGAGGGGATCACGCTACGGCAGTGGTATGGCGCTGCCTTGGCGCTACCTTTTTGTTGCTAGGGTGTTCGCAGCAGAAAAAATAAAGCAGCAAGCCGGCCCCGGCGGGAAAAGAACTACCGGGGCTGCAATTCTTTGCGGGGCTCGTTCGTATTCCAGATAAAGGAACTGAATTTCGACAAAAGACGAGGTGCGAGTATGTCAACGAAACCAATCAGCCCCACTGCCGCGACCCGCTTTGACCTGAGCGCAGCGGCCCTTCATATCCTTGCCATGGCGCTGATGCTGATGGACCACCTGTGGGCGACGCTGCTGCCCGCGCAGGAATGGCTGACCTGTGCCGGGCGGGTGGCGTTTCCCATCTTTGCCTTTATGGCGGTGGAGGGCTACTTCCACACCCACGATTTGAAAAAATACACCCTGCGTCTGCTGTTGTTTGCCCTGCTTTCGGAAATCCCCTTCGATTTGATGTACGGCGGTACATGGTTCTACCCGGTGCACCAGAACGTCATCTGGACGCTGCTTTTGGGCATTCTGGGCATCCACTTGATGGAAACGGTGCGCAAAAAGCAAAAAACAGGACTGTACCTGCTGGTATCCGCCCTTGTGGTGGTGGCGGGCGCGGTGCTGGGCACGCTGGGCATGGTGGACTACTACGGCGCAGGGGTGCTGACTGTGTTCATCTTCTACTTTTTTCACGGGCACGGGCGCAAGTGGTGGTGTCTGCTGGGGCAGCTGGCTGCGCTGTACTGGGTCAACGTGGAGCTGCTGGGCGGGCTTATGTACCCCATTCAGCTCTTCGGCATGGACTTTGAGCTTTGCCAGCAAGGGCTGGCGCTGCTGGCACTGGTGCCCATCTGGCTGTACCGCGGTCGGCAGGGCTACCACAGCAAGCCTTTCCAGTATGCCTGCTACGCCTTTTACCCCGTGCACATGCTGCTGCTGGTTCTGGTGCTGAATTTCGTGAACCGGTAAGGAGAATGGAGCACTCCAAAAACATTTTTACGCGTGGGGCGTAGAGAGGAACTTCCGCTGAAAATAGCCAAAGCGCATGCGGAGCCATTCGAAATCGTTCCGCCGGTATAAGGCCGCTGCACAAAGCGCTGTGCGGCGGCTTTTTTTGCGGGAAAACCGACACATGTTCACAAAAAGTTCAGCCTTTTGAGCAAAAAATACTATTTTTTTCGTGTAAAATAGACAACATGGATTGAATGCCGCCCGCGATTGGATTATAATAATAATGTATGCAAAAGCGCATTTGCTGTGTTTTTTATAACGAGTACTGTTTGAAAATGACGTAGATGCGCAATGCGGGAAGCTAAAAAGAAAAAACGCCGTTGCGGGTCTTTGCCGCAAACGGCTTGTTTGCCATGGCAGCCGGGGCGTTACGCTCCGGTTATTTGTCCTTAGGAGGGAAAACAAGGTGAGAGTAGGTCTTGACATCGGCAGCACCACCATCAAGTGTGTGGTGCTGGGCGAGCATGATGAACTGCTGTATTCTACATACGAACGACATTATAGTCATATTCTGGAAAAGGCGCAGGAGCTGCTGCGGCGCATTGATGCCGAGCAGCTGCATGGCTGCAAGGCGCTGCTCAGCATCTCCGGTTCTGCCGGTATGGGCTTGGCAGACAGCTGCGGCGTGCCCTTTGTGCAGGAGGTGTTCTCCACCCGCGTGGCGGTCAAGCGCTTTATGCCTAAGACCGACTGCGTCATCGAGCTGGGCGGTGAGGACGCCAAGATCCTGTTTCTGACCAACGGCACCGAGGTGCGCATGAACGGCAGCTGTGCCGGCGGCACCGGTGCTTTCATCGACCAGATGGCCACCCTGCTGAAGATGAGCGCCGAGGAGATGAACAAGGCCGCCGAACAGGCGCAGCGTACCTATACCATCGCTTCCCGCTGCGGCGTGTTTGCCAAAAGCGATGTGCAGCCCCTGATCAATCAGGGTGCCCGCACCGAGGATATCGCCGCCAGCATCTATAAGGCGGTGGTCAACCAGACCATCGCCGGTCTGGCACAGGGACGCCCCATCAAGGGCAACATCCTTTATCTGGGCGGCCCGCTCACCTTCAGCACCGTGCTGCGCAAGAGCTTTGACGAAGCGCTGAACGTGACCGGCACCTGCCCGGAAAACAGCCTGCTGTATGTGGCGCTGGGCGCTGCCCTATATGCCGATAAGGAATTTGTGCTCACCGAGGTAGCCGCTGCGCTGGACAAGTACGCCGCCACTGCAACCTATGCCAGCGAGCCGCCGCTGTTCGCCAGCAAAGAGGAGTACGAGGCTTTCCACGCACGGCATATGTCCCATAGTGTGCCCCACGTGGCTTTTAGTGCCCACTGCGGGCCGGTGCATATCGGCATCGACTCCGGCTCTACCACCGTCAAGCTGGTGGTGGTGGACGAAAAGAGCCAGATCCTGTACACCAATTATCAACCCAACCTCGGCAACCCGCTGCCCCTCATCCGGGAACAGCTGCTCAAGATCTATAAGGAGCACCCGGGGCTGCAGGTGGCCAGCGTCACCACCACCGGCTACGGCGAGGAACTGGTGAAAAACGCCTTCCGCTGCGATTACGGTCTGGTGGAAACGGTGGCGCATTTTACCGCTGCCAAGTACTTTATGCCGGACGTGGATTTCATCATCGACATCGGCGGGCAGGACATGAAGTGCTTTAAGATCGAGGATGGCGCCATCAGCAACATCTTCCTGAACGAAGCCTGTTCCTCTGGCTGCGGCAGCTTTTTGCAGACCTTTGCACAGGCACTGGGCTATGATGTCAAGGAGTTCGCCGCGCTGGGGCTGTTCGCAGACCGCCCGGTGGACTTGGGCAGCCGCTGCACCGTGTTCATGAACAGCTCGGTCAAGCAGGCACAGAAGGACGGTGCCAGCATCGAGAATATCTCCGCAGGCCTGTCCATCAGCGTGGTCAAGAACGCGCTGTACAAGGTGATCCGCGCTTCCAGCCCGGAAGAGCTGGGCCGCAAGATCGTGGTGCAGGGCGGTACCTTCTATAATGAAGCCGTGCTCCGCGCCTTTGAAAAGGAGATGGGCGTGGAGGTCATCCGGCCGGACATTGCCGGCTTGATGGGCGCTTACGGCGCTGCTTTGTACGGCCTGCGCCAGAGCCATAAAAATAACCAGACCACCTCTGCCATGATGGACGAGCAGGAGCTGGAAAGCTTTGCACAGCAGGTGGTCAGCGTCAAGTGCGGCGGCTGCGGCAACCATTGCCAGCTGACCGTCAATACCTTTGCTGATGGCCGCAAGTTCATCTCCGGCAACCGCTGCGATAAGCCCGTTACCGGCAAAAGCGAGGACAACAGCCTGAATCTGTACGCCTACAAGCAGCAGCTGCTGGCCAGCTACAAGCCTGTGCCCGGCAAGCGCGGCTCCATCGGCATCCCGCTGTGTCTGGGCTTCTACGAACTACTGCCCTTCTGGTACGCCTTCTGGACGAGCCTTGGCTTTGCGGTGCACACCAGCCCGGTGTCCACCCGCGGGCTGTATCTGGCTGGACAGGCTACCATCCCCAGCGATACCGCCTGCTTCCCGGCAAAGCTGAGCCACGGCCACATCAAGGCGCTGAGCCAGATGCAGCTGGACGCCATCTTCTACCCCTGCCTGACCTACAATGTGGACGAGGGCTTGGGCGACAACCATTATAACTGCCCGGTGGTGGCCTACTACCCGGAGGTTCTGGCAGGCAACTGCCCGGAGCTGGAAGGCAAAAAGTTCATCTATGATTATGTGGGCATCCACCGTCCCAAGGATTTTGTGCACAAGATGGCAAAGGAGGTGCTGCCCAAGTACTTTGGCGGCATCTCCGAGCGGGAGGTGCAGGCCGCAGCCGATGCCGCCTACGCGGAGTACGAAGCGCACATGGCAAAGATCCGGGTAAAGGGCAGTGAGATCATTGACGAGGCGCGCCGTCAGGGTAAGCGCATCATTGTGCTGGCAGGCCGTCCCTATCATGTAGACCCGGAGGTCAACCACGGCATCGACCATCTGATCACCCGCCACGGGGCTGCGGTGGTCACCGAGGACAGCATCTCCAACCGGGTGCAGAAGTTCCCCACCAGCGTGCTGAACCAATGGACCTACCACAGCCGCCTGTACGCTGCCGCTAAGTACTGCACCACCCAGAAGGATATGGATCTGGTGCAGCTGGTGTCCTTCGGCTGCGGCGTGGATGCCATTACCACCGACGAGACCCGCGAGATTTTGCAGCGGGGCAACAAGCTGTATACCCAGCTGAAGATCGACGAGATCACAAACCTCGGTGCCGTGAACATCCGTCTGCGCAGCCTGTTCGCCGCACTGGACGAGCGGGACGAGGCCGCCGCAGAAAAGTCAGAATAAAAGAAACCCTGAGATAGGCTGAAGGGCTTCCCCCAGCGGGGGGAAGTCTTTGCGGGGACTATCTTGTTTAGAGCAACATAGGAGGAACCTATGGAATATCATTATCCCAAATTTACCCCGGAGATGAAAAAGACCCACACCATCCTCATCCCCAACATGGCCGTTACCCAGTTCCGGCTTATGGAGTACGCACTGCGCTGCGAAGGCTATAAGTGTGAGCTGCTGGGCAACTGCGGCAGTGCCGTGGCACAGCTGGGGCTGAAGTATGTCCACAACGATACCTGCTACCCGGCGCTGCTGGTCATCGGCCAGTTTCTGGATGCGCTGAACAGCGGCAAGTATGATCTGGAGCACACTGCCTTGCTGATCACCCAGACCGGCGGCGGCTGCCGTGCCTCCAACTACATCCATCTGCTGCGCAAGGCGCTGGTCAAGGCCGGTTACCCGCAGATCCCGGTGGCAAGCCTGAACTTTTCCGGTCTGGAAAAGGACAGCGGCTTCCAGATGACCCTCCCGCTGGCGCGCAAGTGTATCGCCTGCATCTTCTACGGCGATATGCTGTGTGCGCTGCGCAATCAGGTGGCCCCCTACGAGAACGAAAAGGGGGCTGCTGACCGCATGGTGGATCGCTGGATCGCCCGTCTGGGCCGTGCCTTGCTGGCCGGTAAAGGCTTTACTTCCCGGGAAATGAAGCACACCTTCCCGCTCATCGCAAAGGAATTTGCCACTATCCCGGTCACCCGGGTGCCCAAGGTCAAGGTGGGTGTTGTGGGCGAGATCTACGTCAAGTACAGCCCGCTGGGCAACAACGACTTGCAGAAGTTTCTGGAAAGTCAGGACTGCGAGGTGAACTTCCCCGGTCTGATGGGCTTTGTGCAGTATTGCGCCTTCAATATGGGCGAGGATCATGTGCTTTACGGCGGCAAGCTGGCTGTAAAGGTAGGCACCGACCAGTTCCTCAACTGGTTGGACAGCGTGGAGCGTGTCATGCTCAAGGCAGAGACGGACGCCGGGTTCTATGCGCCGGGCCCCTTCAAGGAGCTGGTGGAAAAGCCCAAGGGGGTCATCTCGCTGGGTGCAAAAATGGGCGAAGGTTGGCTGCTGACCGCCGAGATGATCGAGCTGGTGCAGGGCGGCTACGGCAACATCGTGTGTGCGCAGCCCTTTGGCTGCCTGCCCAACCATATCGTGGGCAAGGGCATGGTGAACAAGATCCGTGCGCTGTACCCCAGCGCCAACATCACCCCCATCGACTACGACCCCAGCGCCACCCGGGTCAATCAGGAAAACCGCATCAAGCTGATGCTGGCTGTGGCCAAGGAGCGGCTGAACGCCCCCGCAGAAGCCCAGCCGCTTACGGCAGAGCAGCTCGCAGGCGGCGCCCCTCAGGTTGGCGCTACCGTGTAATAGCGGCAAAATACAACGCAAAAGGCTGCTGTACAGTTTTGTGCAGCAGCCTTTTTGGCAAGTAGACGATTTGAAATGGCCTCCGCGCTGCTATGGCCATCTTCAGCGGAAAGCTTATTTATATTTCGCGTTTGTCGCGGCCTGTGGGCCGCTCCAAACGCATCTTCACGAGAAGGGTCGCAATGGAAAGCGGCATCTGAAAACCGCAGGAGTGCCCATTTGAAGGAAAGGAACCGCTATGGAAAAGCCCGCAGCTGCCTGTTATCATCTGCCCGGCCTGTTCGAGTTTTACGAGCTGTACCGCCGCTTTTTGCCGCTGTACCGGGAGCACCGGGAATATTTTTACGATTGGTGCACCATAGGCTCTATCTACGGCGCACCGGCGGGCTGTATCTGGGGCGGGGGACGCATCTCCTGCGGCGGAGCAACGGCGCGCGAGGTGCTGGCGCTGCTGTGGGAATACGGCATCTCCGGGCGGCTGACCTTCAGTAACTCCCTGCTGCGGGCTGAGCACCTTGCTGACCCGCAGTGCAACGCCCTGTGTGAGCGGTTTGCAAAAAGCGGCAGTGTGCCAAACGGTGTGATCGTCCATTCTGATTTGCTGGCGGACTATCTGCAACAGCGTTGGCCGGAGCTGTATCTGGTGTCCTCCACCACCAAGGTGCTCACCGAGTTTGCGGAGCTGCGGCAGGAACTGGAAAAGCCGCAGTTCCGGTATGTAGTGCCGGATTTCCGGTTAAACCCGGCACTGGAACAGCTGCGCACCCTGCCGCCGGAGCAAAAAGCCAAGGTAGAGTTTTTGTGCAACGAGTGCTGCTGGTTCGGCTGCACCGAGCGCAAGCGCTGCTACGAGACGGTCAGCCGTCAGAATCTGGGCGAGGACTGCCCGGACCACCGCTGCGCCGCCCCGGATGCCGCCGAGGGCTATCGCTTTTCCAAGGCGATGCGTAGCCCCGGGTTCATCGGGGTGGAGGACATCCGGCAGCGGTATCTGCCCGCAGGTTTTTCCCACTTTAAAATAGAGGGCAGGGGACTTGGCAGCGCACTGGTGCTGGAATTTCTGCTCTACTACATGACAAAGCCGGAATACCAGCTGCAGGTGCGGGAGACAATTTATCTGGACAATATGCTGGATCTTTTTTAAGAAAATCGCACCGGGCAGACCGTTTTCTGTCCGGTGTTGCTTTTTGCCTGCGGGATTTATACCGGAAAACTTTCTTTTCCCTCCAAAGCGTGTTACAATAAACAGGAAATTATTTTTAGAAGCTGCTTACGAAAGCAGCTTCCTGTAGGAGCAGTGCATGGAAACAACGCAAAAACAGATCGTACTGGGCATTCTGGCCCATGTGGACTCCGGCAAGACCACCCTCTCCGAGGCCATGCTCTACCGCGCCGGTGCCATCCGCAAGCTGGGGCGGGTGGATCACGGAGACGCCTTTCTGGATACCGACAGCTTGGAAAAAAGCACGCGGCATCACTATCTTTTCCAAGCAGGCGCTGCTTACGGCGGGCAATACTGCCATTACTCTGCTGGATACCCCCGGCCATGTGGATTTTTCCACCGAGACTGAGCGCACCTTGCAGGTGCTGGATTACGCCGTGCTGGTGGTCAGCGGAACGGACGGCGTGCAGAGCCATACCGAAACGCTGTGGCGGCTGCTGCGGCGCTACCATGTGCCTACCTTTGTATTCGTGAATAAAATGGACTTGCCCGGCATGACCCGGGAACAGCTGCTCAGCCAGCTGAACCACCGCCTTGGCGAGGGCTTTGTGGATTTTGGTGCAGAGCCTGCCGCCCGCAACGAAGCACTGGCGCTGTGCGATGAGCAGCTGATGGAAAAAATGCTGGACGCGGGAACCTTGACCGATGCAGACATCATCCCCGCAGTTGCCCGGCGGCACGTTTTTCCGTGCTGGTTCGGGGCAGCGCTGCGGCTGGACGGGGTGGATGCACTTCTGGAGGGGCTTGACCGCTACACCCGCCCAGCCCCGGCGCTGCACGCCTTTGGTGCAAGGGTGTTCAAGGTATCGCAGGATGAGCAGGGCACCCGCCTGACATGGCTGCGGGTCACCGGCGGGGAACTGAAGGTAAAGGCTCTGCTCACCGGCGAAGCAGACGGCGAGCCGTGGGCAGAAAAAGCAAACCAGCTGCGGCTGTACTCCGGCGCAAAGTATACCCTGACTGAGGTCATCGGCCCGGGACAGGTGTGTGCCGTGACCGGCCTGACCCATGCAAAGCCCGGCACCGGGCTTGGGGCAGAGCGGGACAGCGATGTGCCGGTGCTGGAACCGGTGCTCAGCTATCAGGTGCTGCTGCCGGAGGGCGCGGATGTGCACGCCGCGCTGGGCAAACTGCACCGGCTGGAAGAGGAAGAGCCCCAGCTCCATGTGGTGTGGAACGAAAGCTTGGGCGAGATCCATGTGCAGCTGATGGGCGAGGTGCAGCTGGAAGTGCTGCGCAGCCTGCTGGCAGAGCGGTTCGGGCTGGAAGTATCCTTTGGCCCGGGCGGCATTTTGTATAAGGAGACCATCACCGAGCCCATGGAGGGCGTAGGCCATTACGAGCCGCTGCGCCACTATGCCGAGGTGCATCTGCTGCTGGAACCGCTGCCCCGGGGCAGCGGGATGCAGTTTGCCGCCGACTGCCGGGAAGAGGTTCTGGACAAAAACTGGCAGCGTCTGGTGTTGACCCATCTGGAAGAAAAGCAGCACCTTGGCGTTTTGACCGGCGCACCGCTGACCGATGTAAAAATTACCCTGCTCACCGGCAAAGCGCACCTCAAGCACACTGAGGGCGGCGATTTCCGGCAGGCTACCTACCGCGCCGTGCGGCAGGGACTGATGCTGGCCAAAAGCCAGCTGTTAGAGCCGTGGTATGCCTTCCGGCTGGAGGTGCCGGTGGAGAACATTGGCCGCGCCATGAGCGATATCCAGCGCATGGAGGGCAGTTTTGATCCGCCGGAAAGCGGCGCGGAGACCGCCACCCTGACCGGCTTTGCACCGGTATCCACCATGCGCAGCTACCCCATGGAGGTGGTCAGCTACACTCGGGGCAGGGGACATTTGAGCCTGACACTGGACGGTTACCGCCCCTGTCACAATGCACAGGAGGTCATTGCAGAAACCGGCTACCAGCCGGAGCATGATCTGGACAACCCCGCAGATTCCGTATTCTGCGCCCATGGTGCTGGCTTTGTGGTGCCGTGGAGCGAGGTGCGCAGCCATATGCACGTGGAAAGCGGCTGGGGCAAGGCAAAGCCCGCCCGCCCGGAGATGCAGGCTGTGCCCCAGCGCCGCGCCATGGCCTACCGCGCTACGCTGGAGGAGGACGCCGAACTGCTCAAAATTTTTGAGCGAACCTACGGCCCCATCAAGCGGGACCCGCTGGCGGCGTTCCGTCCGGTGCAAAAGACCGAACGCCCGGATTTTGCCGCCGAACAGTGGGAAATTGCCCCGGAGTATCTACTGGTGGACGGCTACAACATCATCTTTGCGTGGGACGAGCTGAACGCGCTGGCGAAGGAAAGCTTGGACGCCGCCCGCCGCAAGCTGATGGATATCCTGTGCAACTATCAGGGCTATCAGAAATGCGTGCTCATTCTGGTGTTCGATGCCTACCGCGTGCCCGGCAGCCCCGGTGCCATCGAGCAGTACCACAATATTCATGTGGTCTACACCAAGGAGGCCGAGACCGCCGATATGTTCATCGAGCGGGTCACCCATGAAATCGGCAAGAGCCGCCGTGTCCGCGTGGCGACCTCGGACGGTATGGAGCAGGTCATCATCCTTGGCCACGGCGCACTGCGCGTTTCCGCCCGGATGTTCCACGAGGAAGTGCAGAACGTGGAAAAGCAGATCCGTGCCCTTGTGCAGGGACAGGCGTAAATGCTATTCCTCCCAATTTCCTCTCTTGTGAAAAAGTCGGTTTGGAAAATCTGCGGATTTTCCAAACCGACAATCTTAAAATAATGATTCCGCTAGAAATGCCCACAGCAACGCGGAGGGCATTTGAAATCGTTCTCTGGAGGTGCACCCATGGCTGTGGAAATTACCGAAGAATTTGTCTGGCAGAATATCCCGCGCCGTGCCCGGGACAGCCATAAGGGCACCTTTGGCAGTGTGCTGGCGGTGGCGGGCAGTGCCTTTTACCGGGGCGCTGCTCTGCTGGCAGCCGAGGGTGCACTGCGCACCGGGGCGGGCATCGTCACCCTTGCCAGTGTGGAACCGGTGGTCAGCGCCGTCGTCACCCGCCTGCCGGAGTGCTGCCTGTGCCCCTGTAAAGAGGGCGCACAGGGCGGTATTGCGCCGGAAAATGTGCCGCTGCTCCGGCGGCAGAAGGCTACCGTGCTGCTGCTGGGCCCCGGTCTTGGCGGCACAGCGCAAAGCGCCGCCCGGGCCACCGAGAGCCGCACGCTGGTGCAGCAGCTTCTGCCCGGCTTTGCGGGGGCTGCGGTGTTGGATGCCGACGGCCTGAACGCCGCCGCGCAGCTGCTGGCAGAGGGTAAGCCCTTCCCGCATCCGGTGGGGGAGCTGGTGGTCACCCCGCACCCCGGCGAGATGGCACGCCTGACCGGCCTTTCGGCGGCAGCGCTTGCCGCCGACCGGGAGGGTATCGCCCTGCGGTATGCCAAGGCGTGGAATGCCGTGGTGGTGCTGAAGGGCGCACGCACCGTGGTAGCAAGCCCGGACGGGCGGGTGTGCGTGAACCCCACCGGCAACCCGGGGCTTGCCCGGGGCGGCAGCGGGGATGTGCTGACTGGGATGCTGGCGGCGCTGCTGGCCTGCGGTCTGCCCGCCTACCAAGCTGCTGCCTGTGCGGTATATCTGCACGGTGCCGCCGCCGACCGCGCCGCCGCAAAGCGCGGCGAGTACGGAATGCTGCCGCATGATATCCTGCCGGAACTGGGCGCACTGTTTGCGGAAAACCAAAGATAAACGAGAAAAGCGGCAGCTGCACAAAATACCGTGCAGCTGCCGCTTTTTGTTGCTATAATTTGTGGCTCAGAAACGTTTTAGATCACCGGAACTGGCCGAGATATTCCTCCACCGAGCGGGTCATCTCTTTGGAGAAATCGGAGTTATACTTGCGGTTGCAGAAGGCGGTGCACCACTGGTCAAAGGGGGCGTTTCCGGCTTTGTAGCCGAAGGTGTCCCGCAGCTCTGCGCCGTCCATGGTGCGGTAGCCGTTTTCGTGCACGATATGCTCCATGGCGCAGCGCTGGGGCTTTACGCGCTCCTTCTGCTGCTGGGTGGGCCAGCCGAACACCAGCATCACCGCCGGGAACACATAGTCCGGCAGGTGCAGCAGGCTGCGCTGGGTGTCGCAGTTCTCCATGATGTCCCCGATGTAGCACGAGCCGATGCCAAAGCTTTCGGCGGCAACTACGGCGTTCTGGGCGGCAATGGCGGCATCCGTGACTGCCAGCATCAAATCGCCCACACCCGGGGTGCGGGGCGTGCAGCCGACCTCTAAGTAGGCGTCGTACCACTTTTTGCAGTCGGCGCAGAACACCAGCACCAGCGGTGCTTTGGCAATAAAGGGCTGGTGGTCGCAGCTTTCGGCCAGCGCTTCCTTCAGCGCCGGGTCGGTGATGTCTAAAATGGTATACAGCTGCTGACAGCCCGCAGAGGGCGCCTGTGCGGCAGCTTCCAAAATGGCCTGCTTCATCTCGGCAGGGATGGGCTTTTCTTCATACACCCGCACCGACTTGCGGTCGAACAGGCTTTGCAGGATGGGGTTGCGCTCGGTCATGGGAACACCTCCGGTGTTGTGTTTATTCGTAGTCGATGGGCAGGGTGGGCAGGCCGTTCAGTTCCAGCCCGGCGGTGTGTCCGGCAATGTACTGGTAGTAGCCTTGTGCCGCAATCATGGCACCGTTGTCGCCGCAGAACTTCAGCTCCGGCAGGTAGACCTTTGCGCCCAGCTTCTGGGCACCGTCATTCACCAGCTGACGCAGACGGCCGTTGGCGGCTACGCCGCCGGCAAGGCACACCTGGCTTTGCCCCGGTATCGGCAGCAGCCAGCAGCAGCTTTTTCGGCCAGAATGCCCGCAATGCGCTCCTGAAAGCTGGCAGCAAGGTCGGGTACGTTCACTTCCTCGCCCTTCATCTGCGCCTTGTTCACCTCGTTGAGCACAGCGGTCTTTAAACCGGAAAAGCTCACGTTGTACTTGCCCTCCACATGGGGCACCGGCAGGCGGTAGGCCTTGGGGTCGCCGGTCTTTGCGGCGGCGGCTACGCTGGGGCCGCCGGGGTAGGGCAGACCCAGTGTACGGGCCACCTTGTCAAAGGCTTCGCCCGCAGCATCGTCTACGGTATGACCCAGAATGTGGTAGTGGGTGTAGTCCTGCACCTCCACGATGTGACTGTGCCCGCCGGAGGCCACCAGACACAAAAAGGGCGGCTTGAGCTCCGGGTGGGTCAGGTAGAGCGCAGCGATGTGTCCCCGCAGATGGTGCACCGGCACCAGCGGCTTGCCCGCCGAGTAGGCCAGACCCTTGGCAAAGTTTACGCCCACCAGCACCGCACCGATGAGCCCCGGCGCAAAGGTGACAGCCACGGCGTCCACATCGTCTATGGTCTTGCCTGCGTCCAGCAGGGCTTTTTTGACCGTAGCACTGATAAACTCGCAGTGGCGGCGGCTGGCGATCTCCGGCACAACGCCGCCGTACAGCGCCTGCTCCTTGACGCTGGTGGAGATGACGTTGCTCAGCAGGTGCCGTCCGTCCTCCACCAGTGCAGCAGCAGTTTCGTCACAGGTAGACTCGATTCCGAGAATGATCATTTTAGTGTGCCTCCAGCCAGTTTTTGCCTGCGTGCACATCGGTGCTCAGGGGCACCGCGTACTGCACGCAGCCTTCCATTTCCTCCCGCAGGATGCGGGCAGCCTGCTCGGCCTCCACCTCCGGGGCCTCCACGATCAGTTCATCGTGGACGGTCAGAATCAGGCGGCTGGCCATTTTTTCGTCCCGCAGGCGCTTCCACACCCGCACCATGGCCAGCTTGATCACGTCCGCAGCAGTGCCCTGAATGGGAGTGTTGCGGGCCATGCGCTCGCCGCTGGCGCGCACGTTGAAGTTGGTGCTGGCCAGCTCCGGCAGGGTGCGGCGGCGGCCGAACAGGGTGGACACATAGCCGTTTGCCTTTGCATCCGCGATGGTCTTGTCCATATAGCCGCTCACGCTGGGAAAAGCCGCCAGATAGTTTTTAAGGAAGGCGTCCGCCTCCTTCACGGTCACGCCGATATCCTTGGAAAGGCTGTACGCGCCCTTGCCGTACATGATGCCAAAGTTGATGGCCTTGGCAGAGGAGCGCAGCCGGGGCGTCACCTCGCTCTGCGGAATGCCGTAGATCTTGGCGGCGGTGCTGCGGTGGATATCCTCGCCGTTCAAAAAGGCCTGCTGCATGTGTTCGTCCCCGGTGATGTGCGCCAGAATGCGCAGCTCGATCTGGCTGTAATCCGCGTCTACCAGCACACAGCCCGGCTTTGCAACAAAGTAGGCGCGCAGCTGACTGCCCAGCTCGGTGCGGATGGGGATATTCTGCAGGTTGGGATTATCGGAGGAGAGCCGTCCGGTGCGGGCTTCGGTCTGGTTGAAGGTGGAGTGGATGCGTCCGTCCTCGCCGATGACCTTGAGCAGACCCTCCACATAGGTGGAGTTCAGCTTCTGGTAGGCGCGGTACTGTAAAACGTCCTCCACCAGCGGGTACTCGCGCAGGCTTTCCAGCGTTTCAGCGTCGGTAGACCAGCCGCGCTGGGTCTTTTTGCCGTGGGGCAGACCCATGGTGTCGAACAGCATCTCGCCCAGCTGCTTGGGGCTGTTGGGGTTGAAGGTAGCGCTGCCGGTCTCCATGTGGATGCGGGTCAGCACCTGCTCCAGTTCCTCCCGCAGCTTTACGCCGAACTGCTCAATGCCGTCCTTGTCCACCAGCACGCCGGTGCGGGTCATATCGGCCAGCACCTGTGCCAGCGGGAACTCGATCTCGTTGTACAGTGCATCCTCTCCGCAGGCGGTGATCTCGGCCTTCATCCGGGCAAACAGATCGGCCAGCCGCCCGGCGTCCGGGTAATCGGTGCAGGTAAAGGCGGCAGCAGCCTTGTAGGCGGGGATCAGTTCGCTGATCTGATATTTGGAGGCGGAGGCGTCCAGCAGATAGGCGGCCAGCTTGCCGTCCCAGACGATGCTGCTGCCCCAGCCGTTGGCAGCCATGGCCTTGGCGTACAGGGGCGCGGAGTTGAACACATCCAGCGTCACATCGGCGTTGTCCAGCAGCCGCACTAGGTCGGCGTCCTCCAGCGGGTAGACGGTAGTATCCTGCACGGCGTACCAGCTTTCCGGCTGCAATACCACGTTGCGGGTGCCCTGCTTGCCGGTAACGGCGGGGCGGGCAGCCACCAGATAATGCCCGGCGGGGGTCAGGGGCAGGGGAGTGAGCTCTGCTTCCGGCAGCTCCACAGCCTGTTCTTCGGCGGCGGCTTCCGGCGCTACGCCGTCCAGCCCGAACCGGGGGATCAGGGAGTGGATCTCCAGCTCCTGCAAAAGCCGCACGGCAGCGGGTTTGTTGCCCTCGCCCACGGTGTAGGAACCCTCGGCGGTGTCGATGGGGGCATCGGTGCGGATGGTGCCCAGCGTGTGGCTCAGCTCGGCCATGGGCTTGTCCTCCAACAAGTGCTCCCGCTGCTTGGGCTTGATGCGCTTGTCGTCAATGTTCTGGTACACGCCCTCCAGCGAGCCGAAGGTCTGCACCAGAGAAAGCGCGGTCTTTTCGCCGATGCCCTTCACGCCGGGGATGTTATCCGAGGTGTCGCCCATCAGGCTCTTCACCTCAATGAGCTGCTTAGGCGCAAGGCCGTATTTTTCCTGAATGGCGTCCTCGTCCATCACCACGGTCTTGCTGCGCCCCATTACGGTGGCAGCCAGCAGTACGGTGGTGCTCTCGCTCACCAGCTGCAGGCTGTCCCGGTCTCCGGTGGCAAGGAAGCAGTCGTCCTTGCGGGCAGCGCAGGCAGCAGCCAGTGTACCCAGAATATCGTCCGCCTCCCAGCCCTCGGCGGTAACGGTGCGGTAGCCAAGGTCTGCCAGCAGTTGCTTGAGCACCGGCATCTGCTGTGCCAGCTCCTCGGGCATGGCGTGGCGGGTGGCTTTGTAGCCATCGTACATTTTATGCCGGAAGGTGGGAGCTTTCAAATCAAAAGCCACGGCCACCTCGTCCGGCTGGCACTCCTTGAGCAGGGAGAGCAGAATGTTCAAAAAGGCCATAGATGGCGTTGGTATAACGTCCGTCCTTGGTGGTCAGCAGCTTGATGCCGTAAAAAGGCGCGGTTGGCAATGCTGTTGCCGTCAATGACCAGTAAACGCATAATGCAGTTCCTCCGTTGCGTAATTTCACACCTTATAGTATAGCACAAAACTGTACCGCGCGGGAACTTTTTGCGTAAAAAAGGAGAAGTGGTTGCTTTTCGTGATGCCGTCTCTCGTAAAAATGCGATTGTTACGGCTCGTAAGCCGTGACAATCGTATCATTTATAATGTTCTTCCGCTGCTTATGCCCGGAGCAAAGCGGAGGGCATTTCAAATCGTCCTGCCGCAAAAAAAGGCTGCCGCACAAGCTGTGCAGCAGCCTTACCGATGCCGGGCTTATTCCTCAATGCGGATGGCGCTTACCGGGCAGCTCTGGGCTGCGGTGACGGCCTGCGGCACCTCCTCCGGCGGGATGGGGCCGGGCTCTGCCACAGCCAGAACTCCCTCCATGCGGAACACTGCGGGGCACAGCCCGGCACACTGGGTACAGCCGATGCACAACTCAGGTCTACGAATGCGTTCATGCAAACACCTCCTTGCGGAAAGCATTGCCCGTTTTGCCGCAAATTATGCCTATGCAAGCGGTTTGCGGTGTGGTACAATAAGACCGCCGGGAACCGGCAGGAGGAGAGAAGATGAATATCCAGATCTTTGGCACGAGCAAGTGCTTTGATACCAAAAAGGCGCAGCGCTATTTCAAGGAGCGCGGCATTAAATTCCAGATGATCGACCTGAAGGAAAAGGGTATGAGCCGGGGCGAGTTTGATAACGTGGCGCGCGCCTTGGGCGGCTGGGAAGCGCTGGTAAATCCGGCAGCAAAGGACAAGCAGACCCTTGCGCTGCTGGATGCACTGGTGGACTGGCAGAAAGAGGATAAGCTGTTTGAAAATCAGCAGCTGTTCAAGACCCCCATCGTGCGCAACGGACGCAAGGCCACTGTGGGCTACCAGCCCGAAATATGGAAGGATTGGGAATAAAAACCTGCTTTCACAAAAAAACCACCGGTACAGGTTTTGCACTCTGCGGCCGGATGTGGTATACTGTTGGGTAGACAAAAAACTTTGGGAGACTCAGACCAATGAAAAATACGATCACCCCGGAAGAACACGCCCGGATCAAGCGCCGCCGCTGGCGGCAGACCTTGGGTCTGCTGATCACGGTGCTGGTGCTCATCGGGTTTATCACGGTGCTGCGGGCCGGTGTGGGCCTTGTGGCAAACCTGTTTGACGATACCGCACAAAAGCAGGAATACGAGGACAAGCTGGAAGGCCTGGTACTGTTCGACCCCATGCCCTTTGACGGCATTGAGAACATCGACGACCTGACCCTGCGGGAAGCAGCCGTGTGGGGCTGTGTGTACAGTATTCAGGAGACGCAGGGCGGCTTTGAGAACTACAATACTGACCCCGAGACCGAGCAGCTGCTGCTGCCCTCGGTGGAAGTGGACGCCTATCTGGCAAAGCTGCTGGGCCCCGGCTTCAAGCTGACCCACCGCAGCTTTGACATGGAAGATATGACCGTCGAGTTTGACGAGACCACCCAGTGCTACAAAATCCCCATCACCGGCACGGTGGGCTACTACCGCGCCACCGTGGTCAAGCTGTTCAAGCGCAGCGGCAAGCTGCACGTCACCGTGGGCTATATCCCCACCGCCAGCGCAGATGACAGCATCATCAACCCCTCCTCGGACACCCCCACCAAATATATGGACTACCTGTTCGAGCGCCAGAGCGGCAGCTGGTATCTGACCGGCCTGACCGAGAGTGAGACGAAGCCCGAAAGCGCAGCAAGTTCCGCTGCCGCGCAGCCGGAGCCCATGGCGGAAAGCGATGTGCAGGACGCCATTCTGGCCACTGCTGGAGACTCTGCTGCGGCAGATTCGGCTGCTGCCTCGGCTGTCCAGCCGGAAGCGCAGGCAGAAACGGGCGCTGACAGCGCCGTGGCAGAATCTCCTGCCGCTGAGGATGCCGCCAGTACCGCAGCGTAAAATGTAAATGAAAACACCCGACTGTGCGTTTGCTTTCACAGTCGGGTGTTTTTTGTACGTTTTATTTTAAATCAAACCGTACCACCACCAGCCGATACCACAGGTAGGGCACCATGTTCCAGATCATCCACAGTTCCATCAGGATGTAGTTGGGCAGATCGCGCCAGCGGAAGGGACGCTTGTCCAGCTTGCCCGCTTTGAGCAGGGCAAAGGCCTCGTGCATTCCCTTATCCCAAGCCTCGCCAAAGCCCTGCTTGTGGAACTTGTAGCACTTGAGCAGATAGCCCAGCGCCAGCGGGATAAAGTTGAGCACCAGCATTAGCAGCGGCTCGTTTTTGAGCGGCAGCAGAATGCTGTTGCGGCCGCTCTGCTGGCTTTTAAAGGCGTTGTAGCGCACAGCGCCGGTGCTGGCACCGCAGATGTGGTAGCACTTGGCAGTGGGGCAGAGCACGTTTTTGTAGCCGGCATTGTTGGCGCGCCAGCTCAGGTCTACGTCCTCAAAGTAGGCAAAAAAGTGCTCGTCAAAGCCGCCGATCTCATCCAGAATGCTTTTGCGGTACAGTGCTGCGCCGCCGCAGGCCGAGAAGATGCGCTTTTGCTTTGTGTAGCGGCTGGCGCGGCGGCCATCGCCGGTCTTGCAGGCAAAGCCCATCCATGTTACATAGTCCCCAGCATCATCGGCCAGTTCCCGCTCAAAGTGCCGGATCATCAAACTCTGCACCGCAAAGATCTTGGGGTCCGCATCGGCGGTGCGCAAAAGCTCGGCCAGCCACTGCGGCTCGGCAAAGGCGTCGTTGTTGAACAGCACCACATACTTGCTCTGTGCCCGGGCAATGCCCTGATTCACTGCGTAGGAAAAGCCGGTGTTGCGTCCGTTTTCGATCAGGGTGAAGTTGGGGCGGGTGCAGTAGCTGCGGGCTTGTTCCAGACTTTCGTCGGTGGAGCCGTTGTCCACTACGATCAGGTCAAAGTCCTGTTCGGTCTGGGCGTAGATGGACTCGATGGAATCCTTCAGCCAGCCCTTGCCGTTGATGTTTGGGATAATGATGGTCGCTTTTATCATAAAAGTTACTCCTGTTTTCGTCAATTACAGAGAGAGTATATCATATTATCGCAAAAATGCAAACCTCTCGGATAACGCCTGTCCTCGTTTGCAAGGCAATGCCCGGGGAGCTGTGACAGAATTGGCTAAAAAAATTGTATGAACCCCTTGACACAATCTGAAAAATGAGTATTATTGTATTAGGCACTTAACACAGAAACACAAAATGCAGGGAGGGCTACGATGAGTGAACAATTTGATTCCAGCCGTCCGATCTATGCGCAGCTGGTAGAGCGGTTGAAGGCGAAGATCCTTGCGGGAACATACCCGCCCGGAGGACATCTTGACTCGGTGCGGGATATGGCCGCAGCCGCAGGGGTGAACCCGAATACCATGCAGCGTGCGCTGGCACAGCTGGAAACGGAGGGGCTTGTCCGGACCGAACGGACGGCGGGCCGCTATGTGACGGAGGATACCATGTTGATCGAACAATTGCGTGCCGCGACCGCGGAAAAAGTTCGCGGAAGAATTTCTGGAAAAGATGCGGGGCATCGGGTACAGCCCGGCGCAGGTCGCCGAATTGCTGGCCCGTCAGACGAAAGGAGAACCGAATCATGAGTGAACTTCTGACCTGTGAAGGGCTGACAAAACACTACGGCGCAAAAACCGCGCTGGACGGTGTGGATCTGCACATCGGCTTTGGGAAGATCGTTGGCCTGCTGGGGCCGAACGGCAGCGGCAAGACCACCCTGATCAAACTGGCAAACGGTCTGCTGCAGCCTGACAGCGGCAGCATCCGGATCGCCGGGATGAAGCCCGGCGTGGAGAGCAAGGCAATCGTATCCTACCTGCCCGATGCCGACTGGCTTCCCGGCTGGATGCGGGTGGAGCAGCTGGTGAAGATGTTTGGGGACTTCTATAAGGACTTCGATCCGGCCCGGGCGAATGAGATGCTGGCAAATCTGGAACTTTCCCCCAAAGACGTCCTCAAGACCCTTTCCAAGGGCAACCGGGAAAAGGTGCAGCTCATCCTTGCCATGAGCCGGAATGCCCGGCTCTATCTGCTGGATGAACCCATCGGCGGCGTGGACCCGGCGGCACGGGATTATATCCTGCACACCATCCTGTCCAATTACAGCAAGGACGCGACCGTCCTCATCTCGACCCACCTGATCGAGGATATCGAGCCGGTGCTGGATGAGGCCATCTTCCTGAAAGAGGGAACGGTCTTTGCTCACCGCAGTGTGGATGAGATCCGTGAGAATGAGGGAATGAGCGTGGACGCATATTTCCGGGAGGTATTCAAATGCTGAAAAATCTGTTGAAGTATGAATTCCGGGCGACCGGACGGACCTATGGCGGCCTGTATCTGGTCTGGCTGCTGGTTGCGCTGGCAATGGGGATCTCGATGCGGGACGAAGTCTGGGACAATGGCAGCAGCCAGATCTGGGCATACCTGATGTTTGCCTACTTTGCCATCGGGGTTGCCATCGGAGTGGTCTGTATTGTGACGATTATCCAGCGGTTCACCAAAAATCTGTTGGGGCGGGAGGGCTATCTCATGCACACCCTTCCGGTCCATCCAGAGCAGCTGGTTGCGTCCAAACTCATTTCCAGCATGGTCTGGGTGATCTGCAGCGGAGTGGTCGGGATCCTGTCCGTCCTTCTGATGCTGGTCGGCCTGGGCGCCTTCGAGGATCCCAAAACGGTCATCAATGGGGAGACGATCACGACGGGCTGGGGCGATGTCCTGAAATTCAGCTGGAAGGCGATCCAGAGTATCGGCGGTGAATTCTGGAGCGAGCTGGCGTGGATCATCGTCCTTGGTCTGGCGGGCGTTGCAGTCCTCATCCTCTGTATCTACGCCGCCTGCATGATCGGGCATCAGTTCAGGAACCATTCCACGATTGCCAGCATTCTGGTCTTCTTCCTGTTGCAGCTGATTCAGGGCAAACTGGATGCAGGCGGCGGGATCCGGGTGATCGTTGGCTCTGTGGCAGCGATGCCGATGGCTTATTCCGCCAGCGGCAATCTCTGGCTCGTCCTTCTTGTAACGATTCTGATCGGCGCAGTCTATTTTGTCCTTACCAGCTGGCTGATGAAAAATAAGCTGGATCTGGAATAAGCATAAAAACCAAACCCCGGCCGTTGCAGATGAAACATACTGCAAAGGCCGGGGTTTATGCGGGAAAATTATTTTGCGAGAGCGGCTTCGATGTTGGCCAGAATAGTGTCGTGATCCTCGGCGCAGACCAGAACCACCTCGCCGGTGGGGGCTACGGTGACGGTAGCGGCCTTGGCAACAAGGTATTGGTCCTCCAGATAGTGCTCCATGGACTGCTGCTCGCTGGCAACATAGGCTTCCAGTGCGGCTTTTACCTCATCGGTCTTGCCCTCGGCAGGCTTCACGATGGCAACGGCGTAGCTGCGCACCATCATGCTGGAAATGCTGGCGGCAAAGGCGGTGTACTGGCCGTCCTCCAGATTCAGCAGGGGCATCAGGATGTCCCGGATCTCTTCGTTCAGCTGGTCGGGCTCGTACTCGGCGCTGTAACCGTCAATGGCGGTAAACTTGCCGTCCTCGCCCTTGGTAAAGATCATATCGTACTCGTTGTCCTCGTCGCTGCGGGCGTCGTGGATGATCTGGGAGTAGTCCTTGGGGGTGGAGCTGTCGGCCTTGCTGCCGCCGGAGCAGCCCACCAAAGTAAACAGAGTCAGCCCTGCCAGCAGGGCGGCGATGAATTTTTTCATAGTATTGCATTTCCTTTCATAGTGCTGTGTGTGGAAGGTGCAGCCGGGCGCACACGTTACAGGTAGTGTGTGCCGGTTTTGGGCTGCTATTCTGGATACGAACCACCGCACCGCAAAATTGCAGGGAAAAAGTAACAGTTTTATGAACAACACTCGCTTACAGCATCAAAGCGTCCAGATCGCCATGGTTCACCGGGGTGGACAGGATGATCTGGGTGCTGGTGGTGCCCAGCTTCTGGAACTGTAAGATCAGATGCTCCAGCTGTGCCATGCTGCCGCAGCTGACCTTGACCAGAAAGGTGTACGCACCGGTAACGTGGTAGCACTGCAGCACCTCACGGCTGTTCTGCAGCAGCTCCAGAAAGGCATCCTGCTTGGAGGGGGCAACCGAAAGGCTGATGAGCGCATCCACATACATCCGGTCTGCCGGACGATTCAGTGTGACGGTATAGCCGCTGATGATGCCGTCCGTTTCCAGCTTATGGATACGGCTGGAGACTGCCGGGCTGGTAAGCGACACCTGCTCCGCAATTTCTTTGACGGGCATCCGTGCGTTTTTTGCCAGAAGGGTGAGGATTTTGCGGTCAAGATCGTCCATGAGAAGAGCCTCCTTCAAAATATGTTGGATTGTATAAAATTTTCTGAAAGTAAAGTTTTTATGTTGTGCAAACCCACAGAAATGGAATAAAATTTCGTTTCTGAAATTCTATGTTAATTATATAAAGTTTTTGCAAAAAAGTAAAGTATTATTTTAAAGCAAAATCCGAAAATCCTGTTTGACAAGAAAAGAAAAACGGGTATAATACATCATGCAAGGCAGCGCAATGAATAAAAGTCTGCCAATGATATTGAGATTCACCACTTTATATACTTTCCCACCCCTCTATACAACAAAACCCGCTGCCAGGCGGGATTTTTGTGTTTGTTGGGGCGTTTTTTCCTTTTTCACCAAAAGGGAGTGGCGGTAAACCACGGACTTGAACCGTGGAGCAGCTGTTTCCGGTCACGACCCCACCCGTGAAAATGCAAACCCGGAAAGTCCGCAGACTTTCCGGGTTTGCTCTATATCAAAATATTATTCTGCGGAGGCTATTTAAATCGGATGCGCCTATCAGACCAGATAGCCCTCAAAGCAGTGCAGGTCCTCGGTCTTGACGATGCCCTCCAGATACAGCCCGTCCTCCCGGTATTCCTCCACCTGTACGCTGCCGCGCTCCCGCATGGGGGCGGCAAGCCCCAGTTTGTCGTAGGGCAGCAGCACCCGGATGGTGTGCACCCGGTCGCTGAGCACCTCGTCCAGCTTTTGCAGCAGCTTGTCCAGCCCGTAGCCGGTCTTGGCGCTGGTCAGCAGGATATCGGGGTCAAAGCTCAGGGTGTTGGGCTTATCGCACTTGTTGTAGACGGTCAGGCGGGGAATATCGGCGCAGTCCAGCCCATCCAGAACCTCGTCGGTGACGGCAAGCTGCTCCTCGCGCTGTTCATCCCCGGCGTCTGCCACCCGGATGATCACATCAGACCATGCGGCCTCCTCCAAGGTGGATTTGAACGCCTCCACCAGATTGTGGGGCAGGCGGGACACAAAACCTACCGTGTCCACCAGCAGCACCGCCATGCCGCTGGGCAGCACCAGCTTGCGGCTGGTGGGGTCTAGTGTGGCAAACAACATATCGGCTTCGGCTACGCTGGGGCCGCACAGGGCGTTCATCAGGCTGGATTTGCCCACGTTGGTGTAACCAACAAGGCTTACTACCGGCATCCCGGTCTTAGCGCGGGCCTTGCGGCTCTCGCCCCGGCGCTTTTCCATCTCGGCCAGCTTCTCGGCCAGCGCATCAATGCGGGCGTGCACATGGCGGCGGTCCAGCTCCAGCTTGGTCTCACCGGCACCGCGGCGGGCACCGCCGCCGCCGCCACCGCCGCCGCCCTGACGGCTCAACGCCTCGCCCATGCCCTGCAGGCGGGGCAGACGGTAGCGCAGCAGCGCCAGTTCGGTCTGCAATTTGCCCTCATTGGTCACGGCGCGGCTGCGGAAAATCTCCAAGATCAGCATGGTGCGGTCGATGACTTCCAGCCCGCCCAGCGCGTTGGAGATGTTGCGGATCTGGCTGCCGGTCAACTCGCCGTCAAACACGGCGCATTCCGCGCCCAGCGTCTGGGCGGCAAAGGAAGCTTCTTCCAGCTTGCCGCTGCCCAGCACGATGCCGGTCTCCGGGGTCTGGCGCTTCTGGGTGATCTGCGCCACGGCCTCCATGTGGTTGGCCTCGCACAGGGCAGAAAGCTCTGCCAGACTGCGCTCACAGTCCCACAGCCCCTGATCCAGTGCCAGCAGCACCACCTTTGTGGGAGGGGTCTCGGTCAGAATATCATAAAGCTCGCTCAAAGTAAGTCCTTTCTGTTATCGTAGCGTTCTTTTGTCAGCAGATAGCACCGGCATTCCACCGGTGTGCCGTCAAATTTGTGGTAAACGTCGTTGTGATGGTACACAAAGCCGGCCTTTTCCATCACCCGGCCGCTGGCGGGGTTCTGCACCGCATGGCAGCAGGTGAGGAAGGCACCGCCCACCTGATTGAACCAGAAATCCACCACAGCTTGCAGTGCTTCGGTGGTAAGGCCCTTGCCCCACCACTTCTGCCCGATGCAGTAGCCCGGCTCCCAGATGCCGCCGGAGAGTTCCAGCCCCGGCCACTTTACTCTTTGCTGCGGCTCACCCAGCAGGGCGTTGTATACGGAGATGGAGCCAAACACCTGTCCGGTGGCCTTTTCTACCATGGCCCACTGGTAATAATCCGGGTTCGGATACAACTCTGCCCACGCCGAAAGCAGTTCCCGGGTCTCGGCAGGGCTTTTGTGCGGTTCCCAGCGCAAAAACCGGGTCACAGCCGGGTCATTTGCCCAGTTTTCGTACATCTGCGGGGCGTCCTGCGGCAGCAGACGGCGCAGCAGCAGACGGTCGGTCTCCAGTTCAGGTGTGCCGGTGTGGCGCATGATCCATCCTCTCCCTTTTCTCAAAAGTTATCCCTAAGATAGCACAAAAACGGCCGCGCCGCAAGCTAAATGAAGAAAACCGCTTGACCGGATGGGTGAACTACGATAAACTGAAAAGTGAAATCTTTTATAGGGAAGGGAAAGTACCGATGTTAGATGTGCGCAAACTGTTAGTCCAGCGGCCGCTGCTGTTCGATGGCGGCATGGGTACCTATTATAAAGCAAAACCGGGGCAGGAGTGTGAGCAGGCAAACCTGACCGACCCCGAGGGCATTCTGGCGGTGCACCGGGCGTATCTTGCTGCCGGAGCGGACGCCATCAAGACCAATACCTTCAGCCTGCCGCGTCTGGCGGCGGCACAGCAGCCGGGCTGGGAGCAGCTGGCGGATGCAGGCTGGCAGCTGGCAGCAAAGGCCGCCGGGGAGACCGGCGCGGCAGTGTTTGCCGACCTTGGCCCCGCACCGGATACCGAGAACAACCCGGCAGCGCAGGTGTATCTTGCCGTGGCAAAGCGCTTTGCCCTGCTGGGTGCACGGAATTTTCTGTTTGAGACCCTGAGCGCCGAGGACGGCGTGCTGGAAGCGATTCGTGCGCTGAAGCAGACCGTGCCGGAGGCCTTTGTGCTGGTATCCTTTGCGGTGCTGCCGGACGGCTACACCAGGGAGGGACGTTACTGTGCTGAGCTGGTGCGCCGCATGGCACAGAGCGGCGTGGTGGATGCCGTGGGCCTGAACTGTGTATCTGCCCCGGGCGCGATGCGGGCACTGGTGCAGCAGCTGGGGGATGCGGGACTGCCGCTTTCGGTCATGCCCAATGCGGGCTACCCGGTGGTGGCACGGGCGCAGATGCGCTATCAGGGCAAGCCAGAGTATTTTGCCCGGGAGCTGAGCCGCCTTGCCAGTGAGGGCGTGCGCATTCTGGGCGGCTGCTGCGGTACAACGCCGCAGCACATTGCTGCCCTGCGCACCGCGCTGGATGCTCTGCCGGAAGCGCTGCCCGCCGCCCCGGCGGCAAAGCCCGCTGCAGCGGCAAAGCCTGCAGTGGAAACGGACGATGCCTTTTTGCGCAAGCTGCGCACCGGACAGCGGGTCATCGCGGTGGAGCTGGACTCCCCCAAGGACGCCGACCTGACCGCCTATCTCGAGGGTGCCCGCCGCCTGCAGGCCGCCGGTGCCGACCTGCTGACCATTGCAGACTGCCCCATTGCCCGGGCGCGGATGGATTCCTCGCTGGTGGCCTGCCGGGTGCACCGGGAACTGGGCATGAACGTGCTGCCCCACATGACCTGCCGGGACCGCAACCTGAACGCTACCAAAGCACTGCTGCTGGGACTGTACGCCGAGGGCGTGCGGGAGGTACTGGCCATTACCGGCGACCCCATCCCCACCGCCGAGCGGGACGAGGTGAAAAATGTGTACCAGTTCAACTCCCGCAAGCTGGCACAGTATATCGTGTCGCTGGCCGGAGAGGGGCGGGAGATGCCCGCACCCATCACGGTTTTTGGTGCGCTGAACCTGAACGCCCGCAATTTTGAGGTAGAGCTGCGCCGCGCCGCAGAAAAGCTGGAAAACGGCATGAGCGGCTTCCTTACCCAGCCGGTGCTGTCGGCACAGGCGGTGGAAAACCTGAAAAAAGCCCGGGAGACGCTGGGCGAGCGCGCAAAAATTCTGGCCGGCATCCTGCCGGTGGTCAGCCAGCGCAACGCCATCTTTATGGAAAACGAGGTCAACGGCATCCATGTGGATGATGCCATCATCCAAAGGTTTGAGGGGCTGGATCGTGCCGCAGGCGAGGAGCTTGGACTGGAAGTCTCGGTGCAGGCAGCCAAGGCGGCTGCGCCCTATGCAGACGGCTTTTACCTGATGACCCCCTTCAACCGGGTGGCGCTGATGGAACGGCTCATTGCCCGCCTGCGCACCGAGGTGACGGGCTGAAAAGATAAAACGGGAGGAACACGCTGTGCCCTGCGAAAAACCATTGCTCAGCATCATTGTGCCGGTGTACAAGGTGGAAAACTATCTGCAAAAATGTATCGATTCCATTCTGGCACAGACCTTTACGGACTTTGAGCTGATCCTTGTGGAGGACGGTTCGCCGGACGGTTGCCCTGCGCTGTGTGATGCCGCTGCCGCGAAAGATGCCCGCATCCGGGTGCTTCACCAGAAAAACGGCGGGCTTTCTGCTGCCCGCAATGCCGGGCTGGATGTGGCAAGGGGCGAGTGGATCGGCTTTGTGGATTCCGACGACTATATTGCACCGGAAATGTACGAAACACTGTACAAGGCCGTGCAAAGCACCGGGGCAGACCTTGCCCTGTGCGATTACGCTGCGGTGGACGAGGCAGGCACACCCTGCCTGCCGCCGTACACCGGGCTTGCACAGCGGATCTTTACCGGGCGGGAACTGCTGAAAAAAGCCACGAATACGATGGCGCAGCCTGCGTGGAACAAGCTGTACCGCCGCGTTATCTTTGCGCAGCTGCGCTACCCGGAGGGGAAGCTGAACGAGGATATTTTTGTGCTCCCAGAAATCTGTCTGAACACCCAAAAGGCCGTGGTGGTGCCAAAGGAGCTGTATTATTATGTGCAGCGCGGCAGCAGCATTATGAACGGAAGCAAAACGCTGCGCCATTTCGATGCTGCCGAGGCCGCACAGCGGTATTGGAACTGCCTCGTGGAAAACGAGGTATACGATGCGCTGGCAAATGCGGCAAAGTTTACGATGGGCAGCGTGAGCCGGGTGTACCGGCAGCTGCCCCCGGCGCTGCGCAAGGCACCCCGCAGCCGGGAAATGCTGCGGATGCAGTTTGATGTGGTGGACCGGACGCGGCAGTATTGTACCGTTCCGGCGGGACTCTGGCTGCAAAGCCTGCTGTTGCGGCTATTTCCGCGGGAATATATGTGGCTGCGGAACATCAAAGGCAGGGGAAAATTAAAAATCGCATGAGAACACGTTATTCGATCATCAATATGCTGTTTAACATCGGCGGGCAGTTTTTGACGATGCTGCTGTCCTTCATCAACCGGATGGTGTTCATCCGCTGCCTTTCAGCGGAATATCTGGGGGTCAACGGCCTGTTTACCGATGTGCTCAGCATCCTTAATTTTGCGGAGCTGGGCATCGGTACGGCTATGGTGTTCAGCATGTATGAACCGGCAGCCCGGGATGACGAGCAGAAACTGGCGCGGCTGATGAACCTGTACAAGTGGATGTACCGGGCGGTGGCAGTCTCGGTGTTGCTGTTCGGGTTGGTGCTGCTGCCGTTTCTGCCCTACCTCATCAAGGGCGGCGAGGGCATTGAACATATCACCCTGATCTATATGATATATGTGCTCGGTTCAGCAAGTTCCTATCTGCTGAGTTATAAAAATTCCATCTATCAGGCCTACCAGAAAGGCTATATCTGCGCAGGATGGAGTATGGCGTGCGAGTGCATCAAGACTGTTTCGCAGATCACGGTGCTGCTGTTGACCCGGAACTTCATCCTGTATCTGGCGGTTCAGCAGGCGATACAGGTTTTTACCCAACATTATGGTTTCCCGCATGGTGGACAAGGAGTTTCCATACCTGAAGGAATGCCATGAGCTGCCAGAAAGGGAGGAACGGAACGGCATCCTGAAAAATATCGGTGCCATGAGTATGCACAAGCTGTCAACCATCATCGTGCGCAATACGGACAGTCTGCTGATGTCCTCCTTTATTGGCCTTGCGACGGTGGGCCTTTACTCCAATTACCGGTTGGTGATCAATGCACTGAACAACCTGATGGGAAAATTTGCTGTGGCTTTTTCCGGCAGTATCGGCAATTTTGCAGTAATGGAAAATTCGGACCGGCTGTATAAAATCTATAAGGAAATGGATTTTATGTTCTTTGTCATGTCCGCTTACCTGACCGGCGGGCTGATGATGCTGTTTAACCCCTTTATCACGCTGTTGTTTGGCGGGAAATACTGTTTTCCGATGACCACAGTGATGGTCATTGTGGCAGAGTTTTACATTACACGAATGCGGCAGACGAATCTGCTGTTCCGGGAGGCCATGGGGCTGTTCTGGAACGACCGCTACAAAGCGGTGGCGGAATCCATCATCAATCTGGTGGCCTCGCTTGTACTGGTGCGGCAGTACGGCGTGACCGGCATTATCTGGGGCACCATCATCAGCACGCTGTGTACCTGTGCCTGGGTAGAACCCTACATCTTTTTGAAGTATGGCGTTCAGGATGCATGGAAGAAGAAACTTCGGGATTATTTTGCAGAGTATCTGAAGCGCACACTCCTTACAGCAGCGGTCTCTGCGGCAGCGGTGCTGTGGGTGCAGCGGTTCCCGGTGGGCAATTTCGGTATTTTTATTCTGGATGGGCTGCTTTACACAGCTGTGTTCGCAGGAGTGATCGTACTGTTCTACCGTGGCAGCGAAGAATATGATACGCTGAGGCAGCGCGGACTGAAGATATTGAAAAGGAGAGCGGAATGAACGCAAAGGAGCAGCCCTTGATCTCGGTGATCGTGCCAGTTTATAAGGTGGAAAAGTATCTGCCTGCATGTCTGGACAGCTTGTTGGCGCAGACGTATCAGAATTTTGAACTGCTCCTTGTGGATGACGGTTCGCCGGATAAATGCTGGGAAATTTTGCAGCAGTATGCGGCACAGGATGCCCGGGTGTGTATTTTCCGCAAGGAAAACGGCGGGGTGTCCTCGGCACGCAATTTTGGGCTGGAGCAGGCAAGGGGCGAGTATATCTGCTTTGTGGATTCCGACGACCTTGTGCTGCCGCAGTATCTGGAATGGCTGTACGATGCTTTGTGCAGCTGCGGTACCCGCATTGCCATGTGCCGCTACCGCAGCATACGGGAAAACGAGACTCTGTGGACGGTGACGGAGTGCCCGGCACCGCAGAAAATCACGACGGAAAACTACTCGTGGATGCAGGAATGGAGCGGCGGGCACTGCTGGCGGATGCTGACCCACCGGGAGGTGCTGCAGGATGTTCGCTTTGACCCGGCGCTGTTCTACGGGGAGGATGCCCTGTTCTTTGTAACGGAATTCCTCAAGGCAGGCAGTCTGGCATTTTTGAACTGCCCGCTGTATGCTTACCTTGAACGTCCAAGCTCTGCCGTGCGGCAGGAGCCGAGCCTGCGCTTTTACACGGCGGCACTGGCGTGGGAACAGATCTGGCAGCTGGTAAAGGGGCAGCCGGACCCCTTCCGCAGCACTACGGAACAGCGCTGCGTCATGTCCTGCGCCGAGGTATATTTCCGGCTGGTCAACCAGCCGGAGCGGGATTCCGAGAAGGAAAAAATGCTGCTGAAAACAGCAAAGCTGCACCGTCATGCTGCGTGGGAGATTCCGCCGGGAAATCAAAGCCAGAAGCTGCAGGCGCTGATGGTAAGCTACTGCCCGCATCTGGGCGCAAAGGCATGGAAGCTGGTGCGGTGGGTGAAAGGTTTGAAAAACTGATTGACAAATCCCACAAAAAACGTTATATTCTTTTTATAAATGCGTTGAAAAAGAGTGTGCATCGTCTGGGACCGCACAGAGAGCCGGGGGCAGCTGAAAACCCGGCGGGATACCGGCGGGGCACTGTCACTTTGGAGCAGGAGCGGTGAGCCTTGCCGGTAAGCCGCTTTCGGGTCTGCCCTACGTTACAGGGGCATCAAGGGGCGCGGAACCTTCCGCGCAATTTGGGTGGTACCGCGGTCATGTATTTACAGCCGTCCCATGGAACGCTCCGTGGGGCGGCTTTTTGCGTCCCACTTCATCAAATTTTTGGGAGGACACTATGAAAGAGCTTGCAAAGCAGTACGATCCCAGTCAGGTGGAAGATCGTATCTACCAGTTCTGGCTGGACGGCGGCTACTTCCACACGAAGGCCGATCCGGACAAGAAACCTTATACCATCGTGATGCCGCCACCGAACGTTACCGGTCAGCTGCACATGGGCCATGCGGTGGATAACACCATGCAGGATATCCTCATCCGCACCAAGCGGATGCAGGGCTATGCCGCCCTGTGGGTGCCCGGCACCGACCACGCCTCCATTGCTACCGAAGCCAAGGTGGTGGAAGCTATGCGCGCCGAGGGCCTGACCAAGGAGATGGTCGGCCGCGATGGTTTTCTGGAGCGCGCCTGGGCATGGAAGACCAAGTACGGCAACCGCATCGTCAGCCAGCTGAAGAAGCTGGGCAGCAGCTGCGACTGGGAGCGCGAGCGCTTTACCATGGACGAAGGCTGCTCTGAGGCTGTCAAGGAAGTGTTCGTGCGCCTGTACGACAAAGGCCTGATCTACCGCGGCAACCGCATGGTCAACTGGTGCCCCCACTGCAACACCTCCATCTCTGATGCCGAGGTGGAGTACGAGGAGAAGGACGGCAGCTTCTGGCATCTGCTGTACCCGGTCAAGGAGACCGGCGAGATGCTGGAGCTGGCCACCACCCGCCCCGAGACCATGCTGGGCGATACCGCCGTGGCCATCAACGGTGAGGATCCCCGCTACGCCCATCTGCACGGCTGCCATGTGGTGCTGCCCCTGCTGAACAAGGAAATCCCCATCGTCTGCGATGAGCACGCCGATATGACCAAGGGCACCGGTGTCGTGAAGATCACCCCCGCCCACGACCCCAACGACTTTGAGGTCGGTCTGCGCCACGACCTGCCCATCGTGCGCGTGTTCACTTACGACGGCCACATGACCGGCGCTGCCGACAAGGCTGCCGCCGATGCTCTGTTTGCCGCCGGTAAGAACACCGTCAACGAGCCCCATGTGCTGGATTGCGGCAAGTACGCCGGCATGACTACGCTGGAGGCACGCAAGGCTATTCTGGCCGACCTGAAAGAGGGCGGCTTCCTGAAGGAGATCGAGCCCCTGAAGCACGAGGTGGGCACCTGCTACCGCTGCCACTCCACCATCGAGCCCATGATCTCCAAGCAGTGGTTCGTCAAGATGGAGCCGCTGGCAAAGCCCGCCATCGAGAGCGTGGAGAAGGGCGAGATCAAGTTCGTGCCCGAGCGCTTTACCAAGAACTATATGAACTGGATGAAGAACACCCGCGACTGGTGCATCAGCCGTCAGCTGTGGTGGGGCCACCAGATCCCGGCTTGGTACTGCGACGACTGCGGCGAGACCGTGGTGGCAAAGTCCGCTCCCTGCACCTGCCCCAAGTGCGGCAGCGCAAAGCTGACGCGGGACCCCGATACGCTGGATACCTGGTTCTCCTCTGCGCTGTGGCCCTTCAGCACGCTGGGCTGGCCCAACGAGGACAGCGCCGACCTCAAGTATTTCTACCCCACCAATACGCTGGTCACCGGCTACGACATCATCGGCTTCTGGGTCAGCCGCATGATCTTCTCCGGTCTGGCTTACACCGGCAAGGCTCCGTTTGATACCGTCTGCATCCACGGCATCGTCCGCGACAGTCAGGGCCGCAAGATGTCCAAGAGCCTTGGCAACGGCATCGATCCGCTGGAGGTCATTGCCCAGTACGGCGCGGATGCCCTGCGCTTTATGCTGGTGGACGGCTCCACCCCGGGCAACGATATGCGCTATATCGAAAAGAAGGTGGAGGCTGCCCGCAACTTTGCCAATAAGCTGTGGAACGCCACCCGCTTTGTGCTGATGAACCTGCCCGAGGACTTTGAGCCGGGTCTGCCCTGTGAAGAGCTGCTGGACATGAGCGACAAGTGGGTGCTGACCAAGCTGAATCAGGTGGCCGGTGCCATGACCGATAATCTGGAGCACTATGAGATGGGTCTGGCTGCTGCCAAGATCAACAGCTTTATCTGGGATGTCTACTGCGACTGGTTCATCGAGATCGCAAAGCCCCGCCTGAACTCCGGCGATGCACAGCAGGCCGACACCGCCCGCCGTGTGCTGGTGTATGTGCTGGATAAGGCGCTCAAGCTGCTGCATCCCTTCATGCCCTTCATCACCGAGGAACTGTATCAGGCTCTGCCCGGTTCTGCCGAGACCATCATGACGCAGGCATGGCCAACCTTTGACGCCGCTCACAACTGGGCCGCTGAAGAGGAAGCCTTTGAAAAGGTGATGGATTATATCAAGGCTGTGCGTACCATGCGCACCGAGATGAACGTGCACCCCGCAAAAAAGACCAGCATGATCATTGAAACTGCCGATGCAGCCCCCTTCCAGAACGCACAGGTCTATCTGGCCAAGTTTGCCTTTGCCACCGATGTGACCTTTACCGAAAAGTACGAGGGCAGCACCGATGGCATGGTGCAGGTGTCCACCCACGCCGCCCGCGGCTTCATCCCCATGATGGAGCTCATCGACCGAGAGAAAGAATTGGCTCGCCTGAACAAGGAAAAGGCCAAGGCTGAAAAGGAAATGGCCATGTTCGGCAACCAGCTGAATAACCCCAAGTTTGTGGAGCGTGCCCCGGCGGCTCTGGTGGAGGAGATCCGCACAAAGTTCGCCAAGAGTCAGGACAAGCTGGCCAACATCGAGCAGAGCATTAAGGCTCTGGGCTGAGACTGTGGAACGCTATAACGATACGGAACGCACCTCACTGTGGGTCATTGCGGGACGTGTGGTCTTTACCGTTGCACTCATCGCCTGCATCTGGTTCATCTTTTCCAACTCCATGGCGGTGGCAACGGTCTCCACCGACTCCAGCGGCCGGGTGCTGGCGTGGATGCGCATCATCCTGCGCCGCTTGGGACAGCCGGGGCTGGCAGAGCATCTGACCATGCATATCGTGCGCAAGCTGGCACACTTTTGCGAGTATACGCTGGAGGGCTTTCTGCTCATGCTCTGTATGCGGGTGTACAGCCGTCACCCGCTGCGGCATATCACCGTGCCCATGCTGGGCGGTGTGCTGACGGCGCTGACCGATGAGACCATTCAGCTCTTCTCGGAGGGACGCAGCAGTCAAGTCACCGATGTGTGGCTGGATTCTGCCGGTGTTCTGGCCGGCATCCTTGTTGCCATCGTACTGCTGTTGGCCTGCGAGGGACTGTATTATCACATAAAAAGGAGACACGAATGACCATCCAACAGGCAAATCAGTATTTTGCAGCTCTGCCGGACGGCTTTGCCGACCCGGCGCAGCTGGGCGCACTGCTGCCCGCCTCGGTGCAGCAGGTGCAGTTCGTGGGTGTGGCAGGCACTGCCGGTAAAACGGCGGTGGCGCGTCTGCTGGCAGCCATTCTGCACGCGCAGGGGATCCGTGCCGGTGTCTACCATGCCGGGTGCGAGCCGCTTGCTGCCCGCATCCGTGTGGATGGCAAGCCGGTGGACGAAGCACTGCTGTGCCGCGCCGCCGATGCCCTTGCTGCCCATGAGGAGCTGCCTTTGCAGGCGGCAGAGCTTGTTGCCGCTGCGTACTGCTTTGGCGAAGCCGGCTGCACGCTGGCGGTAGTAGAGCTGCCGGATGCAGGTCTGGCTGCGGTGCTGCCAAAAATGCCGGTGTGCGCCGTCACAGCGGTGGGACCGGATGGCGTGAGCCGCTCGGTGGAACGTCTGGCTGCATTGGCAGGCGGCGTGATGCGCAAGGAAAGCATCTGCGTCACCGCGCCGGAGCAGCCCAAGGCGGTGCTCAGTGAGCTGGTTGTGGCTGCGGGCAAGTGCGACTGTGAGCTGGTAGTGCCCGATCCGGAGGATATCACCTTTCTGGAAGCAGAACAGTTTGCCAGCCGGGTGGACTACGGCGGCTACACAGTGCCGCTGGCCTTTCTGGGGCGTCACGCCGCAGGCAACGCCGCCATGGCGGTGGAGCTGGCGCTGGCGCTCTGCCGCAAAGAGGTGGACATCTCCGATGAAGCCATTCTGGATGGCATTGCCGCCGTGGATAACCGCTGCAGTATTCGGGTGCTTTCCCAGCGCCCGCTGGTCATTCTGGATGCCTGCCGCACCCCGCAGCAGGCTGCCGCGCTGCTGCGCGTGTTGAACATGGCCAAGGTGCGCCACATGAGCGCTATCATCGGCCTGACCGAGGAGGAGGGCGCCGAAGCCTTCTTCTCCGCGCTGGAGACCGGCCTGAGCCCTGAGGAACAGAAAAAGGATAAATCCACCATGCCCGGCATGAGCGAGAGCCCCTTTGATAAGGTGTATCTCGTCACGCCCGCCGGTGTGGAGGAGCAGCTTACCCAGCGTCTGACCGAGAAGGCAAAGTATCACTTTGACGCCCAGCTCTGCACCAGTCTGGACGAGGCGGTGCAGCTGGCGCACGCCAACACCCGTCGCGGGCTGCTGGTCTGCGGCAGCGAGGCGGCAGCGCTGGAGGCGGCCGCTCTGCTGGCAAAGGCGTAAGCTGCCGACAGCTTTTTCTAAAAAATAACCCAAAGATCCCGTACACTGAAGTTATGTGTACGGGATCTTTTATTTTGCAAAAAGGAGATGGACAAGCAATGGCAACGGTGACCTTCAGCGCGGCAGGGGAGACCCTGTATGCCTATCTGGCGGGCGAGATCGACCACGATGCCGCCCAGAGCCTGCGGATGCAGCTGGACGATGCACTGGTCAGCCGCAGTCCCCGCACCTTAATTATCGATCTTGGCGGGGTGGGGTTCATGGATTCCTCCGGCATCGGACTTATTCTGGGGCGGCAGCGCTGCGCCCGCGTTCTGGGCACGAGCCTGCGGTTGCAGCACGCCCCCGCGCAGCTGCAAAAAGTCCTGCGGCTGGCGGGCATCCCCTGTATGGAGAACACAGAAAAGGAGAATGAGCAATGAAAGCAGAGAACAGCACCCGTGTCCAGTTTGATTCCCTCAGCAGCAACGAGGCCTACGCCCGCGGCGTTACGGCGGCCTTTCTGGCGCGGTATGATCCAACCGTGCCCCAACTGGCCGACCTGAAAACCGCAGTGTCCGAGGCGGTCACCAATTGTATCGTCCATGCTTACCCGGAGCATATCGGGCCGGTGTGCATGACCATAGCGGTCTACCCTGACCGGGAGGTGCACATCACCATTACAGATAAGGGCATTGGCATCCCCAATGTGGAGCAGGCCATGCAGCCATTGTTCACCACCGGCAACCCGGAAGAGCGCTCCGGTCTGGGCTTTGCGGTGATGCAAAGCTTTATGGACAGGGTAAAGGTCACCTCAAAGCCCGGCAAAGGAACAAAGGTGCTGCTGGTCAAGCGTCTGTCCCGGCGGGAGCCTACATAAAAAGGAAAGGCGGTCCGGTATATGGTAACGGATAAGACCCGGCGGGAAGCATTCATCACGCAGAATCTGGGGCTGGTGCACGCCTGTGCGGGCAGATTCCGTGGGCGAGGCATGGAGTATGACGACCTGTACAGCGCGGGCTGCGTGGGGCTCATCAAAGCCTATGATAATTTTGACGAGAGTCGGGGCGTGTGTTTTTCCACCTATGCCGTGCCGGTGATCCTTGGTGAAATCAAAAAGCTGTTCCGGGATGGCGGTACAGTCAAAGTGAGCCGCTCTCTGAAAGAACTGGGAATGCGGGTGCAGGCAGCACGGGAGCATACTATGAAGCTGTGCGGCGCAGAGCCTACCTTGCAGCAGCTGGCAGAGCAGTTGGACGAACCGATAGAGAATGTAGCCCTTGCTATACAGGCCGCGCAGCCCGCCATGAGCCTGACCCCGGAGGGCGGCGAGGATGGAGACCGGCAGCTGGATATCCCGGTGGAATCTCCGGAGGAGGAACTGGCAGACCGGATCAGTCTGGCAGAGGTGATCGAAGCGCTGCCAGAGCAGGACAAGCAACTGATTCGTCTGCGCTTTTATGGCAACCGCACCCAGAGCGAGACTGCAAAAGCACTGCATACTACACAGGTACAGATCTCCAGGCGGGAACGTAAGATCCTGATCCGGCTGCGCGCCCGGCTTTTGGAGGAATAAGGGAGGAAGTGTCTATAAAAAATGTAAAAACTGGGCAAAAAGTCAAAGAATGATTTTGGCGTAAAATTTGTAAAAAACGCTTGCTTTTTGAAGGATGCTGTGCTAAAATACATTACTGTCAGGCGGACGTCCGACAGAATGAAATGCTTCAAAAACGACGTCAAACGGAGAGATTCGACAGAATCAAAAATGAATCTCAAAAATCTTTCAAAAAGTGCTTGACAATTTATCACGAAAGTGATAAAATAAATAAGCTGTCAGCCGCAAGGCTGCGGCGCACAGGACCTTGAAAATTGAACAATATCGAAAGAACTTGTAACGGAACCTATTTTCGTGTTGGAAAAACACGGTAAACAATTCCAAACAAAAGTAATTCACACAGGACGCAAGCGATTGCGTGCTGAGCGAAACAAGATTTAACACTTTTAAGTGATAAATATCATTTATAAAGAGTTTGATCCTGGCTC
>ENA-OQCL01000121-OQCL01000121.1-human-gut-metagenome-genome-assembly--contig:-NODE-121-length-42674-cov-22.570099_pt1 | contig 42674 bp, 34 predicted proteins | sample MGYA00242502_ERZ504586 | MGnify/ENA primary metagenome ERZ504586 (study PRJEB26092, sample SAMD00036316) | human gut metagenome | host: Homo sapiens | study: EMG produced TPA metagenomics assembly of... | reverse complement strand
CATTGCGGCTCTGTTCGTTATTGCCTGCGTTTTAGGTTAGATTTTCCTAAGAACAATTGGCTTGTATTGGGGGGTTCCTATGAACGAAGCAGTTCCCGAGGCACCGTCGAGTGTCGAATCGATGGCAAAGCAGGGCTGCGAAAAGCTCGGTCTGGAATCGTTTGACGCGCTGGTCCGTCGTGCTCGCACATGCCGTCGCTTTGACGAGTCCATGCGCGTGCCGCGCGAGTTTTTGCTCGAGCTGGCAGAGCTGGCGCACCTGGCTCCCTGCGGCGCCAATGCTCAGCGCCTACGCTTTCATGTGGTGAGCGACGCCGAGGAGTGTTCGAGCTTATTTGAAAAGCTCGCATGGGCTGGTGCGCTCAAGGATTGGTCGGGTCCTGTCGAGGGCGAGCGCCCGACCGGCTATATCGCGATCCTTGCCGAGCGTCCCGCTCCGGGCATGCCTGCCGCGCCAATTACCGAGGCAGACGCTGGTATCGCCGCGCAGACGATGATGCTCGCCGCCCGCAGCGCTACGCCCGAGGTGGCGGCGTGCATGTTCAAGGCTTTTCCGCCTCGTGCGATTGATGTCATGGGACTTGACGGCGACAAGTACGAGGTCAAGCTGATCATGGTCTTTGGCGTTCCCGCCGAGACACAGGTGATCGATGCAATTGATTCCAACCCCGACGGCTCTATTAATTACTGGCGTGACGAGGCACAGGTACACCACGTACCCAAGCGTCTACTCGCCGACGTACTGGTGTAGTTGAGCGTCGCCGCGGCGTGATCCGGCGGTAAACCACCACAAAGGTGCCCGTCCCCTTTGTGGTGGTACGAGGGGAGGGCATGTGGCCGATCTGTATTTGGTGCGGCATGGGCAGACCGAGCTCAATGTGCAGAACATTTTGCAGGGCTGGCACGATTCGCCGCTTACGGCGCGCGGGCGCGAGCAGGCACTGGCGACGCGCGCGGCGTTTGAGGCGCGTGGCATCTCCTTTGACCATGCGTATTCGTCTCCGTTGGGTCGGGCACGCCACACGGCCGAGCTTATTGTTGGTGAGGGCCTTCCCATAGAGCCGGTCGACGACCTGCGCGAGTGGCGCCTGGGCTCGCTGGAGGGCACATCAAACCGCGAGATGCCGGCGCAACCCTGGGGCGATTATCCGGTGGCCTTTGGTGGCGAGTCGGAAAGTGAGCTTCGCGCACGTATGGTCGCGGCGCTGTCTCGTATTATGGCCCGACCGCAGCACAACTGCGTGCTGGCCGTTTCCCACGGCTCAGCCTGCCAGGAGTTTCTTGAGTATGTGGCCGGCGGGGGAGAACAGCCCGACAACGGCGCCGTGCTTCATTTTAGCTATTGTGATGGGGCGTTTTCGCTCCTTGATTGGTAACGAGCGAAAGGACCCCCCTATGAACAAGGATCTGTATCTGGTCCGTCATGGACAGACGATATTCAACCTTAAGCGCATTATCCAGGGCTGGAGTGACTCGCCTCTCACGCAGCTGGGATGCGACCAGGCGGCGCGCGCCGGCATGTTCTTGCGTGCGCGCGGCATTGAGCCCGATCATGCCTATACCTCGACGCTGCACCGCACCGAGCAGACTATCGCCAGCCTGTGGCCGGGTCTTGCCTACGAGCGCCTTGATGGCCTGCGCGAGTGGTTCTTTGGCGACTTCGAGGCCGAGCGCGTGATGCTGATGCCCGAACGTCCGTGGCGTGACTTTTACCGCCAGTTCGGCGGCGAGGGGCAGATGCAGGTGCGCGAGCGCATGGTGGCGACGTTGACCGATCTTATGCGACGCCCGGATCATTCGTGCGTGCTCGCGGTAAGCCATGGCTCGGCTATCAAGGAGTTTATGGATTACGTGAAGGGCGCGGCGGCAGACGAGCGCGACCGTGTGCCGGGCAACTGCTCGGTGCTGCATTTCGTGTTTGACGATGCGATCGATACGTTTGACTTGGTCGAAGTCTTTACGCAGGAAGATTATGCGCGCGAGCTGGGTCTTGAGCCGCTGGTGGCGGCAGCGGGTCCGCAGCGCGGGTAGCCTGGGCGTGGCGACGTGGATTGCCGACATCATTGCTCAATGTGAAAGGGGCGGGGATGCATGCGCATGTATCCCCGCCCCTTGTTTGTTGAGCTGCCGAGTCTTTGTGCTGGGCGTTTAGACCCTGTTAGAACCGTGCGATCTGGTGGGTGAGCAGACCCGTCGGAACCTGCGGCGCGCCGCCGGCGACCTGTGCGGCGGGGAATAACGCAGCAACGGTAAAGTTGAACGGCTCTTTGCCCGTGTAGGTGCCGGCTGTGCGGGCCTCGTCCGCCAGGAGCTGCGCCGCCCCTGCCAGCGCGGCAGCATAGGTGGGGTCGTCTGCCGGCGTCGGCTCCGGTGCCTGGTCGAGCATGGCTCGGATGGCGGCAACGGCGTCCTCGCGCTTGACCTCCCACACACGGTGCGTAATGCCGGCGGGGTCGGTGACGGCATAGAGCGACGCGCCCTCTTTGGCGGCACCGAGGATGATATCCATGACGGGCGAGGCTTCGTAGGCGAGCGACACGGGGCGCGGCTGCACCTTAAGCTCGGCGATTGTACGGGCGGCTGCGGCCGCATCTGCGGAGGGCGCGTCGTCGCCCGTCAGTACACCGACCGGGCAAATTGCCACAACGCCCGTTACGCGTCCCGGCTCTCCCGAACACTCGTACACGTAATACGCTGCGCCCGGATCCTTGAGCATGAGCCCATCGGCAATCGCGCCGCGCAGGGCGTCGTTGCCGCTCAGGATGCCGCCCATCTGCGGCAGCGCTTCGAGCACGCGGTCCTGAGCTGGGCGGATGCAGGGAAACGGAAGTGCTTTCATGGGCGGTCCTAACGTGCGAGTCGGTTTGTTCGCGGCTTATTATGCCCCAACTTGGCCGCTTGCGCTCCAGAGCGTGTTGTCGGCAAGTGCGATGAGCACGTTCTGGCAGCGAACGATATCGGCATGGGGCACATACTCGTTGGGCTTGTGCGCGAGCGCTAACGAGCCGGGGCCGTAGCTCATGCAATTGCGGTTACCCGTCTTGCCGGCAATGACGGCGGTGTCGGTGTGGCCAGTAAAGAAGCCGACGGTCGTGTCCGCGTCCGTCACGTCATCGGCGACACGCTTGAGTGCAGCTAGAAGGGGAGAGTTCGGGTCGCGCTCGATGGCGGGGCGATCGCCCGTCACGGCGAAACTGCCATGGCAACCGGGAACCGCGGCCTCGGCGGTGGCAGTGGCCTGCTCGACCATGTTGATCGCGGCGGCCGTATCGGTCGGCGGCGTCGGGCGCATGTCGACCCAGACCTTGGCGTGGTCGGGCACGACAAAGGGGCGATAGCCGCCCTCGTCATCATCAACCATATGAAACCTCAGAATCAGTTTGCTTTGCAAACCGATTGTAAGTCACCTGCAGATTCGCGACGTGCACGTAGCAGCATTTACCGTTCGCAGGCCGAGCCATCGCGTTTGCCGTCCGGGCGGGTTTACAAACGACGCGGTGGGTACGTACCTTTCATGGACGACATGCTGTGCGACATATCTGCCTTTCGGTATCACCGGATACCTCCACAGGTTTTGGCAATAATGCCGGACCTGCCCGATTCTGTGGACGATCCGCGCAGGGAGCGCCTTTGTGAGCATCCGCTTGTCAAGCATTTCCTGGGCACCCCGTTACATGTGTTGGCGCAGGGCGGCTGCGGACGTAAAGGCGGTCGCATTGTAAGACATGTTTGGAACGGGGGGAGGCCGTTTGACTCCGTGCGGCAGACAGAGTTTGGCCTTGATGCCGCGTCCCCGCTCTTTACGCTGCTGACCCTGGCTTCCTCGGTCTCAAACGAGCGTCTGATTATGTGCATGTATGAGATGTGCGGCACCTTTGCCGTTTGCAAGATTGCGTCCCAGGTAAAGTTGGCGCTTAAGCAGGCATATGGGGGCCGGTGGGGTGATGCACGGTTGGGCTGGGAAAACGTAAAGGACGCCTCGGGGAATCCAACGGACTTGTGGAAACGACCTCCCTTGATCGAGCTCTCTGACCTTACGGAGTTCGCCAATAAGATCCAGGGACTCCGCGGTGCTAAATCATTCACACGTGCCGCGAAATGCATTACGGGGGTTGTGGCATCGCCGCTTGAGGTCCAAGCTTCGATGCTGTTTGGCCTTTCGAGGCTGCGCGGCGGCGAAGGGCTGCGCCTTACCAATAATGTTGAGATTCGCATGACGCGCAGCGCCCGCCTGATTTCGGGGCTTGATAGGCGCTACGCCGATATCTTGCTGTCAAATAAGGACGGCAGCCGGGAGTGCCTGGTTGAATGTCAAGGTAAAGCCATTCACGGATCCATAGAATCCAAGATCTCGGACTCCGATCGAACGACGGCCCTTCAGACGATGGGATATCCCGTCGTTCTGATGACCTATGGTCAGCTGGTTGACTCCGATGCCTTCCGCGTGGTGATGGAGCTTATCATGTCCTATCTCGATATGCCGCTGAAAGACAAGACACCGCGGCAGCAGGAGCTCGAACGGCGGCTTCGTGAGGAGATTTTTATCGATTGGGCGGGAATGTAGCCGCGCGGGTGGAAAACGGTAGCGGAAGCTAAGGTTTTAGTTGCGAATAGCCTTCAATTGCTCCTTGGAATTGGCTTGAAAAGTGCTACCCAGAACAAGTTATTTCGGAAAATGGACAGTCAACTTTAATTTGGCATATAGAGATCGATTTTTACCTACTAAAACCCCTGATAAAGCTGTTTGTAAAAGCAGTTGTGCTTAGCGACTAGGGCATAACTGTCGATTATCCGAAACAACTTGTTCTGGGTAGCACTTTTCAAGCCGGCGGGAGCACACAATTCGCCCCCCGTTCCATGAAAACGGGGGGCGAATGGACTTCGTGGTCTGTCTGGCAGGCTTGGCGCCGACGCTACTTGATCACGCGCACGCGATACATCGACGGAATCTGCTTGAGCGCCTCGATGGTGCTGCTGTTCAGGTGCTCGTCGGTGTCGAACATGGTGTAGGCGTTCTCGCCAGCGGACTCGTTGGTCATACGCTGCACGTTGGCGTTGTCCTTGGCGAGAATGGCCGTGATCTGGCCGATCATGTTGGGCACGTTGGCGTGCAGGCAGGCGATGCGGCTCGCGGCGCGCGCCTTGCCCATGCTGCAGGCGGGGTAGTTGACGCTGTGCGCGATATTGCCGTTTTCCAGGTAATCCTTGAGCTCGCTGATCGCCATGTCGGCGCAGTTGGCCTCGGCCTCGCCAGTGCCGGCGCCCGAGTGCGTGGTGATAAACGTGTTGGGCATCTTGACGGTCTTGGGCGTGGCAAAGTCGCAGCTAAACCAGCTCAGCTTGCCCGCGCGCAGGGCGGCGTCAACGGCGTCCTCGTCAATGATGGTCTCGCGCGCGTAGTTGATGAGCACGGCGTCGGGCGCCAGCAGGTTAATCTGCTCGGTGCTGATCATGCCGATGGTGTCGGCCTTGCTGGGTACGTGCACGGTGAGGTAGTCGCAGCCGCGGCAGAGGTCCTCGAGCGTGCCCACGCGCTGCACCTCGCGGCTCAGCACCCACGCGTGCTCGACGGAAATGAACGGATCGTAGCCGTAGACGTCCATGCCCAGGTCGACACAGGCGTTGGCGACCTTGGAGCCCACGTTGCCCAGACCGATAACGCCGATGCGCTTGCCCTTGAGCTCGCGGCCCACAAAGGCCTTCTTGGCCTTTTCGGCGTCGACCTGAATCTCGGGGTCGTCGGCGTTGTCGCGTACCCAGTTCATCGATTGCACCACGCCACGGCTCGAAAGCACCAGCATGCCCAGGACGAGCTCCTTGACGGCGTTGCTGTTGGCACCGGGGGAGTTAAAGACGACGACGCCCTTCTTGGCGTACTCCTCGACGGGAATGTTGTTGACGCCGGCGCCGCAGCGGGCGATGGCGCGGATGCCCTCGGGCAGCTCGTAGCCGTGCAGGTCGGTGGAGCGCATCAGGATGGCGTCGGCCTTCTCGGCGGTGCCCACAAACTCGTAGCCCTCGCCAAACTCGACTTTGCCGTCTTTGGTGATGTCGTCGATGGTTTTGATCTTGCGCATGGAAAACTCCCTAGCAGGTTTGTCTAAAACAGATGGTTTGAAGTGGCTGGTCGGCCCGCGCGTTGCGGGCTAGTTAGATCGCGGGCTCAAACTATGCTGTGCTTCGAAGTCCTTCATGTACGCGGCCAGCGCCTGCACGTCTTCCATGGTGACGGCGTTGTAGACGCTGGCGCGCATACCGCCCACCAGGCGATGGCCCTTGACGTTTTGAATCTGGTGCTCGGCCGCGCCCGCGACAAAGGCGGCGTCGAGGTCGGCATCGCCGGTGCGGAAGGTGACGTTGGCGATGGAGCGGCTGTCGGCCTGCGTGGTGCCATGGAACAGCTCGCTTTGCTCGAGCAAGTCATAGAGCAGGTTGGCCTTGGCCCAGTTGCGCTCGGTCATGGCGGCAAGCCCGCCGGTTTGCTCCACCCATCGGAACACCTTGCCGCACACGTAGATGCCAAAGGTGTTGGGCGTGTTGAGCATGGAACCCTTGGCGGCCTGGGTCTTGAGGTCCATGTACTGCGGCGTCTGCGCAAAGGCGGGGCCTTTGGCGATGAGGTCGTCGCGCACGATGACCACGGTGACGCCCGCGGCACCGGCGTTTTTCTGCGCACCGGCATAGATGAGCCCGTAGCGCTCAACGTCGAGCGGCTGCGACAGAAAGCAGCTCGAGATATCGGCGACCAGCGGCACGTCGCCGCAATCGGGCAGCTCGTGGTACATGGTGCCAAAGATGGTGTTGTTCTGGCAGATGTAGACGTAGTCGAGCCCGTCGCCCGCGGTCTCGGCGGCAATGCGCGCGTTGACGTCGGCCATGGCGGGAATGCGGTCGAAATTGGTGTCCTCGGAGCTCGCGAGCAGCACGGCCTCGCCGTACTTGGCGGCCTCCTGGTACGCCTTGTTGGCAAAGTTGCCGGTCACGACGTAGCCGGCGCGGCCGCGGCGCATGAGGTTCATGGGGATGCCCGCAAACTGCAGCGTGGCGCCGCCCTGCAAAAACAGGACACGGTAGTTGTCGGGGATGCTCAGCAGGCGGCGCAGGGTTGCCTCGGCGTCGTCGATGATCTGCTGGTACATGCTAGATCGATGGCTCATCTCGAGCACGGACATGCCGCAACCGCGGTAGTCCATCATCTCGTCGGCGATCTCGGCGAGCACGCTGGTAGGCAGCGCGGCCGGGCCAGCTGAGAAGTTGTGCACACGTGCCATCTTCTAGTTCCCCTCGTAGTCGTTTGAACGTTCGGGATACTTTAGCACAGTGGAGCGCCAGGCGCGACCGCATCACGGTAAAACTCGAGTGCGCCGCTATGATTTACAGGATGGTTACATGGGGGAGGGTTTTCTTGAGGCTCGCATCTGATCCGCCTCGATCTTCGCTTGTTTCCAGGGGCGTACGCGACCGTTTACCAGATCGTCGTAGCCACGCGTGATGGCACGTTGAATGCGATACTCGCGTTCTTGGATGGCGGTTAGTGCGCCCGTCTGATCGGAAATAGGCTTTACGTCTGGCATATGAAGCTCCTTACATGGAATCATATGTATAACTCAATGTTGAGCGTAGTGGAGGGTGGGGGTCCGATGCGAGGTGGCTTTGGGCGTGTGCGTGTCTGCATTCGCAAGCGAGTTTATCTGGCAAGTGTGATTTGGGGCGATCTCGTCAAAGCTGCTGAGCTGCGAAAATAACCGTTAACCGGATTTAATTTTGTTGCTCAACATTTGACGCGCTGGTCGTGGTAACTTTTTTACCAACAGGTATGATTATTGTCATGTGCGCCGCGCCTGCCTGCCGGGCTGCGGCGCACTTGTGACAGCCTTTGACACCCTTGGAGCGTGCACTGTGGATGTAACCACAAAAAGCGTTCGGGGGGGTGCTCACCCGCGAGCAATTCCTCCCGCATGAGATGCGCATCGTCGCTGCTCTGCGCACGCAGGGCGCAAGCGACGAGCAGGTCATTGTACGCGTAAAGAGCGATAACCTCTTTCAATATCCCACGGAGCGCATGGTCGCCAACCGCGCGACCGTGTGCCTTCGCCGCCTCGACGCCATGGTGCCCACGGACGCCGCATGCGCCGCGCACGGCATCGATCCCAAAACCGCCGTCGAGGCTGCGTTATCCCTAACCGGCCTCATAGCATCCGGCACTCCCACGCAGGCGGACCAGGCCATCTTCTACAGCATGATCTGCCGCTACGACATTGTGCGCGAGCTCGTGCACGTCGAGGTTGGGGAGCGCCTGCAAAACTTCGATTACGCTTTCACGGCGGCTGACCTCAACGCCTTTATGACGCGCTTTACCACGGAGTATCCGGACGCCGCCCGCTGGACCGAGTCCACGGTCACGCGCATCAAGGGTTCGCTCCGCCAGACGCTCCGCCACGCCGGTCTTATCGCCGAGGGTCAGGGTCCGGAGTCCGAGCGTCTGTCACCACTTTTCCTCGATTCCGATGTCGAGCGAGCCTTGATTCAGCTGGGCGAGCAGTCGCTTATCGCGGCCCTCACCGGCAGGGCGGTGATGTAGCGTGGCTCCCGTCAGCACTATCGTCGACCCCGCAATCACCCCGGCAACCGACATCACCACCAATATCGGCATCCATTCCCGCCAGAGCGTCGTGGCGGCGCACGCCCGCTCCGAGCGCGCCCGCCAGGAGTTTGAGCGCCGCGCGCAGCTGCTGCATGAGTGCCTGTGTAGCGAGAACTTTTTGGCCAACAAGGGCATCGGCAATGAGATCGGCTTCCACACCTTTTGCTATGACCCCGCGCTTGAGTTTGAGGCGCGCGCGTTGTTTGACGCCCTTTCACGCGATGCCGAGGCCGGCAAGCTCCCATGCACGCTCAAGGTCGTAAGCCTCTACGACGCCGTGCTGGCAATTCTCGAAAAGCGCCGTGTCCTCAAGGCCATTCCGCGTCAAGAGGAGCGTCGCGGCTCCCAGCGCGTGCTTGAGGACGTGGCCAAGTTTTGTTCGCCCGAGAAGATCGCCGCGTACATCCTCGAGCAAACCGAGCCTCATGCACCTGGCGACGTCATTCTTCTGACCGGTGCCGGCGAGGTCTATCCCTTTTTTCGTATTCACACCCTTCTCGACTGCATGCAAGTCGATTTTTCCGACCTGCCGGTGATCGCCGCCTATCCAGGCAGCTTCAACGGCTCTTCCTTCCAGCTCTTTAACCGTCTGCCGGCCGATAACTACTACCGCGCCATCGATATCTCGTAAGCACGGCTCCCCGCAGACAAGGCCTGCCGCCGGTAACAACCCTTTGCCATAACGTTCCCAAATCCAAAGGAGCACCCATGGACAACACGATCGTTCGCGACCTCTTTGCAAAAGACATCAACCGTTCCATCAACGGCGTGGTCAAGGTCCAGGATTCAAAAGACGAGTCCATCCGCCAGGAGCTTGACGAGTACGTGGTGACGCGCGAACTGCAGGGGCACTTTGCCACGTTCTTCAAGGCATACGGCGATGCCATCGATGTTCACACCGACAAGATCGGCGTGTGGATCAGCGGCTTCTTCGGTTCTGGTAAATCGCACTTCCTCAAGATGCTGAGCTACCTGCTCGAGAATCGCCAGATCGGCGGTAAGAGTGCCATCCGCTACTTTGACGGCAAGATCGTCGACCCCATGGTCGCGGCTGCCATGGAGCGCGCGTGCTCGGTGCCCACGCAGGCCATCCTCTTTAACATCGATAGCAAGGCGGGCCAGTGGAAGCAGGGTGATACGGCTCCCGCGGCGCTGCTTCGCGGCTTTGAGCGCATGTTCTACGAGGCGCGCGGCTTCTACGGCGAGGACCTCAAGCTCGCAAAGCTCGAGGACTACATCGATTCCCTGGGCAAGACCCAGGAGTTCCGCGAGGCCTTTGAGCGCATCAACGGCGAGTCCTGGCTCCAGACTCGCGATACCTACAGCTACTTTGAGGATGACGTCGTCGAGGTGCTGCAGAGCGTGCTCGGCATGAGCGAAAAGGCCGCATGGAACTGGCTCGAGGGTTCTGAGGACGAGGTTTTGGCCCCTGATGTCTTTGCCAAAAAGGTCAAGGACTACGTGGACGCTCAGGCAGCGGCCCACGGCGGCAACTTCCGCCTGCTCTTTATGGTCGATGAGGTGGGTCAGTTTATTACAAACGACCAGGACCCAAGCCTTATGCTGAGCCTTCAGACCATCGTCGAGGAGCTGGGTGCCGCCTGCGGTGGCCGCGTGTGGGTGATGGTCACGAGCCAGGAGGCCATCGACAACCTGAGTCTGCCCGTGGGCAACGACTTTTCAAAGATTCAAGGCCGCTTCAATACCCGCCTTTCGCTTTCCAGTTCCAGCGTGGACGAGGTCATCCAGCGCCGTGTGCTCGAGAAGACCGCGCCGGCGGCCGATATGCTTGCACGGGTCTACGAGCAAGACACCGCCGTGCTCAAAAACAACTTTACCTTTGAGGGTGGCTCGCGCTCCGACCTTGCCGGCTACGCCAACTCCAAGGATTTTGTGGCCAGCTACCCGTTTGTGGGTTATCAGTTTAAGCTCCTGCCCGACGTGATGACCGAGGTGCGCAAGCACGGTGTCAAGGCCAAGCACATGTCCACGGGCGAGCGCTCCATGCTGAGCGCATTCCAGGAGAGCGCTCAGGTCATCCAGCATGACCAGACCGGTGCGCTCGTGCCGTTCTGGCGCTTCTTCGACACTATCTCCAAAGATCTTGAGCACGGCATCAGCCAGGTGGTTGACCGTGCGGTCCGTGCGGCCGAGAACGCGGAGGGCCTTGAACCCTACGACGTTCAGGTGCTCAAGCTCCTGTACCTGATTCGTTACATCGGCTACGTCAAGGCCACGGTCGAGAACATCTCCATCCTCATGATCGATAGCCTCGACGTGGACAAGCGCGCCCTCAAGGACCGCGTCAAGGAATCCCTCGCCCGTTTGGAGCGCGAGAACTACGTGTCACGCCAGGGCGATACCTATAGCTTCCTCACCGACGAGGAGCAGGAAATTGCACAGGAGATTGCGCGGACCCCGATCGACAACGCGAAGGTGATCGAGTACATCAAGAAGCGCCTGTTCGACAGTATCTACAATGCGTACAAGTTCCATCGCGATCCTAATGACTTCCCCTTTGACCGCTACGTGGATGGCTCGATTCATGGATCCAGCAAGGGTGGTATGGAACTCTCCGTGGTGACCATGGCCGGCGACTTGGCACGCGCGGACGATGCCGAGCTAGCATTGAAATCAGTGGATAAGGCCATCGTGGCCTTGGGCGACGAGGTGGATTATTGGGCCCCACTCGTCAACGCCGCTAAGATTCGCATGTACGCCCAGACGCGCAATCTGCAGGAGCTACCGCTGAGTACCCGCCAGATTGTCGAGGCAAAAATGCGCGAGGCAGCCTATAACGAAAAAGAGGCCGATGCCCTTTTGAGCGAGGCTGTGCTCCATGCACGTTGCGCGGTCAACGGCCGCATGGTTGAGGTTCGCGCCACCAAACCCGCCCAGGTTTTTGAGCAGGTGCTCGCGCAACTGTGTGACGTTGTTTTTGAAAAGGCTGGCTACATCGGCGCGCCGGTTGAGGACGATTCCGATATCCGCTCCACGCTGGCGGGCAACGTTCAAGCGGGTCTCGATGGCATGGACGCGGGCAACACGCGTGCGCTCAAGGAGGTCGAGGACTACCTCAAGGTGCAGCATCAGCGCCATCTGGATACCGCTATGGGCGATATCCAGCGCCAGTACCAGCAAAGGCCCTTTGGCTGGCGCGAGGTCGACATCGCCAATGTGGTGGCGCAACTTGTGGTGGAGCAGCGCGCGCAGGTGCTGTTTGGCGGCCAGACGGTCCAAGCTAACGACAGCCGCATGGTGGCACTCCTGCGCAAGGATGCCGATAAGGCCCAAGTGCGCCTTCGCGTGCGCATGAGCGACCGTTTGCTGCGCGCCACGGGCGAGCTTATGCGCGACCTATTTGACCTCAAGACCGTACCCTCCAACGAGGATAAGCTTGTGGCCGAGCTCAAGGAGCATCTTGAGGGTTTGCGCGAGACGTGCCTTGCTATGGCGCGCGACTACTACACGGGCATCAAGCCGGCCTACCCGTATCCCGGTGAGGGCGAGTGCGAGAAGATGCGCTCGGAGGCAGCCGACGTCCTTAAGGACAAGAACGAGGCCGAGGCGTTCTTGACCACGTTCACCAAGCACGAGGACCGCCTGCTCGATGCCAAGGAGGACTTTGACAGGGTGACTGAGTTCTTCGATTCCAACCAGCGCGCAACGTTTGACCACGCCAAGGAGTTCTTGAGTCGCACGGAGGGCATCGAGTACGCCTCCGACGACATTCCCAGCGCGGTTGAGAACGTGGCGAAGGTGCGTGAGATTCTCAAAGACCCCAAGCCCTACGGCCGCATCAAAGACCTGCAGCCGCTGATGGCGCCCGTCGAGGAAGACGTTAAAAAACTCCTGGGCATGCGCCGCAACGAGTTCTTGCATCGCATCGAGAACGACCTGCAGGACCTGCAAAAGCAGGCCGAGAGCCAAGAGGGTTTTGTCAAGCAGGCCAAGGATGCCATAGCGGACGCCAACACCAAGTACGAGCCGTTCAAGAACCGCGCCCACGGCGTCCAGAGCCTCAACGAGCTTAACGCCCTCGCGGCAAACTGGGAAAGCTGGACCATCACGGCGGCCAACAAGATATACGACGCCGTGGACGCCGCACGCGAACGTATGGAAAACGAGCGCCGTTCCACCGAGGTCACCAGCACGGGCGAGGTGGTCAAGAAGATCACCAACAAAGGCGCTGCAACACCAGGTTCCGTGCCCGTGCCCAAGCCCCAGCGCAAGGTCAAGACCGTGCGTCGCACCGACCTGGCGAAGCCGAGTCGTCTCACAACCGCAGAGGACGTGGAGCGCTACGTGGACGACCTGCGAGCCCGCCTTATGCAGGCGCTCGCTGCAAACGACGAGATCCGTATTAACTAACCCGCGGAGCCACCGGTGCCAAAGCGCGCACCGGTGGCTTATGGCGTTTAGAAAGGCTCATCAACCATGAATGATTCTGATCTTAAGAGCTTCTGCACCTGGGCCCGCACGGAGCTCATCAAAGGCGTGGAGGCACAGATGGTGCGCTACGGCATCACCGAACCTGCACCCGCACCCGTTGGGTCTGAGACCGTCAACGGCCAGCCTCTGAACCCGCTCGAGGTTGAGCAGCGCGACGAGCTGTTGCGCTTGCAGACTGCAGAAGGCCATGACGCGCTCTGCGACCGTGCTGCCTACACTTGGTTCAACCGCATCGTGGCCATTCGCTTCATGGATGCACGCGGATGGCTCCCCAGCCGCATGCGCATGCTAAGTCGTGCGGACGGCAGCCATGGTAGCGAGGCCGTGGAGAACGCCCTGGACGTGGAGATTTCCACGGCCGACCCCGAGCGCGTGGCGGAACTCAAAATGGCGGGTTCCGACGAACCGCTGTGGCGCTATCTGTTTGTGGCGCAGAGCGAGGAACTTGCCGATTGCCTGCCAGGGGTCTTTGAACGCGTGGGCGGTGCCATGGAGCTGCTGTTGCCCCAGGGCCTCATGATGGCCGACGGCGTGGTGGGCAAACTCAACGCGGTCCTCACTGACGAGGACTGGCGCGAGGGCGTGACCGTTCTGGGCTGGATGTATCAGTACTACAACGCTGACGTTAAAGACGAGTTCTTCAAGTCCAAGCGCAAAGCAGCGGCGGCGGACATCGCGCCCGCCACGCAGCTCTTCACGCCCGAGTGGATCGTGCGCTACATGGTCGAGAACTCGCTCGGCCGTCTGTGGATGCTCAACAATCCCGGGAGCTCACTGCGCGAGCGCATGGAGTACTACATTGAGCCCGATGCTGAGCACGAGGACTTCATCCGCATCTCGAGTCCCGAGGAGATAACCCTCTGCGACCCCGCATGCGGCTCGGGCCATATCTTGGTCTACGCGTTTGAGCTGCTCTTCCATATGTACGAGGAGCGCGGCTATCGTGAGCGCGAGATCCCCGAGCTCATTCTTACTAAAAACCTTGCGGGCATGGAAATCGATTCCCGTGCGGCGCAGATCGCGGAGCTGGCGCTTGCCATGTGCGCCCGCGAGCACGATCGTCGCTTTTTCAAGCGCGCAGTGCGCGCCGACGTTACCGTGCTCTCGAGCATTCCGCTGGGGGATGACGAACTGCCGGGCAACAAGAAGCTCGCCGAGGAACTGAGCCATTTGGGTGAGATCGGCTCGCTGCTTAATCCTTCAGAGGGCGAGATCGACGAGCTCAAGGCTGCCGCCGTGAACTGTTCCGACGACCTTTTTGCCTCTGCGACCAAAACTAAGCTCGAAAACGCTGCCGCCATCTGCGAGAAGCTGTCCCGTCGTTTTACCTGCACCGTGGCGAATCCTCCGTATATGGGAAGCAGCAGTTTTAACCCCTTCATGTCCAAGTGGGTCAAGAAGAACTATCCCGACGTGAAGAGCGACCTGTTCTCTTCGTTCATCGTGCGTATTATGGACTTTGCTGGCGAGCACGGCGAAGTTGGAATGATGACTCCGTTTGTTTGGATGTTTATTGGTAGCTACGAGAAGCTTCGAAATAGGCTTATCGATGACAAGACCCTAACCACGCTCATTCAGCTCGAGTATTCTGGCTTTGCAGGGGCAACCGTGCCTATCTGCACATTTACCTATCACAATTCGCATATCGATGGCTATAAGGGCGGATACGTTCGTCTTGCCGATTTTACTGGTCCCGCGGTTCAGGCTCCCAAGGCGCTGGAGGCCATCCAAAACCCCGACTGTGGCTGGTTCTACCGCCGCGACGCCGAAACCTTCAAGAAAATTCCCGGCACTCCCATAGCCTACTGGGCCAGCGACGCTCTTGTTGAATCGTTCGCAAAAGGAAAGAGGCTCGATGCCATTGCTGCTCCGCGACAGGGCTTGGCGACGAGCGATAATGGCCGTTTTTTGAGGAAATGGTGGGAAGTGGTGCCTTCCAACACATCGCGAGATTGCGGCGGCAGGCCCGAGGCAAAGCAAAGTGGTTCCCGTTGGTTCCCGATTATTCGCGGCGGCTCCTATCGAAAGTGGTGGGGTGACTACGATGAGGTGGTTAATTGGTTTGATGACGGTCGGGAGATGAAGGAAGCAATTCTGTCCAAGTACACCTATCTCTCTACACCTGATTTTGTGATCAAGAACCAGAATGACTATTTCAAGCCCGCAGTTTCCTGGTCTAAAATTTCTTCCAGCCTCGCCTCCTTTAGGTTTGCGCCTCGAGGGATGCTTTTTGAGGTAGCTGGAGCATGTCTTTTTGCGGAGCCAAACGAGCTTCGATACATCCAGGCTTTTTGCAACTGTTCCATTGCCGAAATTGATTTGGCCTTTATGTCGCCGACTCTAAACTTTGAGGTAGGCCAAATCGGTCAGTTGCCGATTATCCAAGATGAGGATGCCGAACCGACTGTCTGTTCACTCGTCGAAGGCTCTCGCTCAATTTCCAAGGCGGACTACGATTCGTTTGAAACCTCCTGGGATTTTAAACGTAATCCTCTTGTCTAGGTGATCGTCATGGCTGAAAAGAAGAGGCGCAAGCCTGTTGATAAGACTAAAATTGAATATGTCGAACCTAAGCCAAGCTGGATAAAGGCTGTTAAGGTTGATGACCATAACGACGTTATGGATTCTATTATTCAGTTTTTTCTGGTTGAATCTCCTTGTAAAGGCGTGAGTAGCAGAGGGCTATCGCTTCTTGATTATGGATGGGCCGATAGCACTCCTCCTAAATCCGGGTATCTTCACCGAAGATTATTGGAAGCGGCCAATCTCTGCGATGGGTCGACGCTATTTACGGCCACACGAAAAGAAGAGATGAAAAATAGGTTTGTTGATGCTGGTATGCCTGGAAATTTTGCTTCAACTTGTACCTCAAATCGCGTTGCGGCGCTCATCAACAGCAATTTTGTGCTTGATTTATTTCGGATTATTAGAAATTCGTTGGCACATTGTCGCTTTCAATTGGTCGATAAGAACGGTGTAGATTTCATTGCTTTTGAAAACGGTATGCCAGGAAAAGATCTCATTGGAGCGGATTCATTTGAGGTGAGTTCTCGTCTATTTCTTAAATGCAGCACTCTCATTGATTGGATTGCTGTGGTTAAGTCCGAGGCTATATACGAGGCGGAAGAAATTGCCCGCAAGAAAGAGACCTCAGAACGGGAGTGGGAAAACAAACGCCAATTGGTTTTGTCTCGAATATCGAAGGGGACTTACTCAAATAAAGATGATCTCGGGAAGGACTGTGAGCTATCTAAGCGTAATTTAGATAAATTACTTGGTGAGCTGAAGGCCCAAGGGCTTATTGCTTATTCACGTTCTAATCGAAAATGGGAACTTACTGGTGACGCAAATCAGTGAGTAAGAGATGTTTCATCTTTGATTGCGAAGAACGGTGTGTCGAATGAACTTCCAACGTTTTTTATCGCAAAGAGGCTCGCTGTCTCTCGAAAGTGACCTTTTAAATGAAATTAGTCGGCGTTTTTAAATGAGAGGGCGGTCAAATATGGCCACTTTACTTCAAGAAAAATACGAGGCCCGCAAGGCCGAGGTCAATGCTCGCTTTGAGCAGCTTCGCGCTAACGAGGAGGAGCTCAACCGAATCTTTGCCAAGATCTACAACATGGAGGGCGAGGTGCCCATCGAGGTCGAGGACAAGTACGTATCGGTTGCGCGCATCTTCGATACCGCCGACGAGATTCCCGAGAGCTACAAGGGCAACAAGTACGTGCGCACCAAGCGCGATGAGATCACCTCGCTCATTAGCTATGCCGTGGGCTGTATGTTTGGCCGCTATTCGTTGGACGTGGACGGTCTGGTTTTGGCCGATCAGGGCGCCGCGGTCAACGATTATTTGGCCAAGATGCCCGATCCCGATCACGTGACCTTTATGCCCGATAGCGACAACGTGCTGCCGATTACCGACGACGAGTACTTTGACGACGACATCGTGCGCTACTTTATCGACTTTGTGCGCACTGTGTATGGCGAGGAGGCGCTCGAGCAGAACCTAGCCTTTATTGCCGAGGCACTCGGCGGCAAGGGCACCTCGCGCGAGGTCATCCGCACCTACTTTTTGAAGGACTTCTTTAAGGACCACTGCCAGACCTACAAGAAGCGCCCCATCTACTGGATGTTCGACAGTGGCAAGAAGAACGGCTTCAAGTGCCTGGTCTACATGCATCGCTACCAGCCCGACCTGCTGGCTCGCATCCGCACCGACTATGTGCATGAGCAGCAGGAGCGCTACCGTGCCCAGATCGGCTATGCCAATGATGCCCTTGTCAATGCCGAGCGCGGCGAGCGCGTGCGCCTGGATAAGCGCGTCAAAAAGCTCAACGACCAGCTCAAAGAGTCTATTGCCTACGAAGAGAAACTGCACCACTTGGCAGACCAGATGATCAAGATCGACCTGGATGACGGCGTCAAGGTCAACTACGCCAAGTTCCAGGATGTGCTGGCAAAGATCAAGTAACTGCAGATACGGTAAGGATATTCATGCCCAAGATCGATGTAGAAGAACAGCTCAAGCTGCGTTTTTTGCAGCCGTTGCCCGCATGTATGCTGCGCCGTGTGGTGATTTGGCACGATGCGGACGGCGAGTTTGCTCCTGAGTTTGAGCGATTGGCCGCCGAGGGTTTCGACGGCGCGGGGGCCGATGCCGGCGTTATGCCTGCTCACGGTGACTTTGAGCGTCCGGTGCGGTTTGTCGAGGCCTGCGAGGGCCGCATGTTTGCCGTCAAGAAGCTCATCAACCGCGATGACCCTGCGAGCGATATCTTGCTGTATCGCCGTTGCCCGCCCGGCAGGCTTGAGGGCGATTGGCTTGCCGATGTTGAGCTGTATGCCGATCGGTTCCAGGCTGACTATCTTTCGCTTTTGGCCGATCAGCTGGGTATTGAGAATATCGACGCCGTGCGCGAGAGTCTGCGCGAGCACAAGGCGTTCTTTGACGCCAAGACCCGCTGCGCTAAGTTTGCCGCGTGTGTTCCGCATGCCTCGGGCGCATCCGATATCGAACTCGGCATCCTTACGGTGATTTTTGGCGGTAAAGAGCCTGGCGACGCGCGGCCCGCGTTTGTGCTGCGCGGTTGCATGACCACGCTGCTGCACGAGGGCCCCGATGCACTGGCCGAGTTGGCGGACAAGTACTGCGTGCGCGATGTCCTTTCTGCCTTCATTGTGCGTTGCTATGGGTTTGAGGGGCCGCTGTATGAGCGTGATTCGCTGCTTGCACTGGCATCCCATGTGCTCCTTACGGCGGCATCCACAGCGCTTCCCGAGGGAGCGCTCAAGGGACTCGAGCGTTTTGTGGCTCCTGCCTATGGTCCCTATTGTCTTGAGGCGGTGCGCACGTGGGACCAGGCTGCCGATGCCCAGGTGTCGAGCGAGGATTTATTTGAGATCTGCCGTTTGGTGGAGGACGCCCGCGGGCTCTTTGCGCGGTTTGAGGCCCTGCCGATCGATGTGATAGCCTCGCTTGATGTGTTCCCGTGCGTCAATGAGGCCGTGCTCTCGCAACTGTTCTGCTCGTTTGCTCAGGGCGCGGACCGTGTTGAGGACGCGCGCACCTTTGCGGCGCGTCGCTGCGACCTGAGCTGGTACCGCCGTGTCGAGAGCTACTTTGACCTGCTTGTCGCCGTGGCCGATGTGTGTGCGTTTAGGCAGGCGCACGCGGGCGGGTTCCATCTGGCGCAGCCCCAGCGGGTGTGGGATGCCTACACGTCCGATTGGTATGCCATGGACGCTGCCTATCGCCATATGTGCACCGCGTATTTGCGGGCACGCTCCGTCGAGTGCGATGTGCTCGAGGAGCCTGCCCGAGCCGTAGTGGACTGGGCGGAGAATCTCTACAGTAACTGGTTCTTGGCCGATGCCAATGCCTGCTGGACATCCGCTGCGCAAGGGGAGTGGGCCGATTGCGGCTACATCGAGGGGCCCGAACGGCAGGATGAGTTCTACTGGCATGTACTGCCCGCCTTTGTGGGCTCTGCCAAAACGACGGTCGTTATCGTGAGCGACGCGCTGCGCTATGAGGTGGCCTGCGACGTCGCGGCGCTGCTCGAGCGCGAGCGCGGCGGTAACGTCAAGGTCTCTAGCATGCAGGCGGTCTTTCCCTCCATTACCGAGGTGGGTATGCCTGCGCTGCTGCCGCACCAAGCGCTTAAGCTTGCAGCGGATGGCTCGTTTGTGCTGGCTGACGGCATGCCCACTGCGACGACTCCGCAGCGCGAGGCTGTGCTTACCCACGTTGAGTCCACGGCTCGCGCCTTGCGCTCGAGCGCATACCTCAACATGGCGGGAACCGAGCGCAAGGCGCTGCTCAAAGACTCCAAGCTCGTTTATCTCTACCACAACAAGATCGATGCCACGGGCGAGAAGGCCGCTACGCAGGATGACGTCTTCGATGCCTGCGCGGACACCGTGGAGGAACTTGCCGCGTTGGCGCGCCGCGTGTGCACCGACGCCCCGGGCGCGCGTGTTGTTATAACGGCGGACCACGGCTTTATCTACACGCGTCGGGAGCTCAGCGAGTGCCAGATGCTCGGCAAGCCAGACCTTCCCTTCCTTGACGCTCCCGTCATGCACGGCAAGCGTCATCTGGTTGTGCCCAACGAGGCCGTGACCAAGCTTTCTGACGAGGTGCGCGGGGTGTTTGTTAATGTTGACATTGGACGTTTGGGTGCCGGCTTTGAGGGGTTTGCCCCGCGCGAGAACGTGCACTTCAAACGTCCCGGCGGTACTAACAACTACGTCCACGGCGGCATGAGCTTGCAGGAGCTTTGCGTGCCCGTTATCGGATTTTGGCGTGCGCGCTCGGGTTCCAAGGACTTTGTCGATACGCGCGCGGCGACGCTGCGCGTACTGAGCGAGGGGCGTCGAGTGACCAACTCGCTCTTTTCGGTCAACCTGATCCAGGAAGAGCCTGCCCAAGGCAAGGTCTTGCCGTGCGAGTACGAGCTGGTGTTTACCGACGCAAGCGGCAACGAGGTGAGCGATACGGTCAAGGCGCATGCCAACAAGACATCTGTTAACTCGCAGGAGCGCGTAGTGCATGCCAAGTTTGCGCTGCGTGCGGCGGATGGATTCTCGGCCAAAGGTCCGTACTATCTGGTCTGCCGCGAGCGCGAGACGGGCAAGATCGTTTGGCGCGAGACGTATACCATCGCCGTTTCGTTTGCCCCTGTTGCTGACTTTGGTTTTTAGGAGTGTGCCCTATGTTTGATAGCCATGACGACGATCTGTGGGAAGTTCCCTCGATTGATGTGAATGCGCCGGCGGAGGCTGCGGCGCCTGCGGTGGAGGCTGCGCCTGCCCCGGAGCCGTTGGCTGCCGCTGCGCCCGTTGAGGCCGTGACGCCCGCCGAGGACGAATCCTCGGCCGATGACTATGCCCAGGCCGTGGCCGAGGCTCCCGAGGACGACGGCTACGACATGGATGGACTGGACGGCAAACTGCTCGAGCACTTTGGTGGCAAGATCGTGCGCAAGGACCTCACGGCCCTTATGAAGCGTGGCGCCAACGTGCCCACCTTTGTGCTGGAGTACCTGCTGGGTATGTACTGCTCAACCGACGACGAGGACGCCGTGGCAGAGGGCCTGGAGCGCATCCGCAAGATTCTCACCGATAACTACGTGCGACCCGACGAGTCCGAGCGCATTAAGTCCAAGATCCGCGAGCTGGGTCGCTTTACCATCATCGACAAGGTGACGGCCAAGCTCGACGAGTACAAAGACATCTATGTGGCGTCGTTTGCCAACCTGACCATTGAGCCGTTTGTGATGCCAGCCGAGTACGTGCGCGACTACTCCAAGATTCTGCAGGGCGGCATTTGGTGCATTATGAGCATCGAGTATCGTCATCCCATGGAAGAGGAAGACGAGTTTGGCATGGAGGTCTTTGGCGACGATGCGCCGCGCCGCTCCAAGGCCAAGCGCAAAAAGCGCGGACCCGAGGACTCTCCGTTTAGCGTAGCTTCGCTCACGCCCATCCAGATGCCCAACTTGGACCTGGATGCCATGATCGACGAGCGCCAGTATTTCTCGCGCGACGAGTGGCTCAACATGCTGCTGCGCTCTGCCGGCTATGAGCCCAGCGAGCTTTCGGAGAAGGAGCGCCTGCACTTTATCGAGCGCATGGTGCCGCTGATCGAGCGCAACTACAATCTGTGCGAGCTTGGTCCCCGTGGCACCGGCAAGAGCCATATCTACAAAGAGGTCTCGCCCTACGCCATCTTGCTTTCGGGCGGGCAGACCACCACGGCCAACCTGTTCGGCCGTATGAACTCCATGCGGACCGACCGCGTGGGTCTGGTGGGCCACTGGGACTGCGTGACGTTCGATGAGGTCGCCGGCATGCGCTTTAAGGACACCAACGCCGTGCAGATCATGAAGGACTACATGGCGAGTGGCAGTTACGCACGCGGCCGCGACCAGATCAACGCCGATGCCTCCATGGTCTTCGAGGGCAACATCAACGACACCGTGCAAAACGTCCTTAAGACCACGCACCTGTTTGATCCGTTCCCGCCGGAGTTTAACAACGATTCGGCTTTCTTCGACCGCATCCACTATTACCTGCCGGGCTGGGAGATTCCCAAGATGCGCTCGAGCCTGCTGACCGGGCATTATGGCCTGATCACCGACTGCCTGTCGGAGTTTTGCAAGGAGATGCGCCGCAAGGACTTTACGCACCATATCGACCGGTATTTCCGCTTTAACAGCGACTTTAACAAGCGCGACGAGATCGCCGTGCGCAAGACCTTTAGCGGCCTGGCCAAGCTGCTGTTCCCCGATGAGGCCATGGACAAGGGCGACGTGCGCTGGCTGCTGGACTACGCCATCGAAGGCCGTCGCCGCGTAAAGGAGCAACTCAAGATTATGGCGGGCGTCGAGTTTATCGACGTCAACCTGGGCTATATGGATGCCGACAACCCGCAGGACGTGCACGTGGTGCGCGTGCCCGAGCAGAGCGAGGACACGCTGATTCCCGACGGGCCGCTGCTGTCCGGTCACGTGTTTGGCGTGGGCAGGTCGCAGGGCGGCGAGGTTGCCGTGTACAAGCTGGAGAACAAAGCCGTCGCCGGCGAGTGCAAGTTTAAGCACGAGGGCGTGGCCTTTAACAAGCCGGTGCGCGATACGCTGGAGGCGGCGTTCGACAACTTTGTGAACCTGGCGAACCGCGTGGCGCCGGGCATGCACATTGGCTCCAAGGATTACCTGCTGTTCTACAACGACCTGCAGAGCAAGGGCCTGTCCGAAGAAGTTTCGCTCGCCGAGTTTGTGGGCCTGTGCTCCGCGGCGTGCAACCGCCCGGTGATGCCCGCGCTGGCGATTCCGGGAATCTTGCGCATGTCGGGCACTATGGACGAGATCCGCGGGCTCGAGGACATTATGCGCGTGGCCAAAAACGCCGGTGCCAAGCGTGTGATTTTGCCGCTGAGTGCCATCGCGGGCCTGCAGAGTGTTTCGTCCGAGATTATCTCGGGCTTGAGCCCGGTGTTCTACATGGATGGCGATCCCGTCGACGCCGCGAAGAAGGCGCTGGATCTGTAGGAGTGCGGGCGCGCGGGCTTGCGTACGCGTGGGCCCGCGAGCGTGTTGGCGTGTTCGGGTAAGGAGGCCTTGCCATGGCGGACGAGCGTTGCGTTGGCGAGTTGCTCGACGAGCTGTTTAGCTTTGAGTCGGTAGCCAAGCGTCAGACGGCGCTTGAGCAGTACGATCGCGGGGAGTTGGTGCGCAAGGCGCGCTCCCGCGAGCTGCTGGGCGTGCTTAGGGGTGTCGAGGCTGCCGAGCACGCTGCGCGTGAGTCTGCCGTGCGGGCTGTTGACGGGTACGTGCGCCGCGTTGAGAGCGCTGCGCTTGCACGCGCTCGCAAGCAGGCGGGTGTTGTGGGCCCGCTGCAGATGGAGCGCCGCTATGCTGCCTTTTTGCGCATGGAGGACAAGGCCGAGCTGCTGGCTCGTTTGGAGCAGACGCTTGCGTTTATCGAGGTAAAGTTGCGGGCCAATACGACGGCCAGGGTTCGTGCGGCGTACGATGCCGCGGGGACTTTGGTGTTGCAGGGCGTGGCGCGTTTGAGTGACGTGCACGTTGTGGATGCCGTGCCCTTGGATGCCGACCTGCTGTGTACGCAGCTGGAGCAGATGCGCTGTGCCGCCGACGCGACGGACCTTGCGGGTATGATCACGGCGACGTTTGAGTCCGAGCTGAGTGCGACGGGACCGCAGAGTGCTGACGGGTTTACGGGCGATATGGCTGGCGATGTAGCTGGTGACGTGGCGTTGGAGCGTGAACTTACGAACGTGTGCGGCGCTGCGCAGCGAGCGCGCTTGGCGGCGCAGGCGTATCGGGCCGAGCGCGCCGCCCGCGTTGCGGGGAGCACGGTGGAGCCGGTATCGTTGCCCGAGTCTGCGTGCGTTGCGTGCAAGGCGACATGCGATGCCGGGGAGCTTTCCGAGTTGCTCGCTCAGGTTAAGAAGTCGTTTGAGACCTACCGTCGCGTTGTTGCCGACGGCGGGTTGTTCTGTGCGTTTGGCTCTGGCTCGCCGCACGGCATTTGTTGTGGCACGAGCTATTTGGACTACGATTCTCGGCTTGATGAGGACGTGCTGGTGGGCGAGTACGATGGTGCAACCAGGCATACTGTTCGGCGTGAGGTTGCGATTCCCGAGCTGGTGGATGAGACTTCTACCGAGGGCGGCGATTCGCTCAAGGTTGCCGTGGCGCGCATGCAGGAGTTTAACGGACGCCGTTACGATGGCGTGCAGGATGAGGATCCCGCGCGTCATGTGAATGCGTTTTGGTATGGACTCAAAAAGCTCAGCCAGTATTGCGAGGCCGCCGTGCGTGTGGACGAGCGTGCTTGGGATTGCTTTATCGATAAGGTGCAGTTCGCCTACGATGAGCCCGTGGGGCGCCTGGCCACGCAGATGGACGACAAGCAGGTTGCGGCTTTTGTTGCTGCCGTGGAAGTGCTCGGTGCTAGTGAGTAGGGGCTTGGCTCGATAGGAGGTTGCACCATGAAGATCGAAGTCGATGTTGACCAGCTGCGCGAGGGCCTGCTCGACCGCGCGGGGAGTGCGGCAGGCGTTGGCTTTCCCGCTGCCATGCTCGACGTGATGGATATCGAGGACGAGTCGCCCCAAGAGCTCCTAGCCCGAGCCGAACGCGAGGGTCTCGACCTCCGCGACTTTGCCGTCGATGATGACGCTGAATGATGGCCATCTTTGTTATTGACGAACATATGTTTGTATTTTATACTCATGCTTGAACATACGTCCAACTTCATGGTATAAATTAGGTGGTCATCTCTTAAGAGAGGGCTTCCAAGTGCCGGGGACGTTTTCCCCGGCTTTTTTATTAAGGATTGCCCATGCGAGAGCTGAGTATCTTTATTGATGAATCTGGAAGCGATGATCTTCGTGAAAGATACTATCTTGTGGCCTTTGTTTTTCATGAACAAGATACTCCCATCGCTGAGGGAATAGAGAAATATGAAAGGGCGGTAGCCGAAAGCGGATTGCCGCTTCTTCCGTTCCATGCTTCTCCTCTCATGAATGGAAAAGATCAGTTCAAGGACTTGGGCATCAGTGAGAGAAAAAGGCTGTTCTCACTATTTCGAGTTATGTTTCGACATTTGCCCATCTCGTACAGGGTGTTTGTATTCAAGACGCATCGGTACCGAACTCTTAAACAGATTGCTGATGCGATGCGGCGTGAGATCATCGATTTCATATTCGACAATTTGAGTTGGTTTCAGCAGTTTGATGCTGTAAAGATTTACTACGACGGAGGACAGGGTTCGGTTTCGAGTGCGCTTCACAAGGCAATCGATTACGCTTTGGCTAAAAATGCAGTTATCTATAAGCCGACAACTTCATCGGATTACTATTTGGCTCAGGCCGCGGACTATGTCTGTACCATTGAGTTCACGAGTCTGAAATATCAGGCAAATAAGCAGACTAATACTGACCAGAAGTTTTTTGGTGGTAGTACTGCGTTTAAAAAAGGCTTACTAAAAGAAGTTAGAAAGAAGGCCGTCCCAAATTAGCTACCCCCCGCCCGCTACGACGCCAGCGTGGCGATGACGGCTTCGTCGCCGGCGTATATGAGGGTGTTGCCGTCGGGGATGATCGTTTGGCCGTCGCGCTTGAGCATCACGACGATAAAGGGGTGCTTGCCCTGCGGCACGTCGCGCAGGCGCTGTCCAGCTAAGCGGCCGTGGGGCGTCACGGTGACCTCGCGCAGCGTAACCTCGGCACGCTCCTCAAACGTTGGAGCGGCCATAACCAGCAGATCACCTTCCTCAATCACGGTATCGCCGTTGGGCAGCACCGGGTGCGCACCGTCGCGCAGCACCAGGACCACCAGCATGTCCGTGACGCTGCCAATATCGGCAAGCGAGCGCCCGGCAAACGGATGGCCCGCGCCCACCTTGAGCTTGACGAATGACATACCGTCCTCGTCGCGGTAGTCGTTAAACGTGCGGCGCACGTCGCCTTCTGCATCGATCATATCGAGTTTCTTCGCCACCGCCGGCAGCAGCGAGCCCTGCACCACAATGCTCGACACAGCAATCACAAACACCAGGTCAAACAGGTCGTGACCGCCGGGGACACCGGCCACCACGGCAAAGAGGCTAAACACGACCGAAGCCGCGCCGCGCAGGCCCGCCCAGCTTACGAGCGCGACCTGGCGGGGGTTCGTCTTAAAGGGCGCTAGCAGCAGGCCGACGGCGATGGGGCGGCTCACAAAGAGCATAAACGCCATGAGCGCCAGGCCCGGCAACAGCATTTGCGGCAGGCGGGCGGGCGTCACGAGCAGGCCGAGCAAAAAGAAGATGGTCATCTCGGCCATTTCGGTGAGGGTATCGAAGAAGTGCGCCATCTCGACCTTGCCGGTGATGTCGCTCGCACCCAGCACAATGCCTGCCAGGTATACGGCCAAAAAGCCGTTGCCACCCAGATAGCTCGGCAGCGCGTAGGCGACGATGGCCACGGCGAACAAAAAGATGGTGTGCGCGCCCTCCGCCGTTGCGTGTGCGTGTTCAATCAGACGGCTGGATGTCCAGCCGATGGCAAGGCCCAGCCCCATGCCCAGGATGATCTGCTTGGCCAGCAGCACGAGAATGTCGATATTGCCGCCGGCCGCGAGGGTGGCGAGCACGGCGGTGAGCATATAGGCGACGGGATCGTTGGAGCCCGATTCGACCTCGAGCAGCGAGTCGGTGCCGTCCCTCAGAGACAGGTTGTGCTCGCGCAGCACGCTAAAGACGCTTGCCGCATCGGTCGACGCCACGACCGAGCCCAGCAGCAAGCCGCCGATCCAGTCGAAGCCCAGCACGAAGTGCGCAAAGGCGCCCGTGATGCCGGCGGTGGCGACAACGCCGAGTGTGCTCAGCAGCACCGCCGGCGCGGTGACGGGCTTGGCGCGGTCGATATTGGTGTTAAAGCCGCCGTAGAACATGATGAACAGCAGCGCCGTGCTGCAGACGGTTTCGGTGAGCGCGTAGTCGCTAAAGTCGATGCGCGCCGGGCCGTTGACGCCCAGCAGCATGCCGAGCACGATAAAGATGAGCAGGGTGGGGAAGGGGAGCTTTTTGCCGACGGGTTTGATGGTCAGGCACAAAATGATGACGAGGCCGATAAAGAGAAGTATCTGGTTCATGGATAGTGTCCGCTCCTGGATGGTTGGCGTGGCACGGTCAGTTGTCTGCGGTTATTTGTACCCAAAGGTGGTGGGTTTATGGGCCTGGATTGCGGGCGTGCGCATTTTCGACATGAGGCTGCGACGCGAGCGTCGCTGGTCGGGGCGTTGGGCTAGGCGGTGTGGCGTGAGCGGTGCGGGTTGGCAGGCGTGCACTGGCGACCGTTGACGGCATGCAACCCTTCCCAGCTTTATTGCAACGGAGTACAATGGATAACGTTTAAGTTCAACTTGAAGTTTTACTTGCGGCGCCGGGCTTCGGCCGCAATGTAAAGAGAGGCGTACCATGGCGATCTATGTGACATCCGATGCTCACGGGCACGTGCGTGCGCTTGACGAGGCCCTGTCCAAGATTTCGCTGGCGTCCGACGACACGCTGTACGTGCTGGGTGACATGATCGATCGCGGGCCCGATCCGGTCGGCGTTATTAAGCTCGTGCGCTCGCTGCCCAACGCCCGCGTGCTCAAGGGCAATCACGAGCAGATCATGCTCGACGCCATCATTGGCCAGGATCCGCTCGATGCCGAGACATGGGATATCAACGGCGGTTGGACTACCCGTCAGCAGCTCAACGATATGGAATTTGAGGCGTACGAGGAGCTCGTGCGTTGGATGGCGACGCTGCCGCTCTACGCGGTGGCCGAGACTGACGAGCGTCCGTACCTGTTGGTACATGCCGGCATCCAAACCGAGGTGGCGCGGGCGTTTTTGCTTGAACACGGGGTTGATTGTGCCGATGGTGCGGGAGCGGTGGATGCCGATCGCGAGCTACTGCAGCAGATGCTTGCCGTGCAGTCGTCCGATGACTTGCTGTGGATTCGTCACGGCTATTGGGATGCGCCGACGGGGCTTCTTTCTGCCGAGGGCAAGGGTCCGGTCGTGGTGAGCGGCCACACGCCAACGGTGTCGCTCGGGCGTTATTGCGAGGTAGGCGGCCTGGCGGGGCTCGATGAGGAGTCGGGCCGTGGGCAGATTGTGCGCCTGGGCGGCGAGGATACCGCCGGCGTGCCCGATCGCATCGACATCGACTGCGCCGCCGCCACTGGTTCCGAGTTCGGCCGCGTCGGCATCCTGCGCCTGGATGATGGTGCGGAGTTCTACGCAAATATCAAGCCTGGAGAATAACCTTGTTCCGCCGTTCTACCGAACGGCGGTCACGTTGACGCTGCGCAGCCCCGAAGCACCCCATCTTGTCGCTCAAACCGTCGCTCGCGTACAGAAGTACGCGTAGCTCCTCTTTCACGCCAACCTGGGGCACTTCGAGACTGCTCGCTGTCGGTGCCAAAACATCGACGTTTCTTTTCTTCAAATTGATTCGAATTAGGCTCCGTACGGGTTCCGATCGCGTTCGATGCGCTGGCGGATGTGGGCGTACTCGATAATCAGTAGCACCAGGAGTAGGGCCATGATGGCTAGGTAGCTCACCACAGCGCCCATCAGACCCAGCAGCTTAATCAGGATCACCGGGAGCACCACGCTTACGGCAAAGCAGATCAGGTAGATCTTGGTGACGTCTCCAGCGTGGCGCAGTACCGTGATGATGGCGTAGATAAAGTCTATTGCCGCGGTGACGCCGCCGGCGACAACCATTAGCAGCGCCAGCGTACGGTAGCGCTCAAAGTTAAGGCCGTACATAAAGCTCATGATGGGGATGCCGGGACCTGCCATAAATGCGGCGCACGCTCCGGTAATGATCACGATCAGCGCCATAACGGCAACAATAATCAGGTCAAATCGGCGACGCTTGCGCGGATTCGCCCAAATGCTCGACAGACGCAGGAGTTGCGGTTTATAGATAAATCCGATGCTCAGCAAAATGGCCTGCGCCGGAAAGAACAGTGCATTAAAGTACAGCTGATACTTGTAGGCCAGCGTGCCCTCCATCACGAACTTGGGCATGCTCTCGATGAGGTTGAACAGGAACAGCGCACCAAAGAGCGGGGCGCACTGGACAAACAGGTGGCCGACCTCGCGCAGGCTCACGCGGCGCGATTTTTCGGTCTCGAGCAGGGCGAGCGGCGCGGTGAACAGCACGAGCGAAGCGATGGCGGTGACACCCATGGCCATGGCCGCGATGGGCATGCTGCGCGTAAGGAACAGCGCCACGCTAAAGACCACGATGACGCCGACGGAGCGTAGCGTTTGGCTCATGCCGGCCAGGTAGAGTTTATCGGCCTGCTGCAGTCGGCCCTCGTACACGTCCGCCACGCCGTCGATCACCTTATACAGGTAGACGCCCAGGCCGATCGTGGCCATCTGCGCATCGTAGCCGCGGGCGCTGCTGTATACCAGGCCGCATGCCAGCGCGAGCGCTCCGCAGAGCCAGCGGTTGAGCTGGTAGGAGGCGAAGGAGGTTTTTTCGTCGATGTCCGAGACCTGGAAATTGCGCACGCCGTAGTTGCACGCGATCATGATGAGCGTGCCGGCGACAAAGGCGATGGAGAATTTGCCTGCTTCTTCGGCGCCCACGAGCTGCGCAGACACGATGGTGAGCAGCGGAAACGCCAAGCCCCATACGGCGGTGCCCAGGGTATTCCAAAGGTAGTCGCGACGGGTGGCGTGATCTTCGTACTCGGCTTCTTGCGTGGAGAAGCCGCCGCCGTAGACGGCTCCGAGCAGGCGGTTCCACCAGGCATTGACCATGCGGTGGATGGGGCCGGGCTGGCGATCGCGCTCGCGGCGACGGCGTGTGGCCTGGCTGCTGTTGGGACCGCCAGCGTTACGCTGGCTCAGCTCTTGGATTCGTGCGAGCTCCTCGGCGGTGTGCGATGCGGGGAACAGGCCGTTCTCGATGCGTCCGCCCTGCCCGTGCGCCCCGTCCGATACGGTGGGGTCGGCGACGCCATTGCGGCGGGCGATGGCGCGGCGAATGCTATCGAGGGGCGTGATGCTCAAAGCGGAGTCCTTTCTATTGCTGCGCTCTAGTATAGACGCGACGGTGTTCGCTCGTGTTTTTGAACAGGTTGTTCGATAATTTCGGTGGCGCCATTCAGTAGACGGCATTTGGGGACGCTCCTTATGTGCCGGCACTTTGGGAACGTCCCTAAGTGCCGGCATCCGGGGTCGCTCCTTGGTTGTTGCCTGTTCAAGAGTGTCCCTAACGACTAGGCCGCTTGCCTGCGATTTTTGACCGTTGGGCGGGCGCTTCGCCGTTGCCGCAAAAACGTTTTTGCATATCGGGTACAACGGGCTTTACGTGAGTAAAGTGCGCGCCGCGTCCACGTGTCGCGTTTTTAAAGGAGGCCCCATGCCTGGTGTTACCCCTGCAGAAGTTCTGTCCAACTTTGGTATTACGCTGGTCGAAGATCCCGCCGAGAATCAGCCCCGTCTGCTGGTCGATCTACCCGCCGCGGAGCTCGTCGAGCACGCCATCCGCCGCGAAGAAGGCCGCATGGCATCCAATGGCGCACTCGTGATTGAGACGGGGGAGCGCACCGGCCGTTCGCCCAACGACCGCTTTATCGTCGACACGCCCGACGTGCACGACAAGATCGCCTGGGGCGCCGTCAACCGACCGCTTTCGATCGAGAGCTACGAGACCATCAAGGCCGGCATCGTCGACTACCTCAACGAGCGCGATGTGTTCGTTACCCGCGGCATGGCGGGCGCCGACCGCAACCACACGCGCCGACTGCTCGTCGCCTGTGAGCGTGCCAGCCAGGCACTCTTTATTAAGCAGATGCTCGCTCGCCCGCTCGCTCGCGAAATTGCGCGCACCGGTGAGCCGGACTTTTGCGTGCTCGCCGCTCCCGGCTACCAGTGCGATCCCGCCATTAAGGGCCTCAACTCCAGCGCCGCCGTGGTCATCAACTTCCAGGAGCGCGTGATTCTGGTTGCCGGCACCGGTTACTCCGGTGAGATCAAAAAGTCCATCTTCAGCGTCATGAACTACCTGCTGCCCGTAGAGGACGACGTGCTGCCCATGCACTGCTCGGCCAGCATGGATCCTGTCACGCACGAGACCGCCGTGTTCTTTGGCCTGTCTGGCACCGGCAAGACCACGCTTTCGGCCAACCCCACGCGCCTACTGATCGGCGACGACGAGCACGGTTGGTCCGACATGGGCATCTTCAACATCGAGGGTGGCTGCTACGCCAAATGCGAGGGCCTGGACGCGTTCCACGAGCCTGAGATCTTCAACGCCGTCCGCTTTGGCGCGATCTGCGAAAACGTGGTGCTCGACGAGAGCCGCAAGCCCAACTACGATGACGTCTCGGTCACGCACAACACGCGCGTGGCCTACCCTGTGGAGCACATTCCCAACGCGTGGACCAAGGGTATGGGCACCACTCCGAGCGTCGTGCTGTTTTTGACCTGCGACGCCTTTGGCGTGCTGCCGCCCATCTCGCGCCTGACGGCCGACGCCGCCATGTATCACTTTGTGACGGGCTTTACGGCCAAGATCCCCGGCACCGAGGTCGGCGTCACCGAGCCCACACCCACGTTCTCTTCGCTGTTTGGCGAGCCGTTTATGCCGCTCGACCCCATGGTCTATGCCAAGATGCTCGGTGAGCGCATCGCCGACGGCCGCACGCGTGTGTACCTGGTCAACACCGGCTGGATTGGCGGCGGCTACGGCGTGGGCCATCGCATCGAGCTTGCCTACACGCGCGCCCTGGTGGCCCGCGCCCTCGACGGTACCATCGAGGACAGCGAGTTCGTCCACGATGATATCTTTAACGTCGACATTCCCACCACGTGCCACGGCGTGCCCGACGGCATCCTGGTGCCGCGCCAGTACTGGCAGAGCACCGCGCGCTACGACGAGGCGGCGCACAACTTGGCCGTGATGTTCGAGGAGAACTTCGAGAAGAAGTACTCGCACCTGCCCGAGTCCGTGAAGGCCGCCGGTCCGCACGCTCAGGTGCACGCCGACGCCCGTCATCGCGGCCGCGGCCTGCTGGGACTCCGACACTAGCGTTGCTTCAGACCCAAAACCACCATAAAGGGGACAGGCACCTTTGTGGTGGTTTTACTCGCGCGGATGACTCGGGTTACAATACGCCTGACATATTGCCCCCTTCTCCGGATGGGGGCAGCGTAAGCGCTCTTGTGGCGGCACCGTAGGACTTTGAAGGTGGCCGTCGTAAGGGCGCTTTTTGTTTAGGCGCCCTCGCTCGGGCGCGCACGATGAAGGGAGAGCGCATGAAGAGCTTTATTGCCGAGGATTCGTTTTGGGAGCTATTTCCGCAGGCGGCTGTCGGTGTTGTGGTCGTAAAGGGCATGAAGCCCGCGGCTCAGATTCCTCAAGAGGACGTGGACGCGATTGCGGCGTTGCTCGACCGCGCCAATATCGACGCGGAGCGTCATCTGACCAGCGATACTATCAGCGAGAACGCACCGGTCAAGGCATGGCGCGAGGCTTATCGGCTGTTCAAGACCAAAAAGGGCGCGCGTTGCTCAATTGAGAACCTGCTCAAGCGCGTGCTCAAGGGCAAACCGGTGGGCCACATTACGCCCGCGGTGGACATCTACAACACGGTGTCGCTGACCTACGCGCTGCCCGTTGGCGGCGAGGACCTGCATACGATTGAGGGGGATCTTCGCTTGAAGGTGACTGACGGCGGCGATGCGTTCCTGCCACTTGGCGAGGAAACAGATGACCCGACGCTGCCCGGCGAGCTCGCCTACATCGATGATGCGGGCGCCGTATGCCGCTGCTGGAACTGGCGCGATGGCGTTCGCACGGCGCTGTCCGACGATTCGGCCGATGCATTCCTGGCGATTGAGTGCGCGGAGCCCGAGCGGATGGGGGATTGCCAGGCTGCCGTTGATCGTCTCGCCGAGTTGCTCGAGCGCTATCTGGGAGCGACGGTTGTCGTTAAGACGCTTGTGACCCGCGACAATCCCTGCGTGGAACTGTAACGACGCCTGCGGATCATGTTCGCCGGTCAAAACCACCACAAAGGTGCCTGTCCCCTTTGTGGTGGTTTTTATGTTGATGGGTTAATAAATGGGATATTTGGGTATGGGTGTTGCCTCGTGCGGCTAAGATGTTTACCCGTTAGCATCATGTAAGCGAAAGGCGGTCGTCTCCCATGCAGCAGAACGACGAGACACGTTTCGAGGACTTTGTCGGACTGATCAGCGGGCTCTACAAGGAGATCCAGCGCATTAAGACATCCGAGGGCGCAAGGCTGGGCCTCAAGGGCTCCGACGTTATGTGCCTGTACTATCTTGAGCGCAGCAAGGACGGCCTGACTGGCGCTGACCTGGCTCGCATGGCAGGCGTGACCCGTGCCGCCGTCTCGCGCACGCTCGCGCATCTGGAGGAGGGCGGCTACGTCGAGGTCGACGACTCGGGTGATGCGGCCGTTAAGTATCGTGCCCCGGTGCGCCTGACCGCTCTGGGCGGCGAGAGCATGAGCGAGGCGGACCGCATCATTCGCGAGGTGCTCGACACCACCGGTAAGGCTATGGGTGTGGAGCAGCGCGAGCAGATGTATGCGTCGCTGCGTACGATTCTCAACACCCTGCGTGAGATCTAAGGCCGCCAAGGCATTTGCTTCCCATTAAAAACTGCATAGTCCCGTTTGAGCGCGTATGCCGTGCCGGGGCATTGCTGTCAAAATTCCCCGCGCGGGACCTGCGCAAGAAAGGATTCGTTATGTCCGTCCGCATTATTACCGATTCCGCAAGCGATATGTCGCCGGCGGAGCACCCCGCTCTGCGTGTTCTGCCGCTGTCCGTCACCTTTGGCACCGATGTGTATATGGATGGCGTCGACATCGATCACCAGCGCTTTTACGAGATGCTTGTGGAGCGCGATGAGCTGCCCAAGACCGGTCAGGTCAACCCGTACGCCTTTTCGCAGGCGATTGCCGAAGCGCGTGAGGCCGGCGATGAGGCCGTGATTATTACCGTGGGCGCCAAGCTCTCGGGCACCAACCAGAGTGCTCGTACGGCACTTGCCGAGGCGCCGGGCGGCGACATGTTCGTCGTGGACAGCAATAACGTGACCTTGGGCGAGCGCGTGCTGGTCGAGTATGCGCTGCGCCTGGTGGACGAGGGCCAGGGCGCGGCTCAGGTTGCGGCGGCTGTCGAGGCCGTGCGCGACCGCGTGGTCGTCATCGGCCTGCTCGAGACGCTGGAGTACCTGGTGCGCGGCGGTCGCCTGTCTGCTGCGGCCGGTGCCGTGGGTACGCTGCTCAACGTAAAGCCCGTGGTGGCTGCCGAGGACGGTCTGATCGTGCAGCTGGGCAAGGCGCGCGGTTCCAAGAACGGACGTAACCTGCTCAACCAGAAGGTCGAAAAGGCGGGCGGCATCGACTTTTCCATGCCGCTGGCGCTCGGCTATACGGGCCTTTCGGATGCGGTGCTCAAGAAGTATATCGAGGACAGCGCGGCACTGTGGGCTGGCCACACCGAGGGCGAACTGCCCGTTCACACCATCGGCGCCACCATCGGCACCCATGTAGGCCCCGGCGCCGTAGCCGTAGCCTTCTTCCAGCCCGTTAACTAGCCCACCTGCCAAAACCACCACAAAGGGGACAGGCACCTTTGTGGTGGTTTATGCTATTCCGGGTGGAAGGGAGCGAGCAATGGCGTCTGAGGGCTTTTTTGAGCGGGTGTACGAGGTGGTCGAGCAGATTCCCGAGGGGATGGTCGCCACGTATGGTCAGGTGGCGCTGCTTGCTGGACGTCCACGAAGTGCGCGGTACGTGGGGTATGCCCTGCATGGCAATCCGCGCCCCGGCGAGATTCCCTGTCACCGCGTGGTGTTTGCCGATGGCCGCATATGCGATGGTTTTGCTTTTGGCGGTCCCGATGCTCAACGTGAGCTTTTGCTAGGGGAGGGTGTGGCGTTTAAGGACGACATGCACGTCGACTTGGCCGCCTGTCGCTGGCCTGCAGGGCTCTAGCGGCTCTGCCGTGGCTTAAACCACCACAAAGGTGCCTATCCCCTTTGTGGTGGTTTTGGCAGGTTTACCGAGGTTAACTTATGGAGAAGGTATGGCGGCGCGGTTTGTCGCAGCAAAGTAAACCACGGTGAACTATATTGTTTTCAGCAACGGAGCAGGCAATAGGCGATGAAAAAGCCTGCCCTGTTGAGTTTGATTCGCATTCCTCCCCTCTGTGCGATTCAACGGTGTACTTCGGGAACAGGCCCGCTGGCAACTAACTGCCAGCGGGCCTGTTCCTGTTTGTCGGGGGAGTGCAATGGGCAGAGCCGAACCGGTCGGGCACCAAAAAAGGCGGACGCCGTAGCGCCCGCCCTATAGCAATCGAAAGTTCTAGCCAGCAGATCGATCTAGTACACCATGCCCATGGCGTCCTGAACCTCGGCCAGGGTCTGCTCGGCAATCTCGTTGGCGCGACGGTTGCCCTCGTGCAGCACGTCCTTCACATAGTCCAGATCGTTCTCATAGCGCTGACGACGCTCGCGGATCGGCGCGAAGTACTCGTTGACGGCCTCGGTCACGTACTTCTTGAGCTGGCCGGAGCCGCCCATGCCAATCTCCTCGGCAATCTCGACCTCGGAACGGCCAGTGCAGATGGCGGCGGTTGAAAGCAGGCCGGACACGCCGGGGCGGTTCTCGGGATCGAACGTGATCATGCGCTCGGAGTCGGTCTGGCTCTTCTTGATGCGCTTGGCCGTCTCCTCGGCGGTCATCGAGATGTTGATGGCGTTGCCGTAGCTCTTGCTCATCTTGCGACCGTCCAGGCCCGGCAGTAGCGGGGTCTCGGACAGCAGCGCTTCGACCTCGGGGAACACTTTGCCGTAGCGGTTGTTAAAGCGGCGGGCGATGGTGCGGGTGAGCTCGATGTGCGGCAGCTGGTCGCGACCGACGGGCACCACATTGCCCTTGCAGAACAGGATGTCGCAGGCCTGGTGCACCGGGTAGGTGAGCAGAAGGCCGGTGAGCTCGTGGCCCGAGGCCTCCATCTCGGCCTTGACCGTGGGGTTGCGCGCCAGCTCGGCCTCGGAGACCAGCGACAGGAACGGCAGCATGAGCTGGTTGGCGGCGGGCACGGCGGAGTGCGCGTAGATCATGGTCTTGTCGGGGTCGATGCCGCAGGCAAGGTAGTCCATGACCATGTTGTACACGTTGTCCTGGATGTGCTCGGTCGTATCGCGGTCAGTGATGACTTGGTAGTCGGCGATGAGCACGTTGGTCTTGGCGCCCATGTTCTGCAGCTCAACACGGCCCTTGAGGGTGCCGAAGTAGTGACCCAGGTGCAGACGGCCGGTGGGGCGGTCGCCGGTGAGCATGGTGAACTTCTCGGGCGTTTTGGCCAGGCCCTCGCGAATGGCGTTGCTCTTTTGCAGCGCGACTTCGTAGCTGTTCTCGTTTGGCATGATTGCTCCTAACGTATGTTCATGGGTCAAGATGATAACGCGTTTATTGGAGGGGCGGGTCGTAAGTAGGCGAGGGGCGGGAGAGCGGCGGCTTGTGCGATGGGCGCGGCGTGGCTGCACGTTTGGCCGGCGGCGTCTGGACGCATCCTCGGCAGCTTACCCTAGCGCCTGTGGTGGCGCTCTTCCTTGCGTTCTTCTGCTGCCTGCTCCTCTTGCTTAAAGGCGGGATCGTCGGGGGTGACGAGCTCGTCCTCGTGCGTGCGCTTGTTGTAATGGTGACGCAACACGGGCTCAAACAGATGCAGATGCTTGGCAAAGGCCGCCGAGCCAATGGCGAGCACGGTAAAGATGAGCACGCGCATGGGCACCTCGACCTGGTTGATCGCGGCGGCGCCGGCCGAAAGCATAATGCACCAGGCGTAGATGAGCAGCACAGCCTGCTTTTGGTTGTAGCCCTCTTGGATCAGGCGGTGGTGGATGTGGCCCTTGTCGGCCTGCCCGATGCTAATGTGGGCGCGCTTGCGGCGCACGATGGCGCTAAACGTGTCGATGATGGGCACGCCGGCAACGATGAGCGGGATGATAAGCGAGGTGAGCGCGGCGGTGCGGCTCACGTTGAGTAGCGAGATGGAGCCCAGCGCAAAGCCCAGAAGCAGCGACCCCGAGTCGCCCAAGAAGATGCTTGCGGGGTTGAAGTTGTAGCGCAAAAAGGCCAGACAGGCGCCAAAGAGCGCAATGGAGAGCGCGGCGGCGTCGATGCGGCCCGAGAGAACGGCCATCGAAAACATGGTGAACGACGCGATGCCGCAGATGCCCGTGGCTAAGCCGTCGAGGCCGTCGATGAGGTTAATGATGTTGGTGAATGCCACCAGATAGATCACGGTGATGGGGTAGGCGAGCCATCCGAGCATGATTTCGCCGGGGGCAAACGGGTTGACAATGACGCCGATGCGCAGGCCACCCACGCAGGCGATGAGCGCGGCGAGGACCTGTCCGGCCAGCTTTTGCTTGGGCTTGAGCTGGATGACGTCGTCGATAGCGCCGGTCGCAAAGATGACGGTAAAGGAGAGCGCCAGCATGGGATAGCTAATGTGAAGGCGCGGGTGCGGCACCAGGACGGGCGGCCAGCCTAGGTGCCAGGTGCCTAGGATTTGCACAATGCAGGCAACGACCAGGCCCAAAAACACCGCCGTTCCGCCCAAACGCGGGATGGGCTTGGTGTTGATGCGGCGCTTGGAAGGATAGTCGACGGCGTCGAGCTTAATTGCCAAGCGCTTGACCAGGGGCACCATGAGGAAGGTCGTGATAAAGGCCGCCGCTGCCACGCATAGGTACGGAATGTAGCTCGGGGATGAAGCCATGAATCTAAAAACCGCCAAGCGTCGAAGGAAAAGGTCAGAAGAACGCCATGCGCAAAGGGCATAGCCGAACCATGATACTCGACCACGGGGGGTGCATGGAATTGTATGCAGCGATAATCACGTGCTTACCAGATATTGGGATGTTGTCGATGGCTTGTCGGGATACCGGCGGGGATCCATATGGGCTGTAATGGTGGTTTTCGGCAAATGAAAACCACCCCCCACGTTACGAAAATGAACCCACCTAAAACAGGTGGGTGCCCTCATCGACTGTTCCAGCGTCCTTAACAACGAAGGATACCTGTACTAGGTACGACTGTGTGGGCTCCCTAAATAAACGCGACGGTTCACCCAGTTGCTCCGCGGGGGGCGGAATACCTACATCATAAAGCGGCACTTTGTCGATTCCAGTCTTGACATTATAAAAATCGTGTCGGACGATTACGGCGCCTTGGGCTCGAGCCGTCTGTGCGGTTGGTCCCTTTACGTTTGAGCTGCTGAATCATTGTTTTGGAGCATGTTTTTATGCCGACGTCGTTGACCGAACTTTTTTCGCCCGCCTGCCATTTGTGTCCGCGCCGTTGCGGTGCGGCGCGCGACGAGGGCACGCGTGGCGTGTGCGGCGCCGACAACACGCTTAAGGTGGCCCGCGCAGCGCTTCATATGTGGGAGGAGCCGCCTATCTCGGGCGAGGCCGGCTCGGGTACGATTTTCTTTAGCGGCTGTTCGCTCAAATGTATCTACTGCCAAAACCACGAGATCTCGACGGGCAATTTCGGTCTTGAGATTTCGCCCGAGCGTTTGGTCGAGATTATGCTGGAGCTGCAGGACCAGGGCGCCAATAACATCAACCTGGTGACGGCGACGCACTATGCGCACCTGTTGCCTGCCACGATTGCCGCGGCACGGACGCGCGGGTTGGTCATCCCAATTGTCTACAACACGAGTGGTTACGAGCGCGCGAGTGCCGTGGCGGCGCTGGGCGACCTGGTCGACGTGTGGCTTACGGACTTTAAATATGCCGATGCCGGGCTTGCGCAGTCGCTTTCTCATATTAAGGACTACCCGCGCGTGACCGTGTCGGGTCTGGCCCAGATGGCGCGCGAGATTGAGCGCCGCGGGGGAGAACTGGTAGACGAGGACGGGCTCATGAGGCGCGGCATAATCGTGCGTCATCTGGTGCTGCCGGGGCATGCTGACGATTCGTGCCGCGTGTTAGACCTGGTGTGGCAGACGGTGGGCGACGTGCCGATCTCGGTCATGAACCAGTACACGCCCAATGCACTCATGCGCGAACAAGGCGGCGACCTGGCGCGCGCCGTGACGCGCGAGGAGTATGAGCAGGTGCTCGACCATGCCGACGACCTGGGCTTTACGACGATGTTTTGGCAAGAAGGCGGCGCGGTAGACGAGAGCTTTACCCCGGCGTTCGATACCACCGGTGTTCTTACTAGTGCTCAAACCAGCTAATCTGGGACGAGGCTCTTTGAGTAGTCTTTTTGGGACGGGGCTGTTTTAGCTACCCCTGCCGCTGTTCGACCAAACCGTTCGCGTTGTCTGTCGGGGTAGCTAAAACAGCCGCGTCCCAAAAAGACTGGGTATTGGGCGTTGACAGTTGGCGAGCCGTAGGTAAAATATCAACTTGTCCTGGGGACGTAGCTCAGTTGGGAGAGCGCTGCCGTCGCATGGCAGAGGCCGAGGGTTCGACTCCCTTCGTCTCCACCCTTGGATTTGATAAGCCGCTGACATTGTGTCGGCGGCTTTTTTTAAAAGAAAGGGCTGTACCATGGCCAAGCTTGAGTCCCAACCACTGTCTGCCGAGGAACGCGCCGAGTTGGAAGAGCTCCGCGCCGAGAAAGCTCGTCGCGAGGCCCAGGAAGAGGCACGCCGCGAGCGTGAGGAGCTGGCCGCCCTGCGTGCCGAGCGTGCGAAGGCCGAGGAGGCCGCCGCGAACGTCGCCCCCGCGCCCAAGCCCGCCGCCGCGAAGCCCGCGCCCACCGCACCTAAACCTCAGCCTAAAAAGGTCGCTCGTTCCAAGCCCGTCGAGCCCAAGCCGAGCCGTGACGAGATGACCTTTGCCCAGCGCATGGTTACCTCCAAGGAGCCTACGGGCGAGAACGAGATCCCTGGCATGGCGCCGGCTCAAAAAATCATCATTGTCCTTGCCCTCATCGCGTTTGTCATCTTTATGGGCTACACGATCCTGACCAGCATGGGTCTGCACTAGCCTGTTCGCGCTGGGCTCCATGCCCGCACGCCCGCCTCGCCAACCCTCAACCTCTGCACAACGCATCCGAAAGGTCGCCCCATGGCTTTGACCGATATCTCTCATCCCACCGACATTGCAATGCTCACCGATCTGTACGAGCTCACTATGGCCCAGGGCCTGTGGGAGAGCGGCAAGGCCAATGAGCAGGGTTGTTTTACCGCGTTTTACCGCGACCATCCCTTTGGCAGCGCCTATGCCGTCATGTGCGGCACCGCCGAGCTGCCCGAGCTGGTCGAGAACCTGCGCTTTACGCCCGAGGATATCGACTACCTCGCCTCACTCCAGGCCCCGGCCGGCGGCGCGATGTTCAAGCCTGCATTCCTCGACTACCTGCGCGATTTTCGTGCACATGTAAACATCGACGCCGTCCCCGAGGGCGAGCTCGTCTTTCCGCGCGAACCCATGGTTCGCGTCACCGGTCCCGCGCTGGAGTGCCAGCTGCTCGAAACGGCGCTGCTCAACATCGTTGGGTTCCAGACGCTTGTCGCCACCAAGACGGCGCGCGTGGTGCTGGCGGCGGACGGCCGTCCCGTTGCCGAGTTTGGCCTGCGCCGCGCTCAGGGTCCCGATGGCGGCTTGGCCGTCGCGCGCGCGAGCTACGTTGCCGGCTGCTCCTCTACGTCCAATGTGCTCGCCGGCCGCCGCTACGGTATTCCCGTCTTTGGCACGCATGCGCACAGCTGGGTGATGAGCTTCGATTCCGAGCTTGAGGCCTTCCGCGCCTTTGCCAAGTCGAGCCCCAAGAACTGTACGCTGCTCATCGACACCTATGACGTGCGCGAGGGCTGTGAACATGCCATTACGGTTGCCAAGGAGATGGAAGCGGTGGGCGAGCGCCTGTCGGCCATTCGCATCGACTCCGGCGACCTCGCCAAGCTCTCCAAGTATGTGCGCGGCCGTTTTGATGCCGAGGGCCTGCCCTATGTGGGGATCTCGGTTTCTAACGATTTGGATGAGTACACGATTCAGTCGCTGCTCGACCAGGGCGCGCCCATCGACAGCTTTGGCGTGGGTACCAAGCTTGCGACCTGCTATGACCAGCCGGCGCTGGGCGGCGTGTACAAGCTTTCCGCCCGCCGTGCGAGCGAGGCAGATCCATGGACGCCGGTGGTCAAGCTCTCTGAGCAGCCCTACAAGCGCACGATCCCCGGCGTGCAGCGCGTACGACGCTATTACGACGGCTTTGGCGGCCCGGTCTGCGACATGATTTATGACGAGGACCATCTGGCAGGGGAGGGCGCCGCGCGCGGCAATACCCTTGTGGCCGTGAACGATGCCGCCCTGGTGACCGACGTGTCCGAACTTGAGTATCGCGAGCTGCTGGTGCCGATCGTGCGCGATGGCAGTGCGGTGGCTCCACGTGAGAGCATCCAGGACGCGCGCGAGCGCTGTGCTTGGGCGCTCGACCATCTGGACGCAGCTTTCAAGCGCTTCTTGTACCCGCAGACCTATGTGGTGGGTATGGAGCAGGGCCTGGCTCAGGTGCGCGACGAGCTCGTGCGCAAGAACATGGCCGCGGCCTCTGCCTTTCCCTGGGCTCACTAATTCCTTGGGCGGTAGGGGCGAGTCACGCTTCCCTTGCCGCCGGCTCGGCCGTTCGCTGAACAGTTGATTGGTTTGACGTATGACGACTTCTTATAAAACGATGGTGGTAAAGATCGGTTCGTCCACGGTGGTGGGCGCCGACGGCAAGGTCAACCGCGCCTTTATCGGCGGGCTTGCCGATCAGGCCGCAGCGCTGCGCGAGCTTGGCTGGCGCCTGGTCGTGGTGAGCTCGGGCGCCATTGCCTGCGGCTATCCCGTGCTGGGCTTCGACCGTAAGCCGGTCGGTGACCTGCCGAGCCTGCAGGCCTGCGCCTCGGCCGGTCAGTGCATCATCTCGTCGGCCTACGACGAGGAGTTCCATGCGCGCGACCTGCTCACCTCGCTCGTGCTGCTCACGCGTCACGACACGGCGCGCCGCACGTCCTACCTGCACGCGCGCGACGCCCTGCTGCGCCTTGTGGAGCTGGGTGTGGTGCCGGTCGTCAACGAGAACGATACCGTCACCGTCGATGAGATCAAGTTTGGCGACAACGACACGCTGGCGGCGCTTGTGAGCTGCCTGGTTTCTGCCGATCTGTGCGTGACGCTCTCGGACATCGATGGCCTCTACACCGCCAATCCGCACGAGGATCCCACGGCCGAGTTCGTCCCGGTCGTGCATAAGATCGACGCCAAGATCATCGCCTCGGCGGGCGATTCTTCCACATCGGTGGGCACGGGCGGCATGATTACCAAGATCCGCGCGAGCCGCATTCTCATGACGGCGGGCATTCAGAGCGTGATTTGCTCGGGCGAGGAGCCCGATGCGCTCGTGCGTCTGGCCCGCTGCGAGAGCGTGGGTACGCTGTTCGATCCGCCGGCGGAGCGCCTGGACATTGCGCCGCGCAAGCTGTGGATCGCACTGGGCGACAAGGCGCACGGCTCGGTGACGGTCGATGACGGCGCCGCGAAGGCGCTGGTCAGCCGCGGTTCGTCGCTGCTCGCGGTGGGTATTCGCGAGGTCGATGGCGTGTTTTCCGAGGGCGATGTGCTCGACGTGTGCGACCCGAGCGGCATGGTTGTCGCCCGTGGTATCGCCGAGGCCGATTCGGACGTGCTGGAGCTTGCCGCCGGCCGCCGCCAGGACCAGATTGCCAGCAACCGCCTGCTCGCAGACCTGGCCGAGAAGCCCGCGATCCATAGGGACAACTTGATAGTGTTCGCCTAACCAATTGACGCTGCAAACGCCCCTAAGCGGCAATCTGACGTTCAATCGTCGGGCATGACCAAAAGGTCAATGCCCTCCTCTTTCACGTCACCTTGCTCGCTTAGGGGCGTTTTCGCTTTCTGTCCTCTACCAGCGGCATTGTCGTTGCCGGCACTTGGGGACGTTCCTATTGTGCCGGCAGACGGGGACAC
>ENA-OQCL01000119-OQCL01000119.1-human-gut-metagenome-genome-assembly--contig:-NODE-119-length-43369-cov-8.586351_pt1 | contig 43369 bp, 42 predicted proteins | sample MGYA00242502_ERZ504586 | MGnify/ENA primary metagenome ERZ504586 (study PRJEB26092, sample SAMD00036316) | human gut metagenome | host: Homo sapiens | study: EMG produced TPA metagenomics assembly of... | reverse complement strand
GTATTCATCCACCACAACTGCCATATGGTGCTTGCTTTCCCGCAAAGTGCGCAGCAAAGCGGAGATGGGGGTCACGCTGGTTGTGTACAGCGTGGGGCCGATCAGGCTTTCCAGCTTGACATCTTCATCGCCCTTGCGCATGGCGGCAAAACAGTCTTTTTCATGTACCACGCCAATGATGTTATCAATGGTGTCGTGGTACACCGGCAGGCGGGAATAGCCGCTGTCGGCAAAAGTTTCGGTCACTTCGTCCATGGGGGTATCATCCGCCACGGCGATCACATCCACGCGCGGGGTCAGAACGTCCTGGGCTTCCACATCGTCAAATTCAATGGCGCTGCGGATCAGCTCGCTTTCGCGGTTGGTCAGCTCACCGTCTTTTTCGGCTTCGCTCACCATGGTTACCAACTCACCTTCGGTAATGGTGTCCTTTTCGTCGGTATAAAAGCGGCTGGCCAAAAAGCTTTTCCATTTGCCAAAAATAAAGTTCAGCGGCCCAAATACCGCCACAAGGGCACCAAGCGCCGGCGCAAAGGCCATTGCAATGGATTCCGGCATTTCCTTCGCCATGCTTTTGGGGGTGATTTCGCCAAATGTCAAAACCAGTAAGGTCATGACAATGGTGGAAGCCGTGGGGCCGTAAGCATTGCCCAACAACCGGCTGAACAGCACCGTTGCAAGCGAAGACGCACCGATGTTTACAATGTTGTTGCCGATCAGAATGGTGCTCAGCAGGCTGTCATACCGTTTCAGCCAGGGCCAGAACCTTGGCTGCCTGCTTATCGCCATCCTCCGCGCGGCTTTTTAAGCGGATCATGTTCAGCGAGGAATATGCTGTTTCCGATGCCGAAAAAAAGGCCGACAACATGATCAAAACGATCAGTGCGGTGATCATAAATATACTACTGCCATCGTCCATTGGAGAACCATCAACTCTTTCTTTTGTTTTTTTGGCTGCCTGTGCGGCAGCGTTATCAGTATTGTATGCAGGGTATACTACACACATTATAGGTTATTATAGCATACTGTCTCCAAAAGCGCAAACACTGCAAAGGCTTTTTGCACAAAACAGTCGTTTCAGCCAAAATGTGTGCCTATTTGGCCGCCCGCTTTGCTATACCTGCATACAAAAAGGCCCCCGCCTTACAGCAGAGGGCTTTTGCACACAATACCGAAAATTATTCCTATGGCAACACCGCATAATTCCCGCCTTACGGCTTAAGCACCGCTCCGGCGGCTGCGGCACCTCGCTCGCCGTATCGGCACTTAGAATTATGCGGTATTGCCCTATACTTTTTTGCTTCCCTCTCCGGGAAGATGATTTTGTTGACAAAGAAGAAGATCAGCATCAAAATGTCACCGTTGAGCATCGTGGTTCCGATGTTATAGATAAAGTCCGGCACCAGCAGGCCCGCAACCGCCGCTCACACGCGGTTGATGAAGTTAACGAAGCAGGTGATCAGACAGAATGCCAGCACCAGGCGATCTGCTTGGCAAGGTCGACCTTGCCGCGGAACACAAAGTTGCGCTGGATCAGGTATCGGATTTTTATTCAAAGCCGGGAAAACGGTCGGGTTCGAGCCCAAACGGCAGCTGCAATCTTGCCTGTTTAGACCGCGCATCAAATGTACATCAACAACTATGATTCATGGCAGGGAGCTTAGGACACAAAGTTCATCCGATGCAGTTTTCTATGCATCCGATGAACTTTTTCAGTAGCGTTCCTTTAAGCCACCTTGGTCTTTCGCAGATACCCCACTGCTGCCAATCCAACGAGCAGAACGATCTTGATCGGTGCCGATGCCAGCAGTACATCTGCCTGAAAGAAGGCATGCCCGCCTGCATAGAGAAAATCAAAGCTGATCATTTTGTACAGCAATGCATTGGAAAGCCCAATGCCCCCTGCCGGAATCAGGGTGGACAGCCATTCTCCAAAGGAGCCCGGCACGACCATATAAACGATCAGCGGTGCCACCACACTGATCAGCGCCACAGACAAAGCGGTCAGGTTGTTCTTGGCCCATACGGATGCCATCAGCACAAAGGCCACCTCCGCAAAGAAGATCAGGAAGTTTGCCACCAGCATGACCCACTCCATCTGGCCAACGGTATACGGCAGCAGGCTGGTCACAGAAAACAGCCATTGCACGGAAGTTTGGGTACTTTCCCAGCCAAACAGAGCATTCGTGACCAGGATCCACACCACGCCGCAGAGCAGATACGCCGCCCCTGTGATACTGAACGCCGCCGCCAGCTTTGCCGCTGCCAGCCGCAGACCGCCGTTTTTTGTGCACAGTTGGATATCCTGCGCCCCGGTCTGTGCATCCGATGCAAACACCGGGGCCGCAATCACCGCGCACAGCAGGGTGAGCAGCAAGCTCAACAGGGTCTGGTAATCCATTGCGTCTGAACTGACCCCAAATGAATAGGTGAACGGTTTTTGTACAGCATCGAACTTTTTCTGTGCAATGGCCTGCGCCTGCTCATAGCCGGGCTTTCCGCTTTGTTCCAGCCAGATCACCGATTCCAGCCGTTTTGGGAGCTGGCTGTAAAAGTTCTGCATATCCTCTGCGGTCAGCCCCATCACGCCCGGTGCCATGCCGGTTTTCGGGTCGGCAAAGGCTTCCTTTGCGTTGTTCACAAGAGGCCGATATCGGGCAAGTTCTTTATAAAATACCTCGTCCGGGGATATCGTTGATGGAGCTTGCATCATACTGCAGGTACACCCGCTGATAGGCTTCCAGTGCTTCCTGCATGACATCCGGCGTGATGGTACCGGATACCTGCTGCTCCTGCCGTTTCCGGATTGCTTTCAGACCCGTGTAACGCACTTCGTTTCCGCTGGCATCCAGTTCCGTCCAGCCGATAAAGGTTACCGGCAGATATGCCATGACCACGGCCAGCACCAGTGCAATGGCCAGCAGAATAGCTGTCATACGGGTTTTGCACACACGTTTCAATTCCAAACGATACAGGTTCATTTTGCTTCCTCCATTTCCTCCGGGAACAGCCACAGATACAGATCTTCCAGCCGGGGCTGTGCCGGGACGCTGTCCGGCAGCTGCGGTGCATCCGCCAGATACCGCAATGTTACCGTTCCGTCCGGCTCGTTGCGCAGGTTCACTACCCGCAGTCGGTATTCCCACCGGGCAAGCTGTTCCATCGGGATGTTCCCCTGCCAGACCTTGGCTTCGATCTGCTTTACCAGCCCTTCGGTGGTGTCCTGTGCAATGATTTTGCCAGCCTTCATCACGGCATTTTCAGCTGCAATGTATTCCACATCCGAAACGATATGCGTTGAAATGAGAACGATCCGTTCCTGCGCAAACTCCGACAGCAGATTGCGGAAGCGCACCCGTTCTCCGGGGTCCAGCCCTGCCGTGGGCTCATCTAGAATTAAAATTTCCGGGTCGTTGAGCAGTGCCTGTGCGATGCCTACCCGGCGCTTCATACCGCCGGAAAGCTTTATGATCTTTTTGCGGCGCACCTCAGTGAGGCTTACCCGCTCCAGCAGTGCGTCGATCTGCCGGGCAGCCTCTGTGCGCGGCAGACCCTTGAGCGCCGCCATATATTCCAGATAGTCCTGCACCGTGAATTCCGGGTAAAACCCGAATTCCTGCGGCAGATACCCCAGCTTTTCCCGGTAGGCCGCACCAAGCGTCCCAATCTCCACCCCATCGCACAAGATCCGGCCACTGCTGGGCCGCAGAATGCCCGCCAGCATCCGCATTAAGGTTGTTTTGCCTGCACCATTCGCCCCCAGCAGTCCCCACACACCCGGCGTGAGAGTGATGGACACATCATCCACCGCCGTTTTATCCCGGTATCGCTTTGTAATATTCTGAATTTTCAGTTCCATGACTTGTTCCTTTCAAGCTTCTGCAATATATTCTGACCGGGCGGCAAGCCGGATGCACTGCAACACCATGCAGAGCACCAGTACGCCCGCCGCCAGCGGCAGACCTTTCGGCAGTTCCGATAATTGCACGAACCGCAGCAAACACAGCTGCCCTGCAAACAGTGGTACAGCCCCGGTCATCATCCATTCCGGGCGCACCCAGCGCAGCAGCAGAAGCAGCTCATTGTTTGCGGTCAGGAATGGCACGGTCAGCACCGCCAGCAGTCGCCCGATGCTCCATGGCACGGCTGCCCGCACATTGAGTACCAGCACTCCCAGCAGGATTGTTTCCCCCGCCAGCAGCAGCAAAAACCGCATCACCAGCGGGCGACCGACTCCTGCATATGTGGCATGTTCAAGTTCAAGCATCTTATATTGACTTGCCCGGTATAAAAACGGCAGACCGAGCAGGGCTGTCAGCATGGCAAGTGTGCTCAGACCAAACAGTGCATTGCGTAATGTCCATGCCTTCTCCCACAGGGCAAGTTCCCGACCCACACTGTACAACGCCAGTGCCGCCATTGCTTCCAACGCCCAGACCTTCCAGCCCAGCAATTTGAACTGGCAGTGCAGCAAATCACGCCAATCACTCCGTTGTTTTACGACATGTTCCGCCCGGCAGCGGCGCAGCAGCGTTTTCGGTGCGGCTGTGTCAAGCTCTGTCGCCAGTGCTCTGGACAGTTCTTTTTCAAAGGCTCGATTCATCTCCAGTCCTCCTTTTCCAATTGCATTTTCAAGGTTTTCAATGCGGCACGCAGGCGGGACTGCACCGTGCGCAGGGGCAGACCTGTGATCTGCGCGATCTCCCGCAATTTAAGCTGTTGTGCGAACCGCAGCAATACCAGTTCCCGCTGTTCCGGCTCCAGCTGGGCCGTCAGCGCTCGCAGGTTTGCTTTCTCCTCTGCCGCAGCAAAGCCGCTTTCCTGATAGGCGGGTTCGCCCGGCAAGCTCTCCAGCGATACCTCCGTCCGCTCCATAGTACGGTTCAGATCGATGCAAATGTTTTTTGCGATTTTGTACAGAAAGGGACGGAATGCCCCCTGAAATCCACCACAGGAATCCAGCCAGCGCACCGCTTTCAAAAAGGTTTCCTGTGCTGCATCCTGCGCCTGCTGCTCGTCCGCTGTATGCCAACAGCAATAGTTCAGAATTTGTGGATAGTACGCTGTAATCAGAGTGTCCAGCGCACCCGTATCTCCGCTCTGCGCTTTCCGCAGCAATAATTCTGTCTGGATACGGTTCACCCCCTTCCTGTCTATTAAAACGTCCCATATCATCAAAATGATTTCTGTTTTTTCAAAAATTTCAAATAATTGCCTTTATTATGTTCTTATAGCTTTATTATAATAAAGAGCCTTGTGTTTTTCCTTGTCAAGAGGGCTGGCACCGTCCAGCCCTCTCTCTTTTTGCCAAAGTTTTCATTGTTTTTTCTTGCACACTGCCGAAAGTGACGTATTTTCAAAAGTTCGCGTTTGCGCAGCGCAGCGGAGCAATGAAAGCCCCAGTGGGGCTTTTAAGCGACAGAACGGTCTTGCGCAGCAAGATGGAGGGGCCCGCCCCGACAAGTTCGCGTTTGGTGTAAGAATCGGGCGTGTGGTGGATGCGTGTAGACCTGTAAAGGGCTGCGTCAGGAAGTAGCTTTATCCGATCCTCCCATGCGGTGGTCATCAGGACGTAGGGCTCCTCTGCCAGCTCATGGTCAAAGCTTGCGCGGACGCGGACGATCTCATCGGTCACAAAGCAGACCTTGACATTAGCGTTATCAGTATGCAGCAGGAAAGCGCCGTCCTTGCGCTCCATGCCGGTAAAACGGGAGCAGATCTCCATAGCTTTTACTCCTCTCAGTTGATTTTTGATAAAAAATGCCCCCATTCCCCCTCAGATGCAGGATATCTTCAGAGAAATGGGGGCAACGTATTCGTTGCTTTACCCGGAACAGTCAGGGCTTAGAACACCCAGCAGCACCAGTGTGCTGGTCGCGCGCGCGGTGGTCTACCTGCAAACGCATTATCAGAACCCGACCCTTACCACCGCGCAGCTGGCGCAGGAACTTTACGCCAGTCGGGAGCACCTTTCCCGTGCGTTCAAGGAGTGCACCATGGAGAGTATCCACAACTACCTGATCTATCTGCGGATGCAGCACTGCCGCAAGGCGCTGGAAGAGGGCGTTTCCGTCCTGAATGCCTGCACCGAAAGCGGCTTTCCGGATTACAGCAGCTTCCTGAAAACCTTCCGCCGTCTGTACAGCATCACCCCCGCCGAATACCGCGCACAGCACCGGACAATGGTGCGTTAAAAGCTGCGGCAGGAGAATACGAAAATTTTCTCAAAAAGGGTTGACATTCTACCCGCTCTGTGGTATTATACTTGAGCAGTCAGCGAGAGCCGCTGAAAAGCAAAAAAGTAAATATCGCGGGGTGGAGCAGTCTGGTAGCTCGTCGGGCTCATAACCCGAAGGTCGTTGGTTCAAATCCGGCCCCCGCAACCACCAAGCAGGTTGTAATTTTTAAATTCAACCTGCTTTTTTTGTGTTCACATCAAAGTGGGAAGCGCCGCCGCTGTTGCACATTGTGCAGCGTGAACAGTGTAGAATATTATTATAACTTTTTATATTTGATCAGTGTGCAAAAAGAAACTGTCCTACGTTAAATGTTCACATCGTTCGGGTTGAACATTGTGGGTGCGGAATGCTGTGTTTCCAGGTCTGAATGCCCACATTGTTCAAAACTCTGTGGGTCATAGGCGCAGCCCGCTGCGGCTTGAACAGTGTAGCCCGCTGCGGGCAGCGCAGCCGAAGTCAGTATGTGTTTGTCATGCTTTTATCATACTGCTTTTGCTTTGGAAGAGTTAGAAGATCTTCAAGGTAAAAACGGTCATTTTTGCAATTTTGCGCGATTGCGTCTGCACCGCATCCGGAGGATATCGTGCTTGTTGCCCGGCAAAAAGAATAAAACTTTCCCATTTTATAATAAGAACGTTCTGGCAAAGACCGTCTTTTTCTGTTATACTCTAGCCAATGAATACAGCTGTAACAGGAGGATGTTATGGAAAAGAATGTACTGAACACCGATCTCACCGGCAAGGTGGCTGTCGTCACCGGCGCAAGCGGCACGCTGTGCTCCATTTTTTCCAAGGCGCTGGCCCGGGCGGGCGCAAAGGTGGCGCTGCTGGGCCGCAACATGGATAAGCTCAAGGAGCTTGCGGATGAGATCGAAGCCGAGGGCGGCACCGCCAAGGGCTACACCTGCAACGTGATGAACAAGGCCAACTGCCTGCAGGTAGCCGAGAATGTGCTGGCAGACCTTGGCCCCTGTGATATTCTTGTGAACGGTGCCGGCGGCAACAACGCCCGCGCCAATACGGACAAGGAATATTTTGAGATGGCCGATCTGGAAAGCGACACCGTTACCTTTTTTGATCTGGACGAGAGCGGCGTGGAGATGGTGTTCAACCTGAACTTTATCGGCACCCTGCTGCCCACGCAGGCATTTGCACGGCAGATGGTAGGGCGCGAGGGCTGCAACATTCTGAACATTTCCAGCATGAACGCCTACCTGCCCCTGACCAAGATCCCTGCCTACTCCGGCTCCAAGGCTGCTGTGACCAACTTTACCCAGTGGCTGGCGGTGCACTTCAGCAAGGTGGGCATCCGGGTCAACGCCATCGCTCCGGGTTTCTTTGCCAGCGAGCAGAACGCAAAGCTGCTCTTCAACGAGGACGGCACCCCCACCGACCGCACCAAAAAGATCCTTGCCGCCACCCCCATGGGACACTTCGGCGACAGCGAGAAAGACCTTGTGGGCGCACTGCTGTTTTTGCTGAACAATGATGCAGCCGGTTTCATCACCGGCATCTGCCTGCCGGTGGACGGCGGCTTCTCGGCTTATTCCGGCGTGTAATAAGTGCTGTAAAATATACAAAACCACCCCTGCCTCCCGGTGCAGCAGCCCGGCGGGACAGGGGTGGTTTTTCAACGGGGTTGAACAAAAGGCTTCCCCAGCCCGGGGGAAGCCTTTATGCGGAAAATGGATTTCTATGGGGTCACTTCTTCGGGTGCTTTTTGCGCCATGCAAGCGCCATGGCAACAGCAGCGCACGCCAGCACTGCCAGCGGCCAGACGGAGGCCAGCGCAACTACCAGCTGCTGCAAGCCATTCACAAAGTTGCCCCAGCCGGAGACAAGGGCCGTGCCGATGCGGGAGAAGAAGCCCTCGTCGGCGGGTGTGTAGGTCTGCACCTCGTTCAGGTCGATATACACGGTGCACTGCTGCACCTGATCGCTGTACCAGTCCAGCTGGCTCTGCCAACTCTCAATCTGGGACTGCACCTCGGTGAGAGAGTCCTCAATCTGCAGCAAGTCCGAAAGAGTTTCGGCCTGTGCCTGCAGCTGCTGTAAGCGGGTGCGCTGTGCCTGCAGATTAGAAAGCCGCGCGGACACGTCCATATACTGGGTGGTCACATCATCGGCCTGCTGGCTGCGATAGGTCACATTACCGGCAGCGGCCACAGCGTCCAAAAAACTCTGGTAATTGGCCTGCGGCACCCGGTAGGTCAGGCTTACGGAGCGGCTGGAACCGGTGCGCGTGTACTCGCTGCTGGATTCCAGATAGCCGCCCGCCTCGGCAAGAGCGCTGTCCAGCGCACTGCGGGCTGTTTCGTAGTCCTTGCTTTCCAGTGTCAGGTTGGCGGTGTAGATGATCTTGGCACTGTCCACCGCAGGGGCAGCAGCCTCGGCGCTGCCGGTGCCGCTGTATTCCGTTTCCAGAGAGCGGTCGTCTGCCTCCAGACTGTAATTCACCGCCTCGGGGGTGCTGTCCAGCGCGGCGTGCTGCAGGTCAAACCCGCCCGCTGCCACAGAAGCAGCGGAGCTGTCGGCAGAGCCTTCGGCTGCGTACAGGGCGGGCGCGCTGCTTTTGGCGCTGCCCATCCCGATGCCCAGATGCAGGGTGCTGTAACCCAGCACGCACACGGCCAGACAGGCAGCCAGCGTGCCCAGCTGCTTTACCGGGAAGTGGATGGGATTTTTCTTCTTGGCTTCGGTGTTCAGGGGTGCTGCGGTCTGCGGGGCAGGGGCAGCCATCATGGGTTCGGCCTTTTCCTCCGCAGTCAGGGTGTCGGTCATGGCCAGCAGTTTTGCTTTCAGATCGTCCGGGGCAGTCAGGTCATCGACCTCCATCTTATATTCATACCACCTCATCTTCGATCTCCTCCTTCAGCATCGTATGTAACTGTGCCCGTGCGCGCCGCAGCCAGCTTAGTACCGTGTTTGTGGGCACCGCCATCATCCGCCCGATCTCTGCCGCAGTGTATCCTTCGTAGTAATGCAGATAGATGGCATTGCGGTAGTTTTCCGGCAGCGTGCGGATGGCATCCAGCACGCTGCCGTCCTCCTCCAGAGCATCGGGGGCGGGCAGGTTCTCGTCCAGTTCAGTGTCCTTTTGGTGGGCGGCGCGGGTCAGGTCCCGGCAGCGGTTGATGGCCACCCGCAGCAGCCATGCTTTGAGATGCTCCTCACTCTCAAAGATGCCGTTGTAGTGCAGCAGTTTTTCAAACACATCCTGCACCACATCCTCAGCATCGGCTGTGCAGCGGCAATTATGCACCGCAGTGCGGTAGACGGTGTCGCTGTAACGCTGCACCGCCAAGGTAAATACTTCGTTTCTGGTCAGCTGTCCCATTGTATAAACTCTCCTTGGATGCCCGGAAGCGGGCTTCTCGATGGAATGTTTGTGGTTCTCACGGGGACGTTCACTCAATATACGGCTCAGCATCCCCGATTATTGCAGAACAAAACCCGGATCCTTCCATTTTTGTGTACCGGACGCACCGGACCGCAAGGTGTGTCCACGTTCTCCGACAGAGGTTGGATATCCTGCCGGTTTACCGGTCAGTATACCACGGAATCGCAGAAAGTAAAAGAGGGGAGGGTGCTCCTTCTTTATTTATAGACCCTTTGCAGCAGCGCCAGCCGCTCGGAGAGAAAGGTCTCGGCCTTGGGGTGATGCAGCCAGCATTTGCCGCTTGTGCTGTGCACCAGTTTCTGCGCCAGTGCGGCAGGAGAAGTGTCGATGGCCATCACGTCCTGCATGGTCAGTTGCAGGGTGAGCGCCGCCGGAACATCCGGCAGCGGCGGCAGCGGGTCCTCCCACACAAAGGGCGGCAGCAGCTGCACCGCCACGGTCAGGCGGGTACATTCCTCGGTCAGCAAAAGGGCGGCGGGGGTGCCGTCCGGCTGCACCTGCAAGCTGCTGTATAAAAGCTGCATCCGGGCAGGGGAGAGCAGCCGGGTCAGGCCCTCTGCCGGAGCAGCCGCAAGCTGTAAATACCCGGCGGCCTCCTCCCGGTAGATGCGCCGGGCAGGAGCTTGCAGCCCTGCGTAGAGGGCGGGCAGCATAAAGCTGCCGCTTTTTTGCCAGCGCCTGCTGCGCCAGCAGATAGAACTCGGTCAGCGGGTACGCCGCGTCCGGCTGCGGCATCCCGAAATCTGGCCGCGATACATGACCTCCACCCATGGGAACCTCCTTGACAAAACACGATGGTGCGATTATACTATAAACAGAAGGGGCGCTGACTGCAAAGGTCAGCTTTCCATCCCGCATTAGTCAAAAAGATTGACCGCTAGTTTGGTAGACTGGGGCGGTCAATCTTTTTTGTTGTCATCGTTTTTCTTCTGCGAAGCTTTATCCATGACCTCAAAGGTCAGGCGAATTACCTCAATGATCAATCCCAACAGCGTAAGAATGACCATCAGCAGGTTCAGCATCTCCGACAGATCCATCTGACATCCCTCCCTTCGCCTTCAGGGCTTGGGGAGACTTGGCTCAAAAAAGTTCTCCTCCCACAAGCCGCTGGTTCGTTCCATGTACAGGAAGAAGCAGTGCTGCGGGATGGGAAAGCATGACCACCGATTATGCAATCAGCGCCGTATTCTTAGAATATCATATTTTTCGGCGGATTACAATATATCTATTGATTGTAAACCCTTTGCAAACTTTTCCGTTGACCTGCGGCGCATCGGTGCGGTATACTCGGGCACGGATGCCTTACAAAACGAAAAAACAGAGGGGAAACTGACCATGAAAGACAAAAAACTGACTACCTATCAGATGGCTGTCACCGCGGTGATGGCTGCCGTGCTGTGCGTGCTGGGCCCGCTGACCGTGCCCATCGGAGCCGTGCCCATCTCGCTGGCAAACTTTGTCATCTGCCTGACCGCATGGCTGCTGGGGCCGAAGTTCGGTACCCTGAGCGTGGTTATCTATCTGGTGCTGGGCGCCATCGGTATTCCGGTGTTCTCCGGCTACGGTGCCGGCCTTGCCAAGCTGGCAGGCCCTACCGGCGGCTATCTGGTGGGCTATCTGCTGCTGGCCTTCATCGGCGGGATGTTCATTGAAAAGAGCAAGGGCAACCCGGTGGTCTCCGCTGTGGGTCTGGTGCTGGGCGATGCCGCCTGCTATGTGCTGGGCACGGCATGGTTCGTGTTCCAGATGCAGTGCGAGCTGGGCTACGCGCTGACCGTCTGCGTCTACCCCTTTATTGCGCTGGATCTTGCAAAGATCGTGGTGTCCTGCATCGTGGGTGCGCTGCTGCGTAAGCGCCTGACGCAGGCAGGCGTGCTGAAACTGCAGAATGCAGTTTCGGAATGATTGCTAAGCGGAAAATTATTTTCAGATAGAATAAGCCCGGAGGGTCTGCGAACCTTCCGGGCTTATCTCGTTATTCCTGATATCCCAAGGTGGCTGCCATGACCGCCTTGATGGTGTGCATCCGGTTCTCGGCCTCGTCAAACACGATGCTCTGGGGGCCTTCGAATACCTCGTCAGTCACCTCCATGGCGTCGCGGCCAAAGCGCTCACCCATCTCCTTGCCCACGGTGGTCTTGTGGTCGTGGTAGGCGGGCAGGCAGTGCATAAATACTGCATCCGGGCCTGCAATATTCATCAGATCCTGATTGATCTGGTAGGGGGCAAGGTCGTGGATGCGCTCCGCCCACACCTCAACCGGCTCACCCATGGACACCCACACATCGGTGTACAGCACGTCCGCGCCCTTTGCTGCCTTGACGGGATCCTCCTCAAAGGAGAGGGTCGCCCCGGTCTGGGCGGCAATGGCCTGACACTGCTCCACCAGTGCGGGATCCGGCTGGTACTTTTTGGGGGCGCAGGCAGTAAAGTGTAAGCCCATCTTGGCGCAGCCTACCATCAGGCTGTTGCCCATGTTGTAGCGGGCGTCGCCGAAGTAAACGAAGTGGATGCCCTTCAGATGGCCGAAATGCTCCTGAATGGTAAGGAAATCGGCCAGGATCTGGGTGGGGTGGAACTCGTTGGTCAGGCCGTTCCACACCGGAACACCAGCGTAGTGCGCCAGCTCTTCCACGATCTGCTGGCCGTAGCCACGGTACTCGATGCCGTCAAACATCCGGCCCAGCACCCGGGCGGTGTCGGCGATGGACTCCTTTTTACCGATCTGGCTGCCGGAGGGGTCCAGATAGGTCACTTCCATGCCCAGATCGTGGGCGGCTACCTCAAAGCTGCAGCGGGTGCGGGTGGAGGTCTTTTCAAAGATCAGGGCAATGTTTTTGCCCCGCAGCTGGTCGTGACGGATACCGGCCTTCTTTTTGGCTTTCAGGTCAGCGGCCAGCTCCAGCAGCTGCCCGATCTCGGCAGGGGTGTAGTCCAATAGCTTCAAAAAGCTGCGATTTTTCAGTTCCATTGTATATTTCCCTCTCTATGCAAACGCTCTTGAATATTTATTCAAGCTATGGCTCTATTATAGTACGTTACATCGGGAAGGTCAAGAGGGAGCTTACAGCTCCAACTCTACCCGGCGTCCGGTGGGCTTATAGGGGGTCAGCCGGACACCGGCGTGCTCGAACATGAACCGCGCCGCAATGCTGGAATCGCTGTCGTGGTACTTGTCGCCGTAGTACACCACCTCGGCAATGCCGGACTGGATGATGGCCTTGGTGCACTCGTTGCAGGGAAACAGGGTCACATACACCCGGGCACCCTTCAGGTTGTTGTGGGCGCTGTTGAGGATGGCGTTCAGCTCGGCGTGGCAGACATACATATACTTGGTCTGCAGGGGGGCACCCTCCCGCTCCCAGGGCATCTCGTCATCGCTGCAGCCCATGGGCATCCCGTTGTAGCCTAAGGAAAGGATCTTATTTTCCGGGCTTACGATGCACGCGCCCACCTGACTGTTAGGGTCCTTGGAGCGCATGGCGGTAAGCAGCGCAATGCCCATAAAATATTCGTCCCAGTTGATATAATCCTCGCGCTTCATCGCGTAAAACCTCCTGCCTCTTCCGGCGGGTCTGCGACTTGACAAACCCGGAAAAATAGACTATACTACGAATAGAAAGAGCGCTGACTGCAATGGTCAGCTCCTCATCCGGCTAATCAGTCGTAAAGAATGACCGCTTGCTTTCTGAGGGCATGAGCGGTCATTTCTTTTTGCCGTTGGAAATCGTCCATGTGATCTCGAAGGTAATGTAGATTGCTCCGCCAAGCAGCGTGAGCAACAGCACGACCTGTTCAAACGTCATGAGGCATCCCCCTTTCCGCTTTCGCGTCAGGGGAAGCAAAAAGTTTTTCGTCCCCCTCTGGCGCGCAGCCGGAAGGAGCTAAACCACCGATTATGCAATCAACGCCCTTACCGCCGAAGCGGCACTTACAGCATATCACAAAAACCGCATATTTGCAACGAAAACTCCCGGTTCCGCGCCTGTACGCGCTGCCGGGAGTTCTGCTTTTTCTGCCCGCCCGTTTTGCACCCGAATGTCAACTTGCACAAAACAGTGCCCGGAAGTTTGGCAGGCGTTTTTGCTAAAATTTGAAACGATATATTTAAAAATCGTTTCAGATGTGGTATTATCTTTGTAAAATATGCCACAAAAACGGAGAGAACGCTCCGTGCGGCGGAAATGAGGGAAAAACCGATATGAAATACGCAAGCAACAACATCCGCAATATTCTGATTGCCGGCCATGCCGGCAGCGGCAAGACCACGCTGACCGAAGCACTGGTCTATTTTTCGGGCGCTGCCGAGCGTATGGGCCGGGTTGAGGACGGTACCACGATTTCGGACTTTGATCCCGAGGAAGCAAAGCGCAAGGCCAGCCTGTCGGCGTCCGTTGTGCCGGTGGAGTACGAGGGCATCAAGTACAACCTGATCGATGCACCGGGTCTGTTCGACTTTGAAGCAGGCGAGTACGAGGGCATCCGCGCCGCCGAGAGCGTGCTGGTGTGCGTGTCCAGCCGCAGCGGCGTTACCGTGGGCGCAGAAAAGGCGTTCCAGCTGGCCCGCAAGAACGGCAAGGCCACCATGGTGTTCGTGTCCAAGTGCGATCTGGAAAACGCCAACTATTTCAAGATCCTTGAGGATATGAAGATCCGCTTCGGCTCCACCATCTGCCCCTGCGTCGTGCCTGCAAAGCTGGATGACGGCACCCCTGTGTACATCAACCTGTTCAGCCAGAAGGCCTTCAAGTACGAGGGTGGCAAGCAGATTCAGGTAGATCTGCCGGACATCGGCCACCGCTTCCAGGGCCTGATCGAGGCCATGAGCGAGGCCATTGCGGAAACCGACGATGAGCTGATGGAAAAGTTCTTCGGCGGCGAACCCTTTACCACCGAGGAGATCGTGGAGGGTATGCGCAAGGGCGTTAAGGACGGCCTGATCACCCCCGTGTTCTGCGGCAGCGCCGTGAATATGCAGGCACTGGATATGCTGCTGTTCAATATGCACAAGCTGCTGCCCAGCCCGGAGCACGAGGCCAGCACGCTGGCCGAGGATGCCAACGGCGAGCCGGTGGAGCTGCACTGCACCGAGGATGAGCCCACTGCCGCCTACGTCTTTAAGACCGTGGCCGACCCGTTCGTGGGCAAGCTGAGCTATCTGCGCGTTATCAGCGGCAAGGTGACCGCAGGCGAACCGCTGACCAACGCCCGCACCGGCGAGGTGGAAAAGATCACTAAACCCCTGACTGTCCTTGGCAAGAAGCAGATGGAGAACGACGGCATCGGTGCCGGCGATATCGGCGCAGTGGCAAAGCTGGTGAGCGCAAAGACCGGCGATACCCTGTGCGATGCAGACCGCGTGGTCAAGCTGCCTGCGCCTGTATTCCCCAAGCCCAGCCTGTTCATGGCCGTTACCGTGGCCAAGAAGGGCGACGAGGGCAAGATCTCCAGCGCGCTGGCACGCCTGATGGAAGAAGATCCCACCCTGTGCTACATCAACAACGCCGAGACCCATCAGCAGGTCATCGGCGGCTTGGGCGAGCAGCATCTGGACGTGGTCAAGGCCAAGCTGAAGAACAAGTTCGGCGTGGAGATCGGTCTGGAAGCTCCCCGCATTGCCTACCGTGAGTCCATCCGCAAGGCCTGCCAGAAGCAGGGACGCCACAAGAAGCAGACCGGCGGTCATGGCCAGTTCGGTGACGTTATCATCAACTTTGAGCCCTGCGACAGCGAGCAGGTGGTGTTCGAGGAAAAGGTGTTCGGCGGCAGCGTGCCCAAGAACTTCTTCCCCGCCGTAGAAAAGGGCGTGCGTCTGGCTGCCGAAAAGGGCGTGCTGGCCGGTTACCCCGTGGTCGGCCTGAAGGCCACCCTGCTGGACGGCAGCTACCACCCGGTGGACAGCTCTGAAATGGCCTTTATCATGGCTGCAAAGTTGGCCTATAAAGCCGCTATGCCGGAGGCCGGCCCCGTCATTCTGGAGCCTATCCACACCCTGAAGGCCCATGTGCCCAACGACAACACCGGCGATATCATGGGTGATGTGACCAAGCGCCGTGGCCGTGTGCTGGGCATGGAGCCGGACGAGGACGGCTTGCAGACCATCATTGCCGAGGTGCCGCTGGCAGAGCTTGCAAACTTTACCACCTTTATCCGGCAGACCACGCAGGGCCGTGGCTGGTTCACCACCGAGTTTGCCCGCTATGAGACCCTGCCCGAGATGCTGGTGCCTGCCGTTGTGGAGCAGGCCAAGAAGCTGGGCAATCTGGACGAGGCCGCAGACGACTGAGCTCTGAACCCCAGATTTGACATTTTCCTGAGCCCCCGCCGACACTTTTTTCCCTCTGTCGGCGGGGGCTTTTTTGCGTAAAAATGGAACACCGGAGCGTCCGCAGATGCTCCGGTGTTCCGCAATGATAAAGACTTTTTTCTGCTGAAAATGCTCTGGCCGTTATACGCCGGAGGCACCGTAGTTTGCCAGCACGCGGGCAGAGGGGTCGTTGACGTTGCAGCCCGGCCATGCTTTGTTGGGCATCCAGAAGCCCACGATGGTGCGGCTCTGGTCGTGGTAGTACTTCTCAAAAATTTCGCGGTAGAACAGGCTCTCCTTGGTAAAAGGCATGCAGTGTGCCGAGTAGTTTGCCCGTCGCATCTGGAACTCCTCGTCGGTGTACAGGCTCTCGGCGTACTCCTTGATGTCGTCCACCATGCTGTGGCCCACGGCGTCCGAGAAGGCGGCCTTTTCGCGCCACAGGATCTCCGGCGGCAGCCAGTCGCCCTCAAAGGCCTTGCGCAGCAGGTACTTGCCCTTGCCGTAGCGGTTCAGCTTCTTTTCCGGGTCGATGGCCATGACGTAGCGCACAAAATCCAGGTCGCCAAAGGGCACACGGGCTTCGATGCTGTTGGAGGAGATGCAGCGGTCTGCCCGCAGCACATCGTACATGTACAGCTCCCGGATGCGCTTCTGGCTCTCCTGCTGGAAGGCGTCGGCGGTGGGGGCGTAGTCGGTGTATTTGTAGCCGAACAGCTCGTCCGAGATCTCGCCGGTCAGCAGCACACGCACATCGGTCTGCTCGTGAATGGCCTTGCACAGCAGATACATGCCCATGCTGGCGCGGATGGTGGTGATATCCCATGTACCCAGCAGCCGGATGACCTCTTCCAAGCTGCTGAGCACCATCTCGCGGTTGATGATGATCTCGTGGTGCTCGCTGCCAAGATAGTCCGCAGTCTGCCGGGCGTATTTCAGGTCGATGGCATCAGTGTCCATGCCGATGGCAAAGGTGCGGATGGGCTTGCCCAGCTTCTTGGCAGCAATGGAGCACACCAAGGAGGAGTCGAGCCCGCCGGAAAGCAGGAAGCCCACGGGTGCATCGGCGTCCAGCCGCTTTTCCACACCGGCGATGAGCTTCTCGCGGATGTTCTGCAGGATGGTGGGCATATCGTCCTGCATGGGGGCGGGCACATCGGCAATGTCCTCGTAGCGCACAAAGCGGCCATCGCAGTAGTAGCTGCCGATGGGGAAGGGACGGATATCATCGCACCAGCCGATCAGGTTGCGCATCTCGGAGGAAAAGGCGATCTTGTGGCTGGACTTGGAGTAGCCGTAGAACAGCGGACGGATGCCGATGGGGTCGCGGGCGGCGATGAGCCGATCCTTGCGGGAATCGTACAGGATCAGCGCAAACTCCGCGTCCATGTGGCGGAACATATCCAGCCCGTACTCGTAGTACAGCGGCAGCAGGATCTCGCAGTCGCAGTCAGAGCAGAACTTGTAGCCACGGCGCTTTAAGATCTCCTTTTCGAACCGGAAGCCGTACAGCTCGCCGTTGCACACCACGCAGTCAGCGCCCCGGTAAAAGGGCTGCATCCCTTCCGGGGTCAGTCCCATGATGGCAAGCCGCCCAAAGCCCATCAGGCCGTAGGGACCCTCCACCACCCGCTGGTCGTCCGGCCCGCGGTCCACGGTGCGCAGCAGATACTCCTTGAATTTTTCGGCACTCAGGTCGTGCCCCGTGTAACCCATAACACAACACATACTTCTTACCCCTCTTAAAATAAAAAATACGGCAGCACATTCATCCCATAGTCCTAGGACGAATATGCTGCCGTATCCGTGGTGCCACCTAAATTACCGGCATACGCAATACGCCGGTCACTTTTGTGCGCTCTCCCCGTTGAAAGCACTGCCGCGATAACGAGCGGCGCACGTCTGCCCCTACTGCTGCGCACGCAGGTTCAGGGAGCGGCTCACGGGTGTTCTTCGGGCTTCGTTTTCTGCGCGGCTTCCAGCATCCCGCACTCTCTGTAAGAAAAACCTGAGGCCTTACTTTTCCCGGTCAACGCTTTTATTGTCTGCATTGTATCACGGGTTTTTGTCCGTGTCAACACAGCAGGCGCATTTTTTTGTAGGCTGTTCTTCCGCTGCGGACGGTGCCGCGTTCTGCGCGCAATGACGGCACAGCCCGTACAGCACACTGCCCTCGCATTGCAGGGTAAAGCCGTGCTCCGCCATCAGGTGGGCGCGCACCTCATCCATAAAATGGCAGTCCAAGTGATAGATGCGCCCGCACTGCACGCACTTGAGGTGCAGGTGCTCCCGGCAATGGCGTCCCTCGTCCACATACTGGAACACCGCCCGCTCGCCTTTGTCGGCTACATATTTCATAATGCGCTGCTCGCCGGCAAGCTTGTCCAGATAGCGGTATACAGTGGTGGGGTTGGGGCTTGCGCCCTGCGCCTCCAGATGCTCCAGAATGTTGGAGGCGCTTACCGCGTGCTGGCAGTTGTTGATGAGGTAATCTAAGATGAGTTGCCGGGTGCGGGTGTTGTAGCCATCGCTTCGTGCCATGAGAGTTTCGGTCCTTTCCGGTGTAGATGTGTTGTTTTTTACCTCTATTGTAGCACAGTTTGCGCTTGGATGCAAAAGAAGCGGGCGGAAAGTGGGGCTGTTTGGCGACAAGCACAAAAAACATTGTAAAAAGTAGCAAAATCGAGGCGTAATCTTTGTATAAAACGGAAAACAAGCCAAAGTTAAGCAAAAAGTCTTGTAAAAAATGCCCTAATGTGAAATAATATACTGGATAAAGTGGTTGGATTGCAGCCGGGATACAAGCTGGCTGAACATGGAGAAGAAGAAGCCGGCAGCGGTGGGTTTGCGTTGCCGGTTCGGACGTTTTGGAACGTTTTTGGAGAAGAAGAATAGGAGAGTGTGCTTATGAAAGAGCAGGACGCACAGGCAAAGCTCAGCCTGAAGCTGCAGGCGTACCAGTACCTCAAGACCAAGATCTTGAACTGTGAGTACCGCCCCAACGAGTTTTTGAATGAGCAGAAACTCTGCGCCGAGATGGGCAACATCAGCCGCACCCCCATGCGGGATGCGCTGGGGCGTCTGGAGCAGGAGGGGCTGATCACCATTCTGCCCAAAAAGGGTCTGATGGTCTCCGGCATCACCGAAGAGGACGTGCACAGCATGTTTGAGATGCGTCTGCTGGTGGAGCCCTACGCCCTGCGTACTTACGGCAATGCCATCCCCCGGGAGCAGCTGGAGGCCTACGCCGAGCTGATGCACCACAGCGAGCGCATCGAGGACTTCTGCAAGTCGGACGACGACTTCCACGAGCTGCTGATGAGCACCCTGCCCAACAAGTATCTGCGCTCTGCCTACGACCGCATCACCGGCCTGAACACCCGTTTCCGCATCATGACCGGCAAGGTGAGCATGATCAATCAGGAGCAGACCTGTGAGGAGCACCTGCAGATCCTGGATGCCGCCCTGTCCGAGGACTGGGACGGCGCTGCCATGGCGCTGCAGCACCATCTGGAGCTGGCCCGCGATAAGGCCGAGGGCGTCATCAAGGTCATCCGCCTGTGGTAAAGGAATAAAAGTTAAAAAGGTCTGCTGCACCGCACGGTGCAGCAGACCTTTTGCCTTTTGTCAGCAGAACGATTCAGAATGGCCGCCGCGTGCGCTTTGGCCATAATCAGCGGAATTGTTATTTATAATATACGAACAGCCAAGCCTGCGGGCTTGGCTGTTCGACTTTTCACAAGAGGAGAAAAACGGCAGGCTTATTTCTCCACCTTGCTCAGCAGGATACGGTCATTATCCAGATTTTTGCCAGCATTCTCGCGGAACTTTTCCAGCAAGTCGTCCACGGTCATCTTGCTGCGCTCTGCACCCTTTACGTCAAACACGATGTGCCCGGCGTCCATCATCAGGGTGCGGTTGCCCAGTTCCAGCGCCTGATGCATATTGTGGGTCACCATCAGGCAGGTGATCTTTTTCTCGGCCACGATGCTCTTGGTCAGCGCCAGCACCTTTTCGGCGGTGGCGGGGTCCAGCGCGGCGGTGTGCTCGTCCAGCAGCAGCAGCTTGGGGGTGACGAGGGTAGCCATGAGCAGGGTAAGCGCCTGCCGCTGCCCGCCGGAGAGCAGCCCCACCGGCTGCTTCATGCGGTCCTCCAGCCCCATGTCCAGCAAAGCAAGCTTTTCGCGGAAGAGCGCCTTATCCTTGCGGGAGATGCGGGAGAAGATGGCGTTGGGCGCGGTGCCTGCCCGCAGGTAGGCCAGCGCCAGATTTTCCTCAATGGTCATGTTGGGCGCGGTGCCCTTGAGCGGGTCCTGGAACAGATGCCCGATGACCTTGCTGCGCTGGTGCTCCGGCGCAAAGGTGATGTCCTGCCCGCCCAGCAGAATGCTGCCCTCATCGGCAATAAAGCCGCCGGTGATGGCATTGAACAGGGTGGATTTGCCCGCGCCGTTGGAGCCTACGATGGTGGCAAAATCTCCGGCTTCCATCTGCAGGCTCACCCCATTCAGCGTCACCTTTTCGTTGACGGTGCCGGGGTTAAAGGTCTTGTGCAGGTCGTTCAGCTGCAGCATTTCCATGTTACTGTCCCTCCCTGTTGGTCACGGTGCGGCGGGCACGGGCAGCGTGCCGCCGCTTTTCAAAGGCGAAGTGCTCCCGGATGGCGGGCATGGAGATGGCCACTGCCACGATGATGGCGGAAACCAGTTTCATGGCGGCGGCGGGCACGTTGAACCGCAGCGCCACGGCCACGATAAAGCGGTACAGGCAGCTTCCGAACACCACGCCCAGAATGCGGCGCAGCATGGTGCGCTTGCCCACCAGCGTCTCACCGATGATGAGGGAAGCCAGTGCAATGGTCACCATGCCGGTGCCCACGTTGATATCACAGCTTTTCTGGTACTGTGCCAGCAGCCCGCCGGACAGCGCACACAACGCACCGGATACACACAGACCCACCGTGATGGTAAAGGCGGGGTTGATGCTGGAAGCCCGCACCATGGCGGCGTTATCGCCGGTGGCGCGGATGGAAAGCCCCAGCCGCGTGCCCAGAAAGCCCAGCATCGCCGCGCAGGCGATGGCAATGACAACTGCCGCCAGCGCCAGCTTGTACCAGCTGCCCAGAAAGCTCAGCGAAGTTTTTGCCATGGAGAAGATGGTAGGGGTCTTGACCAGCGACATGGTGGAGGAGAAGCCCATCACCGCCAGATTGATGGTGTACAGGCCGGTGTTGACGATGATACCGGCCATGATGCTTTCCACCCCGAGCCTTGTCTGCAAAAAGGCGGTGACAAAGCCGGAGCACACCCCCGCAGCCATGGCTGCCGCCAGCGCAAGGATGGGGTGGCCGGTCAGTGCTACCTGACAGGCCACGGCGCAGCCCAGCGTAAAGCAGCCATCGGTGGAAAGGTCGGCAATATTCAGGATGGAGTAGCTCAGAAACAGTGCCAACGCCACCAGTCCGTAGATGCAGCCCAGCTCCAGCGCTGTCTGCAAAACGTTGAGGGAAAAGATACTCGCCAGCATGGTGTATGCTCCTTTTATGTTATTTTGAATGCGCGCCGCATTGCTCTGCGGAGTGCGACAAACGTATTTTCACGGGAGAGGAAAACCACTTTCCCCAGAACCGCCAAAAGCTCTCCCTTGCGGGAGAGCCGGAAAAGCCGTCAGGTTTTGACGGAGCGGGGCGCTCAGGAGAAGTTCTCGGCGGTGGTCACCTCGGTGATTTCGGTGCAGTAGGGCTTGAAGGCTTCCTTCAGGGCAGCCAGATCCAAGCCCAGAGCCTCGGCAGTCTCGGTGTTGATGGTGACGATGCCGTTATCAAAGGTCTGGTAGGGCAGGTCTGCGGGGGTCTTGCCGTCGCACAGCAGCTGGCTGACCATATCGGCGGTAGCTTCGCCCAGCTGGACGTAGTCCACGCCGTAGCCCACCAGCGCACCGTTCAGCGCAAAGCTGTCGGCACCGGTGTAGTGCTGCACACCGGCCTCGATGAAGCTTTCGTAGATGGACAGCTCGGCGGTCATGATGGTGTTATCGGTGGGGGTGAACACGGCCTTGACCCCGGCGGCTACCAGTGCCTCGGCAGCCATCTGCACCTCGGCGGTGGTGGTGCCGTTCTTTTCCACCACCTTGATGCCGTTCTTCTCGCAGAAGGCCTTGGCGTCCGCAATGGCCTGGGTGGAGGCATCCTGACTCAGGTCATACAGCAGACCGATGGTATCGATGCCGGGGTTTGCCGCCACGATCAGGTTCATGATGGCGTCGGTGTTCAGGGCATCGGAGGTGCCGGTGATGTTCTCCTCGCCGTCAAAGCCTGCGGCGGCGGGATCGGTCACAGCGGAGTAGACCACCGGGATGTCGGTATCCTCCACGGCAGCCAGCATGGTAGCGGCGGTGGGGGTGGCCACGGCCACGATCACGTCCACGCCGTCGGCCACAAGGTCCGCGCCGATCTGGTTCAGGTTGGACTGGTCGGCCTGTGCGTTGGCGTAGTAATCGGCGTAGTCAAAGGTGACGCCCTTCTCCTTGCCGATGGCATCCAGACGGCTCTCCACAGATTTTACGATCTGGTTGAGGGAAGCGTGGTCCACATAGTTGACGATGCCCACCTTGAAGGTCTCGCCAGCGGCAGCAGTACTGCCGGAGGCAGCTGCGGAGGAGGAGACTGTTGCACTGGAGGCAGAGCCGGAAGCAGCGCCGCCGCAGCCGGTCAGTGCCATGGCAGAAACAGCGGAAGCGGTCAGAGCGGCCTTCAGGAAGCTGCGGCGGGAGATCATGTTCAGGTTTTTCATAGTGGTAACTCCTTTCCCGGAGCGGGCGGCAAATCAAAAGACCCGCTCCCTTTGCGGGACGGGTCTTAAAACAAAACGACCCTGTCCCTGTGTGTTATCCACAAGGACAGGATCGGTAAATACGATTCTGCGGTGCCACCTTGCTTGCTCTGCATCCAATACAGCAGAGCCACTCACGGAGAGCCAACACTCCCCTGTCCTGTAACGGAGACTTCCGTCCAAAGCTACTGGGGTTTGTGCCCGTTTGCCCGGCCCTCGGCGGCCCACGAAACTCTGCCCCGCTTTCGCCCGTTTGCACTGTCCGGGCTCACTGCAGATGCGCTGTGCAGGTTCTCTTCCGCCTCATCGGTTTGATTGCATTATACACTTTATCTTCGTAAAGTCAAGAGGGATTTTTAAATTTTTAATTTTTTGGCCCGGTCAAAGTCATTCTTCTGCCGGGGCACCGGTGCTGCGGCGCTTGCGGCGCACAAAGTAGGCAACGTACACCACCCACACCGGGATGGCCACTGCGGTCACCATCCGGCTGGCAGAAAGCCCGGCGGCCTGATACACAAAGTCGATGCTGCTTGCGCCCGCCGGGCAGAGCACCGCCATCAGTCCCTCGTCCACACGCAGGATGTCGGTCTTTTCGCCGTTGACATAGGCGGTAAAGCCGTCATCGTAGGGCACAGAGAAAAAGACGAGGTTTTGTTTTTCCAGCGTGATCTCGGCATGGAAGCCCGCGTTGTTCATCTGGAACACCGAGCAGCTGTGGGCGCTGCGGTCGGCGCAGTCCTGCGTGTAGCTGTCGTAGTGCAGATCGTCCAGCATCGCGTCCGGCAGCTCGGTCAGGTACTGACCGTATGCCTTTACGTCCTCGTCCTCCAGCACCAGCGCCCGCAGCAGCAGGTTGGAGCGCAGAGTCTTGACCGAGGCCTCATAGGTAGCCTTGGTCACATAGTAGTCGTAGGTAAAGCCCATGGGAACGTAGTTATCGTTGTGGTACAGCGTGTAGCCGTCCACGTCGGCAAGATAGGTCCAGCCCGCGTCTGCCTCGTCCTCAAAGCTTTCGCGCTTTTCCGGGGTGGTAATGAGGTACTCCACGCTCAAAAGGCCGCGCAGGGCGTAGTTTGTGATCTCCGGCTCGCTGCGCACGTCCCGCTTGACCCCCAGCCCCGGGTAAAAGCTGAGGATGCTGGGAGCCGCCGTGCTGCCGAAGTATTGCAGGCAGCTCTTATCCAGCCACATCCCGATGTTGTCGTGGATCTTGTAGGTGTCGATTCGGTAGTCGCCCTCCGGCAGGTCGTTTTTCAGCTGCAGGGCATTGGTATCCTGTTCCACAAGGTCACTGTCGGTGTGCCACTGGCCGAACTTGCCAATGCCGATGTGCACCATGCTGAACACGCAGGCAAACACCAGCACCGCCGCCGTCATGCGCTGGGCAAAGCGGCTGTTCTGCCGCCATATGCCGCAGAGGTAGCGGTACAGTGCAAGCCCCAGCAGACCAAAGCCCAGCACGACAAAGAACTGTTCCGGGTTCTTCAGCACGCCGAAGGACCATGTCCCGGTGGTATCGTCCCGCACGGGCACCACCGCAAACACCAGCGTAGCCAGCATGATCCAGCCAATGCCCCGGGCGGGGGCGTCCAGATCAACATCCGGGTCCTCCAGCGCGTTCACGGTCATGGCGGCAAGGATAAGGGAGGGCATATAGTACCAGCGTGCGTAGTAGCTGGAGTTGAGCGCGTAGAAGGCACTGTTCAGCACCGGCACCAGCGCGCACACGGCGCATACTGCCACGATGCGCTTTTTGCTGTCGGCCTTGCGGCTGCGCCAGTAGGCCATGGCACCAGCCAGACTGCACAGGGGCAGGTAGGCCGTCATGCTCGTCCACTTGATCACGCCCTCCGACCACACCGAGGTGAGGTAAGGGGAGTCCGGCGGCAGGATCCAGCTGAGCAGGATAGCCAGATACTGCTGCACCTTGGCGTAGGTCAGAAAGCCCCAGCCGGAGGAAAGGTCAATGGTGCGCGGGTTCTGCAGCAGGCTGAGCACCGCCGGGAACAGCAGCAGACAGCCCATGGCAACGCCCAGCACGCTCTCCCACAAAAGATGCCCGAACTTGCGCCCGGTCAGCCGGAAGTCCTTGGTGGTCAGTTTGCACACGAAGTAGATGCACAGGAAAATGACCTGTCCCACAAAGAAGAAATAGTTGTTGAGCAGGTTCACCGCCACCCAGAAGGCGAACAGGCCGTGACGGTTTTCATAAATGGCCTCGTCCAGCGCCCAGAGCAGATAGGGGAACAGCGCCACCACATCCACAAAGTGGTTGAAGAACACGTTGTACACCGCAAAGCCGGAAAGCGCGTACAGGCAGGCACCCAGCACCGCGTAGTTCTCGTTTTTGACGTAGCGGCGCAGATACAGGAACGCGCCGCCGCCCGCAACGCCGAACTTGAGCACCAGCAGCGGCACCATCATATAGGGCAGCCAGCTCTGCGGCAGCAGCACCGACAGCCAGAAGAACGGCGAGCCGTACAGGTAGAAGGAGTAGGCGTTCATCACCCCGCTGCCAAGGTCGGTCGCCCACGAAAAGGTATTGTGCGGCGCACCGGCAAAGGCGCTGTCCGGGTAGCCCGCACCCTTTACAAAGCCGTTCATATACCGGTAAAAGCTGATCTGCTGGCTGTTAAAATCGCCTGCATAGTGGAAAAAGCCGCCGTCAAGGATGTAGAACGGCAAAAAGAAGATGGCCGCCGTCAGGGCGCACAGCCCCACCGCCTGCCAGAATTTTTTATGGCTCTGCCCCCTTGGGGTGAGCAGCCGTGGTTTTTTGAACTTTTCCATAGCGTTCCTCTTTCTCCGCGCACCGGCGCGGAAGTGGATTTGATGTCACCTTGTAGTATAGCACGGCGGCGCGCAAGAAAAAAAGGGCTTGACAAGCGCACGCGGGGCGGGTATGGTGAAGAAAAGGAGGCGTATTGTTATGCTGTATCCCTTCAGCGCCCTGCTGGCGCGCATGAAGTACATTACCCGGTGGAGCCTGATGCACTCCACCCGGGCAGAATCCCTCAGCGAGCACACCTGCGACACCGCGCTGCTGGCGCATTTGCTGTGCCTCATCGCCAAGCACTACACCGGCACGCCCTGCCGCCCGGAGGTGGTGGCAGTGGCGGCGCTGTACCACGACGCGCCGGAGATCATCACTGGCGATATGCCCACGCCGGTCAAGTACCACTCCCCGGCGCTGCGGGACGCCTACAAGGCACTGGAGAGCGAGAGCGTGCGCTCCATGGCGGCTCTGCTGCCCGCAGAGCTGGCCGCAGAGCTGACCCCCTGCATGGACGGCAGTGCCCTGACGGCAGAGGAGCATCGTCTGCTCAAGGCTGCCGACCGGCTGAGTGCCCTCATCAAATGCACCGAGGAGCAGCGCAGCGGCAACCACGAATTTGACGCCGCGCTCACGCAGCAGCGCGCCGCGCTGCTGGCCATGCACTGTCCGGAGGCCGACTGGTTTTTGGAGCACTGCCTGCCATGCTATACCCAGAATCTGGACGAGCTGACGAAGCCGTAAAAAAATTACAATGCCGGACAGCCCACAGGCTACCCGGCATTGCTCTGCTTCGGGTCAAATTACGGGAACGGTACTTCCCGCACATCATCGGGGTCCAGTCCGGCTTTGCGCTGCTCTTCAAACACAGCGGCGATCAGCTCGTCCAAGTCCTCTAAATGGGTCAGGGTGCAGCAGTAGCGGCGCAGGGCGGCAGCGCCCTTCAGCCCCTTCATGTAGTGCATGGTCTGGGCGCGCGCCTGCGGCATAGCCACAAACTCGCCCTTCTGCTCTACCATCTCCTCCACCTGACGGCGCAGCGCGTTCATCCGCGCCTGCAGGTTCGGCTCCTTGGGAGCGGGCAGACCCTCCAGTGCAGCGTTCACCCGCTCGAATAGCCACGGGTCGCCCAGTGCGCTCCGGGCGATCATCACGCCATCGCAGTTTGTCTCCCGCACCATGCGCAGGGCATCCTCGGCGCAGTGGATATCGCCGTTGCCCAGCACCGGCACCTTCACCGCGTCCTTTACCCGGGCGATGATCTCCGGGTCGATGCCCGGGGTGTACATCTGCTCCCGGGTGCGGGCGTGCACCGCTACCAGTGCCGCGCCCGCCTGCTCGCAGGCCTTGGCGCACTCCACGGCGGTGATGTGGTCGGCATCCCAGCCCTTGCGCATTTTTACGGTGACGGGGCGCTTGGTGTGCGCCACCACCTGCTCCACGATGCGCCCGCAGCGGTCGGGATCCAGCATCAGCTTGCTGCCCGCCCCACCGGAAACGATCTTAGGGGCAGGGCAGCCCATGTTGATGTCCACAAAGTCAAATTCGTACTGCTCAATGGCGGCGGTGGCCTCGCCCATGATCTCCGGCACCTCGCCAAAGATCTGCACCCCGTAGGGTGCGCCGTTAGGCGCTGCCTTCAGCAGGCTGACGGTCTTATGGTCACCGTACACCAGCGCCCGGCTGGATACCATCTCGCTGACGGTAAAGCCCGCACCGTGCTGCGCCATCAGGCGGCGGCAGGGGGCATCCGTAAAGCCCGCCATAGGGCCGAACACCGCACGGTGGGGCAGGGTGATATTGCCGATCTTCAAAGGTTCCATGGGTTCTCCTTGTATCTGTTTTGGGGTAGACGATTTTGAATGCGCTCCGCGTTGCTTTGCGCATATTCAGAGGAAAGATTATTTTTATTTCGCAATTCTGGAAAATCTGCGGATTTTCCAGAATTGCCTTTTCACGGGAGAGGATTTCTCGATAGCTGCTGCTTGTCTGCACCCTCATCCGTCTGCTCACTGCGTTCGCATCCACCTTCCCCGACTGGGGAAGGCTTTTGCTCCGGCAAGCTTTCTCTCCATACACCGTAAAAAGGGGCTGTTGCGCCAAATGCTGTGCAACAGCCCCTGTGATTTTATGTTACATCTTCTCGGGCACGTTGATCTTGAACATGGTGAGCACGTTGAAGATGGCATTCTTCACGCCGATGCACAGGGCAAGGCGTGCCTGCTGCACGGCGGGGTCTGCGCCCTGAATGCGGCAGTTGCCGTAGAAGCGATGGAAGGCGCTTGCAAGGTCGATGACAAAGCGGTTGATGCGGCTGGGGTCGTACTTTTCAGCAGCCATCACGATCTCCTGCGGGAAAGCTGCCAGCATCCGGATCAGATCCATCTCGGAAGGCTCAGTAAGCAGGGTGGCGTCGATGTGCTCCGCACCGGCAAACTGCACACCCTCGCTCTCCATCTTCTTCAGGATGGAGCAGATGCGGGCATGGGCGTACTGCACATAGTACACAGGGTTGTCGTTGTCGGTCTTGACGGCCTGATCCAGATCAAAGTCGATGCCGCTGCCGGCGTCGTGCATATTGAACAGGAAGCGTGCGCTGTCGATGGGCACTTCTTCCAGCAGGTCGGTCAGGGTGATGGCGTTGCCGGTGCGCTTGGACATACGGACGGGCTGGCCGTCCCGCATCAGGTTGACCATCTGCATCAATACAACGTCCAGATCCTCGCCGTGCAGACCGATGGCATCCATGGCACCCTTCATGCGGGCCACATGGCCGTGGTGGTCTGCGCCCCACACGTCGATGGCCTTGGCAAAGCCGCGGGTAGCCAGCTTGTTGTAGTGGTAGGCGATATCGGCGGCAAAGTAGGTGGGGATGCCGTTGGCGCGGACGAGCACCTCGTCCTTGGCCTCCTCCTCAGTGCCGTCCTCGGTCTTTTTCTTGTTCACGGTGCCGTACTTGGCCGCGTACTGGGCGCTGCGGTACATAATGGCACCGTCCTCGGCCTTATAGCAGGCACCCAGCTCCAGCAGCTTGTCCACCACAGCCAGCACTGCGCCGGACTCGTGCAGGGTGCTCTCGTGGAACCAGACGTCGTAGTCGATGCGGTACTTGCCGAGGTCGCGCTTCAGGGCAGCAATGTTCTTGGGCAGGGCGTAGGCCACCAATGCGTCCTTCAGGGCGGCAAAGGCCTCGCTCTCGAACAGAGCCTCCTCGCTCAGCCCGGAGCAGGCGGCAACGTACTTGTCGCCGTTCAGCTCAGCGAACTCACCGGCCAACACCTTGATGTCGCCGCCCTGATAGCACTCCTTGGGCAGGGGATAGGCATCCTCACCGCAGAACTGCTGCAGGTAGCGCACCGCCAGACTTTTGCCGAACTTCTGGATCTGGTTGCCGGCGTCGTTGATATAGAACTCGCGGGTCACATCGTAGCCGGACCAGTCCAGCACAGCGGCCAGACAGTCGCCCAGTGCGCCGCCGCGGGCGTTGCCCATGTGCATGGGGCCGGTGGGGTTGGCAGAAACGAACTCCACATTGTACTTTGCGCCCTTGCCGTGGTCGGTGCGGCCATACTCCTTGTTGGCGCAGGCACCCAGCACAACACCTGCCCAGAAGCTCTGGGACAGGAACAGGTTGATGAAGCCGGGACCGGCAACCTCCACCTTGGAGAAAACGCTGTTCTCAAGGGAGGGCAGATGTGCCAGCAGGGCGTCTGCGATCATCTTGGGAGCCTTGCGCCAAGTGCGTGCACCGGCCATGGCGAGGTTGGAGGCGATATCGCCGTTTTTCACGTCGGCGGGGATCTCCACGATAAAGGCGGGCAGTTCTGCCTCGGGCAGGGTGCCGTCTGCCATGGCAGCCTTGGCGGCTGCGGCCAGCAGAGCGCGTGCCTCGTCCAGTGCAGCCTGCCGGGGGTTGTAGTTCTGGTAGGTCTTTTCAAAATCAGTCATGGGTCGGATTCCTTTCACAGTCTCAGGGAACTTCATCAATTCACATGGGTCACGGTAACTTCCAGCCGGTTGCGGCTCACCAGCTCGGCGCTGTCGGCATCCAGCAGGTAGGCAAACCGGGCGGTGCCGCCCTTTTCGGTCAGCTGACAGTCGATCTCGTCCGCAGTCACGCCCAAGGTCATGGAGCCGAAGCCGGTCTCGTAGTGGCACAGGTTGCGGCGGCCTTTTTCGATCAGCAGCTGGGTACCAGCCCCGCCGCCCTTGCCGAACCGCAGCATCGCCACCCGGCTGCCGTCTGCGGCGATCTTCAGAGTGGTGGTGCAGCCCTCGTAGCCGGTGGTCTCGGTCTCGCGGTAGGTCACATAGTAGCTGCCGCCCTTCAGCACAAGGCTGCCCCGGGTCATCAGCTCCACAAATTCTTCTTTTTCTTCCTCCGCAGCCGGTTCGTCCAGCCGCTGCTCAATGCGGCTTTTAATGCGGATGATATAGTCTTCCTTCAGTGGCTTGCTCACGTTGTTTTTCCTTATCAATATTTATCAATGGCGATCTGCTCCACCGGGCCGCCTTTGTACTCGCCCAGAAACAGGTCTGCCGTCTGCACAAAGCTGTCCGGCACATCGCTGACGTAAAAGTGTGCCTGCCCGCTTTCATGGCTGGCACGCAGCCCGCGCTCGGCGAGCATCCGCTCCAGATGATGGGCGGCGGTCATGGCGGGGTCCACCAGCGTGACGCCCGGGCCCATAAACTCCCCGATCATGCTTTTCAGCAGCGGGTAGTGGGTGCAGCCCAAGATCAGGGTATCTACCCCGGCTTCGCGCACCTCGGTCAGGTATTGGGCAATGACCAGCTTCGTGATCTGCTGCTTTCCGGCCTCGCTGTGATCCACATACCCGGCCTCCACCAGCGGTACAAACAGCGGGCAGGCGCGGGCGGTGATCTCCACCCCGGGCACCAGCTGCCGCAGCAACTTTTCGTAGCTGCGGGAGCGGATGGTGGCGGCTGTGCCAATGACGCCGATGCGGCGGTTACGGGTGACAAAGGCAGCCTCCCGGGCGGCGGCATCCACTACGCCAAGGTAGGGCACCGGCAGCTGGGCTGCTTCCGCAGCCGGGTAGGTGCTGGACACCGTACCGCAGGCGGCCATGATGCATTTGACGTTTTTGGAAAGCAGAAAGGCCACGTCCTGCCGGGCGTACTGCAGAATGGTCTCCGGGCTGCGGCTGCCGTAGGGTACCCGGCCGGTATCGCCGAAGTAGATGATATCCTCATGGGGCAGGCGCTTGCGCAGCTCCCGCACACCGGTCAGGCCGCCCAGACCGCTGTCGAACACACCGATGGGGCGATTATCCATGCTGCTTTTCCGTCCTTTCCACCGCCAGTGCGATCAGGCGGTCGATGAGCTGCGGCACCGGCAGACCCTCGTGCTCCATGAGCTTGGGGTACATACTGATGGCCGTAAAGCCGGGGAAGGTGTTGATCTCGTTGATGAGCACCCGGCCGGTGTTCTTTTCCACAAAGAAATCGCACCGTGCCAGACCCTCGCAGTTCAGTGCGGTGTAGGCCATGGCGGCGTAGGTCTTTACCTCGTCCAGCTTGGCCTCCGGCAGATGTGCCGGGATGACGGTTTGGCTCACGCCGTTCTTGTACTTATCATCATAGGTGTAGAACTCTGCACCGGCAAGGATCTCACCGGGACGGGTGGCAACAGCGGGGTCGGAGCCGATGACGGCACACTCCACTTCCTGTCCGTCCACAAAGGCTTCAAATACCACCTTGCGGTCGTTTTCCAGCGCAAGGGCAATGGCGGCCTTCAGCTCCTCCTGACTGGACACCTTGGAGATGCCCACACTGGAGCCTGCGTTGGCGGGCTTGACGAACACCGGCCAGCCCAGCTTTTGCTCTACACCGGCGCAAACGCCCTCCAGATCCTTCTCAATCTCCCAACGGTTGGCGGCTACCCACTTGGTGTGGGGCACACCGTTGGCCTCGAACAGGGCGTTGGCCACAGCCTTGTCCATGCACACAGAGCTTGCCAGCACGCCGCAGCCCACATAGGCGATGCCTGCCAGCTCCAGCAGGCCCTGCACGGTGCCGTCCTCGCCCCACAGGCCGTGGAGCACCGGAATCACCACGTCAAGGTGCATCTTTTCCACCCGGCCGTCCGGGGTAAACAGGATCATGCCGTGGTCGGCGCGGTCCGGGCTGATCACGCAGGCCATATTGCCGGGCAGCTCTTCCCAGCTGCCGTCGGCCATCTGCTCCGCCGTGGCCTCGGTATAGAGCCAGCGGCCCTCCTTGGTGATGCCCACGGTGAGCACCTCGTATTTGCTGCGGTCGATGTTGCGGACAAAGTTGCCCACAGAGACACAGCTGACCTCATGTTCGCTGGACATACCGCCAAACAACAGAGCCACGCACATTTTATTTGCAGACTGCATGATATCTCACTCCTATTTATAGAGCCCCGGTAAAGGGGCGGCTTCAAACCGGTAAAATGCCGTTTCGATTCATTATACAATATCTACGCCCGTGATGCAAGCAGAATGCAAAAAAGCCGCCTTGGGACAAAAAGGCAGTGGCTGCGAAAAAAGTTTCTCAAAATCGCTTTTTTCTGCTTGACGGATTGAAAAACGCGTGGTACAATGATATCACCTCTTTTGCGGGGTTATTAAGTGCGCCTGTTTTTACAGCTGCCACCCGCACCCGAGGGAGGTTCAAAACAACCGTTATAATGGAGGTGTCAACAAATGACCGTTAAAATCACTCTGGCCTGCACCGAGTGCAAGCAGCGCAACTACAACACCACGAAGAACAAGAAGAACAACCCCGATCGTCTCGAGATGAAGAAGTACTGCCGTTTCTGCAAGAAGCACACCGTTCATCGCGAAACCAAGTAAAAGAAAGGCGGAGCATAATGGCAGACAAAACCGAGAAAAAGCCGGGCTTTGTGGCCAAAGCTAAAGCCGCTGTCAAGGGCTTCTGCGCACGGGTCGCAAAGTTCTTCCGCGATACCAAGAGCGAGCTGAAGAAGGTGGTCTGGCCGTCCAAGCAGGACGTCAAGACCAACACCATCGTCGTGCTTGTGACCGTCGCGATCGCAGCGGTTGTGATGATCCTGCTGGATGCCATCTTTGGTGGTATTCTGGGCCTGATCATCGGCGCCTGAGAATCATCTTGAAACGGAGGGTCAACCAAAATGGAAGAATCAACCAAGCTGGTAGATGAGTCCACTGAGGCTCTTTGGTATGTTGTGCATACCTATTCCGGTTACGAGAACAAGGTCGCCAACGACCTGCAGACCATGGTGGAGAACCGTCACCTGCAGGAGCTGATCTGCGACATCAAGGTTCCCGTTGAGATGGTTCCTGAGATCGACAAGAACGGCAAGCAGAAGATGGTGGAGCACAAGCTGTTCCCCGGCTACGTTCTGGTCAAAATGGTGATGAACGACGATACCTGGTATGTCGTGCGCAATACGCGCGGCTGCACCGGCTTCGTTGGCCCCGCCTCCAAGCCCGTTCCGCTGACCGCTGAGGAAGTGGAGAAGATGGGCGTGGAGAAGGCTGCACCGCTCAGCGTCGATTTTGCTGTCGGCGACACCGTGCAGATCACCGCCGGTCCTCTGGAAGGCTTTATGGGCCTTGTGGAGGCCATTGATACCGAGAACTTCAAGGTGAAGCTCAAGGTCAATATGTTCGGCCGCGAGACCCCCGCAGAGGTGGAGATCGGTCAGGTCGAGCTGCCGTAACCAACCGGCAAGTTCCGTTTACCAAGGTAAGACCGCAGTGCGGTTCTTATAGAGCGTGTGCAGCGTGCACGCGCTCGTGGGAGGCGCAGAGACACTGCGCCGCAACTCACCACAGATTTTTGGAGGTGCATTTATCATGGCACAGAAAGTTACTGGCTACATTAAGCTGCAGATCGAGGCCGGCAAGGCGACTCCGGCTCCCCCTGTTGGCCCTGCTCTGGGTCAGAAGGGCGTCAACATCATGGCGTTCACCAAGGAGTTCAACGAGCGTACCAAGAACCAGATGGGTTATGTGATCCCCGTCGTCATCACCGTGTACGCTGACCGCTCCTTCAGCTTCATCACCAAGACTCCTCCGGCAGCTGTTCTGATCAAGAAGGCCGCTGGCATCAACACCGCTTCCGGCAAGCCCAACAAGGAAAAGGTTGCTTCTCTGACCGCCGCTCAGGTGGAGGAGATCGCCAAGACCAAGATGCCCGACCTGAACGCTGCTTCTCTGGAAGCTGCCTGCAGCATGGTTCGCGGCACCTGCCGTTCCATGGGCGTCACCGTCGAGGGCTGAGACATAAACAGTGGGAGGGCATAACACTGCCCGCATGACCACACAGGAGGATATACAATGAAACATGGCAAGCACTATGTCGACGCTGCAAAGCTGGTCGATTCTACTAAGGCATACGATGTGAACGAGGCTCTGGAGCTGGCTTGCAAGACCGCTTCCGCCAAGTTCGACGAGACTGTCGAGCTGCACGTCCGTCTGGGCGTTGATGGCCGTCACGCTGACCAGCAGGTCCGCGGCGCTGTCGTTCTGCCCAACGGCACCGGCAAGACCGTCCGCGTCTGCGCTATTGCTAAGGGCCCCGCAGCTGCTGCTGCCGAGGCTGCTGGCGCTGATATCGTTGGCGATGACGAGCTGATCGCAAAGATCGCCGGCGGCTTCATGGATTTTGACGTCGTCGTGACTACCCCCGATATGATGGGCCGCGTTGGCCGTCTGGGTAAGGTTCTGGGCCCCCGTGGCCTGATGCCCAACCCCAAGGCCGGCACTGTGGCTCCCGATCTGGGCAAGGCTGTCAGCGAGGCTAAGGCTGGTAAGATCGAGTACCGTCTGGACAAGCAGAACATCATCCATGTGCCCGTGGGCAAGGCTTCTTTCGGTGCAGAGAAGCTGTACACCAACCTGGACACTGTGATGGAGGCTATTGCCAAGGCAAAGCCCGCTGCAGCAAAGGGTACCTACTTCAAGAGCGCTACCATCGCCACCACCATGGGCCCTGGCATCCGTCTGAACACTCTGAAGTACGGTGTCTAATTTGGATTTCTGATGTTTTTCTGCCGTTCTGCGGAATGGCAGAAAAATTTTGTCGGAAATTGAAAAAAGTACTTGACAACGCCGCACGTTTGCGGTATTATAATCATGCTGTTTTTAAGACAGCAGGCGCTGGAGTCCAGTGTAAAGTTTGACCGCCTGCCGAGAAACGTGCGTAAAGTTGCTTTATGCCTCTCTCTCGGCGCAGTGCGCGGGAGAGAGGCTTTTTTCATTGCTCCGGCTTTCGATACAAGTTTTTGAAACGAGGTGAAACCGAATGCCCAGTGCAAAGATTCTTTCTGAAAAGCAGGCTTACGTCGCTGATCTGAAGGCAAAGTTTGAGAGTGCGGTTTCCGGCTGCGTCGTCGCTTACGGCGGCATTAACGTCGAGAACGACACCAAGCTCCGTAAGGAGCTGCGTGAGGCAGGCGTTGATTACATGGTCGTGAAGAACACCATGCTGCGTCTGGCAGTTAAGGGTACCGCTCTGGAGGGTCTGGCTGAGAACTTCAAGGGCGACACCGCTGTTGCTTTTGCTCACGAGGATGACCCCATGGCTGCTGCCCGCATCCTGTGCAAGTATCAGGATGGCGATAAGTCCAAGAAGTTCGTCGTGAAGGCTGGCTTCATGGAAGGCAAGGCTATGAACGCCGCCGAGACCAACGCTATCGCAAAGCTGCCCAACCGCGAAGGTATGCTGTCCATGTTTGCAGGCGCCCTCACCAGCACCCTGTCTGGTCTGGCCGTTGCAATGCAGGCTTATGCCGACAAGCAGGAGGAGCCCGCTGCCTGATGGCCGCGTGACCGCCGCTTAACAAAAAACTGAAACAAACTAAAACCATTGATATTGGAGGGTTATTACCATGGCTTCTGAGAAGATTACTGCCATCATCGAGTCCGTCAAGGGCCTGACCGTTCTGGAGCTGAAGGAACTGATCGACAACCTATGCGAGGAGTTCGGTGTTTCTGCTGTTGCTGCTGCTGCTCCCGCTGCTGCCGGCGCTGCTGCTGCCGCTGAGGAAGAGAAGACCGAGTTCGACGTCATCCTGGCTGAGGCTGGCGCTACCAAGATGCAGGTCATCAAGGTCGTTAAGGAGATCACCGGTCTGGGCCTGAAGGAGGCTAAGGCTATCGTTGATGGCGCTCCCAAGGCTGTCAAGGAGAAGGTCTCCCAGGCTGAGGCTGACGACATCAAGAAGAAGCTGGAAGAGGCTGGCGCTAAGGTTGAGGTTAAGTAATTTAACCCCTTCTCTTACCGTTCTTTCTTGAACATCAAGAGGTCTGCACCGCAAGGTGCAGGCCTCTTTTTGTATCTCTCCGTGAAAAAAAGGCTTCAGAAACGCCCGCAGGCGTTTCTGAAGCCTAAAATCAAATTCCGCTCAAAAAAAGGCTACTGCACAAACCTGTGCAGCAGCCTTTCGTATTATTCTTCCGTTGCAGCCTTGGACTCCTCCACATAGGCTGCGATCTTGTCGATCTGAATCTGTGCCACGGCGCGGCCGGTCTCGTAAACGCGGCGCAGCTGGGCGGGATCGCGCTCCATGGAGGGAATCTCCAGCGGGATGGGCGGGCGGATGACGAAGGCCCGGCCGGACTGCTCCAGCATGGAAATATAGGCCAGCGTCTCATTGTAGCGCTGGTGCCGGTCTGCCACGGCCTCCACAAAAGCGGGATAGCGCACATACCTTGCCCGGATAAGGGGCAGCATCTTGTTTTTCTGCTTTACAAAACCCTTGGGCTGGGTCAGGATGATCAGGTTGCGCTTGTAGCCGATAGACTCGAAAAAGCGCACAGGAATGGAATCCGCAACACCGCCGTCCAACAGCTGATAGTGGCCGATCTTCACGATCTTGGCCGCCAGCGGCATGGATGCCGAAGCCTGCATCCACTGGATGTCCTCGGCGTCGCCGGTGCGGCACTTGCGGTAGATGGGATCGCCGGTGCGCACATCGGTGCACACCACAAAAAAGTCCATGGGGTTTTCCCGGAAAGCCTCGGTGTCAAAGGGATCCAGCTTTTCCGGCACGGTATGGTAGCAGAACTGCTCGCTGTACAGGTTGCCAGTGCGCAGCAGGTTGCCAAAGCTGGCGTAGCGCTTGTCGGTGCAGTATTCCGTGTTGTAGCGGATGGTACGCCCGATCTGGTGCGACTTGTAGTTGCAGCCGAACACTGCCCCCGCCGACACACCAACGGCACCGTCCAGCTGGATGTTATGCTCCATCAGCACATCCAGTACGCCAGCGGTGAACATTCCGCGCATAGCGCCGCCTTCCAGCACAAGTCCTGTTTTCATACCATTTTCCTCCTCGTCCGGTCAAAAATCCCGGATATGACCCTTCTCCTATTAAGAATAGTATACTCAAAAACCGCGAAAGAACAAGGGAGGATAAACCAAAAATGACCCGACAACCTCACGAAGTTTCGGTATTTTTGGACAAGGTCATACTTTTAGAAAAAACGAAGAGGTTTGGTGCCGTATTTTTACGAATTTTGGCATGAAAACCCCTTGTCAAAGCGGGATGCTTCCGGTATACTAGGTGAAACATTATATCATGGGTGCGTGTGGCGCGCGCCCGGGAATGGAAAACAGGCGGGCACTTTTCGCGGCGGGCGAGCCGGAGGCAGAAAACGCGCCTGCAAGGGTTGGAGGATATATTTTATGAAGATGCTGGAAGATCGTATCCGCAAGGACGGCATTGTGCGCGAGGGCAACGTACTCAAGGTGGACAGCTTTATCAACCACCAGATGGACATTCCACTGTTCCGCGAGATGGCGCGGGAGTGGAAGCGTCTGTTTGCAGGCAAGCCCATCAATAAGGTGCTCACCATCGAGGCCAGCGGCATCGGCATTGCGGCTGTGGTAGCCAGCGAGCTGAACGTGCCGGTGGTGTTTGCCAAAAAATCCATGAGCATCAATCTGGACTACGACAACTACAAGACCCAGATCCAGTCCTTCACCCATAAAAAGATATACAACGTCATCGTGTCCAAAAAGTTCCTCACCCCGGAGGATCATGTGCTGATCATCGACGATTTTCTGGCCAACGGCTGCGCCCTGATGGGTCTGCTGGAACTGGCCGAGGAAGCCGGTGCCACCGTAGAGGGCATCGGCATTGCTGTGGAAAAGGGCTTCCAGCAGGGCGGCGAGCTGATCCGCAGCAAGGGCATCCAGCTGGAGAGCCTTGCCATCGTGGACGCCATGGACAGCACCACCGGCGAGATCACCTTCCGTCCCCAGCCGAACCAGAACTAAAAATCATTATACATTTCAGCGTAACGGAATGTCTGCGGACGTTCCGTTATTTTTTTGTGGGTGAACTCCCTCAGGCAAAGTTTCCGGCTAAAGTGTAAAGCTTCCGGGTGTGCCAGCTCCCCCTCGGGGGAGCTGTCGCGCAGCGACTGAGGGGCTATAAATGGAGAAGCGAAAAAAGCGTTAAAGCGATAGCGCCGACTGGCGCAGCGCTAGCTTTTTTGTGCTTCGACTTCTTCTTTAGGTTTGTCAAGGGCGTGCAGCCCTTGACCCGTTGCGGGGTGGGTGGAGTCCAGAGGTAGGGAGGGGGGAGTCGGAACACCCCTCCCTGCCTCTGGCCCAGCGGAGCGTCCCTGCACGCTTGAGCAAGTAGAAAGTTTCTCTGGCAGCAAAGCTGCAACTGCCGTTTGCCGTCACGCCCCGTCAAAGCTGTCTCCATCGGCGGGCAGGGCAGCGGCTTGCGCGTCTGCGCTGCCGGTGTCCGTTGCCCGGGGGACTCCTTTGTACACCAGCGTCTGCTCCAGCACCTCGGCACAGACCGGTGCCGAGAGACTGCCGCCGGCGGTGGTCCAGCTGTGTGGCTCATCCAGACAGACCAGACACAAAAACTGCGGGTCATTGATGGGCGCTACCGCCACAAAGCTGGCAATGCGCGCCTTCTCGTCGGCACTGTCCAGCTTCTGGCTGGTGCCGCTTTTGCCGCCCACCCGGTAGCCCGCGATCTGCGCGTTGCGCCCGCCGCCGTACAGCACCACTGCCTCCATCATCTCCCGCATGGTGGCAGAGGTGGCGGGCTGGATGACCTGCCGCCTGCAGACCGGTTGGTTGTGCTGCAAAACGCTGCCGTCCAGCGCAAGGATGTCCGAGACCAGATACGGCTGCATCAGCTTGCCACCGTTCACCACCGCGCAGACGGCAGCAGCCATTTCCAGATAGGAAATCTTACTGCTCTGCCCGAAGGCGCAGGAGGCCAGCTCTACCGGCCCCATGCGGTCGGCGGTGTAGTACAGGCTCTTTTTCGGCTCGGCGGGCAGGTCGATGCCGGTGGGCTCCCGCAGGCCGAAAGCGGCAAAATAATCGCAGAAAGCCTGCTTGCCCAGCCGCGCCCCGATCTGGATAAAGCTCTGGTTGCAGGAGTTTTCCAGCGCCTGCGTCACGGTCTGGCTGCCGTGACGCTTGTGGTTGGCGCAGTGGAACCGCGTGCCCGCCACCGAGATAGAGTCTCCGCAGTAAAAGGTGGAGTGCCGGGTAATGGCTCCGGCATCCAGCGCCGCCGCGCAGGTGATGAGCTTAAACACGCTGCCCGGCTCGTATAAGTCACTCACTGCCTTGTTGCGCCACTGGGTCTGCTGCGCCAGCTGCAAGGCGGCAGCGCGCTCTTTACCGGAAAGGGCGTCCACGGCGGCGCGCGCGGCCTTGTCGGCGATGACCCGGGGCTGGTTGGGGTCGTAGGCCGGGGTGGTGGCCATGGCCAGCACTGCCCCGGTGTTCACCTCCAGCACGATGCCCACGCTGCGGGCGGCTACATGGTGCTCCTGCACCGCATAATTCAACGCATTTTCAAGATAATGTTGAATATTTGCATCGATGGTCAGCCGCAGTCCGCAGCCCTCCACCGGAGCAAGTTCGGTTTCGTAGCTTTGCGCCAGCGTGTAGCCCCAAGCGTTCACGGCGGTCAGCACCACTCCATTCTGCCCGGTAAGGGTGTCGTTGTATTCGAGCTCCAGCCCGCTGACCCCGGCATTGTCCACGTTAGTGAACCCCAGCACCGAGGCCAGCAGCTCTCCCTGTGGGTACCAGCGCTTGGAGTCCTGATTGATGCGCACGCCGGTAATGCCGTTCTCTGCGCAGAAATCCCGCACGGCATCGGCAGTTTCCCGCTCCACCCGGTAGCGCAAAAGGCAGTCGTTGGAGCGCCGGTCGTTGAACTTTTCCAGCAGCTTGGCCTCGTCCAGCTCCAGAATCTCCGCAAGCCCCTTGGCGGCAAGGGCAAGCTTTTCCTCCGGCATCTCCCGGGGGCTGGCGCGCAGGGTCCAGCAGCTGCTGTTGGCGGCAAGCAGCGCACCATCGGCGCTGTATATCTTGCCCCGGTCGGCGGGCACAACGGTGTCTCGCAGCTGCTGCCCCAGCGCCCGCTGGGTGTACCAGCCGCCGGTGCATAATTGCAGCCAGAACAGCCGCCCGATGAGCCCTGCAAAGCAGACGGCGCACAGGCCCACTGCAATGAGCCGTGCCCGCAGACGGAACGCCCGCTCCGGCAAAGTGCGCAGGGCGTCTGTGGGTTTTGAGCCGCACATGGCAGCACCCCCTTTGCGGGCAGTTTATGCGCCCGGGGGCGGTGCGTATGACTAACCGCCCCCGCATCCGCGTACAATAACAGAAACGGAGGTGACAGGGATTGCACAGAACTGCTGCCCGCAAAGGGCTGCTGCGGCCGCTGCCGCCCATGGACCTGCCCTTTCTGGTGCTGGTGCTCACACTGGTAGCCTTTGGGCTGGTGATGCTGTGCAGCGCCAGCAGCGCGGTGGCACTGTACCGGCGGCAGGACGCCTTTGCCTATGTGCGGCCGCAGCTGCTGTACGCCGCCATGGGACTGGTGGCCATGTGGACGGCCAGCCGGGTGGACTACCACATCTATCATAAGCTTGCGTGGCCGCTGTTGGCGCTCTCGCTGGTGCTGCTGACGGCGGTGCTGTTCATGCCGGAATATAACGGCTGCAAGCGTTGGCTGGTGCTGCCGGGGCTTGGCACATTACAGCCCAGTGAGATCGCCAAATTTGCGGTGGTACTGGTGTTTGCTCACATCATCGCGCTGAACCACGACCGCATGGACAGCTTTGCGGTGGGGGTGGTGCCCTTTGCGCTGGTGCTGGGGGTAGTGGCGGTGCTCATGTTGCTGGAGCCCCACCTTTCCGGCACGGTGTTGATTTTAAGCATCGGCGCGGTGCTCATGTTCGTGGGCGGCACCGGGCTGCGGTGGTTCATGTTGGCAGGGGCGGGCGGCGCTGCCGCCATCGGCACGGCTATCGTGCTCATGCCGGAGCTGGTGCCCTACGCCGCCGACCGTCTCAACTCGTGGCTCGACCCCTTTGCCGACCCGCTGGGCGACGGCCACCAGACCATCCAGAGCCTGTATGCCATCGGCTCTGGCGGGGCGGCGGGGTTGGGGCTGGGTAACAGCCGCCAGAAGCATCTGTTCGTGCCCGAGCCCCAGAACGACTTCATCTTTTCCATCCTCTGCGAGGAACTGGGCTTTCTGGGCGCGTGTGCGGTCATTCTGCTGTTCAGCGCGCTGCTGTGGCGGGGCATCACGCTGGCAGCCTATGCACCGGACCGTTTCGGGGCACTGCTGGTGGTGGGCTTTGTGGTGCAGGTGGCGCTGCAGGCGGTGCTGAACATCGCGGTGGTCACCAACACCATCCCAAACACCGGCATCAGTCTACCCTTTTTCTCCTCCGGCGGCACCAGCCTGATGATGCTTCTGGGCGAGATGGGCATCGTGCTTTCCGTCTCCCGGGGCGAAAGCTGATAAAAGGCTGCATTTCCTGCCGCAATGGGGTAGGAGCGGCGCGGAAATACCGAAAAAAAGCGGACAAATGACCGGACAAATCCCGCAGAGGGCGGGAAAGCCGTTTCCGTGCGTTTTGTTGACCAAAGACCCTCGTTTTGCATACCATGGGGTATCTTTTGCAGAACGGGGGTCTTGGCATGGCTGGGGATTGGATCATTACGGGCGGGCGGCCTTTGCAGGGCAGGGTGGAAGTGCCTGCGGCCAAAAACAGTGTGCTGCCGCTGCTGGCAGCTTCGCTGCTGTGCAGCGGGCCGGTGCGGCTGCAAAATGTGCCGCGCCTGACGGACGTAGAGGACTGTCTTGCCCTGCTGCGGGGCGTGGGCTGCACGGCAGGCTGGCAGGGCGCAGAACTGGCGGTGCAGGGACAGCCTATGCGCACCGACCTTGCACCGGAGGCCGCAGGCCGGATGCGGGCATCCATCCTGTTCTGTGCGCCGCTGCTGGCGCGGCTTGGGCGGGTGAGCACTGTACTGCCCGGGGGCTGCCGTATCGGGGCAAGACCCATCGACCTGCATTTGCAGGGGCTGGCGCAGATGGGCGTGCGGCAGCTGCCCGCAGCGCCCGGACAGCTTACGCTGTACGCCCCGGCGGGGCTGCGGGGCGCAGAAATTTGTCTTAGTTTCCCCAGCGTGGGCGCTACCGAGACGCTGCTGCTGGCCGCCGCCACGGCGCAGGGACAGACCGTGCTGCATGGCGCTGCAAAAGAGCCGGAGATCGCGGATCTTGCCGCCTTCCTCAACGCCTGCGGCGGCTGCGTGGAGGGGGCGGGCACCGACACCATCCGGGTGCAGGGAAGGCGCTGCCTTGCGGGCTGCACCTTCATGCCGGTGGCAGACCGCATCATCGCCTCTACGCTGGCTTGCGCGGCAGCAGCGGCGGGCGGCAGGGTAGAACTGGCGGGCTGCGCACCCGGGCTGTATGCCCCGCTGCTGGAAATTCTGGAACAAATGGGCTGCACCGTAGAGCGGGCACGCGATGCTGCCGCCATTTCGCGGTTCGGGGCACTGCGTGGCGCGGGAAACGTGCACACAGCACCCTACCCGGGCCTTGCCACGGACGCCGCCCCGCTGCTGGCGGCGGTGATGCTCTACGCACAGGGGGAAAGCCGCCTGCAGGACAGGGTGTTTGAAAATCGTTTTGCCTGTGCCGAGGGCTTTGCGGCGCTGGGTGCGAACGTCCGGGTGGCAGAGCGCACGTTGTATGTGCAGCCGGGCGGGACGCTGCGCGGGGCAAAGCTGACTGCACCGGACCTGCGGGGCGGGGCGGCGCTGGCGCTTGCGGCGCTGGCTGCCCGGGGCAGCAGCCGCCTTGGCGGGGTGGAGTTTGTCCGGCGCGGATATGCAGACCTTGACCGGCTTTTGGCGGGGCTGGGCGCACAGATTTGGCAGGAAATACCCGCCCGGAGTGGGGTTGTGAAAAAAAACACCCACGAAAAAGCAATTTTGTCTTGCAATCGGAGCAAAAAAATGATACGATACAGTTATATAAATATCGTATGATAATTTCTGTGCGGCATTTGCGCAGTTCCACATAAAAATCCGATGGAGGACAAAGTTATGGCATTGATGCTCGATGAAGAACTGGACGAAAACGTTACGACGATCAAGGTGATCGGTGTGGGCGGCGGCGGCGGCAACGCCGTGAACCGCATGGTGAGCGATGGCCTGCAGGGCGTGGAGTTCATCGCAATGAATACTGACCAGCAGGCACTGGCTAAGAACCATGCCTCGGTCAAGGTGCAGCTGGGTTCCAAGCTGACCAAGGGTCGCGGTGCGGGTGCAGACCCGGAAATCGGCCAGCGCGCCGCTGAAGAAAGCAAGGACGAGATCGCCAATGCCCTCAAGGGCTCCCAGATGGTCTTTATCACTGCCGGTATGGGCGGCGGCACCGGCACCGGTGCGGCACCCGTTGTGGCCGAGGTGGCACACGATCTGGGCATCCTGACCGTTGGCATCGTTACCAAGCCCTTCTCCTTTGAGGGCAAGCGCAAGATGG
>ENA-OQCL01000118-OQCL01000118.1-human-gut-metagenome-genome-assembly--contig:-NODE-118-length-43570-cov-18.889741_pt1 | contig 43570 bp, 28 predicted proteins | sample MGYA00242502_ERZ504586 | MGnify/ENA primary metagenome ERZ504586 (study PRJEB26092, sample SAMD00036316) | human gut metagenome | host: Homo sapiens | study: EMG produced TPA metagenomics assembly of... | reverse complement strand
GTTCGTCCATTTCGGCAACAGCATCCATAAGTGCGAGGACTTGTCTCTTGGCCTCATCGATCTTTCCGCCGGTTACGATTATAAAATCATCATCGCAAAAACCAAAGCGCTGTTTAACCTTAGCTACCGAAGCAGGATCAGAAGCCCGCTTCACTTCATCATCATCGGCGCCCATGACCAGAAGCCCACACTTCTCCTTAGGCAGCCTATAATTCTCCTCAAGAAATCGACACGAGCCGGGAGAACACCCCAAAAGACGCTCAAGTATAGGGGAGCGCAAGCTGAGCCTCATGACGCCAAATGATTCTATGGAGGATATGAAGCGAAATCCAATTGGTAGCGCTGTTCGAATAGTCGGCATGGCTGTCAATGAAGAGTTTGACATCAGGATGAGACTTAACATAGTCGACGATAACCGGCATGTCGCCAAACTGGCAACCGTGACAAAAAATAATATCAGGCGAAGCAGATTCAACCGCCCCTTTAGTACCAATATAATGGCGGAATCTTTGTAATTGAGAATTCGAATGCTTATATTGAAGCCTTGTGACTTTTATACCGTTCTCATTTATATAAGAATAAGAGGACTTCTCAATAAAAGAAGTCACCCCATTTCGATCAAAAGACTGCATAGAGGCAATAATCTCAACCTCATAGCCCAGCTTCTTATGAAACTTTGGAAGCATGTTCTCTTGATATGAATAGTTGTCGATATAAAAATTTGCAAGGCAAAGATGAAGGATCTTCATTACACGTCACATTCGTTTGGCAAGAGTCTTCTATTACTTAAGTCGAACTAGACTAACTCGTAGTAGGTATCGGGGTTCTCGGGGTCGAAGGGCTCGTTGGCCCACATGACCGTCACGAGGTCCTCGGTCTCGGACAGGTTGGTGATGGAGTGCGTGTATCCGGGGATCATCTCCACGGCGCGCATGTCGGAACCCGAGACGATGTACTCGTCGACGGGGAACGGGTTTCCATCGGAGTCCTCCCCCACCTTCCTGAGCTTGATGCTCGCGGTGCCGGAGACCACTAGGAACCTCTCCCACTTGCTCATGTGCCAGTGGTTGCCCTTGGTGATGCCGGGCCTGCTCACGTTGACGGAGACCTGCCCGCGCTCCGGCGTGCGCAGGAACTCGGTGAACGAGCCGCGGTCGTCGATATTGGGCTTGAGGCCGTAGGCGAAGTGCTCCGGCTCGTAGTAGGAAAGGAACGTGCTCCAGAGCTTCTTGGAGAAGGAACCCTCGGTGAGGTCGGGCACCGACAGCGTCTCGCGGCTGTCTCGGAAGCTGTCGAGCAGGTAGACGATCTCGCCCAGCGTCTTCACGTCGGTCCCGGGGACGTAGCAGAAATCCTCACCTTCGATGCGCTCCAGCCCGTCGTAACCGCAGCGGTGCTCCTGCCCCAGCAGGGCGCCCAGCATCTCGTCGACGAGGTCGTCGATATAGAGGAGCTCCAGTTCCACCGAGGGGTCGTTGACGGTGTAGGGGCGGCCGTTGGCGATGGCGTCGCAGAAGGTGGCCACGGCGGAGTTGTACCGCGGGCGGCACCACTTGCCGTAGAGGTTGGGAAAGCGGTAGATGAGCACCGGGGCGCCGGTCCTCTCGGAATAGTTGCGGAACAGGCCCTCCCCCGCGAGCTTCGACTCGCCGTAGACCGATCCCTCGAAGCGGCCCGACAGGCTCGCCTGCGCGGAGCTGGAGAGCATGACGGGGCACTTGTTGCCGTGGCGCTCCAGGGCGTCCAGCAGCGTGGAGGCGAAACCGAAGTTGCCCTCCATGAACTCGGATTGGTCCTTGGGGCGGTTGACGCCGGCCAGGTTGAAGACGAAGTCGGCGCGGGAGCAGAAGTCCTCCAGCTCCTTGGGCATGGAGTCGATGTCGTACTCCATGACCTCGAGGGGAAGGAGTGACTGGTATTTCGCGCGGCGGTCCTTGCCGTCCCTTATGTTCTTCAGCGCGCAGCAGAGGTTCCTCCCGACGAACCCCTTCGCGCCTGTGACGAGGACGCGCACCCTACTGCACCGCCTCGTGCTCGCGGCCCTCCAGGGCCAGCTGCACGTACTCGGCGGTCTTGATCTTTGCGATGGTGCCCTCCACGTCGAGCCTCTCGGTGTTGTGGGAGGTGTAGGACTCGTCTGCCTGGGTCTCCACCTCGCCGTCGACGACGAACTTGTCGTAGTTGAGGTCGCGCGAGTCGCAGGCCACGCGGTAGTAGCCGCCCATGTCCTCGGCGCGCAGTCGTTCCTCGCGGGTCATGAGGGTCTCGAAGAGCTTCTCGCCGTGGCGGGTACCGATGACCTGGGTGCCCACGCGGCCGAAGACCTCCTGCACGGCCTCGGCGAGGTCGCCGATGGTGGAGGCGGGCGCCTTCTGGATGAACAGGTCGCCGGGGTTGGCGTGCTCGAAGGCGAACTGCACCAGGTCCACGGCCTCGTCCAAGTTCATGAGGAAGCGGGTCATGTTGGGGTCGGTGACCGTGAGCGGCTCCCCTTTTCGGATGCGGTCGATGAACAGCGGGATGACAGAGCCGCGCGAGCACATGACGTTGCCGTAGCGGGTGCAGCAGATGGTGGTGCGGCCGGCGCCGTTGCGGGCGTTGGCGTAGATGATGGACTCCATCATGGCCTTGGACTTGCCCATGGCGTTGATGGGGTAGGCCGCCTTGTCGGTGGACAGGCACACGACGCGGTCCACGCCCTCCTCGATGGCGGCATGCAGCACGTTGTCCGTGCCGATGACGTTGGTGCGCACGGCCTCCATGGGGAAGAACTCGCAGGAGGGCACCTGCTTCAAGGCGGCGGCATGGAAGATGTAGTCAACCCCGTGCATGGCGTCGCGCACGCTCTGGGCGTTGCGGACGTCGCCGATGAAGAAGCGCACCTTGGAGGCGAGTTCCGGGGACTTCTCCTGCAGGCGGTGGCGCATGTCGTCCTGCTTCTTCTCGTCGCGAGAGAAGATGCGGATCTCTGCCAGGTCGGTGTTCATGAAGTGCTTGAGCACGGTGTTGCCGAACGAGCCGGTGCCACCTGTGATCATCAGGGTCTTGTCTTTGAAAACAGTAGGGTTATCCATTGAAGTGCTCCATTATCAGCTCGTAGCTTGTCTTGGACGTGTAGTTTTCCTCTAGGTAGAGGCGTGACCTCTTGCCCATATCGTTAATTTGCTCATCGGTGAGGGCGCGGCACTTCTCCAAGAAACTCTCCGCCGAGGCGCTCGACCCGGCAACGCCGAAACCATTGGCCTCGGCGATCCTGCCCATGTCGCATACCTCGTCGGTCGCGGTCACAACTGGCAGCCCCGCCTGCATGTATGAGAGCACCCTGGAGGGGAAGTTGGGGATAGTGAACCTGTGGTCAAGAACGACGAGACCGACGTCGCAAGCGCACAACATCGTGTCGTACTCGGAGCGTCCGAGCGACCCCAAGAGCTTCGCATGGGCGGGCGCCTCCTGCTCGAAGTAGGCCTCGAGCAGGAGGCGCTCAGTTCCGCTGCCTGCGATCAGAAAGAACCCCGCGGGGTCCTTCTCGTTCTCGCGGAGCACTTCGATGAAGAAATCGATCGCCTGGGGCTTTCCGAGGTTGCCGCCATAGACGAAGATTCTCTCGTCGGAGGGCAGGCCGTACTTGGAGCGGAAGGTCTCAGGGTCCTCCCCGGCGAGGTCGCGCGGGATAATTGCGTTGGGGTTGACCTCGACCCGCGACGGGTCGAGCCAAGGCTCGTGCTCGAGCAGATAGTCCCTGTTGGCCGGGGACATACAGCCAATCCAGTCCGCGGCTTGATAGGTCTTTCTCTCGCTGCGTTTGAAGAAAGCGTATATCGGCGCCTTGGGACCGCTCCTGCTAAGCATTCCGAGGTCGATCGCGTTCTGCGGGAAGATGTCCTTGAGAAGGAGATAGGCCCTGGCGCCCGTCGCGCGCTTAACCTTTTCCACGACACCCGAGATAGTGGTGGGGGGCGTTGCGTAGAGCACTAGGTCGAAATCGACGCCCGGGGCGAAACGCTTTAGGGCGTCGAGGTACCTAACTCCGATGGAGAGCGTCGAGACGCCCTTCTCTATCAGGTTGGTCTTGGTGATGTTGCCGACCGCGACGCGGATGATATTGATCCCGTCCTCGTGTGCGAGCTCGGAGGGCAGGCCCGTGCGCCTCTCTCTCGGCGAGAGAGCGTAAACGGAGTGACCGTGCTCGGCGAACGTCCTAAGGAGATCGGTGTATATGCCGGTGTCCCCAGACTCCATGGGGCTCTGGCTCAGAAAGAGGACCCGCATGCCGCTATCCCCTCAGCGTCATAATTTCGTTGTACTTCATCATCACGATCCCCTCGTCATACTCCCCTATGCGCGGCTTGTTGGCCACCCCGTCGAGGTTGTTGACGATAAGCTCGATGTGGTCGCACCCGGACTCGTAGGCGTGCGGGTAGCCTCCGCCGAAGCGCGGATTCACCTCAGAGATGTAGTACTCGCCGCCGATATTGAATACGTCGATGTCGACCTGGCCCTTGAAGCCTGTCTCCCTCACGAACCTCTCGATCAGCTCGAAGAGCACGGGGTCCTTGAAGGAGACGGCCTTGTCGGTCTCGCCGGCGCGCATCTTCAGCTTCTTCTTGGTGAAGATGGAGACGACCTCACCGCTAACCATGTCCACATAGACGTCGGCGCCGATCTCCTGGCCGTCCAGGAACTCCTGAATCATAAGCCCGTCGCCCTGGGCGAGCATAAGGTCGAGGTAGTCGGCGTCCGAGACCTTGGAGATGGCGAGACTCGCGCTGCCCCTAGCGGGCTTCACGAACACGGGGAACCCGACCTCGCCACAGTCGTAGGCTCGGTGGAACTCGCCGCGATCCATCCAGGAGCGTGCGCAGCGGTAGCCGTGGGAGGAGAGCCACTTGAACATCTCGAACTTGTCGAGCGCGAGCTCACAGAGGTCGTAGGAGGATCCGATGACCGTGGTCCCCACGGCCTCGAAACGGCCCGCGTTCTTCGCGAGCAGGGAGAGCTCGGGGTCGATGAGGGAGAGAACACCTTTGACGTCGTAGTCTCTGCAGATCTCGAGTATGACGTCGAGGTATCCCTCGTCGGTCATACGCGGTACGATGAAGTGCTCGTCGGCCTCGTAGATGGCGGGCGCGTACTCGCTCATGTCGGTAGCGAGTACCCTGCCTCGGCCCGCGAGCGAGCGCTTGAAGTACTGCACGACCTTGTCGCGCGTTCCCGCGCTCAGGATGAGGATGTTGGTTCCGTTACTCATCAGCTGCTTTCCCCCTTGTGATCTCGCGGGACCTGATTTCCGCGAAGTTGCCTTCAGTTGCGGCTGTGTTGTCCGAGACGTCGCTGCGGCTCAGCGCCTTGCCGATCGTCCTCAGGAAGATGTGAACGTCATTGGCGAGGTTGATGCTCTCCACATACTCAGCGTCGAGCTCGAAACGCTCGCCCCACTTGAGGGAGTTGCGCCCGTTGACCTGCGCGAGCCCGGTGAGACCGGGCCGCACGCAATGACGGAGTCTCTCGCGGTCGTTGTAGTAGGGCAGGTACTCGACTAGAAGCGGCCTTGGCCCGATGATCGCCATGTCACCCCTGACGATGTTGAACACCTCGGGCAGTTCGTCCAGGCTCGTGGAGCGCAGGGCGCGGCCGAACTTCGTCAGGCGCCGCTCGTCGGGCAGCAGGTTTCCGTCGGCGTCGCGCTCGTCGGTCATCGTGCGAAACTTATATAGGTTGAACACTTTCTCGTCGCGGCCGGGACGCGGCTGGCGGAACAGCACAGGGCTGCCCAATTTTACGCGCACCAGAATTGCCACGATCGCCAGTACCCACCAGAAGAGAATGAGCAGGACAAGAGACAGGCACAGGTCAATGACTCGTTTGCCATATCGCTGATAGAACGTCTCGTTACCAAGCCTACTCAAAACAACGCCTAATAACTTCGATGATTACGTCCTGCTGCTCGGGAGTCATCTTGTTGTCGGAGGGCAGGCAGAGACCACGATGGAAGATGTCAGCGCCCACATCCAAAGGCAAGCCATCTGCGCCCGTTGCACCGCCGGAAATATACGCATTGGTCTTAGCTCGACCATTGCCCTCGCGCGTTACGAAAGCATTCATGCGATAAATAGGCTGCATATGCATGGGCTTCCAAATGGGACGGCCCTCGGCATTGATGGCGGCAATAGCCTCAAGAATCTCGGTGGGGCAGCTCTTTCCAGGTTCGCTTACGTAAAGCGCCTCACTTTCGCCACGAACCTGCTTGCACATCGCATCGGGCTCAATCAGCATACAAGAAAGCCAGAAGTTCGGCTCACAAACGTTAGGGTCGTAGGGGTTCATGCAAACCGGCAGACCCTTGAAGCCCTCTTTGTAACGCATATAAATAGCCTTCTTTTGGGCAATATGCTCCTCCAGATACGGAATCTGGCCACGCACGACACCGGCAATCACGTTGCTCATACGATAGTTATAGCCAAGTTCCTCATGCTGATACCAAGGGGCAGCTTCACGCGACTGGGTCGACCATTTGCGCGCTTTATCGGCTGCCTCTTTGCTATCAGTTAAAAGCATGCCACCAGCGGAACCGGTAATGATCTTATTGCCGTTAAAGCTAATGGCGCTGATGTCACCAAAAGTACCAGTCTGACGACCCTTATACGTGGCGCCAAGCGACTCAGCAGCATCCTCAACAAGGGCAGCCCCGTGCGCATCGCAAATTGAACGAAGCTCTTCGACTTTGCCGGGCGTACCGTAAAGATGCGCCGCCACAACGACCTTTGCAGTCGGATGCAGTTCGAAGGCCTTTTCAAGAGCTACGGGATCCATATTCCAAGTGTCACGCTCGGTATCGATAAATACAGGAACACCGCCCTCGTAAACAACTGGGTTTACCGTAGCGTCAAACGTCATATCGCTGCAAAGGACCTCATCACCGGGCTTAATTCCAGCGAGCTTCATGGCAAGATGCAGCGCTGAAGTACCACAAGAAAGGGCAACGGCATAGCCGCAGCCAATTTTCTCGGCCATTTGGCGCTCGACTTCGTTGATATTCTCCCCTACCGTCGACATCCAGTTGGTCTCATATGCCTTGGTAATGTATTTGAGCTCATCGCCGTGCATGGTCGGCGAGCTAAGCCAAACTTTGTTCTCGAAGGGTTTAATGTCCATCTTAGCTCCTTATTCCTAATCGTTAAACTGCGGATGATACGTAGGTACAACCTCAGCGAGCACGGACTTAACCGTGTCGTTATCCTTGTCGAGGCAGTCGTGAAGCTTCTCGAGCTTGTCTTTAATCTCTTCCATCTTGTCGGCCTCGGCTGTGGAAATGCGGATCTCGGAGTGCTCGGTAGGCAGGAGCTGCTCATTGTCCATAAGGAGCTCCTCGTACATCTTTTCGCCAGGACGCAGGCCGACCTCTTTGATTTGGATATCTTTGCCAGGCTTAAGACCGCTCAGCGTAATAAGGTTGATGGCAAGGTCGTAGATCTTGACCGGCTCGCCCATGTCCAGTACAAAAATTTCGCCGCCATGCGCCAAAGCGCCGGCAGTAATGACAAGCTTGCTAGCCTCCGGGATGGTCATGAAGTAACGCGTGATGTCCTTGTGCGTAATGGTGATAGGGCCACCCTCACGAAGCTGGCGTTTAAACAGCGGGATGACCGATCCGTGACTACCCAGAACATTGCCAAAGCGAACAGCCGTAAAGATAGTCTTACTGTTTGCCGCGTAATACTGAACGATCATCTCGTCCATACGCTTGGTGGCGCCCATTACGTTAGTGGGATTAACGGCCTTATCGGTAGAAATTTGCACATAGTGGCTGCACTGGTACTTGTCGGCAAGGCGTACAACATTGAGCGTGCCAAAGACGTTATTCTCGATTGCCTCGCGGGCGTTGTGTTCCATAAGAGGAACGTGCTTGTGGGCTGCAGCGTGGAAAACAACTTGAGGATGGTACTTCTCAAAGACCTTGGTAATAGCTGGAAGATGTGTAATGGAGCCGATATAGACTTGAATATCAGTGCCCTGATCATGAGCGGTCTTGATAATGTCGTGATACAGCTCGTAGGTAGTGTTCTCGTAAATGTCGAACAACACGATTTGCGCCGGCTTTGCCGGAAGCAGCTGACGTACAAGCTCTGATCCAATAGATCCGCCGCCGCCCGTGACCAAAATGCGCTTACCGGTAACATAGCCCATCTGGTTAAGGTCAAGCGACTTCTCCTCGCGAGAAAGCAAGTCGCTGATCTCGACCTCACGAAGGGCAACCCTGCCTACACCATCCTGCGGAATATCGCGGACATTAGGGAGCGTGAGAACCCTAAGACCTGTCTTCATGCACAGGTCATAGATACGCTGACGTTCTTCATGCGTGGCACTCGGAATTGCCACGACAATCTGCTCGGCTTCACAATCGTGCGCAATAGTAGGGATATCGGCGCAAGTACCGCAGACCTTAACGTCATGAATACGCTGGTTTTGCTTGTTGGGGTCATCGTCAACAACGGCAACCGGATTACCGATCATATCGGGGTCTCCGTTGAGCATACGTTTGATGGAAAGAGAGCCGGTCTCCCCTGCTCCTACGATGAGCGTACGTGGGAGATGCGCGTCGGAATTGCTTTTAAAGCGCCAGAGCTGACTGCCGTACATAGCGCGGATACCAAAACGGCCACCACCGCAGATGATGACCAAAATGGCCCAAGCCATGACATCCTCGCGAAGTGACATGCCTTTGCCAAAAATCACGTTGAAGATAACGTCGCCAATTACTGAGCCTACCGTTACAGCAGCAACAATACGTCCAGCCTCAGATATGCTCGCATAGCGCCACAGGCTGCTATACATGTGGAAAAACCAAAAAACGATGACGTTGATAACCGCGAGCACAGCAATTGCTGGACATGCACCGGCAGCTCCGCTAAAAGTTGCCCAATGCTGCGTTCCCCACGATGCAATAAACACCGCGAAAAAGGTCGCAGCAAAGTCATAGACCATCAGCGCGTACGGTTCGAAGGCACTCAACTTTCCCTTTTGCTTTGCGCTCTTGAATTCAGTGTTGAAAATAAGTTCTTCTCTTCCCTATTTGTACCGTTGCCTACGTCTCCGCCCCCGGGGATCCTCCCTGTCCCTTTAAACGGTCGCCTGCAGCTAGGCGATCGCCTTTTTAAGGTTTCGCATGACGCGCTGCTCGGCCGAAAGCACAGCAAGGCCAACGCGGGTGGTTACGCGTCGGCCGCACAGGTCGAGCTCCAAATAAGCAGTACTCTTGCGTCTGTTGATGGTTTTGATAAGGCCTTCGTGGCCCAGCAGCGGACCTGCCGTTACTACGACCTGGTCGCCGTCTTTTAAGGCCTCGCTCATGGGCACTATGCGGTCTCCCCTATGCGTAAAGCCGCCAATAAGCTGGACCTCTTCTTTTGCCAGCGGCACAAACTGACCGTCCTGGGATAGCACCCGGGCAAAGTCGTCCATGCGCAGCAGATACTGTTGCACGGTGCGGGGATCTGCCGTATCGCAGATAAGATAACCGGGAAAGAGCGGCTTGGTCGTGTTGACCCATTCGCCGTGTACTTTAATCTCGGTTTGAAATTGGGGATAAAAAAGCTCCTGTATGGCGCCAGCCGGCACCATACGCTCGATGCGCTCGCGCATTACGTCTTCGCGACCGTTAATGACCTGGATCACATACCACACGAGCACCACCCCCTTGCTGTCTTACGTGTGGCTCACGGGGTTTGGGTATGGCTACGCCAGGGCGCGTGTGCGCGAAGGCGCTCCATATTCAAACCCTGAGCCCAGTTAGACAAGCACGTGGCTCTGCCCCACCGTGAACGGTATGTATACGTGCAGTTGCTAGAGTCGCGGACGTGTATCGCAAAATGACCGCGACTCCAGCTAGCTGCGTGCGGCCCAGTCAAGCGGGTACAAAACTGGACCGCACGCAAACAGCTGCAGGACTACTGCGCTTTGTCATGAAATAACAATTCGAAAGAACAGCCTGCACAAAGTCAAGAACAAAGTCATTCGATGCGATTCGCATGACGACACTATTGGAGCTCGTGGTTTTTCTGGCACCGCCGTTACGGCCGGATGCTGATCTGCCCTGTGCTTCACGACCGGTTAAGCCGTGAGCGCAGTTGAACCCATGTAACGATAGATATGTTAGCACAAGCCGGCTAGAAACCGATTTAGGCCGCCCGCGGCAACATATCATTCATTTGCAGTGCTTAAGGGGGTTATTTTGCAAACTTGTTCACATTGACGCAGGTTAATGCGGGCGTAACTCTTGGTGCGAGCTGCCCAAGCTACAACGATGACGGTGTGAAATGCAAAAAGGAATAATGTTGGGTTAACAAACTATGTACAGAAGTGGTAAATAAATTGCGCAACTTTTTTGGGTGTGGGTGCTGGTGTGGCATCACTTTGGTTTGCGCAGTGGCTGTATACGAAAAAATGCCTTCGGTTTCCCGAAGGCTTTGCATTCACGGTGGTGAGACGAGGGGGATCGAACCCCATGACCTCTTGACTGCCAGTCAAGCGCTCTCCCAGCTGAGCTACGCCCCCGTGACGAGGAGTTACTATAGGGGAATGTTTGCTGAGATGCAAGGGGGAATTTTGGATTGATTATCCACTTTACGGGTTTTCCTGGGACGGTGGATAAAACCCTGATGCGATGGCCTTTACTTGTAGAGGTAAGCGATGGCGGTGCCGGTGTGGACTTGGATCGTGGCTGTTGACCTGACGACGTTGCTAATGCCTGTGTCGGCTAGCAGACCTAGGGGGCTGTGATCTAGCTCCCACTCTAGGCCATGTTCGCTTACCTCGGTGTTGGGGGCTATGGCGATGATGGAGAACGTCTTGCCCTCGGCGTCCTCGATGGTCCACGACTCGCCTGCGTGAAGGATGCGAGCGACCACCATGTCCTCGGCGATCCAGACGGGGGCGTCCTCGTAGCCCGCGAGCAGCCCCAGCACGGACAGGGCCATGTCGGGACGGCCACCGGTGGCGCAGGTCACAACCACTTCGGCACCCGGCCAGCGACGACGGACGGAATCGAGCGCCAGCGCCAGATCGGTATAGTCCTTGTAGGGGTCGTGACGCTCAACTTCAAAGTCGGTGGCGGCATCAACCAACACGCGACCGGCATCACTCACCGTGTCGGCATCTCCCACATACACGTCGCAGCCCAGTCCCGCGCCCAAAAGCGCGTCGAGCCCGCGGTCCACGGCGACAACGTGGTCGCACTCCCTCGCCAGCTGACGTAGCAGATCCGCGCTCGCCACCACGGGCGAGCCACAGACCACTAATACCTTACAAGCCACAGCTCTCGCCTAACCCTCAAACGCAAGCACGCGGGCCAAATCCAGGTCCTCATAGCTATCGATAAAGATGTCGCAGTTGGTACACACCTCATCGCGCTCCATGCGACCGTGCGGGTCATAAATGCCCACACGCTTAAAGCCGACGGAGCCAGAGCTCTTAAGGCCAAAGACGGCGTCCTCAAACACCCAGGCGCGCTCAAACTTGTGCCCGTGACGCTCCTCTAGGCGGCGCAGTGCCAGCTCGTATACGTCGGGGAACTGCTTGGAGCGCCCTGCCTCGCCCGTGGTGGTCACAAACTCCATGTAGGCATCGAGCCCGGCGCCCGCAAGCGCAGACGTAACCAGCTCGGCCGGCGTGGACGTGGCAACGCACATAGTAATGCCCGCCTCCTTCGCCTGCTTCAAAAATGCAAGCAGGCCCTCGCGCGGCGGTACCTTAGAGTAGCCATCGATCAGGATGTCGCTCAGCTCTCGGTAGAGCTCCTCGCCATTTGTGCCAATGCCCCAGGTGTCGTGGTAGGCCTGGCACTCATCCTCGAGCGACAAATGCTCAAACTGGGCAAAATCGTCGACCGTCACGTCAACTCCGTGACGGCACAATAACTCGGGCTGGGCATAGGCCCAAACGGGGGTGCTATTAACCAGTGTGCCGTCGCAATCGAAAATAAAAGCAACACTTGGGGCAGCAATATGGTCCATAAACGAGCCTTTCAATGTCAAAGGGTAAACAACCTGCTAAAAACGTTTTACCAAACGTCAACCAAACAATCTAGAAACGCTAATTGGTAAAACTGTCAAGAGATTTACCACGGCAATTCTGCAAGTGGTATAAACATGGCGCTTACCGATTAAACGCGCCCGCAAATCCTCTTTCGTCCATAAAAGTAACGTACAGGTGTTATCGTAGTTTTTGCCGAAAGTTCCACCGAGCACGCGAGGTGGAACGAATCATAGAACTATCGCCGTCCCTTCGATTCGTGCAGCCTTGGACCTTTCGCATCTAGTCACCAAGGCAACACGCTGCCGCGTCATGATGGGATCAAACGTGAGCGATACAAAGCTAAAGCCAGCAACCAAAAAGCCTGCTACCCGCAAAGCCGCCCCGCATGCACCGGAGCTCACCAAGGACGATGTCTACCTATTTGGCATCGGCACGTGGGAGCGCAGCTGGGAAAAGATGGGCGCGCACCCCGACACGCAGAACCGTACGCGCGGCTGGCGTTTTTGCGTTTGGGCGCCCGATGTAAAAAGCGTCCATGTCATTGGCGAATTTAACGACTGGGATGAGCAAGCCAACCCGTTGGTGCCCATGCATACGAGCGCTATTTGGGAAGGCTTTATTCCTGGCGCCGAGCAGGGTCAGCTCTATAAGTTTCTCATCGAGACCAACGAGGGCGAAAAGCTCTACAAGGCCGATCCGTACGCCTTTAAGGCCGAGTGCCCTCCGGGTACCGCGAGCGTGCTGTGGACCCTCGATGGCTACCAGTGGAACGACGCCGCATGGCTCAAGCGCCGCGCCAGCCATAACCACATGTCGCAGCCCCTTAACATCTACGAGGTACATATTGGCTCGTGGAAGCGCCACGGCGACGCGCCACAGGGCGAGCCCGACGAGTACGGCAACTACCCCGGCCCCATGGACCCCTTCCCCGCGCAGCGCGGCGAGTTTTACACCTACGACGACCTGTCGGTTGAGCTCGTGGACTACGTGCGCGACATGGGCTACACGCATATCGAGGTCATGCCGCTTATGGAGCATCCTTTCGATGGCTCCTGGGGTTACCAGACGACCGGCTATTACGCCGCCACGTCGCGCTACGGCAACCCGCAGCAGCTCATGCACTTTATCGATGCGTGCCATGAGGCGGGCATCGGTGTGATCATGGACTGGGTGCCCGGCGGTTTTTGCGCCGACTCCCACGGCCTTGCCACCTTTAACGGCCACATGCTATTTGAGCACGAGATTCACCCCAACTGGGGCACGCACAAGTTTGACTTCGCCCGCGGCGAGGTCCGCTCCTTCCTGGTCTCTAACGTGCTGTACTGGCTCGAAAACTTCCACGTGGACGGCATTCGCATGGACGGCGTGTCCAGCATGCTGTACCTCAACTTTGGCATTGACGATCCCGGCCAAAAGAAGTTCAACAAGTACGGAACCGAGGAGGATCTGGACGCCAGCGCGTTTATCCGCCAGGTGAACTGCGCTGTAGAGGCACACTACCCCGACGTAATGATGATGGCCGAGGAGTCCACAGCGTGGCCGCTCGTGACCTATCCGCCGCAGGACGGCGGCCTGGGCTTCCACTACAAGTGGGACATGGGCTGGATGAACGACACCCTGCACTACATGCAGACCGATTTTCCGTGGCGCCCCGGCAACCACGGCCTGCTCACGTTCTCCATCATGTACGCCTTTACCGAGAACTTTATTTGCCCGCTGAGCCACGACGAAGTCGTGCACGGCAAGTGCTCGCTCATCGGCCGCATGCCGGGCGACTGGTGGCGCCAGTTTGCCGGCCTGCGCACGCTGGCCTTCTACCAGATGACGCACCCCGGTGCCAAGCTCAACTTTATGGGCAACGAGATCGGCCAGTTTATCGAGTGGCGCTACTACGAGTCCATTCAGTGGTTCTTGACCGAGGAGTATGAGACTCACAAGCATCATCAGGCGTTTATCAAGGCGCTTAACCACCTGTATACCGCCGAGCCAGCCCTGTACGAGCGCGGCTACACCGACGACGGCTTTACCTGGATCGACGCGGATAACTCCAAGCAGTCCATCGTGAGCTTTGTGCGTCAGGGCGAGGACGTCGATGACGACCTGGTGATCCTGATCAACTTTGACCCGGCGAGCTACGAGAGCTTCCGCGTGGGCGTGCCGCGCGAGGGCGACTGGGAGGTCATCTTCGATTCCGACCGTCCCGAGTTTGGCGGCAGCGGCTATGCCGGCGAGGAACCCTACACCTGCTCAAGCGAGCCCTATCCCTGGAACGGGCAGATGGATTCCATCGAGATCAAGGTGCCCGGCCTGGCTGGCGTGGTGCTTAAGCGCCGCGGCCCCAGCAGCTATAAGCCGCCCGTGGTTGAGGAGCCCAAGGCCGCGCCCAAGAAGCGTACGTCCACGGTAAAGCCCAAGCCCGCGGCTGCTAAGAAGGCTCCGGCCAAGGCGAAGACTGCCAAGTCTGCCGCCAAGACCACGGCCAAATCCACCACGGCCAAAAAGGCAGCCACTAAAAAGGCTGCTCCCAAGGCTAAGGCAGCCGCTGTTAAGGCTCCTGCCAAGAAAGCGTAACAAAAGCGTTACCACTGCAATTACCCGCCCCGCGGGGGCGTAGGATACAAGTCATAACCGTTCCGGGAGAAACATCCCCGGGGGAAAGGAACGTATGAATAAGATCTTCGACAACAAGCAGGAGTTTACCGAGCTCTATCGCGATGCCGTCATGAGCATCAGCGGCAAGAGCGTCGAGGCCGCCAGCGACCTGGACCGCTTTAACGCCCTGGCCAAGCTCGTGGCTGAGAAGGCGCGCACCGTTGCCACCAAGAGTGACGCCCGCGTGACCGCCGAGGGCAAGAAGCGCGTGTACTACTTCTCGATCGAGTTTTTGATCGGCCGCCTGCTCGACAACTACCTGCTCAACTTTGGCGTGCGCGACATGGTTGCCGAGGCGCTCGACGACATGGGCTTTGATCTGTCCGTCATCGAGAACCAGGAGCCCGATCCGGCGCTGGGCAACGGTGGCCTGGGCCGTCTGGCCGCATGCTTCCTGGATTCCATGGCAGCCGAGGGCATTGCCGGCTACGGCAACGGCATGCGCTACCGCTACGGCCTGTTTAAGCAGGAGATCGTCAACGGCAGCCAGGTCGAGGCTACCGACGAGTGGCTCACCCACGGCTATCCCTGGGAGGTCCGCCGTCAGGACAAGGCCGTGACCATTAAGTTTGGCGGCCACGTCGAGGGCTTTGAGGAGAACGGCCGCACGTTCTACCGCACGGTGGACACGCAGGACATCCTGGCCGTCCCTTACGACATCCCCGTGGTGGGCTATGCCGGCGAGACCGTCAACAAGCTGCGCGTCTGGGCCGCCGAGCCGGTCGAGGAGCACTTTGACCTGGAGGCCTTCAACCGCGGCGACTATGCCCTGGCCGACGCCGAGCGCGCCGAGGCCGAGGCCATCAGCGCCATCCTCTACCCCAATGACGCCGGCGAGCACGGCCGTCTGCTGCGCCTGAAGCAGGAGTACTTGTTTGTCTCGGCCGGCATCTACAGTCTGCTCGACACCTTTGAGAAGGAGCACGGCGAGAACTGGGAGCTGCTGCCGCAGTTTGTGGCCATCCACACCAACGACACCCACCCCGCCATGTGCGGCCCCGAGCTCATGCGCATCCTCATCGACGAGAAGAAGCTCGAGTGGGATGACGCCTGGAACATCGTGACGCAGGTCGTGAGCTACACCAACCACACCATCCTGCCCGAGGCCCTGGAGAAGTGGCCCATCGGCACGTTCTCCAAGCTCCTCCCCCGCGTGTACCAGATCATCGACGAGATCAGCCGTCGTTGGCACGAGTCGTTCGACACCACGCAGGAAGGCTGGCAGGAGCGTCTGCGCCAGACCGCCATCCTGTGGGACGGCGAGATTCGCATGGCCAACCTGTCCGTGATCTGCAGCCATAGCGTCAACGGCGTGGCCAAGATCCACTCCGACATCATCAAGAACATCGTGCTCAAGGACTTCTATGCCCTGACGCCCGAGAAGTTCAACAACAAGACCAACGGCATCTCGCACCGTCGCTTCTTTGCCGAGGCCAACCCCACCTACGCCAAGCTTGTGACCGAGGCTATTGGTGACGGCTGGCTCAAGGACGCCTTTGAGCTGGAGAAGCTCAAGGAGTTCCAGAACGACACCGAGTTCCTGAAGGCCGTGGGCGCTTCCAAGCGCGCCAACAAGGAGCGTCTGGCCGCCTACGTCAAGGCCGAGACCGGTCTGGTCATTGACCCCAACACCGTCTTCGATGTCCAGGTAAAGCGCTTCCACGCCTACAAGCGCCAGCTCATGAACATCATGAAGGTGATGGACATCTACAACCGTCGTATCGCCGATCCCAACTTCCACGTGACGCCGACGACCTTCATCTTTAGCGGCAAGGCTGCCTCGAGCTACACCTTTGCCAAGGAGACCATCCGCCTCATTAACTCCGTGGCCGACGTCATCAACAACGATGCCCGCGTCAACGAGGTCATGAAGGTCTGCTTTATCCCCAACTTCCGCGTGAGCAACGCCCAGCTCATCTACCCCGCCGCCGAGATCTCGGAGCAGATCTCCACGGCCGGCAAGGAGGCCTCGGGCACGTCCAACATGAAGCTCATGATGAACGGCGCCATTACGCTGGGCACCCTCGACGGCGCCAACATCGAGATCGCCGACCTGGCCGGCCGCGAGAACGAGGCCATCTTTGGCCTGACCGCCCCCGAGGTCGAGCAGCTCTGGGCATCCAACAGCTACTTTGCGTGGGATACGCTCAACAACGATCGCGAGCGCCTGGGCCGCGTGATGGACGAGCTCAAGGACAACACCTTTGCGGGTCTTTCGGGCAACTTCGAGAGCATCTACAACGAGCTCATGAACAACAACGACCCCGACCTGGTCATGGCCGATTTCCGCAGCTACGTGGATGCGTGGGAGAAACTCACGGGCAGCTATGGCGACCAGGAGACCTGGAACCGCAAGGCGCTGCTCAACACCGCCTCCTCGGGCTGGTTCTCGAGCGACCGCACCATTCGCGAGTACCGCGACGAGATCTGGCACGCGTAAAGGCGCGCAAGCTCCCCTATGCCAGCACGGCATTACTCGACGGGCGTGACGTTGTGCCGCACCCGTCGCTAATGGGTTTAGGAACATCGATGACAGAAGGAGAAATCGATGAGTAAGAAAGAATGCATCGCGATGCTCCTCGCAGGAGGACAGGGCAGCCGATTGGGGGCACTCACCCAAAAGATCGCTAAGCCGGCGGTTAGCTTTGGTGGCAAGTTCCGCATTATCGACTTTTCGCTCTCCAACTGCTCCAACTCGGGCATCGACACGGTGGGCGTTCTGACCCAGTATCGCCCCTACCTGCTGCATGCCTACGTGGGCTCCGGCGAGGCGTGGGATCTGGACAGCCGCGATGGCGGCGTATCGATCCTGCCGCCGTACGAAACGCAGACCGGCGGCGCCTGGTATGCGGGCACGGCCGACGCCATTACGCAGAACCTCGACTACATCAAGGCCAACGACCCCAAGTACGTCCTGATTCTTTCGGGCGATCACCTGTATCGCATGGACTACCGCAAGATGCTCAAGACGCACATTGAGAATAACGCCGACCTCACGGTGAGCGTTATGCCCGTGCCGTGGGAGGAGGCCAGCCGCTTTGGCATCCTGACCACCGACCCCGAGGACGGCCGCATCACCAAGTTCACCGAGAAGCCCGATAAGCCCGATTCGAACCTCGCGTCCATGGGCATCTACATCTTCTCGGCCGACGTGCTGATCGAGGCGCTCGAGGAGGACGCTCTGGACCAGCGCTCGAGCCACGACTTTGGCAAGGACATCATCCCCAAGCTTCTCGGCGAGGGCAAGCGCCTGTACAGCTACGAGTTCCACGGCTTTTGGAAGGACGTCGGCACCATCGCCAGCTTCCACGAGACCTCGATGGACCTGCTGGGCAACAACCCCGAGTTCGATTTGTTCGACAAGCACTTCCCCATCATGTCCAACATCACCACGCGTCCGCCGCACTACATTGGCCCGGACGGCCGCCTGGACGACTGCCTGGTCTCCAACGGCTGCAAGATCTACGGCACCGCTCGCCACTCGATCATTTCGACCGATGTCGTCATCGAGGAGCGCGCCGTGGTCGAGGACTCCGTGCTGCTGCCGGGCGCGCACGTCAAGAGCGGTGCGCACATCTGCCGCGCTATTTTGGGCGAGAACTCCACGGTCGAAGAGGGCGTGAAGCTCGGCTCTGTCGATACCACCAAGGATACGGCCGTCGTTGGAAATGACGTCGTTATCGGGAAGGGGGAATGATCCGATGATCAATCGCAAGGCCATCGGTTATATCACCGCTAACTACTCTTCGACTTACGGCAGCGTGCTGCTCAAGGACCGTCCCATCGCGTCCGTTCCCTTTTTGGGCCGCTACCGCCTGATCGACTTCCCGCTGTCCAACATGATGAATGCCGGCATCAAGACCGTCGGCGTCGTTATGCCGGGAAACTACCGCTCGCTGATCGACCACGTGGGCTCGGGTAAGGACTGGGGCCTGGACCGCAAGAAGGGCGGCCTGTTCATGGTGCCCGGCAACGCGTATGGCACCACCAAGGGCGGCATGCGCTTCCTGCTGCGCGACATCATCTCCAACAAGACGCTGTTCCAGCGCTCGGACAAGCCCTATGTCGTGATGATGGGCACCAACATCATCTTTAACATGGACCTCAACACCATCATCGACGCACACGAGAACTCCGGCGCCCAGATGACCGTGGTGTACTGCAAGGCCACGCGCAACGTCGATGACGAGACCAAACTCGAGATTAACGAGAACGGCCGCCTGACGGGCGTGAGCGCCGGCGTCGTGTACGGCGACAACGCCTCTATGGACTGCTGCATCGTCAACCGCGAGACGCTGCTCGAGATTATCGACCACTACCAGGCCGCCGACTATCTGGACCTGCTCGAGGCACTCCAGGGCGACTTTGGCAACATCGACGTGTGCAGCTACGAGTACAAGGGCGAGGTCGTGGGCGTGTTTAGCGAGAAGTCGCTGTACCGCCGCAGCATGGACCTGCTCGACCAGACCGTGGCCGATCAGCTCTTTGACCCCGAGCGCCCGATCCTGACCAAGGCTCACGACGTGCCGCCTTCGCGCTATGCGACCGGCAGCCACGCGTGCAACTCGATCATCTCGGCCGGCTGCATCATCAAAGGCACCGTGCGCAACTCGATCCTGTCGCGCGGCGTCGTGGTCGAGGAAGGCGCTTCGGTGACCAACTCGATCATCAACCAGAGCTGCATCATCAAGAGCGGCGCACGCGTTGAGAATGCCATCCTGGATAAGAACAACGTGGTCCCCACCAATACCGAGCTTCGCGGCACGCCCGAGAACATTCTGGTGCTGGGCAAGGCTCCGTTAACTTCCGACACCACCATCGTGCGTTAACGTTGGCACCGCAACATCGCTCGTAACATGTAGAATAGCCGCCCGGTTAGCGCCAGGCGGCTATTCTCGAATTACAACATGGGAGACAATATGGCAGAAACCAGCAAAAAGATGCAGATCGTGTTTGCCTCGGCCGAGTGCGCACCGTTTGTTAAGACCGGTGGCCTCGGCGACGTGGCGGGCTCGCTGCCTGCGGCGCTCGTGCGCGCCGGCGCCGAGGTTATCGTGATGGTGCCCAAGTACGCCACCATCAAGGACGAGTACAAGGCGCAGATGGAGCACTTCTCCGACTTTTACGTGAGCCTGGGCTGGCGCAATGAGTACTGTGGACTCGAGAAGCTCGAGCACGACGGCGTCACCTATATGTTCATCGACAACGAGCGCTACTTTGCGCGCGACTATCCGTACGGCTTCTTTGACGACGGCGAGCGTTTTGCGTTCTTCTCCAAGGCCATCACCGAGAGCCTGCAGCACCTGCCGGCCGGCTTTGAGTGCGACATCCTGCATTGCAACGACTGGCAGACGGCACTGGCACCAGTGTTCTTACGCGAGTTCTACCAGGGCCTGCCGCTGTACGACCGCGTCAAGACCGTGTTCTCGATCCACAACGTGGCGTTCCAGGGCCAGTTTAGCGACACCGTGATGGAAGACATCCTGGGTGTGGCGCATATTCCGGCGGCCGCCTCGCAGCTGCGCTGCGACGCCTGCAGCATCAACTACATGCTGGGCGCGCTGCACTATGCCGACGCCATCACAACGGTGAGCCCCACCTATGCGGGCGAGATCCAGACACCCGAGTTTGGCGAGGGCCTGGACGGCGTGCTGCGCGAGCGTTCCTACGCGCTGCAGGGCATTTTGAATGGCATTGACGTGGCGGGCTTTGACCCGGCAACCGACAAGCGCATTGCCGCCAACTACACGATTGACGATCGTTCCGGCAAGGCCGTGTGCAAGGCCAAGCTGCAGGAAGAGCTAGGCCTCGAGGTTCGCGACGACCGTCCGCTCATGGTGATGGTCACGCGCCTGACGCGCCAGAAGGGCATGGACCTGGTCATGTACGCGCTCGACCGCATCCTGTCCGGCGGCGTTCAGGTGGCCGTGCTGGGCACAGGCGACCGCGACTACGAGGACGGCCTGCGCTACTTCCAGGACAAGTACCCTGGCACCATGGCCGCGCGCATCGAATTCGATCCGGCACTGTCGCAGCGTATGTACGCCGCCGCCGACATGTTCCTGATGCCTTCGAAGTTTGAGCCCTGCGGTCTGTCGCAGATCATCGCCATGCGCTACGGCACCCTGCCCATCGTGCGCGAGACCGGTGGCTTGAAGGACACCGTGATCCCGTATAACGAGTTTACCGGCGAGGGTACGGGCTTCTCGTTTAGCAACTTTAATGGCGACGAGATGGGCGACGCGGTCTTCCGCGCAGCGCGCCTGTTCTGGGATAACCGTGAGGCATGGAACCAGCTGGTCACGCAGGCCATGAGCCAGGACTTTAGCTGGACGCGTTCGGCCGATAAGTATCTGGACCTGTACTTCTTTATGCACCCGGAGATTGAGAGGCCGGCGGGTGTGGAGGCTGCGGCCGAGAAGGCTGAGGCCGAGCCCGAGGTTGTGGCTGAGGCCGAGCCGGTTGTTGAGGCACCCGCTGCTGCCGAGGAGCCCAAGACTGAGGAGAAGCCGGTTGAGGCTAAATCTGAGGTGAAGGTTGAGGCAGCTCCCGAGGCTGAGGCTAAGCCAGCTGCGAAGCCTACCGCCAAGAAGACCACGACGCGCAAGACGACGGCCAAGAAGGCTACGACAACCATGGCCGCTGCCACCAAGACCGACGCAGCAAAGACGACTACCGCCAAGGCAACGACCACGCGCAAGCGCACGACCGCCGCAGCCAAGAAAGCTGCCGAGGCCGAGATCGCTCCCGAGGTAAAGGCCGAGACCGCCACCGCCGAGGCTAAGCCTGTGGCAAAGGCTCCGGCCAAGTCTGCCGCCAAGAAGACGGCCGCGTCCAAGACCGCGACCACCAAGAAGGCCACGGCTACGAAGTCGACGACGAGCAAGGCTGCTACGACGAAGGCCGCCGCAAAGACGACCGCGAAGGCCGCCGCAAAGTCCGTCGTCAAGGTCGAGGAGGCACCCTCCGAGCCCAAGGCCAAGGCAGCTGTCGAGGCAAAGCCGGCCGCCAAGACCACCACGCGCAAGCGCGCTACGACGACGGCCAAAAAGACCACGACCAAGGCTGCTGCTCCCAAGGCAGAGGCTAAGGCCGAGGACAAGCCCGCAGTAAAGGCCGAGCCTGCTCCGAAGGCCGCAGAGGTCAAGACCGCTCCGAAGGCTACGGCAAAGACCAAGCCCGCCAAGGAGACCCCGGTCTCCCCCGCTGTTCCGGCCGAGGAAAAGGCCCCGACCAAGAAGACCTCCGTCCGTAAGGCAACGGCCACCCGCAAGCGCCACTAATCCGGACGATTAAAACTTAATCCAACGCAAGATGAGGGCGCCCCTACCAGGCGCCCTCATCTTGGTTGAACTTCTGTATTAAAAAGAGGGCCGGTTTACTACGACAAAATGGCTCCAGCCGACCACGGCGGGTAATCTACGAAATTGGCAACGCCTCTACCTGCGGTTTTAATATCACCAAAATGACCCTGGTTGAGATCATTCAATTCGTCGTAGTAAACCGGGTTACTTTTGTTTGGCTACAAATAGTATCGGTATAGGCACATTTGAATATCGCGATAATTTGGGTGGTAAAACGATTTTCTAGGACAACCGTTCGCCGATGGTAAACGGATGTTGTTTATACAGCCTGTGTACAACAGATATACTTACATCCAGTGCGTAAAGCCCATGGCCCGCAGGCCGTGATTCTATTGAACTGGACCGAATTATGAGATTGATTCACAACAGCCGTCTGCCGCAGTTTCGTACTCCGTTTGGCGCTGTGACCACTGGAACTTCCGTTTCGCTATCGGTGATTTTGGAGGATGCCGATCCCAACCAGGCAACGCTTACCCTGCGTACCTGGGTCGATGAAATCGGTGAGTCTCTGTATCCCATGACGCACGAGGGCGACGGCATATTTACCGTAGAGCTTGAGTGCACCGAGCCCTGTCTTATCTGGTACAGCTTTATCTGCAATATCGAGGGCCAGCCCGAGGTCCGCCTGGGCGCACCGCAGGGTCGCACCGGTGGCGAGGGCGTAACTTACAACTACGCCGAGGTCCCGTCCTTCCAGATTACCGTCTACAAGCACCGCAAAGTTCGTCCCGAGTGGTACGAGCGTGGCATGGTCTACCAGATCTTCCCCGACCGCTATGCCCGCGACGAAAACTGGCGCGAGCGCACGCTTGCCGAAGTTGAAAAACCGCGCAAAGGAATCCAGCGCCGCATGGTCGAGGACTGGAACGAACCGCCCGAGTACGAGCGTGCCGAAGACGGCTCCATCAAGACCTGGGATTTTTACGGCGGCTCGCTCAAGGGTATCCAAAATGACCTGCCCCGCATTGCCGAGCTAGGCTTTACGGCCATCTATCTCAACCCCATCTTTGAGGCCGCGAGCAACCACCGCTACGACACGGCCGACTACACCAAGATCGACCCGATACTGGGCACCGAGCAGGACTTTACCGAGCTGTGCGAGGCGGCCGAGAAGCTTGGCATTTCCATCATTCTGGACGGTGTGTTCAACCATACGGGCGACGACTCGATCTACTTTAACCGCTACGGCAATTATCCCGGCGTCGGTGCTTGGCAAAGCGAGGACTCGCCGTGGCGCGATGCGTTTTACTTCCATGAAGACGGTTCGTATGACTGCTGGTGGGGCGTGGGCAACATGCCCGCCATCAACGAGAGCTCCGAACTGGTGCGCGAGCGGCTCCTGGGCAAGGACGGCGTGATCCGCAAATGGCTGCGCGCCGGTGCCCATGGTTGGCGCCTGGACGTGGCCGATGAGCTTTCCGACGACTTCCTGGCCGAGATCAAAAAGGCCGTGCTCGCCGAGAAACCCGATGCGCTGCTGCTCGGCGAAGTCTGGGAGGACGCCTCCAACAAGATCAGCTATGGCCATCTGCGCCGCTACCTGCAGGGCTCCGAGCTCGACTCTGCCATGGATTACCCCTTCCGCGACATGGTCATCGGCTTTTTAATGGGCTACAAGAACGCCTATCAGGCTGCTGAGGACATCGAGACCCTGCGCGAGAACTACCCGCGCGAGGCACTGGCATGCGCGCTCAATCTGCTTTCGAGCCACGACCGCCCGCGCATTATCTCGGTGCTCGGCGGCGGCCCCGACGAGTCGCAGCTGCCCGAGAGCGAGCGCAGCAAATGGCGCCTGGACGACAACTCCATGGGCCTGGCCAAGAGCCGCTTTTGGTTGGCGACGCTCATGCAGATGACCTTCCCGGGCGTGCCTTCGATCTATTACGGCGATGAGTACGGCCTGGAGGGCCTCACCGATCCTGGCAACCGCCGTACCCTGCCGACCAAGGACCAGCTCCACGACTTCGATACGTTGGCCATCGTTAAGAACGCGTCTGCTGTGCGCCGCGCGCTGCCCTTTATGGTCGATGGCGAGATCAAGGCCTTCGCGCTCAACGACGATGTCTTGGCCTACACCCGCACGGGCAAAGACGACGAGGCCGCGACGGTTATCATCAACCGCAGCCTGCGCAACTCGCACTGCGTGACGATCCCGGCGCTCGGCGAATGTGCGAGCGACGTGATTAGCGGCCACGAGTGCGAAATCCATAATGGCACGGTTACGCTCGACCTGTACCCGCTGGGCTCCTCGATCATCTATCACCATGCCGAGAAGCGCCTGCAGGAGCCGCTCGATCATGGCGCGGGCGTCGTATGCCACATCACGTCGGTACCGACCGATGACGGCAAGCCTGGCACGATCGGTGCGCCCACGCGTCGTTTTATCGACCACCTGGCCGCCATGGGCATGCGCTACTGGCAGGTCCTGCCCGTCAACCCGACGGACTTCTTCCGCTCCCCCTACGCCGGCCCCTCGGCCTTTGCAGGCAATATCGACCTGCTGCCCGAGAGCCACGAGGAGCTGGCTGCCGACTTCGTCACCTGGAAGGCCCGCGGCGGCGAGGATGCCGACCCGCTATACACGGCGTTTAAACATCGCAACGCCGACTGGCTCGAGAAGTACTGCGTCTACATGGCGGTAAAGAAGCACTTTAAGGGACTGTCGCGCCACGATTGGCCGGCGGGTGTCGCGCGTTACAACGAGCACCTGATCGATGACAAGCGCTTCCACGACGAGGCCGAGCTGCAGGCGTACATGCAATATCGTTTTGACCTGGCCTGGTGCGAGCTCATGAACTATGCACACAAGAAGGGCATCGAGGTCATCGGCGATATCCCGATGTATGTCTCGGACGATTCGGCCGACGCATGGAGCGAGCCCGAAAACTTCTGGCTGTCCGACACCGGAAAGGCGATTGAAATTTCGGGCGCGCCGCCCGACAACTTTGCGCCCGAGGGCCAGGTGTGGGGAAACCCCACCTTCCGCTGGGATCACATGAAGGAAAACGGCTATAGCTGGTGGATGGATCGCCTACGTCGTGCGTTCGCGCTCTACGACCGTGTGCGCCTGGACCACTTCCTGGGCTTCCACAGCTACTTTAGCATCCCTGCCGGCAAGGCCTGTGCCGACGGCCGCTGGCTGGCGGGACCGGGCAAAGACCTGTTCCAGACCGCCTACGACGAGCTGGGTCCGCTCAACTTTATTGCCGAGGATCTGGGCTATCTGACGCCCGGTGTTCGCGCGATGGCTTCGACCTGCGGCTTCCCCGGCATGGACGTACTGGAGTTTAGCGACTACGACGTTCGCTGCGGAATTCATCCCACACCGGGCAAGATCCTGTACACCTCGACGCACGACACTTCGACGCTCGCGGGCTGGTGCACGCGCTCCTTTGCAGGTGGCGACGAGCCGAGCGGCATTGAACTAGCAAGCGAGCTCATGGGCAATGCCCTGGCAAGCGATGCCCCGCTCGTTATGATGCCGCTGCAGGACGTGCTGGGGCTGGGCGACGATGCACGTATGAACGTGCCGGGTGTGGCCACAGGCAACTGGACATGGCAGGCGCAGGAAACCGACATTGTGGCGGCCGAAAAGAAAACTGCGAAGCTCCTGCGCAGCACCCATAGATTCTGGGGCGAAGCGTGATAAAACCCCCGATATGGGGTACAGTTACAGCTGTTTGAATTTTTGCGGGCAGAGCGATCTGCCCGCTTTGTGCTGAAAAGGAAGTATTATGGCGCGCTACGATTACAAGTGCACGAGCTGTGGCAACGTGTTTGAGGTTGAGCACCCCATGTCCGAGACGCCCGAGGTCATATGCCCCAGCTGCGGTGCCCCGGCATCCAAGACGTTCTCGGCCAGCGGCATCAAGTTCGACGGCAGCGGTTTCTACAACACCGACCAGCGCAGTGGCGGCTCTAGCACCAGCGCCACCAGCGGCTGTTGCGCCAACTGCCCGCATAACCACTAGTGATAAGCGGCCCCGCGATCAACGCCGATCGCGGGGCCGCTTTTTTCGCTATGGGTCGATAATTATTTTTAAAAATTAGTATATTTTAAAATCCGCCCATACCAGCAGAATAGGGATCGTCACAGGTACCATCGCTATACCAATGAGTAGACCCCACATAATTGCCATTTTCGTCATAAACATCCAGAGTTTTAATGACTACTTTACCGCCGCCGTTAGAGGAGCCTCCCGAATAGCCGCTTCCACCAGAATTATTATTACCGCTATAAGAATTGTTGGAATAATTGTTTTGCTGAGAAGCCTGCTGCTGAGTCTGCGCCACTTCCTCTTGAGTCTTCGCCTCAGCCTCTGCTTTTGCCTTATTTACATCATCAATACGAGTTTGATAACGACTAATCTGTTCATTGATTTGATCAATGAACTTCTTAGAATCCTTTTTGGCATCTTCAAAAATAAGCTTCTGATTATCTTTATTAGAAATATCATTAAGAAGACCATTGAGGCTATTAATATGCTGCTGGAGAGAGTCAGTATCTTCAGTAGAATTTACATCAAAATTAACATGGTCAGTTACAGAAGTATTCCACTCATCATTTTGAGCATTACGACAGTCTTTAATAATGGAATCGTATTTATTGAGCAACTTCGTCCAATCAGGGGAAGTGCCATCCGCATACTTTAAACTGTCATTAGAGATTTCTTTATTCAAAATCTCTTTATTGTTTTGAGCATTTTTAATGGTATCAAGACGTTGCTCAAAAGTTAGTAACCCAGGATCAGCCTTAAAGGCAGCAACACTATCGCTAGCCTTTGAATACAAAACTTCGACCTGCTGATTATGTTCACTACATGCTTGTTTGTAATTGTAACCAGCATAACCACCGACACAACCAGCAATGAGCAGAGCAACAATACCGGCACCAATAATTACCCGCTTTTTAATCGAAGAATTCTCACCCTTTTCATTTTCCTGAGTATTATTTTCAGGATTGTCAATCTTGTCACTATTAAGATCGATCATTTTAACCCCTCAATATTAAATCTGCGAGCGGTTCATGCATCCAGAAACTTACCAAACCCAACCGCTTACTTTCATATCCGATTTATTAATCCCAGTCCCAGAAAAATCTTCCTTATGAGTTGCGGTGAAATAAGGACTGTTTGGCGGGTAGAAGCCGATATTCAATCCCTATTTCACCGCAACTTAGTAGTTACTTGTGGACCAGGCGAGCGCAGAAGTGGCCGTCGTAGGAGTCGGCGTTTACCGGCACGCTTTGGAAAAATCCGCGGTCGTTTTGGCGTACGGAGACGAGCTTCTTGGCCTGGGCGAACTCGGGAAGCTGCAGAATCTGGGCTTCGGAGAGCGGCGCCACGGTAAAGTCGGCGCCCTCGGGAGAGGCCAGGAAGGCATCTACGACCTGCGTGTTCTCCTCATCAAAAACCGAACAGGTGGCATAGATAAGCTCACCGCCGGCAGCCACGCGCGCGGCTGCCTCTTTGAGCATCGTCAGCTGCAGGTGGGGCAGCTCAGTCGTAACGTCGTTCTCGGTCAGACGCCACGGAATCTCGGGATGACGGCGCATGGTGCCGGTGCCAGAGCACGGCGCATCGATAAACACTGTATCGAACAGAACAGGTTTACCAAGCATGGCGTCAAACGACGTGAGGACCGCATCGAGCTCGCATGCATCACCCGAGACGGTACGAACGCCCGAGATGCCCGCCTTATGCAGGCGCGCGAGATTCTGGTCGCACTTGCGATCGTGCAAATCGAGTGCAGTGTGCTGACGGTCGTAGCCGGCACGCTTAGCCTGGCACATCATCACATACGTCTTGGTACCACGACCGGCGCCAATCTCTAGGCAGCGACCGGGACGAGTAGCCGCAGTAGCGATGAGCTGAGCGTTAAGGTCCGAGGCCACGGCAGCCGCGCGCTCAAACACACCCGACGCAACCGTGGCCTGCGCATCGACCGGCGCATGGCAGCCCGGGAACACCGGCGCCACAAGCTGCGATAGGTACGGATCAGGCTTGGTTGCAAAGGCGTTCTCGTGCAAAGCGAGCGGCGCGGGCGCCAGATTTCCGGCAAAGTTGAGCGCGCCCTCGGGCGTATCGAACGACGCCATAATGCGAGCACACAGCCAGCGCGGCATACCCATCAAGCGAGATAGGCGAACCAAACGGCGCTCGGACTCATCGGCACCCGCGGCGGCGGCAAAGTCCTCAACGTTGTCCGCGACCTTATGCAGCACGGCGTTCGCCAGACCGGCGGCCGACTTAGCGCCGCTACGAACCAGCTCAACACCCTGACTTACGGCAACGCGACCTGGGGTATGCAGGTAGAGCATCTCGAAGGCCGAGATGCGAAGCGCCATGCGAACACGCGGTGCGACTTTTTTGGGCTTATCGAGAAACTGGTCAAGCAGTTCGTCCAAAATGCCCTGCGTCGCGGCAACACCCAGCGCCAAGCGAGCCGCAAACGCGGAATCGCGCTGGTCAATGGCCTTGGCCGTAGCACGGGCAGAGAGCACGTCACGCGCATACATGCAGCGACGGTCGGCCTCCATCAGCACGTCGAGCGCAAGCTTGCGCGCGGGGGAAAGCTTGCTCATGACAAAACACCCCACGTCAGATCGGCACCCTGCAGGCCGGCAGCCCATGCAGAAGCAGCCATGGCACGCTTGCCGTCGGGCTTAACCTCGAGCAGTCTAACCGCACCATCGGAAAGTCCCAGATAGACACGCTTGCTCTTGACGGCAACAGCGCCCTTGGCAAGCGACACATCCGCCGGTGCGGCATCGAGCACACGCACGGTCTTGCCGGCAATCACACAACGGGCGGGAGCGGTATCAGACGAAGCCAGCACGTGACGCACGCAATCGAGCGCCGTCATCTGCGGATCCAGACGCATCTCCTGCTTGGAAATCTTGGCAGCATGCGTGACAAGGGACTCATCCTGCTCGGTCCACACCGCCGTGTCATCGGCAAGCGAGGGCAGCGTATCGGCCAGCAGCTTACCGCCCAGCTCGCCAAGCTCCATAGTCAGTGCCTCGGCATGCTTACCGGCAACCGAGGTCGAGACCTGCGCGCAATAAGCGCCCGTATCCACGCCATGTCCAATACGCATAATGGATACGCCGGCAACTTCGTCACCAGCAAGAATGGCACGCTGAATGGGAGCGGCGCCACGCCAACGCGGCAGCAGCGAAGCATGAACATTCACAATACCAAGCGGCGCCATATGCAGCACCTCATCGGGCAAAATGCAGCCATAGGCAGCCACGCAGAATATATCAGCCTGCGCAGCCTGAAGCGACTCGACAACCTCGGGCGTCATACGATTGGCCTCAACAACCGGCAACCCCAGCTCAAGCGCCTTGGCCTTAACAGGAGACGGCACCAACTTTTTGCCACGCCCACGAACAGCATCGGGACGAGTAATGACAAGCGCAATCTCATTCCCAGCCTCGACAAGCGAAGTCAGCGAAGGCACAGCAAAATCAGGCGTACCCATAAACACAATGCGCATAAAGAACGTCTCCCCTCAACCAAAGCCGAGACAGCTACAAATAACGGCGGAAAGCCAAGTACCCAGCCCATCCGCAATAACAATTCAACAAGAATAAATATACCCAAAACCAAAGAAAGAGCCGCAATAAAAGCAGCTCTTCCAACAAAGCAATTACCAGCGAAGACGCCCCTCCCTGGCCCGACAGCACCCGGGCGAAAAGGAGCATGAAAACGCAGTCCCCTTCCGCCGCAGGGCTTAGGTTATTGCTCCACGCGCAGTTCCGCACGAGCCGAAGAGCACTTAATGTGCTCTTCGTGCGAGCAGGACTGTTTGAGCATGGAGCAAAACCTAAGCCCTGCGGCGGAAGGGGACGGACGACTTACTCCGTCTCGCCCGGTCGAGCGCCGCGGGCCAGGGCGTCCTGGTACTCCTTGACTGCCTTGATGCGCTGCATCGGCTTGAGTCGCTCGAACATGGTGTTGCCATGCAGGTGATCGATCTCGTGCTGCAGGCACACGCAGAACAGGTCGCCCGTGGCCTCATAGCGAATCAGGTTGGCATCCAGGTCGTACGCCTCGACGACAACGTGATCGGGACGCTCGATCTCGCAGCTAATGCCGGGGATGGACAGGCAGCCCTCGCTAAACGGCACCAGATGGTCGCTCTGCTCCACGATCACGGGATTGATGAGCACGTACGGATCGTAGTCGTTCTTATCGCTATAGTCGCAGTCGATGGTGACGAGCTGGATGAGCTCACCGATTTGCGGGGCAGCCAGGCCGCAGCCGCCGTTCTCGAACATCATCTTCTTCATCTTCTCGGCAAGCGCCTCGATCGCCGGGGTGATCTCCTCGATGACGGCGCACTCCTGACGCAGACGAGGGTCGGGCGAAAGTACGATTCCGTTGGCTTCCATGGCCATCCTTTCGGGTTGTTACATCAAATCATAGGCGTCGACGTCAACGCTCACGCTCACGCCGCGCACGGAGCCCACCTCTTTGAGGCAGGCGTCGATATCATCAGAGACATGGTACCCTACCGGCGACTTAACAAGCATATGGAAGCGATAACGGTCCTTGGCTCTCTCGATTACACACGAAGCCGGGCCAAGCAACTGAGGCACCGCGCTGCCCGCCCGCAAAAAGTCGGGAGCGGAGGCATGCCAGCGGCGCTTGAGCAGCTTTGCGATGCGCCCGATATAATCCTGCGCATCATCGCGGCTTGCCGACCACACCAAAATGTTGATCAGGCGCACGAACGGCGGATACAGTGCGTCGCGGCGCTGGTCCAGGTCGTAGTCGGTAAAGATCGAGCGATCGTGCTCAGCGACGGCGCGGATTACTGGGTCCTCGGGCAGATAGGTTTGAATGACGACCTCGCCGGGACGATCGCCGCGACCGGCACGGCCCGCCACCTGCTCGAGCAGGTCGTAGGCACGCTCCCCCGCGCGAAAATCGGGAAGCTTGAGGGCGAAGTCGGCATTGACCACGCCCACGAGCGTGACCTCGGGAAAATCGAGACCCTTGGCGATCATCTGGGTACCCAGCAGCACCGCGCAATCGGCGGCATCGAACTGCTCGAGCAACTTCTTATGCGCGTCCTTGCCACGCGTGGAATCGGCATCCATGCGAATGATGGCGACATCCTCGGGCAGCATCTGGTGCAGCGCGTCCTCGATCTGCTGCGTGCCCAGACCCATTTTTGCCAGGTAACGGCTGCCGCACTTGGGGCAACGACTCGTGGGCGCGGGATACGGCTGCACGCGCCAGGACGAACCACAGGTGTGGCACTGCAGCGTATGGGTGCGCTCGTGGTACGTAAGCGCCGTAGAGCAATGGTTGCAGATGGGAACGCAACCGCACTCGCGGCACATCAAAAACGGCGCAAAGCCGCGGCGGTTATGCAGCAGCACAGCCTTCTCGCGGCGCTCGACCACGCGCTCCAAACCTTCCATCAGCGGTTTAGAGAACATGGAGCGGCTGCCGTGCGAAAACTCGCAGCGCAGGTCGGCAATGCGGACCGTGGGTAGCACGGCGTGTCCCGGGCGCTCGGGCATCTCGACGCGCGTCCAGGTGACACCGTTGTACGTGCCGCGGCGGCAGCGGTCGAGGGCCTCGGCAGAAGGCGTAGCCGAGCCCAGCACGAGTGGGCAGCGATAGCGGCGCGCCATCTCGGCCGCCACCTCGCGCGCATGGTAGCGCGGACTGGAACCCTGCTTATAGCTGGTCTCGTGCTCCTCGTCGATAATGATGAGACCAAGGTCGCTGAGCGGGCAAAAAAGCGCCGAACGGGCTCCCACGACCACACGCGCGGCTCCGCTGGCAACCATGTCCCACTGGTCTAGGCGCTCACCGGCCGAAAGGCGCGAATGGAAGACCGCGACCGTCTCGCCAAAGCGCGAACGGAAGCGGCCGACGGTCTGGGCCGTCAGCGAGATCTCGGGCACGAGCACGCAGGCCGAGCGACCGGCCGCGAGCACACGCTCGATAGCGGAGAGGTAGACCTCGGTTTTGCCGGAGCCCGTAACGCCGTCCACGAGCACCACGTCGCCGTGCGCATCCAGGCAAGCGCGCTCAATCTGCGCGAGCGCCTGCCGCTGGCCGTTCGTAAGCGCGACCGGCGCCTTGCCGCTTGCTGAGGACAGCGTGATCTTCTCGCTGCAGCCGCGCCAGGCACGGCGCTCCTCCACCACCACGACGCCGCGTTTTTCGAGCGCCTTGATGGTCGCCGACATGCTGTTGTAGAGCAGGTTGAGGTCGCGCGTCGTGACCGGCCCGCACTGGAGCGCCTCGATGAGCTGGCGCTGACGGACCGCGGTCTTGGGCGGCGTATAGTCAAAGCCTTCGGGCGTAAGCATCACCCAGCGGTTTTGGATAGGCTTGACGGCGGGACGCTCGACCGTCCACGCCCCGTCATCGCCCTTCACGACACGCGGGCTGCCACCCGGAGGCAAGAACAAACGCAAGCATTCGGAAAGCGTCGCGACATACTCGCGGCTCATCCAACGCGCAATGCGGGCGGCCTCGGCGGTAAAGAGAGGTTTGCTGAGGATAGCCTCGATAGGCTTGATGTGCACGGAATCGAGGGCGGCGTTGCCTTGTAAGTCGCCCAGCTCAGACGCAATGTCGACGATATAGCCAGCGGCCGCACGGTTTCCAAAATGAACTAGGACGGTGGAGCCGATCTGGGCCTCATTGGCAAGAGACTGCAGAATGCCGTAGGCGAACGGCTCGGACAGCGCACGGGTGGGAATGTCGAGGACCACGCTCGCATAGGCGGCAACGGGCTCGGGCGCAGGCGCGGGCTTGGCCTGCTTGGCCGTGCGGACAGGCTTTACGGAAGCCCGCTTAGGCTCGGGTGAACCAAACAGCGAAAGTTGCTCGGCCATGGCCCCAGCACCTCCTATCCCATACGTCTACAGAAACAAGAGCCCCGCTCGGGGTGAACGGGGCTCGGATACATGCGTTTGCGCAGCGATTACAGCGCCATCGTGCGGGCGCGGTCGATACGCGCCAGGCAGTCGTCGCGGCCGACGAGCGCCATGGTCTCGCCCAGCGGGGGGCTCACCATGTTGCCGCAGACGGCGACGCGCACGGCCTGGAATACCACGCGCTTCTTGAGATCCATCTGCTCGGGCAGCGGCTCAAGCGCAGCGTCGATGGCCTCGGCGGTCCACTCGGTAACACCCTCGAGCGCGGCCTTGACGGCGTCCAGAATGGCACCCATGCCCTCCTTGGCCAGGCCCTTGTTGACGGACTTCTCGTCATACTCGAGCGTCTCGGCCGTGGCAAAGATGGGGGCGGCGACGGTCACGGCGTCGGCCGGCATCTTGGTGCGCGGCTTGACGATGGCGGCAAGCGCGTCGATCCAGTCCTCGCCGTACTCGACGTTACCCTCGATGAGGCCCGCCTCGTGCAGCTCGGGGACCATGATCTCGTCGGCAAACTGAGCGTCGGACATGCCGTTGATGTACTCGGCATTGACCCAGTCGAGCTTTTTGGGATCGAAGGTCGCCGGGTTCTTGGAAATGCGGTCGAGCGAGAACTTGCTGGCCAGGACATCGCGCGGGATGATCGTGGTCTCACCGTCGAGCGACCAGCCGAGCAGCGCCAGGTAGTTGACGAAGGCATCGGGCAGGTAGCCGGCATCGCGGTACTCCTCCACCGAGGTGGCGCCATGGCGCTTGGAGAGCTTCTTGCCGTCGGCGCCCAGAATCATGGAGATGTGGGCGAACGTAGGCACGGGCGCGCCGAGGGCCTCGTAGACCATGACCTGGCGCGGGGTGTTGGACAGGTGATCGTCGCCGCGGATGACGTGAGTGATCTTCATCATGGCGTCGTCGACGACGGTCGCGAAGTTGTACGTGGGCGTGCCGTCGGAGCGGAAGATGACAAAGTCGTCGAGCTCCTTGGCGTCGAAGGTCACCTCACCATGGACGGCATCGTGGATGACGACGTCGCCGCGGTCCTCGGGCACCTTGATGCGCAGGACGTAGGGCTCGCCGGCCTCGATGCGGCGGCGTGCCTCCTCGGGATCGAGATCGCGGCAGCGGCGCTGATAGCCCTGGAAGGGGTCCTTGCGCTCCTGCGCGGCCTTGCGATCGGCCTCGAGCTGCTCCTTGGTGCAGAAGCAGGGATAGGCCTTGCCCTCATCCCAAAGCTGCTGGGCGGCCTGTTTGTACAGGTCCAGGCGCTCGGTCTGAGCATAGGGGCCAAAGTCGCCGCCCACCTCGGGACCCTCGTCCCAGTCAAGACCCAGCCAACGCATGGCGCGCAGGATGATCTGCGTGTTCTCGTCGGTGGAACGGGTGGGGTCGGTGTCGTCGATGCGCAGGATGAACGTGCCGCCGTTTGCGCGGGCAAAAGCCCAGTTATAGATAGCGGTGCGGGCGCCGCCGATGTGCAGCTTGCCCGTCGGTGAGGGTGCAAAGCGGACGCGAACGTCTGATGCCATGGAAATCTCCTCGATTGCAGGATGGATGTCTAACTGCATCAGTATAAAGCAACAATGCGACCTCCGCACAAAGGGCATCGACCCACTCATTGGGGACAAACCACTCATTGGGGACAGACTTAAATGAGTAGTCATTAGGGACGTTCTTAGTTTAAGGCTGGTCATTTAAGCCTGCCCCCAATGAGTAGGTGCGGAAAGGGTGTGAATGTTGGATTTACGCGCTATGATGTGCCCTTGCATAGAGAGCCCGGCGGAATGGTAACGGTCGCCGGGACACGTTTTTGAAAGGACAATCATGTCAGAAGAGCTTCGTTCCATCCCGCCCCAGCAGGGGTCCTTTGTGTTTACGTCGGAGTCGGTGACCGAAGGCCATCCCGATAAGATCGCCGATCAGATCAGCGATGCCGTCCTCGACGCAATCCTCGCCAAAGAAATAGAGCTGCAGGAGCAGGGCTATATTGCGCCCAACGGCGTGCCCGCCAACGTGGAAAACGTCCGCTGCGCCTGCGAGACCCTCGTGACCACCGGCACCGTCATCGTCGCCGGCGAGATCCGCACCCAGGCTTACGTTGACGTGCAGGAAATTGCCCGTGGCGTCATCCGCCGCATTGGCTACAACCGAGCCAAGTTTGGCTTTGACTGTGATACCTGTGGCGTTATGAGCCTCATCCACGAGCAGTCCCCCGATATCGCCCAGGGCGTCGACGAGTCGTTTGAGACCCAGACCGGCGCCACCACCGACCCGATCGACCTGATCGGTGCCGGTGACCAGGGCATGATGTTCGGCTATGCCTCCAACGAGACCAAGACCCTCATGCCCATGCCGCACTACCTGGCAAGCCGCCTGGCGGAGCGCCTGTCCGCCGTGCGCCACGACGGCACCCTGCCCTATCTGCGCCCCGACGGCAAGACCCAGGTCACCGTGCGCTACGAGGACGGCAAGCCCGTGGAGGTCACGACCATCGTCATCTCCACGCAGCACGCCGCCGAGATCGAGGACATGGGTAAGATCAAGGACGACCTCATCGAGCACGTCATCGCCCCGGTCATGGCCGCTGAGAACATGCCGTGGGACAACGCGGACATCTACGTGAACCCTACCGGCCGCTTTGTCGTGGGCGGACCCATGGGCGACACGGGCCTGACCGGCCGCAAGATCATCGTCGACACCTATGGCGGCTACGGCCGTCACGGCGGCGGCGCCTTTAGCGGCAAGGACTGCACCAAGGTCGACCGCTCCGCCGCGTACGCCGCTCGCTGGGTCGCCAAGAACGTGGTAGCCGCCGGCCTTGCCGACCGCTGCGAAGTCGAGCTGGCCTACGCCATCGGCGTGTCCAAGCCGCTTTCGATCATGGTCGACACCTTTGGCACCGCGCATGTTGCCGAAGACAAGATCGTCGAGGCCGTGGAGAAGACCTTCGACCTGCGCCCGGGCGCCATCATCCGCGACCTAGACCTGCGCCGCCCCATCTACGAGAAGACGGCAGCCTACGGTCACTTTGGCCGCGAAGACCCCGACTTCACCTGGGAAAAGACCGACCGAGTCGAAGAACTCAAAGCAACCTGCGGCCTGTAAGCTAACGAGAAAAGTTACAGCCAAATATCGATGCATCAGAAGAAGTACCGGCCCCAACCGATACTTCTTTTTTAAACGGTGGTGAAGATGAGCCGACCTGGGACATGGAATAGGTCGCCAGCTGATGAATTTTGCAGCACGCGCGCCTCTACCATGTATCCTAAGTTCCGAGGGCTTTGGTATTTGGTCGGTCGCGAGTTCCGCACGAGCCGGAGGCCACTTAATGTGGCCTCCGTGCGAGCCAGGACTGTAGAGCAGGCGACCAAATACCAAAGCCCTCGGAACGACGGGATAAAGAAGGAGCAGCCATGGCAGGCAAGCCGCAAACACTAGCTACGACCTCGGCATTCGAGATCTTGGGGCCCGTCATGGTCGGCCCCAGCTCGTCGCACACCGCCGGCGCCCTGCGCTGCGCCCAGGTTGCCGCCAGCCTGCTGGAAGGCCGCATCACCAAAGTCACCTTTGGCCTGTGGAACTCCTTTGCCCACACCTACCGCGGCCACGGCACCGACCGCGCGCTCGTCGCGGGTATCTTGGGCCTCGATACCGACGACGAGAACATCAAGCAGGCCTTTGACCTCGCACACGAGCAGGGTCTCGACTTTCACTTCGACATCAAGGGCGACGACGCCTCCATCCACCCCAACACCGTCGACATCGACATGGTCGACGACACGGGCGCCACGGCACAGGTCCGCGGCGAGAGCCTTGGCGGCGGCAAGATGCGCATCAGCCGCATCAACGGCGTCGGCGTCGACATCTCGGGCATGTATTCCACGCTCTTCGTGGCGCACCAGGACGTTCCCGGCGTGCTCGCAGCGCTCACGAACCTGCTCGCCTACGCACACGTCAACATCGCCTTCTGCCGCACCTACCGCACCGAGGTGGGCGGCCAGGCCTATTCCGTCTTTGAGACCGACGGCGCTCCCGACGACACCGTCGTCCCCATGCTGCGCAAGCTCGACAATGTCGATTACGCCACGTTTATCGAGCTCCCGGGCTCGGCCTCGTCGCTCTCCCCCGGCGTCTCGGCCAAGGAAATCTTCGACGACGGCGAGCAGATGCTCGATGCGTGCGCCGAACTCGGTTTGAATATCGGCGCCGTCATGGCCGTGCGCGAGGCGCGTCTAACCGGCGAGGCCCATGCTATCGCAGCCATGCGCCGCGTGCTCGATGTCATGCGCGAGGAGACCACGGCCCCCATCGCCAATCCGCAGCGATCGCTCGGCGGGCTTATCGGCGGAGAGGCCAAGCTCGTCAATGCCACCTGCCGCAACGATTTGAGCGCAAGCCTGATGGGCCCCGTTCAGACCGATGCCGTGGCCCGCGCGATGGCCGTGCTCGAGCGCTCCGCCACCATGGGCGTGATCGTTGCCGCCCCCACGGCCGGCTCCGCGGGTGTCGTGCCGGGCTGCGTGCTGGCCCTTGCCGATCACCTCCAACTCGACGACGAACAGGTCATGGATGCCCTCTACTGTGCCGCCGCCATCGGCCTCAACCTCACCACGAGCGCCTGCGTCGCCGGCGCCGAAGGCGGATGCCAGGCCGAGGTTGGAAGCGCTGCCGCCATGGCCGCCGCTGCACTGGTCCAGATGATGGGCGGCACGCCCGAGCAAGCGCTCGACGCCAGCTCCATCGCGCTGAGCAACCTGTTGGGCCTCGTTTGCGACCCCGTCGGCGGCCTTGTCGAGGTGCCCTGCCAAAACCGCAACGCCATCGGCGTGGCCGCGGCCTTCAGCTCGGCGCAGCTCGCCCTCGCCGGCATCAAGAGCCTGGTGCCGTTTGACCAGATGGCGCACGTGATGCTCTCGGTGGGCCACGCCCTGCCCGCCACGTTACGCGAGACGGCCAAGGGCGGCATCGCGCAGGCTCCAGCAGCGCTTTCGGCGTGCGCGAAATGCGGAATATGCGGATAGCGAGCAAAAGCGAACGATAGGTGGGACATATGTCCCACCTATCCTTTATCGCCACTGTTTTCGTAACACAAGCAACTGCGTAATCGCTATAATTCAAGCCCAGTTAAAACACGATGAGCCGTAAAGCGAAACTCGAAGGAAATATACACGATGTCGCAACTCGACCGCAGCCAACTGATCCCCGATCCGCAACAGCCTAGCAGGCAGCCCGGAGGCATCCAATCGCCCCGTCCCATCGCGCCAGCCCATGGTCAACAGCACGGCGCGGCAAATACCTCCCCGCGCCCCAATCAGGGCCAGCATCAACAGCGTCAGCAGCGTTCCGCGCATGGCGCCGATCACAACCAGGGCCCTTCGCACACTCGAGTTTCTAACAACCGCGGCCCCGCCGACAACCGCTCCGCAAAGGGCAATAAGACGGGCGGCAAGACGGCGTTCTTCGTCGTCCTCGGCCTCGTCGCCATCGTCTATATCGTGGGCGTCGTGGCGTTTTCGCAGATTGCCTACCCCAACACCACCATCGCTGGCGTCGATATCTCGTTTTCCAACGCCTCATCCGCCGCTACCAAGGTCAACTCAGCGTGGAAGCACTACAAGCTCACCGTTTCGGGTGAAGACTTTAGCTGGACCTATCAGCCCGAATCCGACGAGCCCATCGTCGACGGCGAGGCAGCTGCCCACGAGATTATCGGCAGCAACGAGCCGCTGCTGTGGCCTTCGCGCCTGATTGCCTCGCTCGGCGGCAAGAACGTTAGCGCGACCAAAAACGGTACCATCGACCTGGAACAGGACGTCGACCTGTCCATGCTCTCGGACGCCTTTGACCAAAAGCAGTTCGAGGAGGATCTGGGTGCCGCCATCGACGCATTCAACGAGGGCCGCACGGGTACCTTTGAGGCATCGAGCTCCTACGACGAGAAGGCGGGCAAGTTCACGATCGAGAAGGCCCGCTCCAACGAAAAGCTCAACCGCGAGCATGTCATTAAGTATGCGGAGATCGAGCTCGCGTCGCTGTCCGAGACCGTCGATCTTACGAAGCTCGAAAACGATGCCTACGAGCCGCTCAACGGCACGCTCACCAACGACCAGATCCAGGCCGCATGCGATGCCGCCAACAACTTCCTGGGCGTTAACGTGACCCTTAAGCTCAACGGCAACGATGCCGGCAAGGTCGACGGCAGCTCGGTGCTGCAGTGGATCAGTTTTGCCGACCCCGCGAACCCCACACTCGACACTTCCCAGATCAGCAACTGGGCAGCAGACCTCGCCAATGGCTTTAACACCGTGGGCTCCACTCGTTGGTGGACGCGCGCCGATGGCAAGCAATGTGCCGTCGAAGGCGGTGACTTTGGTTGGTCTATCGATAGCAGCACGCTTGCCAAGCAGGTCGAGGATGCTATTAACAACAAGCAGACCGGCGAGATTGAGATCAATTACTCCCAGAAGGCCGACACCTTTACCGCCAAGGGCGAGCCCGATTGGAAGGCGTATATCGACGTCGACCTGTCCGAGCAGCACACGCGCTACTATGACGAGAACGGGAATATCGTGTGGGAGGCCAACTTTATTTCCGGCAAACCGGGCGAAGACGCCACCCCCGAGGGCGTGTGGCAGATCAACAGCAATGACGGCGCCACCAAGCTTATCGGCGCCAAGGACCCCAAGACCGGCAAACCCAAGTACGAGAGCCCGGTCAGCTACTGGATGCCGTTTGAAGGCAACATGGTTGGCTTCCACGACGCAACGTGGCAAAACGACAAGAGTTTCGACGACCCCAACTCCTACAAGTGGTGCGGCAGCCACGGATGCATCAACCTTCGCCTGGCCGACGCCAAGGCGCTGCACGATTGCATCAAAGTCGGCCTGTGCGTGGTCGTGCACTCCTAGCACATCTCACGCGTCACAACAAAGCTCAGCGTCACCTACCTTTCAATGCTGAAAGAAACGTGCCTATGCGCCCGCTCCAACCGGCGGGCGCATATACTAATCGGGAAACGTTTTATAAAGGAGACGCTATGTCAAATGTCCCCACCATCACCCCGGGCCCGGACGATTCCGAGCGCACACCGGAAGGTGCCACCGAAACCCTACCACTCATCACGAGCGTTCATACCGCACAGCAAAACGATCGCGAGCAAGCCAGCGCCGGGATTTCCGATGACGAGGCGTACGCAAAACTCAAGGCCAAGCGTGCCGAGCGCCGACATAAAAAGCTTGTCCGCCGCGGTATCGCGGCCGGCATCGTAGGCGGCGTTATCCTGATAGCCATCATCGTGAGCGTTGTCCTCAATTCCCAACCGCAATCTACAGGCGGCCCTGTGACCGATATGGTCATGGAAGGCACCTTTACCACGACCGTCGAGGCAAAAGGACAGCTCAAGCCTATTTCAGCCTCGGTCGTCTCCCCTTCCGTCGACGGTACGGTGGATCAGATCAACGTTCAGGCCGGACAGAGCGTCAACGAGGGCGACGTGCTCATGACCATTAAAAACGGCGAACTCGACAACGCTGTTGCCGAGGCGCAGCGCGCGGTCACGGCCGCCCAGGAAGACCTGAACAATGCAAAGGCGACACTCGCGGCCGCACAGGCCGCACCGGCAACGGACGGTGACGGATCGACCGCCCCATCGGACGCAAGCGCCAACGCCAACGCCGTCTCGACCGCCCAGCGCAACCTCGCCTCGGCGCAGGCAGCGCTCGAGCAGGCAACTGCAAAAGCGGCCGCGCGCACCGTAAAGGCCCCCAGCTCGGGCAACATCGTCGAGCTCAACGCCAAAGTCGGTGCCACGGTGACCGGAGGCATGATCATGGGCGAAGGCGACACGAGCGGCGGCAAACAGTGCATGCAAATTGCCGACCTGTCCAAGATGAAGGTGACGGTTCAGGTGGGCGAAAAGGATATCGCCAAAATTGCCGTGGGCCAAAGCGCCAACGTGACCTATCCCGCGTTTCCCGATATCGTGAGCCAGGGCACCGTCACGGCTATCGCCTCGGTGGCAAACTCCGACTCCTCCTCCGGGAGCAGCGGCAGCGTGACCTTTAACGTCGACATCCTCATCGAAGCACCCGACAGTCGCCTTAAGCCGGGCATGACGGCCGAGGTATCGGTGGTGACAGAGCAGCTCGACGACGTGGTGATGGTGCCGACGATGGCGCTCATGACCGAAGACGGCGAGCACTATTACGTCAATCTGGCCACCGATTCGGAAGGCAAGAAGACGCGCCGCGTGAAGGTGACCGTCGTGACGCAAAACGACAACGAGGCTGTAGTCGGTAAGACGCAGGTCAAGCGCGACGACCAGGGCAACGAGATCAACCCAGACGTCCCGGTTACCAAGTTACGCGACGGCGACACCATCGTGACGGATACCGGCACAGGCATGACGGCAGACGGCGGCGACAATATGTCTGCCGACGAGGGCAAGTAATGCGTCCCGTCATCGACATCCGCAACGTGCACCGCATCTTTGAGAGCGAGGCCGGTTGCGCCCACATCCTGCACAACGTGAGCCTGGCGGTGAACCCCGGTGAGTTCGTCGCCATCACCGGCCCCTCGGGCTCGGGCAAGTCGACGCTCATGAACATCCTGGGCTGCCTGGACAAGCCGACGGCGGGTGATTATTTCCTGCAAGGGCTCAACGTCGCCGAGCTCGACGATGATGAGCTCACCGAGGTGCGCGCGCTGAGCATCGGCTTTGTCTTTCAGAGTTTTAACTTGCTGCCGCGTCTGACGGTGATCGAAAACGTCATGCTGCCGCTGTCCTACACCAATGTGCCGCGTAGCCAGCGCGAGATGCGCGCCGTACACGCGCTGCAAGCCGTCACACTGCCGGTCGACCATTGGGACCACCGAATATCGGAACTCTCGGGCGGACAGATGCAGCGCGTCGCCATCGCGCGCGCCCTCGTCAACGACCCGCCCATCATTTTGGCCGACGAGCCAACGGGAAATCTAGACTCGACAACCGGGGCGCTCGTCATGGAAACCTTCCACAAGCTCCAGAAACGCGGCAAGACCATCGTACTCATCACGCATGACCCCGGCATCGCCGCCGAGGCCGATCGAGCCGTAACCATCCGTGACGGGCGAATCCATGACGGCGCATATGTCGCGCATACACCGAATACGTTACGAGGGGCCGTCAACAACCTGCCCGCGATTTCTGCAACCACCAATCAGCCGAAAGGAGCGAAGGCATGAGCACCCGCGATCTTGTCCAAGAAGCCCTTCACTCGCTCGAGGCCAACAAGGGACGCAGCCTGCTCACTATCCTTGGCATCGTCATTGGCATCGCCTCGGTCATCGCCATGACTTCGCTCATCGGCGGCATCCAAAACAGCCTAGTCAACAGCCTGGGCCTCAATGCAGCCCGCATGGTAGAGATCTATTCGTCCCAAGAACTCACCGATTCGGATGTGGAAAAGCTTCGCAAACTGGTGCCGCAGATTGAGCAGATCGGCATCGTCGATAGCGCCTATTCCGAGTACAAGGTCGGGGATAAAAGCTATACCGTCATGGCACACGGCGTCGATAGCGACATGCTCGATGCCGTGGGCGCCAGCAAGATCGTTGCAGGGCGCACCTACAACGGTATCGAGTCAAAATCCGGTGCGCGCGTGGCGCTCATCGGCCGCGGCGGTGCCGAGCAGCTGTACGGTAACGAACAGGACGCACTCGGCAAGACCATCAAGGTGTCGAGCGGAGAAGTGCAAATTGTCGGCGTTATCGATGGTGGCAGCGAATCCATGGGTTCGCTGAACCTGTACATGCCACGGGCCGCGATCGCCGAGCTCTACGGCGATGACAATCCGTCGTTTCCGAGCGTGACGGCGCTCGCCGCCGAAGGCACGGATATGGATAAGCTCTGCAAGACCATCGAGTCCAAGGTGCGTAGCATAAAGGGCATCTCGAAGGACGACGAGTACGATAGCATATCGGTAAGCTCCATGAAAAGCGCTATCGACTCCCTCAATTCCTTTATGGGCGCCTTCTCGCTCATCATGGGAGCGGTTGCCGGCATTTCGCTGCTCGTGGGCGGTATTGGCATTATGAATATGATGCTCACCAACGTGACCGAGCGCATCCGCGAGATCGGTATTCGCCGCGCGCTTGGTGCAAGCCGACGTGATATCACCTCTCAGTTTTTAGCCGAATCCTCGGCGCTGTGCATCACCGGCGGCATTCTCGGTGTTGTGATCGGCTATCTGCTGGCATGGGGGCTCGCGTTTTTTGCCGCCAACTCGGGCATCATGAGCAAGTTTGGAGCCAGCGGAGCCATTACGCCAAGCTTCTCTGTTACGACCGTGCTGCTCGCCTTTGCCGTGTCCGTCGGCATCGGTGTGATCTTTGGCTTCTACCCCGCCCGCCGCGCCGCAAAGCTCGATCCAGTCGAGTGTCTGCGCTACCAGTAAGCCACTACCAATACGTTGCGGTGAAATAGTGACTGTTTAAGCGTCTAAAAGCGCATATGGGGGTGCGGACAGAAAGTTGGACCGTGAAGCGGTCCGGACTGGAGGTTCGCATGTACAGCAGGGAGAAGGTCGAGCTCTTCCTCCTGGCGACGGAGGACGGCATGGGGCCGACCGCCGCCGCGAAG
>ENA-OQCL01000117-OQCL01000117.1-human-gut-metagenome-genome-assembly--contig:-NODE-117-length-43579-cov-9.074542_pt1 | contig 43579 bp, 42 predicted proteins | sample MGYA00242502_ERZ504586 | MGnify/ENA primary metagenome ERZ504586 (study PRJEB26092, sample SAMD00036316) | human gut metagenome | host: Homo sapiens | study: EMG produced TPA metagenomics assembly of... | reverse complement strand
CTTCGGCGCGGGCAGCGTCCAGTGCGGGCCTTGCGGCGGCAAGCTCTGCCTGCCGTGCGGTCAGCTGCTGCGCCAGCCGCTGTGCCTGTGCGGCTGCACCCAGCTGCCGCTGCACCGTGTCCAGCTGGGCTTCGGTGGTGTGCAGGGCGGTGCCGGCTTCTTCCAGCGCCGCAGCCTGCCGTGCGGTCAGGGCGTCCAGTAAAGTAAGCGCCGTTTCCGGCACGGTCTGGGCGCAGAGGACGCGCAGCGCCTCGGCGTCTGGGTCCTCCGGGCTGAATTGCAGCCCGCCCAGCAGGCTGTCCAGTTTGGCATTCTGAGCGGTACGCTGCTGGTTCAGCGCGGATGCTTCGGCCTGTAAGCGCTCTTGCAGTTGGGCGTAGCGCTGGGTGCGGAACAGCTTGCGGAAGATGCGGCTGCGCTCCTCGGTGGAGGCGTTGAGCAGCTTTGTGAACTGTCCTTGCGCGATGAGCACGATCTGAGAAAACTGGTTGTAGTCCAGCCCGATGATCTGCCTGCACGGCGGCGGTCACGTCCTTTGGCTTTGGTCACCGGCGGGCGGTCGTCCGGGTAGGTCAGGGTGGCATCTGCTTTTTTCGGTGGTCATGCCCTCGCCCCGGGTTTTTGGGACGCTGATACTCCGGGTTGCGGCGCACCGTGTAGCGCACGCCGTGCACCTCAAATTCCAGCTCCACAAAGGTGGGGGTCTTGTCGTCTGCGTACTTGCAACGCAGCATGGAGCCCTCCCGGATGCCGCTGCTGGAATGATCGTACAGCGCATAGGTGATGGCGTCAAAAAGGGTAGTCTTGCCCGCGCCGGTGTCGCCGGTAATGAGGTACAGCCCGCCTTTGCCCAGTTTTTCAAGGTCAAGGGTGGTCTGGGCGGCATAGGGGCCAAAGGCCGAAAGGGTCAGTTGCAGCGGTCTCATACAGTGTCGCCCTCCTTCCAGATCTCCTCGATCAGTTCTTGGCAGAATGCCGTCTGTTCGGCGGTCAGGGGCTGATTATTTTGCAGCTGGTAAAAGGCAGCCAGATGCTCCAGCGGGGAGATGCTCTCGGTGCGCTCCGGGGCGCAGATCTCCTGCTGCTGGCGGGTGCGCTGGTTGTCGTAGTCCAGCTGCATCAGGTTGGGGTAGATGACCCGCAGCCGCGCCAGCGCATCCGGCACGTCCTGCTCGTCGGTCAGGGTGATGTACAGATAGTCGTCCACGGCGGTGCCCTCGTAGCAGCGGCGGTCGGTCAGTTCCATGTAGCTGCCCCGCAGCCCACGCAGGTCGTGCCGGGGGGTCAGGGGCGCGGTAGTGATGTGCACCTCGCCCTTTGCACCCAGCTCCACAAAGGTAGCGCTTTTGCGCTGCCCCGCCTCCGAGAAGGAGTACTTCAGCGGTGTGCCGCAGTAGCGCAGCGTTTCTCGCCCTACCTTCTGCGGGCTGTGCAGATGCCCCAGCGCTACATAGTCAAAGGCATCGAACAGGGCGGCGTCCACGCTGTCCACCCCGCCCACCGAGGGCTCCTCGCTCTCGCAGGCGGCAGCACCCGCCACAAACTGGTGCGCCACCAGCACGCTGCGGTGGCCGGGGTCCGGGGTGCAGTGCCGCAGCACGCAGGCAAGGGCGTCGTTGTAGCTCTCAATAGGCTCGTCCGGCCAGACGTGCCGCACCATAGCGGGCTTCAAAAAGGGCAGTAAGTACACATCTACCGTGCCGTGGACATCCTGCAAAGGGATGGGCTGCGGCGCGCCGGTGAACACCGGGCTGACGTAGACCCGGCTATCGGCCAGCAGGGCAGAGCCAAAGGCCACCCGGTCGGCAGAATCGTGGTTGCCGCTGATGGCGAATACCGGCAGCTTCCGCGCCGCCAGTTGGGTCAGAAACCAGTCCAGCAGCCGCACCGCTTCGGCAGGGGGAACGGGCTTGTCGTAAAGATCCCCGGCCAGCAGCACGCCGTCCACAGGGGTCTCATCCAGCAGAGTTAGGATCTCTTCCAGAATATACCGCTGCTCCTCCAGCATGGAAAACTCGCACACCCGCTTGCCCAGATGCAGGTCGGACAAATGCAGAAAACGCAAACAGGAACACCGCCTTTCAAAAAATGCTTTGCCCTATTATAGCGCAGCCGCCGCTGCACGCGCAACCAAGGAGAACAGAAAAACGGACAACTGCTGTTTGCCGTTGCGACCCCTTCTGTGAAAATGGGACACCGGAGCGTCCGCAGACGCTCCGGTGTCCCGAAATTTAAAATAATTCTTCCGCTGAATATGGCCAAAGCGCACGCGGAGGCCATTCCAAATCGTTTTATGGCCTGCGTATATCAGAACATCTTTTCCCAAGTGGCGTAGCCCACACTGCCGTCTGCCGTCAGGCTGTTGCGCCGCTGGAACCGCTGCACGGCGGCAGCGGTGGCGGCACCGTACTTGCCGTCATCCTTCAGCCGCTCGCCCAAAGAATTGAGCTTCTGCTGTACCAAACGCACCGTGCCGCCGGAAGCGCCGGTGTGCAGCACGATGCCGGGGTAGGGCACTTTCAGCCCGTGCTTTGTGGTGTAGCGGGTGTAGAGCACGTTCCATGTGTTCTGCCCCACCTTGCCGTCCATGTTCATCTTGTTTTTCAGCTGGAACTCCTGTACGGCACGCTGGGTGCTTGCGCCGAATTTGCCGTCCGCCTTCAGCGCATCGTACCATGTGCACGCATCGCGCACGCCGTTGAGCCACGTCTGTACAAGTGCCACGTCCGGCCCAGAGGAGCCGCGCTGGAGCAGGGAATAATAACCGGGAATCGCCATAGAGGGATCCCTCCTTTCCCTCCATGCTATGCTCCGGCGGGGTGCGGCGTCACCCCGCCAGCAGCACTGTCTGCCGCCGGGTAGTCAGCCGGTGCGCCCAGTCCACCAGCCGGAACCGCAGGATGTACTGCCCGCAGACAAGGTCGTTCTCCGCAGGCAGAGCGTAGCCGCCCTGCGCAAAGCTGCACAGCCCCGGGTATAGCACACACCACCAGTTGCGTCCGCCGCCGCTGCCGATGTCGATGCGCACGGCATCGTACCGCCCGGCGGGCAGCTGACCGGTGGGGTAGCGCCGGGCGGGGAAGTACATATTCACGAGATACACCCGCACCGGGGCACGGATGCCCTGCGCGGTCAGCGCCCGCTGCGCCGCCAGCTGAAACTGCAAAAGCTGCCCTGCAACCCACGCCCGCGCCTCCGGTGCACTTTGCGCCGGGCACTGCTGCATCACGGAAAGCACCGCGTCCCGCACCCGGAGCTTGGCGCTCTGGTCAGCTACGGCATCGCTGGCCGCCCGGATGTGCAGCCGCAGGGTGTCGGCGCACAGCGCTGCCCCGGCATCCAGCTGGGTGCGCCCCCAGTACAGCCCCTGCAAAGCGCCGCACAGCGCAAAGCCCGCCAGCAAGCTGACGCACAGCAGCCGCATTTGCCGGACGGAAAGCGGCTGTAAGAAAAAACGAACCATAAAAAACAGACCCCTCTTCTGGAAATGATAACCAGAGGATGGGTCTGTTGCAGCGGGGTTATACGATTTTTTTTAGTTCTTCAACGACTGCATGGGTGCGGGCAGGCGGCCGCCGCGGTTGATGAACACCGAGGGGTCGTGGCTGTTCACGGGCATGATGGGGCCGTAGCCCAGCAAACCGCCGAAGTCCAGCACCTCACCGGCCTTGCGGCCGATGGCGGGGATCACGCGCACGGCGGTGGTCTTGCTGTTCACCATGCCGATTGCGGCTTCGTCCGCGATCAGAGCACTGATGACGGCAGGGGTGGTGTCGCCGGGGATGATGACCATGTCGATGCCCACAGAGCAGACGGCGGTCATGGCTTCCAGCTTTTCAATGGTCAGACAGCCGATCTCGGCAGCGTGGATCATACCGGCATCCTCGCTGACCGGGATAAAGGCACCGGACAGGCCGCCAACGTGGTTGGAGGCCATCACGCCGCCCTTCTTCACAGCATCGTTCAGCAGGGCAAGGCAGGCGGTGGTGCCGCAGCAGCCGCAGGTCTCCAGACCCATCTCTTCCAGAATGTTGGCCACGCTGTCGCCGATGGCGGGAGTGGGAGCCAGAGAAAGGTCGATGATACCGGCGGGCACGCCCAGTGCCTTGGAGGCAAGGTTTGCCACCAGCTGACCCACGCGGGTGATCTTGAAGGCGGTGCGCTTTACCAGCTCTGCCACCTCATCGATGGGGGCGTCCTTGGGCAGACGTGCCAGCGCGGCGCGCACAGCGCCCGGGCCGGAAACGCCCACATGGATCTCGCAGTCCGGCTCGCCGGGGCCGTGGAAAGCACCGGCCATGAAGGGGTTATCCTCCGGGGCGTTGCAGAACACCACCAGCTTGGCGGCGCCGATGCACTGACGGTCGGCGGTCAGCTCGCTGGCTTTTTTCACGGCCTCGCCCATCAGCTTGATGGCGTCCATGTTCAGACCGGCCTTGGTGGCACCGATGTTCACCGAGCTGCACACGATGTCGGTCTCGGCCAGTGCGCGGGGAATGGACTCGATCAGGCGGCGGTCACCGGCAGAAAAGCCCTTGTGCACCAGTGCGCTGTAACCGCCCACAAAGTTGACACCCACCTTTTTACCGGCGGCGTCCAGCGTCTTTGCAAAGTCCACGGGGTCTGCCTCCGGGCAGGCACCCAGCAGCATGGCGATGGGGGTAACGCTGATGCGCTTGTTGATGATGGGAATACCGTACTCGGCGCTGATGCGCTCCACGGTGGAGACAAGGTTCGCAGCCTTGGTGGTGATCTTGTTATAGATATTCTCGCAGGCCTTTTTGGGGTCCGGATCGATGCAGTCCAGCAGGCTGATGCCCATGGTCACGGTGCGCACGTCCAGATTATCCTGCGTGAACATCTCGATGGTCTCCAGAATATCCCCGGTGTTAAACATACTCATAGCGGTTGCGGGCTCCTTTCCGGCTCAGATGGTGTGCATGGCGTCAAAAACTTCCTGACGGGTCACGTTGATCTGCATCCCCATCTCGGCGGCAAGTGCATCGGTGCGCTTGTGCAGCTGGTCGTGGTCAACATTGCAGTTGGAAAGATCCACCAGCATGATCATGGCAAACATCCCCTGCAGGATGCTCTGGGTCACATCCTCAATGTTGATGTTCAACTCGGTGCACAGACCGGCCACCTTTGCGACAACGCCCACGGTATCGTGTCCAATGACGGTAATGAAAGCTTTCATGGTTTCCACCCTCGTTTTCCTTATAGTGATTGGTGCCGCCAAAGACCCGGCACACGCTTACCCTTCCAGTATAGCAGATTTAGCAAAATTTGAACACACTTTTTGTAAAAAAGAGCAGAATACGGGGGCAAAAGACATTCTATATAAAAATCAAGTGCAATCTGCAGGGGCTTGTGCTATACTTATACATAATTTCCCGCGGATTTCCGTGTAGAGGGTTGATAAGGAGTATATGACAATGGAACAGCTTTTGAAGATTCTGGAAAACAACGCCCGGCTGCCCGTGGAGGACATTGCCACCATGCTGAACAAATCCCCCGCCGAGGTGGCGGCGATGATGGATCTTGCCCGGGCACAGGGCATCATCAAGGGCTACAAGACCCTTGTGGATTGGGAAAAGGCCAAGGTGAACCGCGTGGAGGCGGTCATCGAGCTGAACGTCAGCCCCAAAAAGAGCCGCGGCTTTGACGAGATCGCAGCCACCATTGCCGCCTTTGACGAGGTGGAGAGCGTGCTGCTGATGAGCGGCGGGTACGACCTGCAGCTGGTGATCAAGGGTCAGACCTTCCAGGAGATCGCCCTGTTTGTGGCAAAGCGGCTGTCTCCGCTGGACGATGTGCTGTCCACCGCCACCCATTTTGTGCTGCGCACCTACAAAAAAGAGGGGCGGCTGTATCAGGATGAAGAAATTGATGAAAGAGAGTGCACGGTGCTGTGATGGATTATGATAAACTGATCGCGCCTGCCGCCAAGGCCATGCGCCCCTCCGGCATCCGCAAATTTTTCGATCTGGCCGCCGAAATGCCCGAGTGCATCAGCCTTGGCGTGGGCGAGCCGGACTTCAAGACCCCGTGGGCTGTGCGCGAAGCCGGCATCGACAGCCTTGAGCACGGCCGCACCCGCTATACCTCCAACGCCGGCTTAAAGGAGCTGCGTGCCGAGATCAGCCGGTATCTGGAGCGGCGCATGAACCTGCGCTACGACCCCATGCGGCAGATCCTTGTGACCGTGGGCGGCAGCGAGGCCATTGATATGTGCATCCGCACGCTGGTCAAGCCCGGGGACGAGGTGATCATCCCGGAGCCCTGCTTTGTGTGCTACGAGCCCATCACCACCCTGTCCGGCGGCGTGCCGGTGCACGTTGCCTGCCGTCAGGAGGACGAGTTCCGTCTGCGTGCCGAGGCGCTGAAGGCAGCCATTACCCCCAAGACCAAGCTGGTCATCATGCCCTTCCCCAACAACCCCACCGGTGCAGTGATGGAGCGGGAGGATCTGGAAGCAGTGGCTGAGGTGCTGCGCGGCACCGATATCATGGTGCTGTCTGATGAAATTTACGCAGAGCTGAACTACGGCCTGCGGCCGCACGTTTCCATTGCCACCCTGCCCGGTATGGCAGAGCGCACCATCGTGGTGAACGGCTTTTCCAAAAGCTATGCCATGACCGGCTGGCGGCTGGGCTACGCCTGCGGCCCGGAGGCGGTCATTAAAATTATGACCAAGATCCACCAGAGCGCCATCATGAGCGCCCCCACCACCAGCCAGTACGCCGCCATCACCGCCCTGAAAGAGTGTGACGGCGAGATCGACCGGATGCGGGACGAGTACAATATGCGCCGCCGTCTGGTGGTGCGCAGCTTCAACGATATGGGTCTGACCTGCTTTGAGCCCCGGGGCGCGTTCTACGCCTTCCCCTGCATCAAGAGCACCGGCATGAGCAGTCAGGAGTTCTGCACAAAGCTTTTGGAGCAAAAGCACGTTGCCATCATCCCCGGCGATGCCTTTGGTGCTTCCGGCGAGGGGTACTGCCGCGTTTCCTACGCTTACAGCGTGGAGCACCTGACCGAGGCGCTGAAGCGCATCCGGGAATTTTTGGTGGAAAACAACATCTACCACGGCAACTGAGGAGGAACACGGATGGAACGGCGAGAGCGGAAAAACGCAGTGACCGTGCTGGCCCCGGCCAAGCTCAATCTGGCACTGGATGTAGTGGGCTTGCTGCCCAATGGCTACCATGCGCTGGACATGACCATGCAGACCATCACCCTGTACGAGCGGGTGATGCTGCGCCGCAGCGCCGGGCTCAGTCTGCGTCTGCCGGGCAGCCTTGTGCAGCCCAACGATAAAAATACTGCCATCAAGGCGGCGCTGGCGTTCTTCCACTACACCGGCCTGCTGGCGGGGGTGGATATCACCATCTACAAAAAACACCCCGGTGCGGGCGGGTATGGCGGGCGGCAGTGCAGACGCTGCCGCCGTGCTGGTGGGTCTGAATGCCCTGTACGGTGCAAAGCTTTCCATGAGCGAATTGTGCGCGCTGGGCGCAGGCATCGGTGCGGACGTGCCCTTTGCCCTGATGGGCGGCACCTGCCGGGTGCAGGGCGTGGGCGACCTGCTCAAGGCGCTGCCCCCTGTGCCGGACTGCTGGTTCACGGTGGTGATGCCGGACTACGGCGTGTCCACCCCGGAGGCCTTTGCCGCCTATGATACCGTGGGCAGCAGCATCCACCCGGACTGTGAGGCGCAGGAAAAGGCCATCCGCGCCGGAGACTTGGACGCCGTATGTGCTGCCGCCGGGAATGCGCTGGAAGAGTGCAGCGGCGCAAAGGACAACGAGGCGATCAAAGCCCTGCTCCGGGCGCACGGCGCTGTTACCGCGCTGATGACCGGCAGCGGCGCAGCAGTGTTCGGCGTGTTCCGGGACGAAGCTGCCGCCAGAACCGCCGCAGCGGCAGCAAAGCGGCAGTGGCCGCAGGTCTACGTTGCCAAGCCCGACCGCGGCGGTGCACGGGTGATCCGATAAAAAAGTATAAACCTCCTTCCCGCAGGGCATACTGGCCCCAAAGGAAGGAGGTCTTTTTTTGTGCAGACCTTTTACAAAATCTGCCTGCTGCTGCTCATTGTGGGCGGTGTGAACTGGGGGCTCGTGGGGCTTTTTCAGTTCGACCTTGTGGGTTGGCTGCTGGGCGGCAGCACCTCGGTGTGGTCCCGCATCGTGTTTGCGCTGGTGGGCTTGGCTGCCCTTGGCTGCATTCCGGAACTGTTCAACGAAGAACCGGAGGAAGAATAACAAAACGGCTGCTGCACTTTGCGTGCAGCAGCCGTTTTCAGGTTATAGTTTTTCCAGCGAAAATATAAAATATTTTCTGTGTGGTTTACTGGTCGTTATCCACATCGTCCCAGCCAATGAGGTCGGGCAGGGTCAGTGTCTCGTCCGAGCAGTGGTGGCTTGCGCGGCGCTGGTCGGCAGCCTTGGTGTGCACTACCTCGCGGGCAAGCTCCCGGATGGCAATGCAGTCCTCCGGCAGGTCGGTCTGGCTGCGGCCGGAGTGGGTGAACAGGATTTTGCCCTCGTGGCCCACGATCAAGGTCATGGGCAAAATCTGCGGGGCATTGCGGTCGTAGTGATAACCGGCATCCCGGGCACTTTTGTAGATGCGCTGGGCAGAAAAGCTCCAGCTCAAAAGTCCGCGTGCCTGCTCCACCCCCAGATAGCTGTACAGCACCCCCGGCGCATCGCAGATGATGGGAAAGGGAAACTCCTTCCCCTGCGTAGCCTCGGCCACCGCGCGGGGCGCTGAGCGCACCACACACGCCAGCCGCACACCCCGCAGCCGCGGCAGGGTCTTTAAGTAGCGGGTCAGGTATTCCCGGGTGACCGGGTGGTCGAACCCGGGCAGAAAGATCATGCACAGGGGCTCGGTGCCCGCACACAGGCGTAAAAATCGTTGCCCGGGGGTGGTGGGGGTGTCAAAGGTAAACCGGGGAATGGAAGTACCAACCAGATGCTCAGAGCTCATGCCGCAATTGCACATCCTTTCAAATGGTGATAAAAAAATCCACAGCCGTGCCCTGTGTTTGCAGGGGCACAAGCGGTGGATTGGATTACTATAAAGATCCCGCCCGGTCGTCTGCGGTCAATCAAACCTACCCTTACGGACAGGTGGGTGCCCTGTCTCCGGAATCACGCTTCCTCATCGAACCTCCATGGTCGACCCATGGCGGGGAGGTCTGCAATCCACCGGAGAACTCCGGGCTCCCGTTGAATGATTAGTAGGATCATACAAACCGCAACAAATCGAGCCGGGCAGGAAGTCTTGCACGGGTCAATCCGTCAAAGGACTTACTCGATATCGTAGTCCTCGCTCAGACGCTGCTCGAACAGCTTGCTGACTTCCATCAGCACCTCGTCATCCTCTACAACGTCCAGATATTCGCCTTCGTCGTCCTCCCCGACACTCAGGATCACCAGCTGGGCGTCCTCGTTCAGGTCCTCTTCGTTCTCGGCGTATTCCACAACAGCCAGATAATGCACGCCCTTGTGGTCCAGCGCATCGATCACCTCAAAAGTGACCTCGTTGCCGTCCTCATCCTCAAGGGTCATCAGGTCGGGCTGATATTCTTCCTCAGTATTGGGGTTCTTGATCTCGTCAGACATAATACGCTCCTGTATTGCTTTATCACAAAAAGCAGTTGATGCAGCGGGCTGCGTCCCGCTTGGTCTGCTTATAGTGTAGCGTGTTTTGCGCAGTTCGTCAAGATGCTTTTTCGCACAGAAATCATTGGATAAATTTTCACGCAATTTCCTCTCGCACTGCCGCGCAGAATATGGTATACTACTGGTTAAAGCTTTTGCGCTGCGCTGTGCGGCGTTGTAGTACAGTATATGGAACAGGGAGCGGGAGTATGTTGAAAAAATTCGGGGCAGTCTGTCTTGCGGCGGTGCTGCTGCTTACGGGCTGCAGTCTGCGGCCGCAGGAAAACGGCAGCAAGGTCCAGAGCATCAGCCGCCCGGCGGTGGAATCCGCTGAGCTGCAGTTCACCCACCCGGCAGCAGGGGACACGGTTGCGGTGTTCGATACCTCTGCGGGTGTTTTCCGTGCGGTGCTCTTCCCGGAAAAGGCCCCGCAGGCCTGCGATAACTTTATCGGCCTTGTGCAGCAGGGCTATTATAACGGCCTTACCGTGAGCCGGGTGGAGAATCAGTTCGTGGTGGAAGCCGGGCAGGGCGCAGACGGCAAGGGCTCTACCATCTGGAAGGGCAGCCGCTACCCGGTGGAAGCATCGGACAGCCTGCACCATTACGCCGGGGCGCTGTGCATGGGCGTGGACGCCTCCGGCGCGTGTGCCAGTGTGTTCTATGTGGTGGAATCGCTGCCGGGAGAACAGTCGGTAACGCAGGAACTGGCAGACCAGATGAACGCCGCCGGTTACCGCGCCGAGGTGGTATCCGCGTACCAGACGGCGGGCGGCGCACCCTATCTGGACTACACCGACACGGTATTCGGGCAGGTGTACGAGGGCATGGACATCGTGGATACCATCGCCCAGACCGCTGTGGACGAAAACCAGAAGCCCACCACCGATATCACCATCAACAGCGTGAGCATCGAGACCTATCAGGGATAAATAGTAAAAGATGCCTGTGCGTGAGCACAGGCATCATTTTTTTACATCTCCCCGGGGTGCTCCTTGCGCCATGCAAGGTAGTCCTCTAAAATCACCGTGGCACTGACCGAATCCAGAATCTCCTTGCGGCGGCTGCCGTAGGTGCCGCTTTCGTCCAGAAGGTCAGCGGCGGCGCAGGTGGTCTGACGCTCGTCCCACATCCGCACCGGCAGGCCGCTCCAAAGCTCCACGGTCTTTGCCAGCTTGCGGCTCTTGGCGGCGCGCTCACCCTCGGTGCCGTCCATATTCAGCGGCAGACCGATCAGGATCATCTCGGCTTCGATCTCCTTGGCTACCTCGCAGACCCGGGCGGCAACCTTGTTGCGCGCCTTTAAGGTGATCTGGGGCGTAATGGCGGTGGTAAGAAATTCGGTGCGGTCGCAGGTGGCAAGGCCGGTGCGGCTGTCCCCGTAGTCAACGGCTAAAATCTTCATACAAAGTCCCTTTCCGGTGTGCAGAATGTTTTTTCCAGTGTACCACAGCGGCGGCGGGATTGCAAAGAAAAGCGGTGGTTTTATCTCCGCTTTCGTGTTACAATAAAGGCAAAAATCAATGAGCGGGAGGAGACCGAAATGCTGAAACTGGTTCTGGGCACTTCCGGCAGCGGCAAGACCACCCTGCTGTATGCCCGCATCCGTGCCCGTGCCGAGGCGGGGAAGCGCAGCATCCTGCTGGTGCCGGAGCAGTTTACCTCCAGCACCGAAGCACGCATCTACCGGGAGCTGGGGGATGCCCTTTCCGGCATGGTGGAAAGCTATTCCTTCACCAGTCTGGCCGAGCATATCCTTGCGATAGAGGGCGGCGCGGCGGTGCAGACCCTGACCGATGCCGGGCGGGCGGTGCTGGTGCGCCGTGCGCTGGAGGAATTGCAGGATAACGTGCACTACTACTACCGCCACCGGCGCAGCGCAGCCTTTTGCCAGATGGCGGCCGAGACGATAGACGAGCTGAAAAGCGCCGGGCTTTCCGGGCAGCAGTTGCAGGAGCTTGCCCGGGACTGCGGCACCGAGAGCGCGAAGCTGGGCGAGCTGGCGCTCATCTTTCAGGGCTACGAAAGCCTGCTGGCGGGCACCGGCATGGATCCTGCCGACCGTCTGGAGTTGGCGGCTGACCGTCTGGAAGCTGCGCTTGCCCGGGACGAGCTGCCGGACTTTCTGCGCGAGCGCGAGGTGTTCATTGATGAGTTCGACACCTTCAACGCGCCCAAAAAGCGGCTGATGGGCGCCATGCTGGCTGCACTGCCCGCCGTGACGGTGGCACTGTGCGAGGACGGCGCACCCATGCAGCCCGGGGACCTGGAACTGTTCTCCGGTGCAAAGCAGGTGGCGGCGCAGCTGCGCCAGCTGGCGCGCAAAAACGGCGCACAGGTGGCCGCCCCGGAGCTGCTGCGGCGGGACCTGCGCCATAAGGATGCCCCGGGCCTTGCCGCGTTGACCGAGCTGCTGGAGACAGGCAGCTGCACCCCGCCGGAAAGCGCCCCGGAGCTGCGGCTGTTTGCCGCCGCCAGCCGGGAGGAGGAGGCCCGCTGTGCCGCAGCCGCCATCCGCCGCCTGATGCGGCAGGGTGTGCGCTGCGGAAAAATTGCGGTGGTCTGCCGCGATATCAGTCTGTACCGGGCTGCGGTGCGGTACGAGTTCCGCATGGCAGAGATCCCTCTGTACTGCGACGAACCCACCACCCCGGAGTTCAGCGCCCCCGCCACGGCGGTGCGGGCACTGCTGGCATTGCTGCGGGGTGCGGACATGACCGAGCAGCTGACCGTGCTGGCCAAGACCGGCCTGTGCGACCTGACCGAGCCGGAGGTCTGCGCGCTGGAAAACTACGCCTACACATGGTCGCCTAATGCAGCGGCGTGGCGGGCAGAATTTACCAAAAGTCCCCGGGGCTTCGGTGACGCCGAACTGACCGAGGAAGATACGCTGAACATGACCCGCGCCGAGAACGCCCGCAAAAAGCTGGTGACGGCGGTGGATACCCTGCGCAGCAAGGTGCGCAGCGCCAACGCGGAGCAGATCAGCCGGGCGCTGTATTTCTGCCTGAAGGAGCTGGGCGCAGAGGAGCAGCAAGCCGCGCAGGTGGAGGATATCCGCACTGCCCGGGGCATTCCGGCGGCAGAGGAAGCCGCCCGCGAGTGGAATGTGGTGATGCAGCTGCTGGACGAGATGGCGCGGCTGCTGGGCAGTCAGGGCATCACCGTGCCGGAGTACGAGGATCTTTTCGGTCTGCTGCTGCGCTCCTCTGACCTTGGGCACATCCCGCAGACCTTGGACGCGGTGGTGCTGGCAAGCGCCGGTAAAATGCGTTTGGATGCGCCGGACTATGTATTCGTGCTGGGGCTGGCAGAGGGCGAATTTCCCTGTACCCCCGCAGAAAGCGGCCTGCTGACCCACGCCGACCGCGACCTGCTGATGGCAAAACAGATCGACCTGCCGGACGGCTTTGAAAACCGTGTGGTGCGGGAACAGGTCTGTTTTTATAAAGCCCTTACCGCCCCGGCAAAGGGGCTGTGGATGAGCTGGCCGAAAGGGCAGGGACAGACCCTGTGCGCTGCGCTGGAACCCATCGTGGAGGCATTGCAGCCCGCCGCACCGCAGCTGGAACTCATTGACCTTGCCGCCACCCCCGCAGACGGCTTAGACGTGCTGGGCGGCGGCTGGCCGCTGACCGAACTGGAACGTGCCAGCCTGACCGAGGCGCTGCGCACCCCCGGTGAGGGAGTGCAGGCACCCCGGGGACTGGCACTGTTGCAGCGCATGGAGCAGGACCCGCCCCGGCAGGTGCAGGATCTGCCCACACTGGAAACGCTGCTGGGCAGGCGGCTGCACATCTCGCCCAGCCAGCTGGAAAAATATTATACCTGCCGCTACGGTTACTTTTTGCAGTATGTGCTGGGGCTCAAGCCCCGCCGCCGTGCGGAGCTTTCGGCAGACCAGAGCGGCACGCTGATGCACTGGGTCTTGCAGATGGCGCTGGACCCCCACCCCGGGGCAGACAACCCCTGCGCCGGGCTGCGCCCCTTTTTGGAGCTGGATGATGCCGCCATGGCCGACCTTGCCGCCGCACTGGTGGACGAGTATGCGCGGCGCTATCTGCCGGAGGATACTGCACGCTTTGCCTATCTGCTCTCCCGGCTGAAAAAGAGCATGACCAGCCTGCTGTGCTATCTGCGGGACGAGCAGAACCAGTCCCAATTCAAGCCCGTGGCCTGCGAGCTGAAAATAGGCCGGGGCGAGGACGCCGTGCCCGGGCAGGTGTACCGCCTGTCGGACGGGCGCACGGTGCAGCTGGTGGGCACGGTGGACCGCGCAGATGAGTGGATCGAGGACGACGGCACCCGCTGGGTGCGGGTGGTGGACTACAAGACCGGCAGCAAAAAGCTGGACTTGAAAGAAGTCTACTGCGGTCTGGACTGTCAGATGCTGCTGTATCTGTTCAGCCTGACCCGGGATGCCGGCGGGCGCTTTACCGGCGCTCAGCCGGCGGGCGTGTTGTATCTGCTGGCCGACCCCGCCCCCCAGACCTTGCCCCGCGAGCAAGCTGCCCGGGCGGTGGAGTACCAGCTGGACGGCCTTGTGCGGGACGAGCAGAAGATCTTTGACGCCATGGATGCAGACGAAACCGGCAAGTACCTGCCCTTTGGCTACCGCAACGGCGCACCCAGCCCCTACCAGAAGGACAAGCGGGCCGACAGCGCCAAGCTCAGCCGCATCCAGCTGCATCTGGACGATCTTGTTACCCAGATGGGCGAGCAGCTCTACGGCGGGCAGATCGATGCCGAGCCGCTGGTGGTGAGCAGCAGCAAAAGCCCCTGCACATGGTGCGATTACAGCTTTATCTGCTGCCACGAGACCGGGGTGCACGAGCGTGCGCTGGAAGCCCCTGCAAAGCCCTTTGAACCCGAGGAAGAACCTGAAGAAGAGGAGGAACAGCCGTGAGCGGACCCAAATGGACCCCGGCGCAGCAGGCCGCCATTGCCGACCGGGGCGGTGCGCTGCTGGTAAGTGCAGCCGCAGGCAGCGGTAAGACCGCCGTGCTGACCGAGCGGGCGGTGCAGCTGATCACCGACCCGGAGCAGCCGGTCAATGCCGACCGGCTGCTCATCGTCACCTTTACCAATGCGGCGGCGGCAGAGCTGCGCGCCCGCATCGGGCAGGCGCTGCTGCACCGCAGCCAGCTGCAGCCCGGCAACGCCATGCTGCGCCGCCAGCGGATGCTGTTGCAACGCGCGCCCATCTGCACCATTGACGCTTTTTGTCTGAACCTGCTGCACAAGCACTTTCAGGCGCTGGATATCCCGCCGGATTTTGCCCCGGCAGACCCCGGCACCGTGCAGCTGCTGCGGGGGGCGGCACTGGCCGAAACGCTGGAAAACGCCTACCGCGACCCGGATTTCTGCGCCTTTGCAGACCTGTACGGCAAGGGACGCACGGATAAACCGGCGGGCGATGCCATTTTGCAGATCTACGATTTTTTGCGGGCGCTGCCGGATTACGACTGCAAGCTGGATGAATTTCTTGCCCCTTACGAGCAGGAAAATGGCTTTGCCGCCACCTGCTGGCACGACCTGCTGCTGGCCGAAGCTGCCCGCTGCGCCAAGGCTGCGCGGGAACTGCTGACGGCAGCGCTGGCCGACTGCCATGCGGATTTTGACCAAGAGCTGGCAGCTGCTGAGGAAAAAAAGACCCCATCCGCCCGGGCAAAGGCACAGCTTGCGGTGGCAGAAAAATACGAGGAGGCCGGTACAAGGCTGGAAAAAGCCGCCGCCCTCTTTGCGCAGGCAGAGCAGCTGGCCGCTGCCGGACAGTGGGACCCGCTGTACGACCTGCTCACCCCCTATGTGCTGGGCATGGAGGAAGCCCCCGGCCTGAAGGGCATGAAAAAGCGTCTGGGCGGCGACCACAAGGCGGAGATCAAGACCCGCTCGGACGAAGCTGCCGTTTTGTTTGAGCAGATGACCCAGCTCATCTGCTGCTCCGAGGCCGAAGCCGAGACCGACCGGCAGATCACCCTGCCCCGGCTGCGGGCGCTGTTTGCCGCCGTGCGGGACTTTGACACCCGGTTCACAGCCAGAAAACGGGAGCGCAAGCTGCTGGAATTCAGCGATTTTGAACACCTTGCCCTGCGGCTGCTGCGTACCCCAGAGGGAAAGCCAACTCCCTTGTGCGAGAACATCCGGCAGGACTACGCCGCGGTGATGGTGGACGAATATCAGGATACGAACGCCCTGCAGGACGCCCTTTACCGCTGCCTTGCCGCCCCGGCGGGGGATAACCTCTTCCTAGTGGGCGACCTGAAGCAGAGCATCTACCGCTTCCGGCAGGCAGAGCCCGGCATCTTCCGGCAAAAGCTGGACAGCTGGCCGCTACTGCCGGGCGCAAAAGCCCGTCCCCGCCCGCCGGAGGGCACCCCGGGCACGGACGCTCTGCTGGCGCTGGATGCAAACTTCCGCTCCGCACCGCAGGTAGTGGCGGGCATCAACTATCTCTTTGAGCAGCTCATGACCCCGGAACTGGGCGATACCGCCTACGGAGACGGGCAGCGTCTGGTCTGCGGTGCACCCGGGGAATATCAGGGCAGCGTGGAGGTGCAGTTTTTGCCGGACGATGAGACGGAAACCGATGCGGGCTGGATCGCCGAACGCATCGCGCAGCTGGTTTCTGCCGGAGAGCCGGTGCGGGAGGGCAGTACCACCCGCCCGGTGCGGTACGAGGACTGCTGCGTACTGCTGGCAGCGCGCACCGAGTTCCCGGCCTATGTGGAGGCGCTGACCGCCCGGGGCATCCCGGTATATGCCGATGCCCGGGAGAACCTGATGCTTGCGCCCCACATCCGCCCCCTCATCGCCCTGCTCAAGGTCATCGATGACCCCTCGCAGGATATCTATCTGGCCGCCGCCATGCTGGGCCCCATGTTCGGCTTTACCGAGGATGACCTTGTGCGGCTGCGCGCCCGCAGCCGTCAGGTACAGGCCGAGCCGGACAAAAAGCCCACCCGCATCAGCCTGTACGGCGCACTCCTGCTGGCGTTGGAGGACCCGGCTGACGACCCCTTTACCGAGAAGGTGAAGGACTTCTATGCCCACCTCACCGCCCTGCGGCAGATGGCACGCAGCGCCCCGGCGGAGCAGCTGCTGGAAGAAATTTTTGCCTCCACCGGTTATCTGGCGGCGCTGGGCGTGCTGGAAAACGGTGCCCGCCGCCGGGAGGATGCCCGCCGCTTTGCCTCCTTCTGCGCCGCCTCCGGCACAGGCGGTATCTCGGCGCTGGTGCGCGCCATTGATGCCGCAGCGCAGGCCGGCAGCACCGGACAGGACACCGTGCCCAGCGGGGTGCACCCGGGGTGCGTGTCTATCATGACCATCCACCGCTCCAAGGGTTTGCAGTTCCCGGTGGTATTCGTGGGGGATACAGCCCGCAAGTTCAATGCTTCGGATATCCGTCAGCCGGTGCTGGTGCACCGTACTTTCGGCGCGGGGCTGCGGCTGCGGCCGGAAAACGGCGAGGGTGCCTACAAGACCGCCGCTTACACCGCGCTGGCCAATGTCCACGCCAGGGAGCTGCGCAGCGAGCAGATGCGCCTTTTGTATGTGGCGCTTACCCGCGCACAGGATAAGCTCATCCTCACTGTGCCCATGAGCAGCGGCAAGAGCGCCAAGCCCTTTGCCAAGGCTGCGGCCTTTTTGGCTGCCGGGGCGGGGGCTACGCTGCACCAGCAGGCCAACAGCTTTGCCGACTGGCTGCGGGCGGCGCTGCTGGTGCACCCGGACGGCGGGATGCTGCGGCAGCTTTCCGGCAACCGGGAACTGCTGTTTGTGCAGACCGAAAGCGTGATGGCTATCAGGGTGTGCGACGATGCCGTGCAGCTGTCCGAGAAACCGGATGCAGATACGGAGAATGAAGTGCCGGAGACCGACTTGGCACTGGTGGAGAAGCTGCGGCAGGGCTTTGCGTGGCAGTACCCGGCGGCAGCCCTTGCACAGGTGCCCGCCAAGGTCAGCGTGACCAGCATCGTGCACAAGGCCGAGCAGACCACGCTGGAGCGCCCGGGCTTCCTTTCTAAGGACGGCCTGACCGCCGCCGAGATGGGCACCGCACTGCACGCCTTTCTGGAGCATGCGGACTTTGCCCGGCTGGCTGCGGCCAAGGCTGCGGGCACGCTGGACGAGGCCATCCCGGCAGAGCGGGACCGTCAGGTGGCGGTGCAGCTGACCGCCCCGGAGATCGCGGAAAAGCTGGATGCGGTGTGCATCCGCCGTTTTGTGGAAAGCGAGGCCTTTGCAAAGATCTGCGCGGCGCAGCAGGTGCTGCGGGAGCTGCCCTTTATCACCGCGCTGCCCGCTGGTGCAGTGCTGGCGGCGCAGGGGCACGAGGAACTGCCCGCTGCCGCAGATGCGCAGGTGCTGGTGCAGGGCATTGCCGACCTTGTGCTGGTGTACCCGGATCATCTGGAACTGCTGGACTACAAGACCGACCGCCGCAAGGCGGAAAGCGACTTTCTGCGCGCCTACCGCGCCCAGCTGAACCTTTACGCCATTGCCATCGAAAAGCGCTTTGCACCGAAAAAGGTGACTTATAAGGGCATCTACTCCTTTGCACTGGGCAAACTGATCGAGGCGTAAAAGGGAAAAAGTCATATTTTTTCCAAAGAACGCATAAAAGTGCTTGACAGGGCGGGCTTAACGTGGTAGAATAACCGGGTAAAGAAAGCAGCTACGGCCTGTGCCGCGCTCGCCTTGCGGGAGAATGTCCCCGGGCTATACCCGAAACAGCAGCTTATTCCTTTGAGAATGCTGCGGCTTTGTGTGAAATTTCGCGCGGCTGTCCAGAATATGGGCGGCCGCGTTTTCTATGCCAAATATTGCAACACTATGGATTTTGTTTGGAGGTGCATTCATTATCGCTACCGCTGGAAAGTCGAAGGAACTGGAGATCAACGGCCAGATCCGTGATCGTGAGGTTCGCCTGATCGGTGCAGACGGCGAGCAGAAGGGCGTTGTGTCCATTCAGGTGGCCATGCGCGCTGCAGAAGAAGCCGGGCTCGATCTGGTAAAGATCGCACCGCAGGCTGTGCCGCCTGTGTGCAAGGTGCTGGACTACGGCAAATACCGTTTTGAACAGCAGAAGAAGGAGAAGGAAGCCAAGAAGAACCAGAAGGTGGTCGAGGTCAAGGAGACCCGCCTTTCGCTCAATATTGACACCAACGACTTCAACACCAAGCTCAACCAGACTGCCAAGTTCCTGGCAGCCGGACACAAGGTAAAGGTTTCGATCCGTTTCCGCGGCCGCGAAATGGCGCACAGTGCTCTGGGCGCAGACGTGCTGAAGCGGTTTGCCGAGGCTCTGCCTCAGGCATCCGCCGATAAGCCGCCCGTGCTCGAGGGCCGCACGATGTCCATTCTGCTGATCCCGAAACCCAATAAGGACTAATTTTAGGAGGAAACTAAAATGGCTAAGATGAAACTGAAGACGCACTCCGGCGCTAAGAAGCGCTTTAAGCTGACCAAGAACGGCAAGATCAAGCGCGGTCATGCATTCCGCAGCCACATCCTGACCAAGAAGACCACCAAGCTGACCCGTGGCTACCGTCAGCCCAGCTACGTTGATAAGACCAACGCAGCTACCATTAAGAGCATGCTGCCCTACGCCTAAGAGCGAGCCGCAGGTACACAAAACTTTCTACGAGATACTAAAGGAGATATAAAAAATGGCACGTATCAAAGGCGCAACCATGACCCACAAACGTCGTAAGAAGATGCTGAAGCTGGCCAAGGGCTTCTACGGCTGCAAGAGCAAGCATTTTAAGATGGCCAAGCAGCAGGTCATGAAGAGCGGCAACTACGCTCTGGCTGGCCGCCGCATGAAGAAGCGTCAGTTCCGCAACCTGTGGATCTGCCGCATCAACAACGCAGTTCGTCCTCTGGGCATGAACTACTCCACCTTTATGGCTGGCCTGAAGAAGGCAGGCATCGAGCTGAACCGCAAGATGCTGTCCGAGATGGCTATCAACGATCCCAAGAGCTTTGCCGCTCTGGTCGAGACCGTGAAGAACGCCTGATAAAGACCTTGCATCGTGACGCCCGCGCGTATACGCGGGCGTCCGTTTTGTATCCGGGCATTTTTTGCGGCCAGGGAAACAAGGCAACGGGGCAGCGCCCTGCCGCAGAAATCTGCGGCAGACGCTGCCCTTTTTCTATTGTATCCAAAGCATACACACCTGTTCAGGAGGAACGCATGGACGAAAAGATCACCAGCCGGGAAAACGCAAAAATAAAATACGCCTGCCGCCTTGCTTCCGGTGCAGCATTCCGCCGCACCGAGGGGCGTTTTCTGGCCGAAGGGCGCAAACTGTGCCCGGAGCTTGCCCGGGGCGCAGAGCTGGAGACCCTGTTTTATACCGAAAATGCGCTGGAAAAGTGTCCGGAGCTTGCCGCTTTGCCGGGCGAGCACTATCTGGTAGAGGATCATGTGGCGGACAAGCTGGCTGACGTGGGCACCCATCAGGGGGTGTTCGGGGTGTTCCGCACCCCGGTGCATACCTTGGAGGAGGTGCGCCCCGGCGGGCGGTATCTGGCACTGGAGCGGGTGCAGGACCCCGGCAATGTGGGCACTTTGCTGCGCAGTGCGGCCGCCTTTGGTTTTGACGGTGTCATCCTCAGCGAAGGCTGCGCCAGTGTCTACGCCCCCAAGACCCTGCGCGCCTCCATGGGCGCGGCGGTGCGCATCCCGGTCATCGAGACCGGTGCCATGCCGCAGGCCATCGCCCTGCTGCGGGAAAAAGGCATCACCTGCCTTGCGGCGGCGCTGTACCAGTCCCAGCCCCTCAGCGCGGCAAAGGCAGGGTATCCCGGCGGCGTCTGCGTGGTCATCGGCAGCGAGGGACAGGGCCTGACCGACGAGACCATCGCCGCCTGCAACAGCACGGTGCGCATCCCCATGACCGACCGGGTGGAAAGCCTGAACGCCGGTATCGCGGGCAGCATCCTGCTGTGGCATTTCCGGGAGGAGAGCTTGTGACCGGGCAGACCAGCCTGTTCCCGCCGGAGCCTGCACCTGACCCGCTGCTGTGCTGGCTGTGGCTGTCGCAGGTGCTGGGGCCTGCCAGCCTCCACGCCGGAAAGGTGCTGGACGCCTTTGGCGGCGCACAGGAGGCGTGGGAAGCGCGGGAGACCGAGGAATTCCGGCAGGCGGCAGGGGATACAGCCTTTAAGCGTGCAGCACAGCTGGACGCAGAAAGTTTCCACACGCTGGTGATGCAGTGCGATGCTCTGCGGGTGCGCATCCTGCCCTTTGACGACCCGGACTACCCGCTGGCCTTTTCCCGCATTCCGGATATGCCGCTGGTGCTTTACTGCACCGGCGACCCCCGCTGGCTCAACGAGTCCGGGGCGGTGGGCATCGTGGGCAGCCGCAAGCCCACGGAATACGGCCTGAACGCGGCGGCAGATATTGGCGGTGAACTGGCAAAAAACGGAGCCATCATCGTCAGCGGTCTGGCCGATGGGCTGGACAGCGCCGGGCACCGGGCGGCGGTGAAGAACGACTGTCCCACCATTGCAGTGATGGGCGTACCCATCGACCGCACCTACCCGGCAGCCAATGCCGCTCTGCGGCAGAAGATCGAGCGCAAGGGCTGCGTCATCAGCGAGTACCCGCCCTGCGGCGAGGGCGTAGGCCCTAACGGCTTTTTGCAGCGCAACCGGCTCATTGCGGCGCTGTCCTCTGCCGTACTGGTGGTGGAAGCGCGGGAAAAAAAGCGGCACCATGTCCACCGTTGCCCACGCCGAGCGCTACGGCAAGCCGGTGTACGCCGTGCCGGGCAGTATCTATTCCCCTAACTCCGCAGGTACGAACGGCCTGCTGCGGGACGGACGCGCCCGGGCAGTGGCGGGCGCAGCCGACCTGCTGGCGGCGCTGGGTCTGCACACCCGGCAGGCGGCACCGGCAGCTGCAAAGCAACCTGCACCCCTGAGCGATACCGAACGCCGGGTGCTGGCGTGCATCGGACCAAAACCCGTGGGCATCGAGGAGCTGTGCGTGAGCACCGGCCTGCCCATGTCCGCGCTGCTGGGCACCCTGATGAAGCTGGAACTCACCGGCCGGGTGTACAAGCAGCCGGGGCAGCGGTATGTGCTGCGGTAAAATTGTGGAATATTTCCGCTGGTAAAGCACACAACAGCTGTGGTACAATAATATGAGCGAATGACCGTGCATCCCTTTGGGGGCACGTTGCAGATAGAGGAGAAAAGAAGAAATGGCGAAACTGGTTATCGTGGAGTCGCCTGCAAAGGCGAAAACCATCGGCAAATATCTGGGCGATGACTACGAGGTCACTGCCAGCATGGGCCATATCCGCGATCTGCCCGCATCTCAGCTGGGCATTGATGTGGAGCATGGCTATACCCCGCAATACATCAGCATCAAGGGCAAGGAAAAGCTCATCAAGGAACTGAAGAGCAAGGCCAAACACGCCGACGGCGTGCTGCTGGCGACCGACCCGGACCGCGAGGGCGAGGCCATCAGCTGGCATCTGGCCAATATTCTGGGGCTGGACCCCCACGAGCCCAACCGTGTCACCTTTGACGAGATCACCAAAAAGGGCGTGAAGGAGGGCATGGCCCACCCCCGCGCCATTGACGAAGATCTGTTCAACGCCCAGCAGGCGCGCCGCGTGCTGGACCGTCTGGTGGGCTATAAGCTCAGCCCGTTCCTGTGGCGCAAGGTGCGCCGCGGCCTGTCCGCAGGCCGTGTGCAGAGCGTGGCGGTGCGGCTGATCGACGACCGGGAAAAGGAGATCGAAAACTTCAAACCCGATGAATACTGGAACGTGGACGCCACCTTGGGTGCCGGGCACAAAAGCTTTGTGGCACGCCTTGCCACGGACGCCAACGGCAAAAAGCTGCTGCCCAAAAGCGAGGCGGAGGCACGCGCCATTGAAAAGGGGTTGGAGGGCGCAAGCTATGTGGTGAGCGAGCTCAAGCGCGGCAAGCGCGCAAAGCAGCCCACCCCGGCCTTTATCACCAGTACCCTGCAGCAGGAGGCCTCCCGCCGGTTGGGCTTTACGGCCACCCGCACCATGCGCGCCGCCCAGACCCTGTACGAAGGCGTGGACATTGCCGGACACGGCATGATGGGTCTTATCACCTATATGCGTACCGACAGTCTGCGCATTTCGGACGAGGCTGTGGCTGCCGCCAAGGAGTATATCGCCGGTGCTTACGGCGAGGCGTATATCTGCCCCTATAAGCGCACATGGAAGACCAAGAGTGCCACGGCAGCGCAGGACGCCCACGAAGCCATCCGTCCCTCTGTGCCGTCCCTGACCCCGGACGAGGTGGACAAGAGCATCAGCGGCGACACCGCAAAGCTGTACCGCATGATCTGGAGCCGCTTTATGGCAAGCCAGATGGCAGACTGCCAGCAGGATACCGTGTCGGTCACTGTCAGCGCGGCGGATTACCACTTCAAGGCCAGCGGCTACACCGTGACCTTTGACGGCTTTACCGCCCTGTACGAAGAAGCCACCGACGAAAAGGAAAAGAAGGAAACGAACCTTCCCCCGCTGGAGCAGGGACAGGTGCTCAAGCTGCGGGAGCTGAAGAGCGAGCAGAAGTTCACCCAGCCGCCCGCCCGCTACACTGAAGCTACCCTCATCAAGGCGCTGGAAGAAAACGGCATCGGCCGCCCCTCTACCTACGCGCCCATCATCACCACCATCATCGACCGCGGCTATGTGGAACGCGACCAGAAAAAGCTCAAGCCCACTCTGCTGGGACGGGCTGTGGACGGGCTGATGCTGGAACAGTTCCCCCATATCGTGGACGTGGATTTCTCCGCACAGATGGAGAAGAATCTGGATAAGGTGGAAAGCGGCAAGGCCGACTGGCGCAAGACCGTGGACGACTTCTATCAGGGCTTTGAGGCCAGTCTGGAACAGGCCGAAAAGAACATGGAGGGCAAAAAGGTCAAGGTGCCGGACGAGCCCTCCAGCGAGGTGTGCGACCTGTGCGGACGCCCCATGGTCATCAAGGTGGGCAAGTACGGCAAGTTCTTGGCGTGCAGCGGCTTCCCGGAGTGCCGGGGCACCAAGCGCCTCGTCAAGGATACCGGCGGCATCTGCCCCAAGTGCGGCAAGGGACGTCTGCTGGAACGCAAGAGCTCCAAGGGACGCATCTACTACGGCTGCGAGTGCTACCCGGACTGCGATTTTATGACTTGGGATATGCCGGTTGCCACCAAGTGCGAAAAGTGCGGCAGCACCCTGTTCCGCAAGGGCGGCAAGCTGTACTGCGCCAAGGAGGGCTGCGGCTTTGAGATGCCGGTGCCCAAAAAGGATTAAAGGAAAAACCAAATGAACGAATATAAAGTAACCATTCTGGGCGCGGGTCTGGCGGGCTGCGAGGCGGCTCTCTGGCTGGCGGGCAAGGGCGTGCAGGTAGAGCTGTACGAGCAGAAGCCCGTCCACTTTTCCCCCGCCCACAAAAGCGAGGGCTTTGCGGAGCTGATCTGTTCCAACAGCCTGAAGGCTGAGCGGCTGGACTCCGCCTCCGGTCTGCTGAAGGAAGAGATGCGCCGCATGGGCAGCCGGCTGCTGACCGCCGCCGAGGAGACCCGCGTGGCCGCCGGCGGCGCGCTGGCGGTGGACCGCGATGCCTTCAGTGCCGCTGTCACCCGCATGGTGGAGCAGTGTGAGAATATCACCGTCCACCGGGAGCAGGTGGAAACCATCGACGAGAGCGCTCCCATTTTGGTAGCTACCGGCCCGCTGACCGACGGCGCACTGGCCGACGAGATCGGACGCCTGACCGGGGACGAGCGGCTGCATTTCTACGATGCCGTTGCGCCCATCGTCACCGCCGAAAGTCTGGACTACGGCAAGGTGTTTGCCGCCTCCCGCTACGACCGTGGCGAGGCCGACTACCTGAACTGCCCCTTCAACAAGGCAGAGTACGAGGCCTTCCACGCCGCACTGGCCGGTGCGGAACGTGCCCCCCTGCACGACTTTGACACCGGCGCCGAGCAGAGCACAAAGCCCGACCCGGATGCTCACGGCAAAAAGGCCGATACCGTCACCGTGTACGAGGGCTGTATGCCCATTGAGATCATGGCTGCCCGGGGCGCCGACACCATGCGGTTTGGCCCGCTGCGCCCGGTGGGTCTGGTAGACCCCAACACCGGCCACCGCCCTTGGGCAAATGTGCAGCTGCGCGCAGAAAATAAAGAGCGCACCCTGTATAACATCGTGGGTTTCCAGACAAACCTCAAATGGGGTGAGCAGAAGCGGGTGTTCAGCATGATCCCCGGGCTGGAAAATGCGGAGTTTGTGCGCTACGGTGTGATGCACCGCAACACCTTTCTGGATGCGCCCCGGGTGCTCAGCGCCCAGCTGTGCTTGAAAGAACATCCCAACGTGTTTTTTGCAGGGCAGATCACCGGCTTTGAGGGCTATATGGAAAGCGCCGCCTGCGGTCTGCTGGCAGCACGCAATCTCTACGCCCGCTTGGAGGGCAGACAGCTGCCCCCGCCGCCCGCCGAGACCATGTGCGGTGCGCTGGTGCAGTACCTGACCACCGAGAACAAAAACTTCCAGCCCATGGGCGCAAACATGGGCATCCTGCCGCCGCTGCCCGCCGAGACCCGTCCCCGGGATAAGCGGCTGCGTTACATGGCACAGGCCGAGCGCGCTGTTGCCAGCTTCCAGCACTGGCTGGAGGAAACTGCTCTGTAAGGCAAACCACCTGAAAGGAGAAAACAGGTATGAAGATCATTGTGGACATGATGGGCGGCGACAACGCCCCGCTGGCTGTTCTGGAAGGCGCTGCACAGGCCGTCAAGGAGTACGGCGTGCAGCTGATTGGCGTGGGCAACGAGGCGCTGGTGCGCAAGACCGCCGCCGAGCACAATATTCCGCTGGACGGCATCGAGCTGGTGAACTGCACCGAGACCATCGAGATGTGCGACGAGCCCGCCCGCGCCGTCCGTCAGAAGAAGGATTCCTCCATCGTGGTGGGTCTGAATATGCTCAAGGAGGGCAAAGGCGATGCCTTTGTCTCTGCCGGCAGCACCGGTGCGCTGCACGTTGGCGCAAGCCTCATCGTGCGCACCCTGCGGGGCGTCAAGCGCCCGGCACTGGCTACCATGGTGCCCGCAAAGCAGCAGGCTTATCTGCTGCTGGACTGCGGTGCCAACGTGGAGTGCCGCCCGGAGATGCTGGCCGCTTTTGCGGTCATGGGCAGCTGCTATGTGAACAAAGTAGAGGGACGTAAAAACCCCAGCGTAGCACTGGCCAACAACGGTGCCGAGGAGAGCAAGGGCACTCCCGTGCTGCGGGACGCCCACCAGCTGCTCAAGACCACCCCGGGCATCCGCTTTGTGGGCAATATCGAGCCGCGTGATGTGCCCAACGGTGAGGTGGACGTGGTGGTCTGCGATGGCTTTACCGGCAACGTCATCCTCAAGCTGACCGAGGGCGTGGCAAAGATGCTGCTGGGAATGCTCAAGCAGATGTTCCTTGCAAACCTTGGCGGCAAGCTGGCTTACCTGCTGCTCAAGGGCGGCGTTACCGACCTGAAGCACCAGATGGACAGTGAGGAGTACGGCGGCGCACCCTTCCTTGGCGCAAAGCAGCCGGTCATCAAGGCACACGGGCTCCTCCAAGGCAAAGGGCATCAAAACGCCATCCGGCAGGCAAAGATCTGCGTGGAGAACGATTTGTGCGGCACCATGCAGTCCGCACTGGACGAGCTGGCCGCAGCACAGAAAACTGAGGAATAAAGGGAGTAAAAACGACCATGAGCCATCAGTTGGAAACTATCATCGGTTACAAATTCAAAAAGCCCGGAACTGCTGGAAATCGCGCTTACCCACACCAGCTATGCCAACGAGAGCCGCACCCCGGTCAAGCACAACGAGCGGCTGGAGTTTCTGGGCGACAGCGTTTTGCAGATCGTATCCGCAGACTACCTGTTCCACGCCTACGCCGACCGCCCGGAGGCGACCTGACCCGCATCCGCGCCAGCCTTGTCAGCGAGAGTGCACTGTTCCAGTTTGCACAGGAGATCGACCTTGGTGAGTATCTGCGCCTTGGCCGCGGCGAGGAGCGCTGCGGCGGCCGCACCCGTCCCAGCGTGGTGTCGGACGCCTTTGAGGCCGTTATTGCCGCATTGTATCTGGACGGCGGCATGGAGGTGGCGCGCAAGTTCATCCTGCCCTTCATTACCGAGGGCAAGCACGCCGAGGCGGACTACAAGACCCGTTTGCAGGAGATCGTGCAGCAGAACCCGGAAGAGCGCCTGAGTTATGTGGTGGAAAGCGAGTCCGGCCCGGATCACGACAAGCATTTCGTGGTGGCAGTGCGCTTTAACTCCGACCGCGTGGCGCGGGGCGAGGGACGCAGCAAAAAGGCCGCCGAGCAGTGTGCCGCCAAGGAAGCACTCAAGCTGCTGGGCGTGATAAAGGAAAAGTAAATGGTATTCAAGGAACTGGAGATCCAGGGCTTTAAAAGTTTTCCCGATAAGGTAAAGATCAGCTTTGATACCGGCGTTACCGGCGTGGTGGGCCCCAACGGCTCCGGCAAGTCCAACCTTTCGGACGCAGTGCGCTGGGTGCTGGGCGAGACCAGCTCCCGCCAGCTGCGTGCCGCCGGCAAGATGGAGGACGTCATCTTTGGCGGCACCCGCAAGCGCAGCCCCATGGGCTTTGCGCAGGTGCGGCTGACGCTGGACAACGCCGCCCACACGCTGGATGTGGACGCGGACGAGGTGACGATCGGCCGCAAATACTACCGCTCCGGCGACAGCGAGTACACCATCAACGGGCAGGTATGCCGTCTGCGGGACGTGTACGAGCTGCTGCTGGATACCGGCATCGGCAGGGACGGCTACTCGGTCATCGGGCAGGGACGCATTGCGGAAATCGTGGCAGCCAAAAGCAGCGAGCGCCGCGAGATCTTTGAAGAAGCCTGCGGCATTGCCAAGTACCGCTACCGCAAGACCGAAGCCGAGCGCCGTCTGGCCGCAGCGGGCGAGAACTTGGAGCGCCTGCGGGATATCCTTGGCGAGCTGGAAAGCCGAGTGGGCCCGCTGGAAAAAGAAAGCGCCAAGGCGCAGAAGTTTCTGGAACTGAGCGCCCAGCGCAAAACGCTGGAAGTGACCCTGTGGACCGATGGGGTGCACCGTGCCCGGGAGGCCGTGCGCCAGCAGGTGCGGGACTACGAGACTGCCCAGACCGACTACGAGCGTTTTGACCGGGAGACCAAAGCCGCCGAGCAGGAGGCTGAGGAGATCCGTATGCAGGCACAGCAGCTGACGGTTGCTGTCGAGCGCCTGAATGGGGATATCCGCAGCATCACCCAGCAGATCAGCGGTTCCGAAAGCCGCATCGCTGTGCTGGAAAACGATATTCTGCGCAATGACGAGAGCGCGGCTTCCCTGCAGCAGGAGATCGCCGCCGGGCAGCAGGATACCGCCGAGGCGGATGCCGCCTTGCAGCGCCACCGCGCCGTGGCAAAGACCATGGAGGCGGCAGGCGAAAAGCTTGCGGCAGAGATCGAAGCGCTGAACGACGAACTTGCCCGGCTGGCAGATGCCAGCACCGCCAGCGGTGCCCGCAAGGACAGCCTGCGGGCAGAGCTTGCCGACCACACCGCAAAGCGTACTGAGGCACAGGTGGCACAGGCTGCCGCCGAAGCCGCCGGAGATACCGCCCGGCAGCGCCTGCCCGCGCTGGAGCAAAGCGCCCGGGATGCTGCCGCACAGCTGGAAGAGGCAAAACAAGATCTGGCCGATACCGTAAAGTACCGCCAGACGCTGGAGGAAAACGAAAAGCAGCTGGGCAACATCCGCTCCGGTCTGGAGCTCAAGCTGCGCAGCCGCAAGGCCGCGCTGGACGAAGCCGATGCCGCCGAGCAGCGGCTGGGCAGGGAACTGGATGCCGCCCGGCAGCGCCTTTCGGTGCTGCGGGAGCTGGAAAAGAACATGGACGGCTACCAGAACTCGGTGCGTGCGGTCATGCGCGCCGCCGGGGCACGCCGTCTGCGGGGCATTCTGGGGCCGGTATCCACCATCCTGAAGGTGGAGCCCGGGTGCGAGGTTGCCATTGAGACTGCGCTGGGCGGCGCATTGCAGAACATTGTGGTGGAGAACGAAGCCGCTGCCAAGGCGGCCATCGCCCTGTTGCGCAACGACCATGCAGGCCGCGCCACCTTTTTACCGCTGGATACCGTGCAGCCCGGCGTGTTCCGGGGGCGGCTGTCCGGCACGGCACGGCTGGCCTCTGCGCTGGTGCAGGCCGACCCCCGGTACGAGAATATCGTTTCGAACCTGCTGGGGCGCATCATCGTGGTGGAGGATATCAACGAAGCCTCCCGCGTGGCGCGGGACAACGGCTACCACAACAAGGTGGTCACCATGGATGGACAGGTGATCAATGCAGGCGGCAGCTTTACCGGCGGCAGCGTGCAGCGCAGCGCCGGTCTGTTTACCCGCAAGCAGGAAATGGAAGAGCTGCGCCTGAAGGCGGCCAAGCTGCAAAAAGACTGCCTTGCCGCACAGGAAAAGACTGACCAGTGTAAAGAGCAGGCAGACGCTTTGCAGGCAGAGCTGACCGCCACCGCCAGCGAGCAGATCACTGCCGCCAACGACCGGGTGCGTGCAGAGGCGGAGCAGAAGCGGCTGGAAGCCGCTGCTGCCCAGCTGGAAACTGCCGTGCAGAACGCACAGCAGCAGATGGACGCCTTGCAGGCTGCTTTGAACGACAGCCGCGCAAAGGCAGATGCCGCTGCCTTGCAGCAGGCAGAACTGACGGCGCAGATCGAGCAGCTGACCGCCGAGCTGAGCCGCATTGCAGAGGGCAGCGACAGCTTTCTGACCCAGCAGAACCAGCTGGCACAGGCGCTCAGCGCCAAGCGGCTGGAACAGGTGACCCGCCGCAAGGATGCAGAACTGGCTTACAGCCAGATCGCCGCGCTGGAACAGCGTGCCAAGGACGCCGCTGCCCGCCGCACTGCGCTGGAAGAAAGCCTTGCCGCCCTTGCGGCCCGCAGCGAAGCCTGCCGCACCGAGATCGAAGCCATCCGCAAGGCCAAGACCGACAGCCAGACCACCATTACCCAAAAGGAGCAGGCCATCCGCGAAGCCACCGAAAAGCGGCTTGCCTGCCAGCAGAAGGAAACGGAAGCGCTGGCAAAGGCCCGCACCGCCTCCGACAGCCGCGAGGAGATGGGCCGGGAGATGGCGCGCCTTGCCGAGCGCAAGGCCGCTGCAGAGACCGAGTACGACCAGACCGTGGCAAAGCTGTGGGACGAGTACCAGCTCTCGGTCAGTCAGGCAGAGCAGCTGTGCGTGGAGTTTGACAGCCTGACCGCGCTGCGGGCACAGGTGGCCGACCTGCGCGGCAAGATCCGCGCCCTTGGCAGCGTGAATGTGAGCGCCATCGAGGAGTACAAGGAGGTCAAAGCCCGCTACGATGATCTGTCCCGTCAGGTGACCGACGTGGAGGAGAGCCGCAACGAGCTGAGCCGCATGATCGCAAAGCTTTCCGCCCAGATGCGGGAGATCTTCACCGACAGCTTCCGTGCCATCAACGAAAACTTCAGCCGCGTATTCACCGAGCTGTTCGGCGGCGGCGAAGCCAGCCTTGTGCTGGAGGACGAAAGCGATGTGCTGGCCTGCGGTATCGGCATCCGGGTAGCCCCGCCGGGCAAGGTCATCAAGAATCTGGAAGCCCTTTCCGGCGGCGAGCAGGCGCTGGTGGCTATCAGCATCTACTTTGCCATTCTGGCGGTGAACCCCGCGCCCTTCTGCATTCTGGACGAGATCGAAGCCGCCTTGGACGATGCCAACGTGGTGCGGTTTGCCCAGTATCTGCGCCGCATCAGCGACAAGACCCAGTTCATCGTCATCACCCACCGCCGCGGCACCATGGAGGCCGCCAACGTGCTGTATGGCGTTACCATGCAGGAAGATGGCGTGTCCAAGCTGCTCAAGCTGGATCTGGAACAGGTTGACGCAACGCTGGTTTCCTGATATAAAATAAACAGAAAATAGATAGGAGGACCACTATGGCGTTCTTCGGATTTGGAAAAAAAGAAAAAGACAAGATGAAAACGGGTCTGGAAAAGACCCGCACCGGCTTCTGGGGCAGCATTATGAACACCCTGACCGGCAGCGTCATCGACGATGAAATGTACGATGATCTGGAGGAGCAGCTGATCCTTGCCGACGTAGGCGGTGAGGTGGCGGTGCATCTGGTGGATAAACTCCGCAATCGTGTGCGCGACAAGGGGCTGAAAACCGGTGAGCAGGCCGCAGATGCCCTGCGCGACATCATTGCCGAGGAGATGACCCCGGAGGCCGAGATGGCGCTGGACGGCAAGCCCGCTGTCATTCTGGTCATCGGCGTCAACGGCGTGGGCAAGACCACCAGCATTGCCAAGCTGGCCGATTATTACACCCGGCAGGGCAAGCGGGTCATGCTGGCCGCCGGCGATACCTTCCGCGCCGCTGCCAGCGAGCAGCTGGAGATCTGGGCAAGCCGTGCCGGTGTGCCCATCGTCAGCGCAGGCGAAGGCGCAGACCCCGCCGCCGTCATCTTTGATACGGTCAAGTCTGCCACCGCACGCGGCTATGATATGGTCATTGCGGACACCGCAGGCCGTCTGCACAACAAATCAAACCTGATGGCAGAACTTTCCAAGATCAGCCGCAGCGTCAAAAAGGCAAGCCCAGAAGCCAGCCTTGAGACCCTGCTGGTGCTGGATGCCATCACCGGGCAGAACGCCATCAGTCAGGCCAAGGAGTTCTGCAAGGCTGCCGATGCCACCGGCATCATCCTGACCAAGCTGGACGGCACCGCCAAGGGCGGCTGCGTTGTGGCGGTCAAGCAGCGTCTGGGCCTGCCGGTGCGCTTTATCGGCGTGGGCGAGGGCATCGACGACCTGCTGCCCTTCACCCCGGAGGGCTTTGTGGAAGAGCTGCTCCCTCGTGAATGGAAGCATTAAAACAAAACCCTCTCACCGTTCCGTCCGCTTGCAGCGGCGCGGAAACGGAGATTCCCCTCTCTGGCGCTGGACGCGCCATCTCTCCCCGGCCGGGGAGAGTCTTTCCTCTCAGGGGGAGCTTTGAAAGCGGAAGGAGTATCAAGATGAAAATTTGTGCAGCGACCGGCAACGCCGGAAAGCTTCGCGAACTGCGCCGTATTCTGGAAGCGCAGGGACACGAGGTGGTCAGCCAGAAGGAACTGGGCATCACCATCGAGCCGGAGGAGACCGGCACCACCTTTGCGGAAAACGCCCTCATCAAGGCAGAGACCATCTGCAAGGCCAGCGGCCTGCCCACCATCGCCGATGACTCCGGCTTGTGTGTGGACGCGCTGGACGGCGCACCCGGCGTGTACAGCGCCCGCTACTGCGGCCACCACGGTGACGATGAAGCCAACAACGATAAGCTTCTGGCTGCCATGCAGGCGGTGCCTGCCGGGCAGCGGGGGGCAAAGTTCGTCTCGGCGGTGTGCTTCATCCTGCCGGACGGTCGGCACCTGACCTGCATGGGCGAGTGCCCGGGCAGCATTGCCTTCACACGGCTGTGCGGCGACTATGGCTTTGGCTACGACCCGCTGTTCATCCCCGCCGACTGCGGCGTGGGCAAAACGGACAAGCGCCCCAACACCGAGAACCGCAGCTACGCCCAGCTGACCCCGGACGAAAAGGACGCCATCAGCCACCGCGGCAACGCGCTGGCAGCGCTGGAAAAGCAGCTGCCCAGCTTTCTGGGGGAGTGAAATGAAACTGACTGCGTCAGTTTCATTTCACAGACAAAAAATAAGTTCTATTGAAAATAAAGGAGAAAAACTATGCTGACTAGCAAACAGCGCGCTATTCTGCGCGGCAAGGCAAATACCATGGATCCCGTTTACATTGTGGGTAAGGGCGAGATCGACGAGACCCTGATCCAGGGCGTCAAGGACTGTCTGGATGCCCGGGAGCTCATTAAGCTCAAGGTGCTGGAAAACAGCATGTACAACGCCCGCGAGGCCGCTGCCAAGCTGGCCGAGGCCACCGGCGCAGACTGCGTGCAGGTCATCGGCTCCAAGTTCGTGCTGTATCTGCAGAAGAAAAAGGACAGCGCCTACGCTGCCCTGCTGAAGTAAGATGAAGATCCTTCTCTATGGCGGCAGCTTTGACCCGCCCCATAACGGCCACCTGAATAATCTGCGTGCAGCGGCAGAGCGTGTGCACCCGGATAAGATCGTGGTGATGCCGGCAGGCACCTCTCCTTTTAAGGAGGGAACAAACGCCTCCGGTGCGCTGCGGCTGGAAATGTGCCGGTGCTTTGCGGCACTGGCGCAGGAGCCGGGTATGCCGCCGCTGGAAGTAAGCGGCTGGGAGGTGGCGCAGGCCGCAGCGGGCGGCCGCAATTATACCGTGCTCACGCTGGAAATGCTGGCAAGGGAAAACCCGGGCGCTGTGCTGTACCTTGCCATTGGTAGCGACATGCTGCTCAGCTTTGAGGGCTGGCACCGCTGGCAGGATATCCTGCGCATTGCGCGGGTGGTGGTCACCAGCCGGGATATCGGCGATGCCCCGGCGCTGCACGCAAAGGCAAAGCAGCTGGACCCGTCGGGCGGACGCATCCTGTTTGCCCCCGTGCAGGCGCTGCCTATGGCAAGCAGCCAGCTGCGGGCCCGGCTTGCCGCCGGAGAGGAGTGCAAAACCGAACTGCCGGAGGAAGTGCGCAGCGTCATCCGGCGGGAGGGACTATACCGGAACATAGAAGGAAGTAGCAGATAAATGGATCTGAAACAGGCAAAGGAGCTTGTACGCAGCCGCTTGAGCGATAAGCGCTACGAGCATACCATCAACGTGAAAAAAATGGCCGTCAAGCTGGCCAAGCACTATGGCACCGACCCGGAGCAGGCCGCACTGGCTGCGCTTTTGCACGATGCCGCCAAGGAACTGCCCAAAGACGAGATGCGCGCCATCATGCAGGCGCACCCGGAATACGCGCAGGGCGGCGAAGCACGCCCCACGCCGGTGTGGCACGGCATCTGCGCCGCCATTCTGGCGCGTACCGAGTGGGGCGTTACGGACGAAGCCGTGCTCAGCGCTATCGCCTGCCATACCGCAGGCAAGGCGGGCATGACCCAGCTGGACAAGATCCTGTATTTGGCTGATATGACCAGTGCCGAGCGGGACTGGCCCGGGGTGGAGAAGCTGCGCAAGCTGGAAATGAAGGACTTGGACGCAGCCATGTTGGCAGCGCTCCGGCAGACGAACGGTTTTGTGCTGTCCGAGGGCAAGCCCTTAGACCCCGAAAGCAAGGCCGCCTACGAGGATATCTTAGCGCACAGCGGGCAGAATGAAGGGTGAAGAGCCGGACGCCGATTAAAAATGGTTCCGGACATCCCCGGATAAAACAATTGCAGATTTTGCCGTACCATGCTATACTGAAGGATATGACAGGTCTGCAGGTGAAAAACTCTGCAGAGCAGTGAAAAGCTGGAGGATACAAAAAGCATGAGCCAAACGCCACGCCATATCAATACAGACCGCTCACTCAGCCGCCCGGGTCAGGCGGCGCGCGCCCCGCAGGCTGCCCCGGAGCAGAACACCCGCAGCACCGCCGGGGCACAGCACGCCCCGCCGCCCCGCCGCCCGGCACAGCCCGACATGGGCGGGAATGACGCACCGCGCCGCCGCAAAAAGAAGAAAAAGACCCCGCTGTGGCTGCCCTTTGCCATTGTGATGGGGGTGATCGCCGTGATCTCCGGTGTGGTGGTGTACGGTGTGAGCCTTGTGAACAAGGTGGAGGACAGTATCCGCCCGGCGGAAAGTGCCCCCTCCATCGTACAGGAGATCCAGACCGCCGAGGAGTACAAGGGCGATGTGGTCAACATTCTGGTCTGCGGCATCGACTTTGAAGAGGGACGCTCTTACAGCGACGCCAGTTCCAACGATGGCATGACGGATATGATCCTGTACTGCCAGTTCGATATCAAGGGCGGTGCGCTGCGGATGCTGCAGATCCCCCGCAACACGCTGGTGACCACCCAGAACCGCAAGCTTACCCTTTCCAACGGCAAGACCTATGCCGTTTCCAACTACCAGATCAACTCGGTGGCGCTTTCCAACGGCGGCAGCATTGCCGCGCTGGCAGATGTCATTTATGACCAGTACCACCTGCCCATCGACTACTATGTCACCATTGATATGCAGGCGCTGGTGGAAATGGTGGATAACTTCGGCGGCATCGAGGTGTATATCCCCCGGGATATGTCCTACGGCGGCAGTAAGCTGCTGAAGGGCTACCGCAATCTGGACGGTGCCTCGGCAGAGTTCTTTGTGCGCTGCCGCCACGGCGACGGCTACGCAAACTCCGATATCGACCGCTTGAATATGCAGCGTTACTTCTACGCAGGTCTGTTCAAGCGCGCCCGCGCCATGGGCATTACCGATATCCTGAACCAGCTGCCGCTGATCTTCAAGGACTATATCCACACGGATATGGATATCACCACCATCGCAAAGCTGCTGGCGTCCTTCCTCAAGATCGACAGCTCCAACATCATTCTGGCGCAGACGCCGGTGTTCATGGGCGTGCCCAACGTGGGCAAGACCGACTCCTTTGCCGGCTACTCCTGCGTGGTGCCGGATGCCGGCTCCATCGCAAACCTGCTCAACCAGTATTTCTGCACCTACACCGGCCCGGTGGAGGTAAGCGAGCTGCACATGGTCACCGACCAGTGGCCCCACGGCAGCGCATCCACCGATGCCAACGTGCAGTATATGGGACGCATCGATAAGGAATCCGACGACGCCATCCTCAGCGGCGATACCGACCTTTCCGGCGCTGTGACCACCGATGGTCAGGCAGCGGGTGCCGGACAGTAACAACAGAAAAACAAGGCCCTGCACACCGGGTGCAGGGATGTTCCGACAGAAGGGAGAAACACATGGATAATTTCAACGACAGCAAGGCGCTTGCCATTGAGATCGCCAAGATCCTGGACAAGAAGAAGGCACAGGATGTGCGGGTGCTCAAGGTGGAAAGCCTGACCGTCCTGACCGATTACTTCGTCATCGCCTCCGGTACCTCCACCACGCAGGTGGCCTCTCTGGCCGACGAGGTGGAGTACGAGCTTTCGCAGAAGGGTCTGGAGCCTTACAGCACCGAGGGTCACGACACCAAGAACTGGGTGCTGCTGGATTACTCCAACGTCATCGTGCACGTCTTTGTGCCCAACAGCCGCGCTTACTATGATCTGGAGCACCTGTGGGCAGACGGCGAGCCGGTGGACATCTCGGAGTACCTGACCCCGGATAGCAGCATTGAATAATTAAGGCAAACAGGTCTACCTTCGGTAAAAGTCCTCTTTGTTATTGCGGCGCAATAGGGAAAGTTGGCAAAAACGCCCCCTTGGGGGAGTTGGCAGGGCGAATGCCCTGACTGAGAGGGTTTATACCGGAAGTACCTTAAAAGCATACGCCCCCAAGCAACGGTATTTTGGTTAAAGTCTGGAGCTGATTACAAACATGAAGTATGATTACAAGGCTGTTGAAGCCAAGTGGCAGAAGGTGTGGGAGGACGAAAAGACCTTCCATGTCGAGATCGACCACAAAAAACCCAAGTTCTATGCCCTTGTGGAGTTCCCGTATCCCTCGGGTGCAGGCCTGCACGTCGGCCATCCCCGCAGCTACACCGCGCTGGACGTGGTAAGCCGCAAGCGCCGTAAAAACGGCTACAACGTGCTGTACCCCATGGGCTGGGATGCCTTCGGTCTGCCCACCGAGAACTTCGCCATGAAGAACCACATCCACCCCGCCATCGTCACCAAGAGCAACGTGGATCATTTCCGCAGCCAGCTCAAGGCGCTGGGCTTCTCCTTTGACTGGGATCGTGAGATCAACACCACCGACCCCGAGTACTACAAGTGGACCCAGTGGATCTTCCTGCAGCTGTACAAGCACGGTCTGGCTTACAAGAAGGAAATGAACGTCAACTGGTGCACCGGCTGCAAGTGCGTGTTGGCCAACGAGGAAGTTGTCAACGGTGTGTGCGAGCGCTGCGGCAGCGAGGTGGTGCACCGCGTCAAGAGCCAGTGGATGCTCAAGATCACCGCTTATGCCGATAAGCTGATCGACGGTCTGGATGGCTTGGATTACATCGAGCGCGTGTCCACCCAGCAGAAGAACTGGATCGGCCGCAGCCACGGCGCAGAAGTGAACTTCGGCACCACCGCAGGGGACACCCTGACCGTGTACACCACCCGCTGCGATACCCTGTTCGGCGCTACCTACATGGTCATCTCCCCGGAGCATGCCCTGCTCAAGGCATGGCTGGAAAAGGGCATTATCAAGAATGCCGAGGCTGTCAAGGCTTATCAGGCCGAAGCTGCCCGCAAGAGCGACTTTGAGCGCAGCGAGCTGAACAAGGAAAAGACCGGCGTGCAGCTGGACGGCGTGATGGGCATCAACCCGGTCAACGAGACCGAGATCCCCATCTTCATCTCCGACTATGTTCTGTCCACCTACGGCACCGGCGCCATCATGGCCGTGCCTGCTCACGATACCCGCGACTGGGAATTCGCCAAGAAGTTCGGCCTGCCCATCATTGAGGTGGTCAAGGGCAACACCCCGTCTAATCTGGACGAAGCTGCCTTTACCGATGTTGCCACCGGCACGCTGGTCAACTCCGGCTTCCTGAACGGCCTGTCCGTGGTCGATGCCAAAAAAAAGATGATCACTTGGCTGGAAGAGACCGGCAAGGGCCGCGATAAGGTCAACTACAAGCTGCGCGACTGGGTGTTCAGCCGTCAGCGTTACTGGGGCGAGCCCATCCCCATGGTGCACTGCGACAAGTGCGGCTGGCAGCCCCTGCCCGAGAGCAGCCTGCCGCTGACCCTGCCGGACATCACCGACTTTGAGCCGGGCCCGGACGGCGAGTCCCCGCTGGCACGCCACAAGGACTGGGTCAAGACCACCTGCCCCTGCTGCGGCGGCCCCGCTACCCGCGAGACCGACACCATGCCCCAGTGGGCAGGTTCTTCCTGGTACTTCCTGCGCTATATGGACCCCCACTGCAAGGACGCTCTGGCCTCCAAGGAAGCACTGGAATACTGGTCTCCGGTGGACTGGTACAACGGCGGCATGGAGCACACCACCCTGCACCTGCTGTACAGCCGCTTCTGGCATAAGTTCCTGTACGATATCGGCGTGGTGCCCACGGCAGAGCCCTACCAGAAGCGTACCGCCCACGGCATGATCCTTGGCCTGAACCCCCACAGCTTTGTCAACCTGCCCGCAGAGGAGCAGGAGAAGCTGCTGAAGGAGTACGGCAGCCAGAAGGCCGCCGAGAAGGCACTGGAGGAAAAGTACGGCGAGATGGCACGCCATCCCATCGTGAAGATGTCCAAGAGCCTTGGCAACGTCATCAACCCCGACGAGGTGGTGGACCAGTACGGTGCCGACACCATGCGTCTGTACGAGATGTTCATGGGCGACTTTGAGCAGGCTGCACCGTGGCAGACCTCTGCCATCGCGGGCTGCAACCGCTTCCTCGACCGCGTGTGGGCACTGAGCGACAAGCTGGTGGAGGGCGAGGGTTACCGCCCCGCCATGGAGACTCTGATGCACCAGACCATCAAGAAGGTCAGCGCAGATATCGAGAGCCTGAAGATGAACACCGCCATTGCCCAGCTGATGACGCTGGTCAACGCCATGTACGACAACGGCGGCGCGACCAAGGCCGAGTTTGAGACGCTGGTACAGCTGCTGAACCCCTTTGCTCCCCACATGACTGAGGAGCTGTGGGAAAAGCTGGGTCACAGCCACGACGAGCAGCTGGCTTACTATCCTTGGCCTGCCTACGAGGAGGCCAAGTGTGTGGAGGCTGCTGTGGAGATCGCTGTGCAGGTGAACGGCAAGGTGAAGGCACGCCTGAAGGTGCCCGCAGACATCACCGCCGAGGACGCCATCGCCACCGCCAAGGCAGACCCCGCTGTGGCTGCCGCGCTGGAAGGCAAGCAGCTGGTCAAGGAAATCTACGTCAAGGGCCGTCTGGTCAATCTGGCTGCCAAGGGCTGAGAACTGCTGCTCCGCTGAATAAGCGCGAACATATCATCACCCGCAGAGGCGGATTTAGTGCAGGAAACACCCGGGAGCGTCTGTTCAAAAATCTTTCAAAAGTTTTGAGCAAAAACTTTCAAAAAAAGGTTGACGAACCGGATAAAATGCGCTATACTGTCTACTGTTAGTTACCATGTAACAACGAAATTCCTGCCTCACGGTCCAAGGGAGGGAATAAGATGTCGGAAATTCGTGTTAAAGAGGGCGAGTCGCTGGAAAGCGCACTGCGTCGCTTCAAGCGCAGCACTGCTCGCAGCGGTGTGCTCGCAGAGGTTCGTAAGCGCGAGGCTTACGAGAAGCCGTCTGTTAAGCGCAAGAAGAAGTCCGAAGCAGCCCGCAAGCGCAAGTTCAAGTAATTGATTGCTTGGAATCGCACGTTGCTTTAGATTTTAAACGCGTTGCTAACGCCGATGTAGGGGAGCCTGTTATACAGGTTCCCCTATTTTCATTTTAAAGCTGCTTTGCGCAGGGCAGACTGAGAGGGTCTATTTATGCTCATTACCCCCGAATATGTTTTTAAGGACGTTACCCATATCACGCCGGAATGGCTTGCCGCCAAGGGCATCACGGCTCTGGTCCTGGATATCGACAACACCCTGACCGCAGACCGCAGTCAGGAGCTGCCGGAGGAGGTGGCCGCGTGGCTTGACACCATGCGCAAGGCCGAGGTAAAGCTGACCATCGTCTCCAACGGTGCGGAAAAGCGGGTGCGCCCCTTTGCGGAAAAGCTGGGCCTTGCCTACCTGTACCGCGCCGCCAAGCCCCTGCCTTTTGCGCTGATGGTGGCGCAGCACCGCATGGGCGTAAAGCACCGCCAGATGGCCATGGTGGGCGACCAGCTTTACGCCGACCGCATGGTGGCGGCACTGTACGGCATTCCCGGGCTGATGGTCATCCCCCGCGGGCCGGACTTGGGCGCCCAGGTCATCCTCAAGCGCAAGTGGGAAAAGAAGCACTGGCAGAAATACTACGACCGGGGAGGTAAGACCCTGTGAGTGAAGCTTGGAACATCCGGTTCGGCACCGCAGGCACCAGCGACAGCTTTGCCGCCCAAGGCTACAAAAGCAGCTTGGACGTGCCGGAGTACACCGCCAAAATGGGACTGAACGCCTTTGAGTACCAGTGCGGGCGCGGGGTGCGTCTGGGGCTGGATAAGGCCGCCCGCATGGCTGCCCTTGCTGCGGAGCGGGACATCCTGTTCAGCGTCCATGCACCTTATTATATCAGCATGTCCAGTCTGGAAGAGGACAAGCGGCTGAACAGCATCCAGTACCTGCTGCAAAGCGCGGCGGTGTGCCGGGCGCTGGGCGGCAGACGCATCATCTTCCACTCCGGCAGCTGCGGCAAACAGAGCCGGGAAGCTGCGCTGGAAAAGGCGCTGGATACCATGCGCCGCGCCGTGGCTGCGCTGGACGAGGCTGGCTTTGAGGATATGACCCTGTGCCCGGAGACCATGGGCAAGGTAGGGCAGCTGGGCACGCTGGACGAGGTGCTGGCGCTGTGCGGCGTGGACAGCCGCATCACCCCCTGCATCGACTTCGGCCACCTGAACGCCCGCACGCTGGGCGGCATCCAGACCAAGGCGGACTATGCTGCCATTCTGGACCGCATGGCCGAGGTGCTGGGCGATGACCGTGCCCGGCAGTTCCATGTGCACTTTTCCCGCATCGAGTACTCGGCGGGCGGCGAAAAGCGCCACTGGACCTTTGCCGATACCCAGTTCGGCCCGGAGCCCCAGCCCCTGATGGAGCTGCTGGCACAGCGCCAGCTGACCCCGGTGGTCATCTGCGAGAGTGCGGGCACACAGGCCGAGGACGCGCAGACGATGCAGCAAATGTACCGCGCAGCGCGGAATGCGTAAAAGATTTTGTGTTTTTATCGTCCTTTTTTGCCCAAACCCCTTGCCAAACAGGGGCAGATTGGGTAAAATAAATAGAGATATGCGTTAAGCATCTGAGATTAAATTTATGGAGGAATTCCTATGATTTCTGCAGGCGAGTTTCGCAATGGCGTGACCTTTGAGCAGGACGGCCAGGTTCTTCAGGTCGTTGAGTTCCAGCACGTCAAGCCCGGCAAGGGCGCTGCCTTTGTCCGCACCAAGACCAAGAACGTCATCACCGGTTCTGTGGTCGAGACCAGCTACAACCCCACCGCTAAGTTCCCGCAGGCTTTCATCGAGCGTAAGGATGTGACTTACAGCTACGAGGACGGCGATCTGTACCACTTCATGGACAACGAGACCTACGATGACATCCCCGTCAACGCAGCCGACGTGCCCGATAACTTCAAGTTCTGCAAGGAGAACGAGCTGTGCAAGCTGCTGAGCTACAAGGGCAAGGTGTTCAGCGTCGAGATCCCCAACTTCATCGAGCTGGAAGTCACCCAGACCGAGCCGGGTGTCAAGGGCAACACTGCTACCAACACCCTGAAGCCCGCTACCGTTGAGACTGGCGCCGAGATCCGTGTGCCCCTGTTCATCAACGAGGGCGATCACATCCGCATCGATACCCGCACCGGCGAGTATATGGAGCGCGTCTGATCATTTGTCGCATACCGGGCAGCGGGCAGCCGTTTGCCCGGTTTTTGTATTACAAATAAGGAGGGCATTTCAGATGGAACTGAACAAGAAAGCAGCCTACCTGCAGGGCTTAGTGGACGGTCTGGGCGTGGATGAGAGCACCAAAGAGGGTAAGATCATCAAGGCCATGGCCGCTCTGCTGGGCGAGATGGCCGATGCCATTGCCGCCATGGACGAGGATCTGACCCACGCCTACGACCAGATCAACGATCTGAGCGAGGAGCTGGAGGATCTGGAAGCCGACCTGTACGAGGACGAGGATGCCGAGGACGAGGACGACGACGCAGCCGACGAGGATGAGGATGCGGGAGATGACGACATCGCCAGCGAGCCCTTCTACGAGGTAGCCTGCCCCGCCTGCGGCGAGACTGTCTACGTCAGCGAGGATGATCTGGATGCAGGCGAAGCCAACTGCGCCCACTGCGGTGTGACTTTTGAGGTCGCGCTGGAAGGCGACGAGGACGAAGCCAAGGACGCCCCCGTGCAGTACGAGGTGACCTGCCCCGCCTGCGGAAAGACCGCCGTATTTGAAGAGGACGAGCTGCTGGACGGCGCACCCAAGTGCCCCAACTGCGGCGAGCCGCTGGACTTTGAGGTGACCGAGGAGTAAGATTTTCTCTTATTCTTGTGAAAATGGGATCCAGGAAATAGCACTTTTTGCTGCTGATGCTGTTTTCCTTTACGACCCCACTCGCGAAAAGGCAATTTTGGAAAATCCGCAGATTTTCCAAAATTGCAACTACAAAATAAAATTCCTTATAAAAAACGCAATGCCGGGCAGTCCGCAGACTGTCCGGCATTGTTCATTTTAATTTGATTCAGCGGGTCTCGTTGGCCTTCTGCAGCCAGATGCCGCCAATGTCCAGCGCATTGTACAGGCCGTGCTTGGTGGTCTGGCGCGCTACGCGCTCCTGCGGTGCCTTGGTGGTATCGGTAGAAAGCAGCATCAGGTGCACCTTGTCGGCTACCTGCTGCTCGCCCACCGGGGTGGTGGTCAGGATCTGCAGATACAGCACATAGGGATCGGTCATGCTGCCGTAATACAGCTCGTTGTCCTTGCGGACGAGGGGCTTGCCTTTATAAGTCAGTTTCGGTGTATATGCCATCGTGAAAGCCTCCCTGTCGTTTGATTCATCCTAGTATAACACATTCTGCCTATGGGATGCAAGCGTTTGCGGCAGTGCTCTGTCAGTTTTGCACCAAAACAGCCCCGTACCGTGCAAAACCGGCAGCACATTTTTGGCAAATGGGGTTTGCTGTTGGGTGCAGTTATGCTATACTATAAATAGAACAGCCCGCATTCCGGGCCGGAAGCGAGGGAACGACAATGGCAGATTATCAGGAATACCGGCGGCGCATCCTGCACCGGCGCTGGCGCAGGGTGTTTATCATCGTCGCCCTTCTGGCGCTGGTGGCGCTGCTGAGCGCCATCGGCATTCTGTGGAAGGTGCTGCACCGGGAGCGCGTGGATACCGTCCTGAGCCAAAACACCATTCTGCGGCAGGTGACCACGGATAATACATGGAACACGGTCAACTACCCGCTGGCGCGGCAGCTCCGGGTGCAGACGCTGGAGGATAGCACCGAGACCGCACTGGACTTCCGCATGGCAGCGCTGCCGGCCAGCGCTCCGGTGGAAAAAAGCTGGTTTGCGCAGGTCAGTTTTGTGGGCGACAGCCTGACGCAGGGGCTGCAGATCTACGATACCGGTCTGCCCGGGGCGCAGTTCTGCGCCTATAAGGGGGTGGGCCCCAACGCCTTTGTCAACGGCACCAGCTGCAAGCGGGTGGACGGCGTGACAGAGATCCCGTTGGACGCTTTGACCGCCCAGCAGCCCAAGGCCGTCTATGTGCTGCTGGGCAGCAATGTGCTGGGACGGGACACCGATTACACCAGTTTTCTGACCTACTACCGCCTGATGCTGGATATGATCAGTCAGGCGCTGCCGGATGCAAAGATCTATGTGCAGTCCATCACGCCGGTAAGGCCGGAGGTGAGCGCACAGGAAAACCACGCAGGGCTGAACCGCGACCGCCTGTGCCGCATCAACAACGAGCTGGCCGCCATTGCGCTGGAAAAGGACTGCTATTTCCTCAACCTGTGGGAGGTGCTGGCAGACGAAAAACGGCGACCTGATCGAAAGCTACGCCCAGCCGGACGGTTACCACATCAAGCCGGAGGGCTATGCTGCATGGGTGGACTACCTTTGCAGCCACACCATGGAGTAAAAAGAACATAAAAGG
>ENA-OQCL01000116-OQCL01000116.1-human-gut-metagenome-genome-assembly--contig:-NODE-116-length-43655-cov-21.385981_pt1 | contig 43655 bp, 33 predicted proteins | sample MGYA00242502_ERZ504586 | MGnify/ENA primary metagenome ERZ504586 (study PRJEB26092, sample SAMD00036316) | human gut metagenome | host: Homo sapiens | study: EMG produced TPA metagenomics assembly of... | reverse complement strand
AGGTTGAATCCCGTACCGGCAAGCGCCCGCAGCTGTCCGACCTGCGTGAATCGGGCTCCATCGAGCAGGACGCCGATATCGTCATGTTCTTGGACCGATCCGCCGACGAGGCCGAGGCCTCGCGCGACGACCGACCCGACGAGGGCGTTACGCGTATCGTCGTGGCTAAGAACCGTTCGGGCCCGATCGGCGACGTCGACCTGATGTTCCTGCCTGCATCCACCAAGTTCTATGAGCTTGATGGGGCGCATACCGAGGAGTAGGACAGGCGCCCGTTGCACGGGTATACTGGGAATGTTTTGTGCTTCTGCGCGCTTGCGGTGCGTGGACAGTCCATGAATGTGAGGAGTAAACATGCCGTCAACCGTTTTGGTCGGTGCCCAGTGGGGCGATGAGGGCAAGGGTAAGATCTGCGACCTGGTCGCCGGCGACTTTGATGCCGTCGTGCGCTATTCGGGCGGCAACAACGCCGGCCACACCATCGTCGTCAACGGCAAGAAGTATGGCCTGCACCAGGTGCCCTCCGGCATCATGTATTCCGACCACGTGTCGGTGATTGGTAACGGCTGCGTCGTCAACCCCAAGGTTGTCCTTGAGGAGATCGACATGTTCGAGGCCGACGGCATCACCACCAAGAATCTCAAGATCAGCGGCAACGCGCATGTCATCATGCCGTACCACATCGATCTGGATGGCGCCTTTGAGCAGAAGCTCGGCAAGAAGAACATCGGTACCACTAAGCGCGGCATCGGTCCGTGCTACCAGGACAAGATGGCCCGTATTGGCCTGCGCATGCAGGACATGCTGGACGAGGCGCTGTTCCGCGATAAGCTGGAGACCGCTCTTGCCCGCGTGAACCCCGAGCTGGAGCTCATCTACAACCTGCCCACCTACACCGTGGATCAGATTTGCGATGAGTACCTGCCCATGGCCGAGCGCCTGCGCCCCTACATCACCGAGACGAGCCTGCTGCTCAACAACATGATCGATGAGGGCAAGGATTTGCTGTTTGAGGGCGCCCAGGCGACGCTGCTCGACATCGACCACGGCACCTATCCGTACGTGACGTCTTCTAACTGCACCGCCGGCGGCGCCATTACCGGTTCCGGCGTCGGCATGAAGAACGTCGACCGCGTGCTGGGCGTCATGAAGGCCTATATCACCCGCGTCGGTTCGGGCCCCATGCCCACCGAGCTTTCCTACGAGTCTGAGGCCGGCCACACGCTGACCGAGGAGGGCTACGAGTACGGCGTGACCACCGGTCGCCGCCGTCGTTGCGGCTGGTTTGACGGCCCTATCGCCAACTATGCCTCGCACGTCAACGGCCTCACCGACATCGCCGTGACCAAGCTCGACGTGCTTTCGGCCTTCGACACCATCAAGGTGTGCGTGGCCTACGACGTCGATGGCGAGCGCTACACCAGCGTGCCCGAGCATCAGGTGCGCTTTGAGCATGCCAAGCCCATCTACGAGGAGCTCCCCGGCTGGAAGTGCGACATCACCGGTTGCCGCAGCTTTGATGAGCTGCCGCAGGAGGCTCAGGACTACGTGGCGTTTATCGAGGATCTGGCACACACCCGCGTGACGTTCATTGGCGTCGGCGCCGGTCGCGAGCAGATCATCAACCGATTCTGGAAGTAATCGGGACTATTTGGTTATTGCGATATACCCCTTTGCAGCCCAAGCGGGCGGCCGAGGGGTATATTTGCTTGCAAAGGGCTCGCGCGGAGCGGGCCATTCATCCATAGAGGAGGCACCCTTGAAGGCGGACACTCAAACCATCGACATCCTGTTGTTGGGCAGCGGCGGCCGTGAGCATGCTTTGGCAGCTAAGCTCGCAGCATCACCGCGCGCCGGCAAGCTCTACATCGCGCCGGGCAACGGCGGCACCGCGAGCTGCGGCGAGAACGTTGTTCTCGACGACTGCGATCCTGCGGCCGTGGCGGCGTTTGCGCAGAGCCACGGATGCGGACTCGTGGTAATTGGCCCCGAGGCTCCGCTCGTGGCGGGCGTGGCCGACGCCGTGCGCGCGGTGGGTATTCCCTGCTTTGGCCCGGGTGCCGAGGGCGCCCAGATGGAGGGCTCTAAGCTGTTCTCCAAGCAGCTCATGGAGCGCGCGGGCATTCCGACGGCAGCCTACGGCTCGTTTACCGACGAGGCTTCGGCTCTTGCTTATGTGCGTGAGCAGGGCGCTCCGCTGGTCGTCAAGGCCGACGGCCTTGCCGCGGGCAAGGGCGTTATCGTGGCGACCGAACTTGAGCAGGCCGAGGAGGCCGTGCGCGAGTGCTTTGGCGGCACCTTTGGCGATGCCGGCAACACCGTGGTTATCGAGGAGATGCTGACCGGCCCCGAGTGCTCGCTTTTGGCCTTTACCGACGGCAAGACCGTGCGCCCCATGGCCACCTCGCAGGACCACAAGCGCGCGCTCGAGGGCGACAAGGGCCCCAACACCGGCGGCATGGGTGTCTACAGCCCGGTGCCCATCGTGACCGACGAGGAGCACGCCACCATGGTGAAGGTCATGGAGCAGACCGTTGCCGAGCTTGCTGCCGAGGGCATCGACTACCGCGGCTGCCTGTACGGCGGCTTTATGCTCACGCCCGCCGGCCCCAAGGTGCTGGAGTTCAATGCCCGCTTTGGCGACCCCGAGACGCAGGTCGTGCTGCCGCGCCTTAAGAACGACCTGGTTGAGGTCATGCTGGCCTGCGCCAACTGTGAGCTCGATCAGATTGAGCTCGACTGGCGCGACGAGTGGGCCGTGGCCGTTGTCCTGACGAGCGCGGGCTATCCCGGCAGCTACGAGAGGGGCAAGGTCATCGCCGGTATCACCGATGCCGAGGCCATGGAGAACGTGACCGTGTACCACGCGGGCACTGCTGTGGTGAACGGCCAGCTCTTGACCAATGGTGGTCGCGTGCTTGCCGTGACCGCTCTGGGCGACACGTTCGAGAACGCTCGCAACCTTGCCTACGAGGCCTGCGAGAAGATTGATTTTGAGGGTAAGACCCTGCGTCACGACATCGGCCTGCGCGCGCTGCGCGGCCGCGACGCCTGGGATGCCTAAAGTCCGAGAGGAATGAGACGGATGGACGAAAAGAACGAAGAGCTCGTGGATGCGCAGATCGTCGAGGAGGACAGCCGCGTGTATGGGCACGCCGAGGGCGAACCTGGTGGCGAGGTCGCTGACGAGCCGGCGCTGGTGCTGGGCGACGATGACCCGCACGATGCCGAGCTGCACGAGAAGATTCTTTCGGAGGAGTGCGCCTGGAAGGGCAAGATCCTCGACGTCCACCGTCTTGAGGTTGAGCTGCCCAACGGTCGCCGCAGCGCCCGCGATATCGTTCGCCATCCGGGTGCTGCGGCCGTTGTGGCGCTGACCGAGAGTGGCAAGATCGTACTGGTGCGTCAGTACCGCACCGCCATCGACCGCGTGACGGTCGAGATTCCCGCCGGCAAGCTCGATTCAGGTGAGGACCCGCTCGATTGCGCCAAGCGCGAACTGCATGAGGAGACGGGCTTTAGGGCTGGTCGCATTCGCTTTTTGACGTCGATTGTCACGTCCTGCGGTTTTTGCGATGAGATCATCCACATCTACTTGGCTACCAAGCTCGAGTTTGATGCGCCCAACCCCGACGATGACGAGTTTGTCAACGTGGACCTGGTGCCGCTGCACGAGCTGATCGACGCCGTGCTCGACGGCAAGATCGAAGACGCCAAGACCGTCGTGGGCGCTCTTGCCTGCGACAGTATCGCTCACCGACTAGGCGGGGCAGAGCTCTAGGTTACGCGGTTTTACCAAACCGCGTAACGAGTCGACGCTGCAAACGCCCCTAAGCGGCAATCTGCCTTTCAATCGTCGCTCGCGTACCGAAGTACGCGTCGCTCCTCTTTCAAGGCACCTTGCTCGCTTAGGGACGTTTTCGCTGACGCTGCCAGAACATCGGCGTTATGCTTGTTGGGACGCTTTGTTTTCAGCCTGACCGGTTCAACCGGATTTCTCACGCTATTTATTTCTCTTCGAGGATTGCATGTTTAAAAGGTTTCTCTCGTATTACGAGCCCCAGATGGGGCTTTTTGTTGCTGATACTGTTTGTGCTCTGGTGCTTGCCGCCATTGACCTGGCGTTCCCCATTATCCTGCGCAATTTGACCGGTGGGCTGTTTACTCAGGGTCAGGCTGTCATTATGCAGGCGCTCGGCATGATCGCGGTGGGCTTGGTGCTGATGTATGCCGTCCGCTGCGCCTGCCGCTATTTTGTGAGCTATTGGGGTCACGTGATGGGCGCGCGTATGGAGTCCAAAATGCGCGAGGACCTGTTTGACCAGTATGAGCGCTTTAGCTTTGCGTACTTTGACCGCAACAGCTCGGGCGACATGATGAGCCGCGTGGTCAACGACCTGTTCGATATCTGCGAGGCGGCGCATCACGTGCCCGAGTGGATCATCATCTGCGGCATCGAGATTATCGGCTCGTTTGTGATCCTCTTTACCATCGCCCCGGTGCTGGCGCTTGCCATGGCTGTGGTGACGGCGGCGTTTGCGGTCATCATGTTTTGGCAGAACATGCGCATGCGCGAGGTCTTTAGCGACAACCGCAAAAAGATCAGCGGCATCAATGCGCAGCTGCAGGATTCGCTGGCGGGCATGCGCGTGGTCAAGAGTTTTGCCAATGAGGAGACCGAACGCTTCAAGTTCCGCGCCTCCAACAATCGCTATCTTTCGTCCAAGGAGAACATGTATCACGCCATGGGCGTCTATACCGCGACGTATGGCCTGCTCTCGGGTGTGCTCTATGTGATCGTGGTGCTGCTGGGCGGCTGGCTGGTCGCCCAGGGACAGCTGCAGGCGGTCGATATGGCGACCTTTGCACTCTATATTTCGCTGTTCTGCACGCCGCTCGAGACACTCGTCAATTCGGCCGAAACGTATCAGAAGGCCATCGCCGGCTTTAAGCGCATGGACGAGGTGCTCTCGACCGCGCCGGATATCCAGGACAAGCCGGGCGCTACGGATCTGCAGGTGACTGCCGGCGCCGTGGAGTATCACGACGTGTGCTTTAACTACGAGGACGTTGAGCTGGGCGAGGGCGATGCCGAAGAGCGTCCCGTTATCGACCATATGAATCTGTCCATCAAGCCCGGGCAGACCATCGCTTTGGTTGGCCCTTCGGGCGGTGGCAAGTCCACGACCTGTTCGCTGCTGCCGCGCTTTTATGACGTGGCTGCCGGATCCATTAGCATCGACGGCCAGGACGTGCGCGATGTGACGCAGCAGAGCCTGCGTCGCGCCATCGGCCTGGTGCAGCAGGATGTCTATCTGTTTGACGGCACGATTGGCGAGAACATCGCCTACGGCAAGCCGGGCGCTACGGCAGGAGAGATCGCCGAGGCCGCCCGTCGCGCCAACATCGATGCCTTTATCGAGTCGCTTCCACAGGGTTATGACACGGTCGTGGGCGAGCGCGGCAGCCGTCTTTCGGGCGGACAGAAGCAGCGTGTTGCCATCGCGCGAGTGTTTCTCAAGAACCCCAAGATCCTTATTTTGGATGAGGCGACGAGTGCTTTGGATAACGAGAGCGAGGAGGCGGTGCAGGAGTCGCTCGAAGAGCTGGCACGCGGCCGCACCACGATTATCATCGCCCACCGTCTTTCGACCATTAAGCATGCCGATGAGATCGCGACCGTTGAGCATGGTCGCGTTGTGGAGCGTGGCACGCACGAGGAGCTTCTCGCCCGTGGCGGCACTTATGCCCGTTACTATCGAATGCAGTTCGAAGGTGCGCGTGCGCACGAGCTCGACTGATTGATATGACAGGAAGTTTATGGCTGACAAGAACCCTTTGACTCCGGAAGAAGTGACGGAGTTATTCTCCGAAATCGATGCATCCGGTGTCTTGGATCCCACGCTTGCCAAAAAGCGCACCGAGCGCATGCGTGAGAAGGAGGCTGCGGCCAAGCGCGGTGACAAAGCGGCGCTAGCGCAGCTGCGCAGCGAGGACCGCGCGAGCCAGGCAAAACATATCGACCCGCTGTCCGAGGACGACCCTTCGGGCTCGCAGGTGAGCCATACCATTACGAAGACTGCCATGGCCGTGGTCATTGGCATCTTGGTGCTGATTGTGGGCATGCAGATTGGCTACGGCGTGATGCGACGCCTGAACACCGCCAACCTGTCCGAGAGCGTTTCGGTGGATACCGTTTCGACGGCGCTGAAGGGCGGCCTTGAGTGGGGCAACGGCTTTACGCAGTTCCCGCTCGACTTTACCGTCGATGAAGCTGATGAGCGTACGGGCACGGTCGAGGTGACGGTGTTGGACACATCGTCTGCCAACGAGCTCGAGCTGCTGTCCAACGGGCAGATTCAGGCCGCTGCGCTTGCGACCAACGCGCTGCTCAACGATAAGATCGACCGCGTGGTGTATAACGTTCACGCCTATATCGACGAGGATAGCAACATTCAGCACGATTCCTTCTTTGGCATGTTTCCCGCGCGGGGTCATCAGAGCGCCATTTTGACGTTTGTGTGGACCAAGAGCTCATCCAACGCCACGAGTATCGACTGGAAGATGCGCATCGTAAGCATGGACGACACCATTGCCGAGCGCATTCAAAAACAGGTGAACTCGGTTTCGTCGCTGATCGAGGACCCGGTGGTGAGCCAGACCAAGATTGACGAGGAAAAGGCCGAACGTGACCTGGAGCATCGTCTGCATGGCCGCGAGATTTTCCGCGGCGGCAAGCCCGATCGCTCACCGTCCGATCTGCTGGAACAGGACAAGCAAAAGTAAGAGGCCATTATCCCGCGTGAGCCACAAGCCCACGCGGGATAATTTTTCTGGGACGTGTCTCTATAGTTTTGTCAACCGCGTGCTTCGCGACATTTCGGCATGGCGCATCTGGGTGCCTGGCGCCCCCCGCCTCCTCTTCAGTTGATCTCGCCGTCCGCTAGGCCGCGTACGGGACGGCGTCGCGCATGATCGCGTAGATGACCTTGAGCCTCTTCCTCGCGACCGCCTTCAGCGCCTTGCTGTGCCTCATCCCCCTCGCCCTGCACTCCCCGTAGTACCTCCCGAACCTGTTGTCCGTGCCGATGAGGGAGTTGCAGCTGAATATGAGCAGGTTCTTGAGCTGCCTGTTCCCGCCGTGCTGCGGCGACGTCGACCTGATGCTGCTCCCGGAGCGCCTGTCGGAGGGCGCCACGCCGCAGTAGCTCGCCAGCTCGTCGTGCCCCCTGAACGCGGATATGTCGATCGACGTCACCAGCGCCGCGGCGGTCTTGGGGCCGATCCCGGGCACCGTGAGGAGGCACTCGTAGACCTCGTCGCCCGCCAGCGAGTCGGCCACGAGCGAGTCGAGCTCCTCGATGTCGGCGTCGAGGGAGGCTATCTCCCGGGCGAGTATCCGGACCGCGACGTCCTCGCCGGCCGGCAGCCGCCTTCCCGAGCGCGACGAGGCCAGCAGCGCCTCCCAGAGTCTCCTGGCCCCCGCCGCGGGGGCGCCCGCGCGCCTGGCGGCGTTCGAGAACCTGCGCCAGCCGGCGGCGGAGCACCCGGCGGCCCCGCCGAACTCGGCCAGCATCGACACCTGCCAGCGGCTCGACGGGTCGACCGCGCGCTCGAGCGCGGGGTCGGCCTCGAGCAGGGTCGCGCGCAGCCTGTTCTTCGCGCGGGTCCTGGCGGACGATGCGAACTCGCGCTGCGACGACAGGATCCGCAGCGAGGCGGTCCCCTCGGGCTCCTCGGGCGCCGGCCTGAGGGCGCGGGGCGCGCCGAGCGCGGTGCGCGCGATCACCTCGGCGTCGATGGCATCGGTCTTCGCGATGCCGGGGAACATCCCGCGGGCCTGTTTCTCGGCATATCCGGGCAGGTAGGCGCAGGGGTTCCCGTGCGCATGGGCGCGCGCGAGGACCAGCGCGCCGATGTTTCGCTTCTGGTCGACGACGACCAGCGCGCCGGATCCGGCCCGCTCGAGCAGCCGGTCGATGTCGTCGGGCCTGTTGGCCAGCTCGGCCCTGAAGGCGATGCCCCCTTCCGCATCGAGCGCGCACGCGCTGTGCGAGCTCTTGCCGACGTCGATCCCCAGGCAGGCCACGGGCGTTTCTGCTGCAGGCATGGTGTATCCTCTCCCTTGAGCCGGCCGTAGGCCGCGGAAGCGACACCCACATTACCCGGCCGTGGCCCGGTCCGGGCCCGGCACATCTCTATCAGTCGTTCCCCGCGGCGCCTCCCGCCCCGGCGGCAACACGTCCCGGGCCCTCTACGGGGCAGGGGCTGACGGCCGTCCGGGGCGGTCGGCCAGCGACCACCGGTGCGGCTCAATCGTATAGCCATGCAACGGAAAAGAGCCGCCCTTTCGGACGACTCAAACTGTAATGGGGATTAAATAATCATTATGCATAGAAAGTCATAATTATCATTTCGTAAACATTTCGATGAAATTAACGCCATGAGGCATGCTTGCGGTTACAATACCGCGAGGCCTAACTACACACCTTTAAGCCGGTCCTGTGAGACCGGGAAGGAGAATTATGGCGAACAACCATACCGCGGGCGCTGCCGCCCGCACCTTCGCGCCCAGCGAGCTTTGCCAGCGTATGCTGGCCAAAACCAGCAAGGGCACCTGCGGTCCCTGTATCCTGTATCTTGAGGATGGGACCATTTTTTATGGACGTGCATGCGGCGCCGAGGGCACCGCGACCGGCGAAGTCTGCTTCAACACCTCGCTCGAGGGCTACTTTGAGGTCATGACCGACCCGAGTTATGCCGGCCAAATTGTAACCATGACCTATCCGCAGATCGGCAATTACGGTATCGACGAGACCGATGTCCAGTCGGCCTTCCCCGGCGACGCCGTGCGCCCTGCGAGCGCTCCGGCTATGCGCGGCATGATCGTTCGCGATATGTGCGCCACGCCTTCTAACTGGCGCTCGGCCGTCAGCGTGCCGGAGTACCTGCGCGCTCACGGCATCGTCGCTATCGAGGGTATCGACACCCGCGCTCTGGTGCGCCATCTGCGCGACAATGGTTCCAAGATGGGCATTATCTCGACCGAGATCTTCGACGTCGACGAGCTTGCCGAGCGCTTGTCCGCTGCGCCCACGCTGGTAGGCGAGAACCTGGTCAAGACCGTAAGTTGCCCCGCGCCTCACGAGTTTGTGGCCGCCGACCTGCCTGCCACGCATGACTTTGCGCTTGCGGCTGCCGCTCCTGCCCGTCACAAAGTGGTCGCCTACGACTGCGGTGTGAAGCGCGGTATTCTGGAGGGCCTGGTCCGTGCCGGCTGCGATCTCACCGTCGTGCCGTGGGATACGCCCGCCCAGCAGGTGCTCGACATGAATCCCGATGGCGTCTTTTTGTCCAACGGCCCCGGCGACCCCGATGCCGTGGTGGAGACCTATGAGCAGGTACAGCAGCTGATCGGCAAGGTGCCGGTCTTTGGCATTTGCCTCGGTCACCAGATGATCAGCCTGGCCTGCGGCGCCCAAATGGAAAAGCTTAAATTCGGTCACCGTGGCGGTAACCAGCCGGTTATGAATCTGGTGAGCCGTCGCGTGGAGATCACCGCGCAAAACCACGGCTTTGGCCTGCTGTTCCCCAGTCTGGGCAAACTGATTCCGGAGCTTTCCGGCGGCGAAACCGAGCATGCGGCCGACGGTGACCTGCGCGCCTGGGTGCGTCGCGGCATCGCGCCGGTCGTGATGAACGAGCGCTTTGGTCGCATTCGCCTGACACATGTGAACCTCAACGACGGCACCGCCGAGGGCATCCAGCTGCTCGACGCCCCGTGTTTCTCGGTCCAGTACCACCCCGAGGCTTCGCCTGGCCCCACCGATGCCCACTATCTCTTTACCGCCTTTACGCGACTCATGGACGGCGAGGAGAACTACCTGGACATCGACACCGCGAAGGACCGCCTCGCCGGCTGGAATTTCGCCGATAGTGGTTCCGCCGTTCTACCGAACGGCGGACCTGTCGACGCTGCGGCTGCATCTGGCACATCATCTTGCCGTTCTGCTTCGGACGCGCGGGCATAAGCCCAGCGCGCCCTCGCATCACGGCAACCTGATGCACCAGCTGCACCCTCGCTGACTTTTCCAAAACATTGAGTCAGCCTCTCTAGGAGGTTTTAAACATGCCTAAACGTACCGACATCAAGCGCATCCTCGTCATTGGCTCGGGCCCCATCGTCATTGGCCAGGCCTGCGAGTTCGATTACTCCGGCGCCCAGGCCTGCAAGGTGCTCAAGGAGGATGGCTTTGAGGTCATCCTGGTCAACTCCAATCCGGCGACCATCATGACCGACCCGGGTCTTGCCGACCGCACCTATGTCGAGCCCATCACCGCCGAGTTTATCGAGCGCGTAATCAAGAAAGAGCGCCCGGACGCGCTGCTGCCCACGCTGGGCGGCCAGACCGGTCTGAACGCCGCCGTCGAGCTGGCAAAGGACGGCACGCTCGACAAGTACGGCGTCGAGATGATCGGCTGCGACCTGGCCGCTATCGAGCGCGGCGAGGACCGCAAACTCTTTAACGAGGCCATGGCCGAGATCGGCCTGGAGGTTGCGCGCTCGGGCTATGCCTACAGCGTGGCCGACGCCGAGGCTATCGCCGAGCGCGTGGGATATCCCTGCGTACTGCGCCCGAGCTTTACCCTCGGTGGCGCCGGCGGCGGCATCGCGCATACCCACGAGGAGCTCGTCTCCATCGTGAGCCAGGGCCTTGAGCTCTCGCCTGCCCATGAGGTGCTGGTCGAGGAGTCCATCGAGGGTTGGAAAGAGTATGAGATGGAGGTCATGCGCGACCACGCCGGCAACGGCATCATCGTGTGCTCCATCGAGAATCTCGACCCCATGGGCGTGCACACCGGCGACTCCATCACCGTGGCGCCGGCGCAGACGCTCTCCGACCTTGAGTACCAGCGCATGCGTGTCGCCTCGCTCGCCATCTTGGGGAAGATCGGCGTCGAGACCGGCGGCTCCAACGTGCAGTTTGCCGTGAACCCCCAGACCGGCCGCCTGATCGTCATCGAGATGAACCCGCGCGTGAGCCGTTCGTCCGCACTGGCCTCCAAGGCCACGGGCTTCCCCATCGCCAAGGCCGCCGCTCGCCTGGCCGTGGGCTACACGCTCGACGAGATCGTCAACGACATCACCAAGGCAACGCCCGCCTGCTTTGAGCCCACAATCGACTACTGCGTCGTCAAGGTGCCGCGCTTTGCCTTCGAGAAGTTTAAAGGCACTGATCCTACGCTCACCACGCGCATGAAGGCCGTGGGCGAGATTATGGCGATCGGCCGCACCTTTGAGGAGGCCTTCGGCAAGGCCATGCGCTCACTGGAGGACGGTCACCAGGGCATCTGCGCCGGTGGCAAGGAGGGTGCCGACAAGCTGAGCGACGATGAGCTCGCTCAGGCCGTGGCAACCCCGACCGAGCACCGCATCTTCTTTGTGGTCGAGGCCCTGCGCCGTGGCTGGGACATCGCCCACATCCATGCCATCTGCGGTATCGATCCGTGGTACCTCAACCGTATCAACGACATGGTGCAGGTCCAGGAGAGCATCCGCGGCCTGCGTGTGGAGGATATCGACGCCGACGCGATGCGCCTGCTCAAGCAGTACGGCACGAGCGACGCCGAGATTGCCGCGCTGACCGGCTCGGACGAGCGCTTTGTGCGCGCCTATCGCAAGGGTCTGGGCGTGGTTCCCAGCATGAAGACGGTCGATACCTGCGCTGCGGAGTTTTCGAGCGCCACGGAGTACCACTACAAGACGTACGAGAACATCTACCGCACGAGCCCGGATGCCAAGAAGTGCGTGGCTCCCGACGAGACCACGCCGGCGGACAAGCCCAAGGCGATGATCCTGGGCGCCGGCCCCAACCGCATTGGCCAAGGTATCGAGTTCGATTACTGCTGCGTGCACGCGAGCTACGCACTGGCGGCTCGCGGCTTCGAGACCATCATAGTCAACTGCAACCCCGAGACCGTTTCGACTGACTACGACACCTCGGACCGCTTGTACTTTGAGCCGCTCACCTACGAGGACGTCATGGACGTTATCGATGTCGAGCGCCCCGACGGCGTCGTGGTGACGCTCGGTGGCCAGACCCCGCTTAAGCTGGCGCGCATGCTCGAGGAGAGCGGCGTGAACATTATGGGCACCAAGCCCGATGCCATCGACTTTGCCGAGGACCGCGAGCGCTTCGCCGCTCTGCTCGACAAGCTGGGCATCATGTACCCGCCGGCGGGCCAGGCCACCTCGTTTGAGGAGGCCGAGGCCGTGGCCGCGCACATCGGCTATCCGCTGCTGGTGCGCCCGAGCTATGTGCTGGGCGGCCGCGGCATGATGATCGCCTACGATGCCGAGCATCTGCGCGATTACATGGCCGAGGCTGCGCGCATTAGCCCCGACTACCCGGTGTACCTGGACCGCTTCCTGGAGGGTGCGATCGAGTCCGACGTCGACGCCCTGTGCGATGGCGAAGAGGTATACATCGGCGGCATCCTGGAGCATATCGAGGAAGCCGGTATTCACTCCGGCGACTCCGCGACCTGCATCCCGCCGTTCAGCTTTAGCGAGAGCCTGCAGGCGAAGCTCCGCGAGACCACGCGCCGCATCGCGATGGCGCTGGGCGTGCGCGGTCTGGTCAACGTGCAGTACGCCATTAAGGGCGAGACCGTTTACGTGATCGAGGCCAACCCGCGCGCCAGCCGTACCGTGCCGTTTATCTCCAAGGCCACCGGCGTGCCGCTGGCCAAATGCGCGGCGCGCATCATGGCAGGCGATTCCATCGCGAGCTTGGGCCTGCCGAGCGACGAACGTCAGCTGGACTGGTTCTGCATGAAGGAAGCCGTTATGCCCTGGGGTCGTTTCCCGGGCGCCGACGTCATCCTGGGGCCCGAGATGAAGTCGACGGGCGAGGTCATGGGTATCGCTAAGAGCTATCCCGAGGCATACGCCAAGACGCAGCTGGCGATCGACTACAGGCTGCCCGACCCGAGCGCCGGCAAGGTATTCATCAGCGTGTGCGACCGCGACAAGCGCCACATCCTTTCGGTCGCGCGTATCCTGCGTTACCTGGGCTTTGACATCTGCTCCACCGAGGGTACGGCGCGCGTGCTGCGTGGAGGCAACGTGACGTGCGAGATCGTGGAGAAGATTAGCGGCCCGCACGACGGCGAGCGCCCCAACATCGGCGACCTCATCGCCGATGGCAAGATCGCGGTGATCATCAACACGCCGTACGGTCCGGGCTCGCGCGGCGACGGCTATCTGCTGCGCACCGAGGCGGTGCGACGCGGTGTGACCTGCGTGACCGCGATGTCTGCCGCCAACACGTATGTGAGTGCCATCGAGGCGGTGCGCGAGGACCAGCAGGGTCACGGCAGCGCCAACGACATGGGCATGGACGTCATCGCCCTGCAGGACCTGCCGCAGCACACGGTGTAATGTGACCTGGTCGGCCGGGGCGGCAGCCGGACACTTTCTCTCGGAAACTGGGCTTCGCGAAGTTTTCCGAGAGAAAGGACCGCCTCCCGCCCCGGCCTACGGTGACTCGGTTGCACCGTGTGCTGCCGAAGGGGCTTTGTGCGATGACTAGGGCTGAATAGAAAATGAGTGTGGGCGCCGTCGTTCGTTTGAACGACGGCGCCCACGTTTTGGATTTATTGGGCTGTGGCGGTGAAGGTTGTTTTGTCGGCGGCGATGTGCACGTGCAGCTTTGCCTGACCGTCGCAGCTGATGAGCACGCCTACCTCGAACGGGGTTCCCGTCTTGTCGTAGGTCGAACGCACGATGCGCATCGCCGCCTTACCGGTGTTCTGTCCCAAAAGACGCGCCTCATGCTTGTCGAGGTTGACCGTCTCGTAGACGGCATCGACGCTTGCGGGCAGGATGCCGGTCTTTTCCGCGATGTAGGCGTAGAGCGAGCCATCCACGTCTTTGCGCGTGAGCTCGGGGCAAAGTGACACGGGGATATAGACGTAGTTGAGCTCCATGGGTTTGTCGTTGGCGAGACGCAGGCGGCGAATCTCCCAGACGGGTGTCCCTTCGGGCACTTTGAGCCCGGAGGCGATGCCGCGGACGGCCGGTATGCTTGAAAAGGCGAGAATCTGCGAGCTCGGAACCCGTCCCGCTTCGCGCATCCGCGCGCTGAAATTCAGGGCCAGGTCGATGCCGGGTGCTGAAGTTTGGGGCTTGATGAACGTGCCCTGGCCGCGCTTGCGCACCACGCGCCCCTCGATGACGAGATCTTGGAAGCAACGGCGCACGGTCGCGCGCGATAACTCCAGCCGCTCACAGATTTCGAGCTCGCGTGGCAGCGGCGTCTTGGTGTCGAACGCCTGGCTGGCGATAAGCAGAGCGATTCGATGTTTAAGCTGGACATAGAGCGGCGTATCACCGCTGCGGTCGAAGGGTTCGGAGGCGAGAAACGAGATCATATCCATGGGGTACCTCCATGTCGTGGGCGTACGTGACATGGTCTGACACTGCGGGGCAAACCGGAGATGCCAGGCCCGATTCTTGCTGGTATGTATGGTGCATAAGGAACATAAAACATTTATCAGGCAATCTACCTGCTATTTTAAAAATAATTAGAAGAAAAAATAATTTAGGCACAAAAATAGTTGCTACCGTTAACCGATGAATAGTTGCCGTTCGCAACTATTTTCTTGTACCGAACATGCCCCGGCGCAACAATAATCTCAGCAAAAAGCAAAGCCGTGCGACACACGGCAGGTCGAGAGGAGACCGCATGCGGTATCTGGTAATGGTCAGTCACGGAACGCTCGCTCCCGGACTGCACAGTGTCCTCAAGATGCTCGGCAATGACGCCCCGAACATCTTGTCGACGAGTCTCGTGGACGGCATGGGCGCTGACGAGTATGTCGAGAACGTCAAGGCGATGCTCGCTCCCGTTACCGCCGATGACGAGGTTGTCCTGCTTGGTGACATCCTGGGCGGATCGCCGCTCACCAATGCCATGAACACGCTGGCCGAGAAGGGTTTGCTCGCCCACACCATTGCCTTCGGCGGTATGAATCTGCCCATGGCTATGACCGCCATGATGGGGCTTGCCACCATGGACCTGGATTCCCTCAAGCAGATGATGCTGCAGGAGGGCAAGAACGGTATGTCCGAGCTCGTTGTCCCGACCGATGACGCCGACGACGAGGACGACGACATCTAGGCAGCGCATCCGCCCAAATTTTCGTGATGGAGCGGGGGTTAAGAGGAAAGACCCCCGGTGATAAAGAAAGGGAGAACGCATGATTTCGTTCATCCGTATTGATGACCGTATGATCCATGGACAGACCGTTACCCGTTGGGCCCTCGAGTATCCCTGCGACGGTCTTATCGCCGTCAACGACGCTGCAGCGTCCAACCCCGTGCTCAAGGAGGCCTACAAGAGTGCCTCGGACAAGAAGACGTTCGTGTGGACCAAGGAGCACTTCAAGGAGGTCTCCGAGAAGGTTCTCAAGTCCGACACCAAGTACTTCCTGATCACCAAGAACCCGCTCGACATGAAGGAACTTCTCGTCGATTTTGGCTTTAAGCCCGGCATGGACCGCATCATCGTCGGTCCCTGCAACGATCGTCCCGGCACCACCAAGCTTGGCAACAACCAGTCGATCACGCAGGAAGAGGCCCAGGCGCTCGAGGATCTCACCAACGCCGGTTACACGGTCGAGTTCGCCCTTATCAAGGAGAAGTCCATCGGTGAGTGGCCCAAGTTCCGCGGTCAGTTTGGCTTCTAGTTAGGTGCCAGCCGCATTTTGGTATCTACAGCCCTTGGTGAAAGGGGCTGAGGAATAAAGAAAGGGGAAAGCATGGCAATCAATGCATTCCAAGCCGCGCTGTTCGGCCTGTTCGCCTGCCTGGCATCACTGCCTGGCATGGGCGGCACGACGATCGGCAACTACACTCTGGGTCGTCCTCTGGTCGCCGGCCTCATCGTCGGCATCATCATGGGCGATATGCAGACGGGTATCCTCGTCGGCGCTGCCATCCAGGTTGTCTACATCGCTCTCGTGACCCCCGGCGGAACCGTCTCCGCCGACGTCCGCGCCGTGTCCTATATCGGCATCCCGCTGGCGATCCTCGCCATCAAGAACTCGGGCATCGATCCCGCCTCCGCTGAGGCTGCCGGCATGGCCGCATCCCTCGGTGCCGCCGTCGGCACGCTCGGCACTGTGCTCTTCTATGGCACCGCCACCATCAACCTGGTGTGGCAGGGCATGGGCTGGAAGTGGCTCGAGAAGGGCGATCTCCACAAGCTCTACCTGGTCAACAACGTTCTGCCTTGGATCGGTCACATCGTCTGCTCGTTCCTCCCGACGTTCATCATCACCATGGGCGGCACCGCCATGGTCGACCTCATGAAGACCTACATGCCCATGGACGGCATCGCGATGAAGACGCTGTTTACCGTCGGCTCGCTGCTGCCTACCGTCGGTATCGCCATCCTGCTCAAGCAGGTCATCTCTAAGCCCACGGACTTCCTGACGTTCTTCTTCGGCTTCACCCTGTCCGCTGTTATGGGCTGCAACCTGATCGCCGCTGCCGGCATCGGCTGCTTCTTCGCCCTGATCAACTATGAGATCGCTTCGCTCAAGATCGACCTCGCAAACGCTCCCAAGGCAGCTATCGCCTCGGGCTCAGATGATGAGGAAGAGGAGGACATCTAATGGCAGAGAAGAAAATGCTCTCTAAGAAAACGCTTGCCAAGTCGTTCCGTAACTGGTCCTATGGCAACCTGACCTGCTTCTCGCAGGAGCACATGCAGACCTTCGGTTACCTGTGCGCCATGCTTCCGATTGTCGAGGAGCTCTACGACACGCCCGAGGAGCAGAAGCAGGCCCTCCAGACCTACTCCGCGTTCTTCAACACCGAGCCGCAGATCGGCACCATGATTGTCGGCGTCACCGCCGGCCTCGAGGAGGCTCGCGCAAACGGCGAGGCCATCGACGACGACGCCATCAACGGCATCCGCGCCGGCCTCATGGGCCCGCTCGCCGGCCTTGGCGACTCGCTGATCGTCGGTACCCTGATCCCGATCCTGCTCGGTATTGCCCTCGGTCTCTCGACCGGCGGCTCCCCGCTCGGCGCCATCTTCTATATTGTCGTGTGGAACCTGCTCATGTTCCTTGGCATGCGCTTTGCCTACAACCAGGGCTATGAGCTCGGCGGCAAGGCGGTCGAGGCCCTCGTCGGCCCCAAGGCCAAGGCTCTGCGTGATTCCATCGTGATGGTCGGTACCATGGTCATCGGTGCAGTCGGTGCTACCTGGGTCTCCATCACCTGCAGCCCCAACCTGGTGCTGCCCGGTGGCGGTAAGTTCCAGGACACGCTCGATGGCATCTATCCGCACCTGCTGCCGATGATCTTCATCATCTTCTGCTGGTACATGATGACCAAGAAGAAGGTCAACCCCATCGTTATGATGCTGATCCTCGTTGTGATCGCATTTGTGGGCGTTCTCATTGGCTTCTTCGACCCGGCACTGAGCTACTAGTCATCATCCCCTGGCCCCCTGTAAGGCCGTGCGGCCTCAACCGCACGGCCTTCTGATTTTGCGCCGCCCTTCAAGGGCAATATGGCCAGCGACCTCCATCGCCTACACGACACCCGCTATATTGCTCTTGAAAGATGACGTATTCGACAAACGATGCACTTGCGCATGATGCACACTTTGCACGAGGAGGACCATATGCACGAGAAACATGGACACGACCTTTCGCGCGACGACTTGATTCGCGAGGCAAAGATGCAGACCGATGCTATTCAGCGGCTCAATGTTTGGCTGCGCCTGGGCTATTCGCTCGTGGCGATTGGCTTTTTGATGGGGATGTGGGGTATGCAGGGCGGCCCCGGCTGGGGTGTCCCCGTGGGCATCGTGTGCCTGGTGGTGGGCACTCCGCTTTCGATCGTGCTTAAGGTCGGCACGACCAACGCCAAAAAGAATGTCGAGCGCATGCTCGAGGCCGCTGGTGTCGACGTTGAGGAGCTTATGCGACGCAAGAAGGACGAGCAATAGACTTCCGCGTTGGGGTATCATAAATAATTGTTGCGAATGTTAACTAATGTACGGCAAATGACGGTTTTATGGCCCTTCTAGAGTTGCAAAGGACAATATCCCCAGTGGATTACGATGACGTCGCTCGAAAACTGATTGTGTACTCACGTTCCCTTGCCAAGGGATCCTTGAGTGCTGCCGGCGGCGCCAGTGTGGGCGAGGCACCGGTTTTACAGTATCTATCGGGTATTGACGGTGATGTCATTCCCTCCGAGATTGCCAAGAAGCTGAAATTCTCCCGTGCGCGCATGTCGCATATCTTGGATTCACTCAAGAGTAAGGGTTACGTTCAGCGCAGGACTGATCCAAACGATCGTCGGCGTGTGCTGGTGAGCATTACCGAGGAAGGCCGTGATTTCGCGGCGAAAAAAAATGCCGAGAGTGTGGCATCGCTCTCGAAACAACTCTCAGCGCTCGGCGAGCACGATGCCCAGGAGCTCGTGCGCATCCTGAATAAAGCTTACAGCCTTACCTATGATGCCGACGACTACCTGGACAATCTATAAGGATAAAGACAGACATTTAGGTGCATCTTGAAATGCACCCGGGACAGTTGTGCCCATCAGCCACCGTCAACATCTCATTCCAAACCAAATCAGCCAACGTACGTCATGGCAATCCCCGGTAGGTTGCAGGATGGCGGCTGAGCCTTTCCCTCGGGAAACTTCGCGAAGCCCAGTTCCCGAGGGAAAGGTATGGTCTGTGTAATACCAGACAAACAGTACATTTTTGCTAGATTGGTATTTGACTGAAGAACCAATTGGTATGGCTTATTAAGCCCACCTTGCCGCTGACACTCATTTTACTGCCGCTGGTGGAATTCCGAACTTGGTTGCGCAAGTGCTCCCATATATTGATATGACCTAGTAGGTGGCTATCTGGTTACTACCAGTTGGCCCCTTGGTAACGGGTGGCCCCATTGTGCGGAATGTACCGAACATCCCCGTTTGATACGTTTTCCCATGCTGCCGGGGGGGCGTCCTCGGCACCTCAGCATCTCGGAAGAAAGGAGACCAGGTGCGCAGGAATTCCATTTTTACGAAACGGTGGGTGAAGGGAAGCGCGGTCCTCGTTGCCACTGCAGCGACGCTCGTGTTTGCCAATCCCCAGCAGGCGATTGCCACGCCACTCAAGGGCGTCGACTCGGCGACCGTGTCCCAGTCTGCCTCGAATGTCGTCGACATCGATTTCGCTGACGGCATCAAGGGCCGTATTACGTTCCTCGAGGACGGTATTTTCCGTTATAACGTCGACCCCAAGGGTGAGTTTTCCGAGTACGCCACGCCGCGCAGTAAGTCCCACACGGCTAAGATCCAGGCTCAGCCCGATACCTCGGACACCTACAGCAAGCCGAGTGCGACGGTTGCCGACAAGGGCGACACTATCGAGATCACCGGCGGAAAGGCGACCGTGATCCTGGACAAGGCGACTGGCAAGATGAGTATCAAGTCAGGCGACCGTGTCGTGGTTTCCGAGTCCGCGTCCCTCGACCTTGATAAGAAGGGTACCGTCCAGACGCTCGCCAAGGAGAAGTCCGAGAACTTCTTTGGCGGCGGCACCCAGAACGGACGCTTCCTGCACACCAACCAGACCATCGCCATCTCCAACACGAACAACTGGACCGATGGCGGCGTTGCCTCGCCCAACCCGTTTTATTGGACGAGTGACGGCTACGGCGTGCTCCGAAACACGTTTGCAGAGGGTTCCTACGACTTCGGTTCCACGGACTCATCGACGGTCACGACTTTGCACAGCGAGAATGAGTTTGATGCCTACTACTTCGTGGCGACCAACGAGGGAGCTTCGAACGTGGCAACTGAGATGCTGCAGGACTACTACAAGGTGACCGGTAACCCGGTACTGCTGCCCGAGTACGGGTTCTACCTTGGTCATCTTAATGCCTATAACCGTGATGGCTGGTCAACGACCTCGGGTCAAAAGAAGTGGGAGACCAAGGGCAGCAAGTCCTCGAGCGAGAAGGGCGACGTTAAGTACGAGTCTGGCATGTCGACGGGCTACAAGCTCGACGGCACACTTGCGGCCGAGACGCTCAACGGTGAGGGCCCTACGGTTGATACCGAGAACATGAAAGCGACCGATTTCGACCGCCAGTTCTCTGCTCGGCAGGTTATCGATGACTACGAGGACAGCGACATGCCGCTCGGCTGGTTCCTGCCGAACGACGGCTACGGCGCCGGCTATGGCCAGAACGGTTACTACAAGACCGGCGGCGTCAACTCCGACGGAGCGAGCTCGGCCGACCGTCTTAACGCTGTGCGTGCCAACGTCGACAACCTTAAGAAGTTCACCGAGTATGCCAACTCAAAGGGTGTGAGCACGGGCTTGTGGACCCAGTCCAACCTTGAGCCCGACAGCAACCCTGAGACCCCGTGGCATCTGCTTCGCGACTTCGACGCCGAGGTCAAGACGGGAGGCATCACTACCCTTAAGACCGACGTTGCCTGGGTTGGATCTGGCTACTCCTTTGGTCTTAATGGCATCAAGACAGCTTATGACACGGTGACGACCGGCGCTAACAAGCGCCCCAACATCATCACGCTCGATGGTTGGGCCGGCACGCAGCGCTTTGGTGGCATTTGGACCGGCGACCAGTATGGCGGTAACTGGGAGTACATTCGCTTCCATATCCCCACGTATATCGGTCAGAGTCTTTCGGGCAACCCCAACATCGGCTCCGACATGGATGGCATCTTTGGCGGCGACCCCATCATCTCTGCGCGTGACTACCAGTGGAAGACGTTCACGCCCTCTATGCTCGACATGGACGGTTGGGGCACCTACCGTAAATCGCCCATGACGCACGGCGATCCCTACACAGGCATCTCGCGCTTCTATCTCAAGCTCAAGGCGCAGCTCATGCCCTATATCTACACGAGCGCGGCCTCGGCGGCCAACATCGACACGGGTAACGGCGATGCCGGCCTGCCCATGATCCGCGCCATGCTGCTTTCTGACAACTCCGAGTACGCCGCAAGCACTTCGACGCAGTACCAGTATATGTTCGGTGAGAACTTCCTAGTGGCACCGGTGTATCAGGATACCCAGGCAGATGAGAACGGCAACGACATTCGCAATGGGATCTACCTCCCCAACTACGGCACCGACGAGAATCCCACCATCTGGATCGATTACTTCTCGGGTAAGCAGTATCGCGGCGGCCAGGTTCTCAACAACTACGAGGCTCCGCTTTGGAAGCTGCCGCTGTTTGTGAAGGCCAACGCTATCGTGCCGATGTACGCCGAGAACAACAACCCCGAGGCAGTGAGCGACACCAACACCAAGGGTACCGACCGCAGTCAGCGTATCGTCGAGTTCTTCGCCACCGAGGGCGACGGCACCTTTACGCAGTACGAGGACGACGGCTCCTCCATCGAAAACAACACGACTGAGGACGATTCCTACGGCACGATCGACAATATCTCCTACGGTGAGCATGTGAGCACCGTCTACAGCTCCAAGGCCGCAGGCGGCACCGCGACCTTTACCGCCGAGGCCTCGCAGGGCGGCTACAACGGCTACGACTCCAACCGCACCACGACCTTCGTGGCCAATGTGTCCGCCAAGCCCACGAGCGTCGTCGCCAAGAACGGCGGATCCGCACTCAACGTGGTTGAGGTCAACTCGCAGGAGACCTTTGACGCCGCGACCCCCGAGGCCGGCCAGGCGGTCTACTTCTACAGCAAGACCCCCAACCTCAACCACTACGGCAGCGATGCGGACGGCACCGAGGCCGAGCAGGGCGAGAGCTTCAACAACACCAAGATCACCACGAACCCCAAGGTCTACGTCAAGTTCGCGAAGACCGATGTTGCTGCAGCGGCGCAGACGCTTGAGCTGGGCGGTTTCGTGAACGCCGACGCAACGCTCACAGCCGATCGCCTCAACGAGAACCTCTCCGCACCCACGAACCTTGCTGCCCCCGAGGACGTCACGACCCCAACGAGCATCAAGCTCACCTGGGGAAAGGTCGATGGTGCTACCTCCTACGACCTTAAGGTCGACGGCACTGTGTTTGCCGTGGGTGATGCGGCCGAGTTCACGCACACCGACCTCGCCTACAATAGCAAGCACACCTACCAGATTCGTTCGCGCAACGCCGAGGGTTACTCCGCCTGGAGCGATGTGCTCGAGGCGAACTCCGCACTCGATCCGTGGCGGAACGTCCCCGACGCCGAGCAAATCACCTGGGAGGGCTCACTTTACGGCAGCCATAAGGCCGAGCTCGCCTTCGACCATGAGTTCCAGTCGGGCGACGGCGGTTTCCACTCCGGTGGCAACGATCTGGGCAAGGCGCTTACCGTTGACTATGGACGCGCTTACAAGCTCGATAAGCTCGAGTACTATCCGCGCGATGACGCCGGCAACGGCACTGTGACCAAGATGCGTGTTGAGACGAGTCTCGATGGCGTCCACTGGACGAGCCAGGAGGTCGATTGGGCACGTTCCGCTGATTGTAAGACGGTAGCGTTTGACGGCACCGTGGCCGCCCGTTACGTGCGCATGACACCGCTCGCCTCGGTCGGCAATTTCTTCTCCGCGTCCGAGATTGCCATCTACAAGACCGACGGCACGGATGGCTTCGCCGTGGGCTCCAACCTCAACAAGGCCACGATCTCCGACGGAGACTACTCCAACATGAAGAACTACCTGGGCCTCGAGAATCGCGAGCCCGATACCCCGACGTTCGGTTCGCAGATCCGCGACCACTTCGCCGACCTCAACGATAACGGCGTTTACGACGTCTACGATTACTCGTTCACCATGGCGGGTCTTGACGGTGGCACTAAACAAAAGGGCAAGGTCGCAGGTTCGCTCGCGGTGATACCGAGCAAGACCGAGGTCGAGGCTGGTGATGAGATCACCGTTGATGTCTATGCGGCCGACGCCAAGAACGTCAACGCCCTGGGCGCTCTCGTCAACTTCAAGAGCGACCAGTTCGAGTTTGTGTCCGAGAGCATCGCGCAGGACGGCTCGACTGCCGGCATGGAGAACCTGTCTCGCGAGAAGGTCCAGTTCGCGGACAGAACGCAGACTATCAATCTCGCCTTTGCCAACCGCGGCGATGGCAAGCTCTACAACGGTACCGGCGCGGTGGCGAGTTTCAAGCTCAAGGCCAAGACCGCCGGCAAGGTCGAACTGCCCTCGACATCTTGGCTCATCGGTCCGGCATGCGACGCGCTTGAGTTTGCGAGCGACGGCACGGTGACGATGCCGGATGTTCCTCAGCCAACGGTCGCCGAGTACGGTCAGGATGCCTTCAACATCACGATGACCAACGATGAGCTCACGACCGACGACGGGACCAACGTCGAGAAACTTATCCAGCAGAAGAGCTATAACGCGCTGTTCGATAATAACGAGGGCGACAACGGCTTTGAGTTCCTATGGGACTGGAGCGGCAACTGGGACAGCGAGGGTAAGCTTCCGAGTTACGTGAAGCTTCCCACCACGATGACATTCGCATTTAAGACGCCGTCGAAACTCGATAGTGTCGAGGTCGTTAACCGCAACGGTGGCAACGGAACCGTGCAGAAGATCAAGGCTGTCGTGACGTTCGAGGATGGCTCGACCCAAGAGTTCGCGGGCGGGGAGTACGATTCCTTCCGGGCTCGCTACGCCTTTGGCCTCTCTGCCGAGAACAAGGGCAAGAAGGCGACCAAGGTCGAGGTCACGCCGCTTGAGGCATCGGGTGACCAGATGCTCACACTGCGTGAGGTCAACTTCAACTACACGCAGGGTGTCGAGGCCATCGAGGGTGTCGAGCTAGGCAAGAACCAGACCGAGTTCTTTGAAGGCGACATTACGCCCGTCGACGCCAAGGCTACGCCTGAGAGCGCTGGCTACCCCTATGTGACGGTCGAGAGCTCCGACCCCTCTGTGGTAAGCGTCTCCGCTGTTCAGGCTGGCGATAGCGTGAGCTACTACCTGCGTGCCAACAAGGCCGGCAAGGCAAAGATCACGGTGGCGTCGGTACTCGACCCCTCCAAGACCGCATCCTATGAGGTCGAGGTCAAGGCTGGTGTCGATACCTCTGCGCTCGTGGCAGCGCTTTCCAAGGCCGCGGGCTACAGCGAGTCCGTCTACACCAAGGATTCCTATGCAGCTCTCACCACTGCGGTCGAGGCGGCTCGGAAGCTCCTCGACAGCGGCCAGGGCAGCTATAGCAAGAAGGATGTCGCAGACGCCACTGCCAAGATCGAGAAGGCAATCGACGGCCTCAAGATGCGCCCTGTCGATGAGAAGATCCTCATCAACACGCCTGAGAACCGCAAGAACGTCAAGGTGGCCGACTTCTCGAGTGAGGCCGACTACGAGGGCAGCAACGCCGTCAACGCTCTCGACGGCGACGAGCGGACGCTTTGGCACAGCGACTGGGCCCATGGGACCGGTATGCCCCAGTATCTGAGTGTCGACCTGGGCCGCGACTACGATCTCACCGACGTTACATTCCTGCCGCGCCAGGACGGCGGCACTAACGGCGATATCTTCGAGGCCGAGATACTGGTCTCCGACACTGCCGACGGTTATGAGATGGGCACCGCCGCGTCGATGGGTACGTTCGCCTTCGACAACGACGGCCGCGTGCTCACCGACCGTGGCGACTGGAAGCAGATGAGCTTTGGCGCCGCGCGCGGTCGCTACGTGACCGTCAAGGTGATTCACGCCGGCGGTGGCGACGTTGATGCCTACTGCAGCATGGCGGAGCTCAAGTTCTACGGTACGGCCGTCCCCGATCCGGTGGCGAAGGATGATCTCGCTACCGCGATCGAAAAGGTTGATGCCGAGGTTGCTGCCGGCGACCTCAAGGCCGGTGACTACACCGAGGCCTCCTGGACGGCGCTCGAGAACGCCCTGGCGAGCGCCCGCGCCATCTTGAGCGATGAGGACGCCACGCAGGACGAGGTCGACCAGGCGCTCAGGGCGCTCGAGAGCGCCCGCGGCGCGCTCGAGAAGACCCCGGTGGTCCCGGTCGAGAATCCGACTAAGAAGCAGCTCAAGGCCCTGGTCAAGCAGGCGAAGGAGACTGACACCAGGGGCAAGACGGACGAGTCTGTCAAGGCCCTGACGGATGCCATTACCTACGCCGAGGACGTCTTGGGTGATGAGAATGCTTCCGACACCCAGCTCCAGGCGGCCTATGACCAGCTCAAGCTGGCCATTGAGAGCCTCAGGGATGCCGACTCCGGCAACCAGGGCGGCTCGGGCAACCAGGGTTCCGGCAATGGCTCGAACGGCGGCAACCAGGCGGGCAAGCCCGCAGGCGACAAGGCCCAGGGCAGCAAGAAGAACGGTTCGGCGATCCCCAATACCGGCGACCAGACGGCGGCGACCGTCGTGACCGTCGGTGGTCTCGGCGCCATCATCGCCGCGATCGGCGCTTTCTTCCATCGTCGCAGCAAGGCCAAGTAGCCCCAGCAACAGCTAAGCAAGCGTGCCCGCCGTCCCACCCAAGGACGGTGGGCATGCTTTTTGAATGTAGGCGGAAAGCTCCGACCCTTCGGCCTTAATCTCGCAAAGCATTCCGTCTCTCACCGAACACATCGGCATCGGTGGCTATACTTGAATTATTTGCAGTTAAGGGTCGCGGATTCGCTGCGTCACCGCTCTCAACAGGAGGTCTATGTTTATGGCAGATCAGAAGCCGGTTGTCGGGATCATCATGGGTTCCAAGTCCGATCTGGGCGTTATGGAAGGCTGCACCGCCGAGCTCGAGGCACTGGGTGTGCCCTATGAGCTCGTCATTGCGAGCGCGCACCGCACGCCGGCGAAGGTCCACGAGTGGGCTTCGACTGCCGCCGATCGCGGTATCAAAGTGATTATCGCCGCCGCCGGCAAGGCCGCTCACTTGGGTGGTGTCGTGGCTGCCTTTACGCCGCTGCCGGTTATCGGCGTGCCTATGAAGACGAGTGACCTGGGCGGTATGGATTCGCTGCTGTCGATGGTGCAGATGCCTTCGGGCGTGCCCGTGGCCTGCGTTGCCATCAACGGTGCCAAGAACGCCGCCATCTATGCCACACAGATTCTGGGTGCTTGCGACCCCGAGTACCGCAAGGTTATCGAGAAGATGAAGCAGGAGATGGCTGACGCCTAAGCGTTCCGCCGTTTCACCGCAGTATAAGGAGAGCCATGTCCGATTATCAGGGAAAACGATTCAAGGCTTCTCAGATTCCCGATCCGTCGAAGCCGGGTGCTGCCCGTGCGGCACAGCAGGGTCGGACATCCTCTCCTCAGCAGCCGCGCGCGCCGCGCCCCGTGACACCGGCGACGCATCGTCGACAGGACGCGCCGGCCGCATATCGTCCTTCGTCTTATAGCTCCGCTAAGAAGCCGCCCCGGTCTTCATCGCATGCCGCGCCGTCGGATCGCACCGAGCAGCCGCGCAAAAAGCGCCACTCCATTATTCCCATTCTGCTCATCATCATCGGTATCGGTCTGATTGTCGCCGCCGCCGCTATTTTTATTAATGCCCAGATTGGCTATAAGCAGGCGAGCGATTCGTATCAGAAAATCGAGAAGCAATATGTAAGCGATAAGGACGCCAGCGGCGTGCCGATTATCGACTTTGATGCGCTTGCTCAGACGAACCCCGAGATTGTGGGTTGGATTTACGTGCCGGGAACCAACATCAACTATCCCGTGGTGCAGACCAACAACAACTCCAAATACCTCAACACGCTGTTCGATGGCACGTCTAACGCCTCGGGTGCCATCTTCTTGGATAGCGATGACACCGCGCCGGGAATGGTCGACCAGCAGACCACGATCTACGGCCACCATATGAACGATGGGTCGATGTTCAACGTGATTTCGGATACGACTGACCAGGCAACGTTCGATAGCATTGAATATGTGTACTACATCACGCGCGATGCGACGTATAAGTTGCGTCCGCTGGCGACCAAGGTGGTCGAGGACACGTATGCCAAGGCGCGCACGACCAATTTTGAGGGCGACGACGGACTCAAGAACTACCTGTCCGAGATGCTCGACGGCGCTTCTGCCGTGGCGAGTGATGCCACCGATCGTGCCGCTTCGGCAACTAAGGTTGTAACGCTTGTGACCTGTCGTTCGCTGTCGCTGAGCAACACACGCGCCGTCATGGTGCTCACGCCGGTCGAGGAATAAGTTGTTCGAGAGTAGCTAAAAAGGCCCCGTCCCAAATTGGCTACTCGACGACGGTAAGGGAGAAATGATGCTCGAGAGTGGCAAATTGATGCCTTCGATTGATGCTTGGCTGCGCGAGGCCAAGGCCGATGCTTCGGCGGCAGGCTGTGGGATGTATCTGACGCATAACGGTGTGGTGCGCGCGACGCCCAAGGCTGAGGTGCGCGGAGTCGAGACCGATGGCGTGGCGCCAGGCCACAGGGTGGGCGGCATGGTCTTTGACTACGACGCCGAAAAGGTACGGTCTGCTATCGAGACTACGCGCGCGATGCCGGGTATCGGCTATGTGCGCGTGTGGCTGGCAAGCGGCGAGCTTACCGTAGGTGACGACATCATGCTCGTGCTTATCGGCGGGGACATTCGCCCACACGTGGTCGATGCACTGCAGGCGCTCGTTGGCACCATCAAGAACGAATGCGTGAGTGAGGTCGAGCGCGAGGCATAGAGGATTGCGTCGATAGAAGGATCGTTTATAAAAATGCCCACCGGTACGTGTGATACCGGCGGGCATTTTGCGTTTTGGGCGCGGCGGGCGCTAAACGCGCGTGGCGTCCTTGGGGCTCATGGTCATGCTCTGGAAGCGGTTCTCCATGTAGTCGTTATCGAAATACTTGCCGTAGAACTGTGCGACGGGAATGTCCGGCTCCGTGCCGTTAACGCGCTGGTACCAGTAGTCGAGCGACTGCAGCGTCATGACGCCGTCGACCAGCATAATGACGGTAAAGATGACGGTGGCCGAGTAGCGGCTCTTCCAGGGGATCTTGTTGATGAGCTTAAGCAGCCTCGGTAGCAGCAGCTTGATCCAGATGAGGCCACCTAGGCCCCACAGGCAGGCAAAGCCCGTGCAGGTGCGTCCGCCCGTGAGGACCACGAGCGGATCGGGCAAACCAAACAGCGTTATGTGCGAGTAGCTCCACGAGACCACGCCAAACGCGGTCTGCATAAACCAGCCCACGAACACCTCAAAGCTCGCGCCGAGCACAGCGCTCACCAGGAAAATGATGATGGGGTTCTTTTTGTAGAAGCGGTTAAGCACCATGGTCATGAGCACGGCGCCAAATCCGTAGATGGGGCTGAAAGGGCCAAACAGCATGCCGGCGCGGTCCTGGTAGACGCCCGGGTCGTTGACCGTCATGTGCCAGATGTCCTCCAAGATAAGTCCCAGTACGCAGCAGACGAAGAATACCCAGAACAGGTTGAAGTAGTTGAGCTTGATGTAGCCCTCGCCGGTCTCATCGCGGCCGAGCATGCCCTCGGCGGCGGCATCGCGGTCGAGCATCTCCTGCAGGCGGCGCTGCAGCTCGCGCTCCTGACGCAGCGTGGGGTCGACGGTGGCCGAAAGCGCGATGAGGATGCCGAGCTGAATAGCGGGGCGCAGCAAGAAGGGCCCGATACCCTGGAGCATCACGTCGACCAAAAGCTCGACGACGGTGAATGCAATAAGGATGTAGGACAGGCGGGCGGCGTTGCGGCGCTGGTTTTTGATAAGGTCCAGGCCAAAGATGATTAGGATGACGGCACTTGCCGCAGAGAGCATGATGCCGGCGACGATAAGGCCGACTGCGACGAGCGTGTTGTCGCCGAGCTTTTCGGTGGCGTTGCCGTTAACAAGTGCCGTGATGACCTGCCACATAAAGGCAGCGACCGACGGGAGCGTGCCCACGCCGGAAAGGATGCACAGGACGGCGTACACCTTAATGATGAGGGGAATCTTCTTGACCTCTGTGGCGCTGGGGACGCTAGGGTCGAGTTCGTTTCGATCCATACAGAACCTTTCTCGCTTTGTTGTAGGTTATAAGGATACGCCGCCGACCTGCCAAAAGACAGGACGAACGTCCCAATTGCAACTTTGTAATCCCCAACGGCAGACGCGGCGGCCATCTGGGGGCGCGGGCACTTACACTGGACAGACCGATAAAATGTTTGGCAACAAAACTGATTATTAGCTCGGTGGGCTTTTAAAAAGCGCTGCTCATGCGCTGGGGAGCACGTCGCGCCGTGCGTATAATAAGGCGGGTAACGCCAAAAATACGAGGCTCTGAGGGGATACCATGTCTCAAGAAACCATCCGCGCGGCCGAGCGTGCCGCGGGACAGGTGAACACCATGTCGACGTATGATCCGGACTCCGACCAGCTGCATGAGGAATGTGGCATTTTCGGCGTATGGGCGCCCGATCGCGACGTGGCTCGACTGACGTACTTTGGCCTGCGTGCGCTGCAGCACCGTGGCCAGGAATCGGCTGGAATCGCCGTGGGTGACGGCGGCACGGTTATGGTCCGCAAAGATCTGGGCCTGCTCGACCGCGTGTTCTCCAACGCCGACCTGTCGACGCTCTCCGGCCAGCTGGCCGTGGGCCACGTGCGCTATGGCACCGCCGGTGCCAAGAGCTGGGAAGCCTCTCAGCCGCACCTCTCTACCATCAACAGCGTCATTATCGCGCTCGCGCACAACGGCACCCTCGTCAACACCGACGAGCTGCGCCGTCAGCTGATCGAGCTGGGCGTGCCGTTCCTCTCCAATTCGGATTCCGAGGTCGCGACCAAGCTTATCGGCTACTTTACCCAGCGTACGGGCCACCTGCGCGAGGGTATTCGCAAGACCATGGAGCTCGTGCGCGGCGGCTACGCCATGACGCTCATCAACGAGCAGGCGCTCTACGCATTCCGCGATCCACACGGCATTCGCCCGCTCGTGCTGGGCAAGCTGGTGGACGAGGGTCTGGACCAGGCCGATGCCGCAGCCGTTTCGCAGCTGCCGTCGCAGGACGGCGCCGCGACGGTCGACTCCGCCGTCCGTGTCACGCGCGCCGGCGGCTGGGTCGTTGCTTCCGAGACCTGCGCACTCGACATCGTGGGTGCCGAGTACGTCCGTGACGTCCGTCCCGGCGAGATCTTGCGCATCAGCGCCGAGGGCCTGGTATCCGAGCAGGGCGTGCCTGCAGCCGAAGAGCCCGCCAACTGCATCTTTGAGCAGGTCTACTTTGCCCGCCCCGACTCCATCATGAACGGCAAGAGCGTCTATGCCTGCCGTTACGACATGGGTCGTCAGCTGGCACATGAGGAGCCTGTCGAGGCTGACCTGGTCATCGGCGTGCCCGACTCCGGCCTGCCGCCTGCGGAGGGGTATTCGCACGAGAGCGGTATTCCCTTTGGCGAGGGCCTTATCAAGAACCGCTACGTGGGCCGTACGTTTATCGAGCCTACGCAGGAGTTGCGCGCCATGGGCGTGCGTATGAAACTCAACCCGCTGCGCGACAACATCGAGGGCAAGCGCCTGGTCGTCATCGACGACTCCATCGTGCGCGGCACCACCATGGTGCAGCTCGTCAAGATGCTGCGCAACGCCGGCGCCAAGGAGATTCATATCCGCATCAACTCGCCCGAGGTCATCTGGCCGTGCTTCTACGGTATCGATACCGACGTGCAGTCGCAGCTTATCAGCGCCAACAAGACGGTCGACGAGATTTGCGAGTATATCGGCGCCGATTCGCTGGCCTTCCTTTCGGTCGAGGGCCTGCTTAAGGTCATGCCCAAGGGCGGTTACTGCGATGCGTGCTTTACCGGCCGCTACCCCGTGGCGATTCCCGAGAGCTTTGGCCGCGACAAGTTTATGGAGGGCTTTAAGCCCCGCAACCTGGACAAGCCGCTGCACTTTGACGACGACGCCGTGATCGAGAAATACGACGACCGCAGCTGGGAAGAGGAGCACGGCGAGGCATAAAACCTGCCATATGGGGACAGGTTTATTTTGGTAGCTTTTACCTGCTGTTTTGTTGATATGACGGCGCGTGCTGTTATGGCATGCACCGAATCGAGGACAACTATGAGCACCGTTTGGCGCCCGCGCGGCGCCACGGTAGTGGGAGAGGAAGGCTCAGATGAGCGACAGCAAGCATGTGACGTATGAGGATGCCGGCGTCGATACCGCTGCGCGCCCGATTATGGCGCCGGTCGCGGCATCTTCGACGTATCCTTTTCCGTCAGTGAGGGCGAAGTTTTTTGGATTTCTCGGACCAAACGGTGCCGGAAAAACAACGACGATCCGCCATCTCATTGGGATTTATCCGTCCTAAAAAAGGAAGCTGCCGCATCGGCGGGCTGGACTGCTGGACAAAACGCGCCGAGATTCAGCGCGATCTCGGCTACATTCCCGGCGAGATCAATTTCTTCGACGATATGACCGGCAGAGAATTTCTCCGTTTCATGACCAGATACCGCCATCTCCCGAAAAATAATCGCCAGAAAGAGCTGCTCGAACGTTTTTGACCTGAACCCAAAAGGAAAGATCAAAAAATGAGCAAGGGCATGAAACAAAGCTCGGCATCGTCACCGCCTTTATGCACGACCCGCAGATCCTCATCCTCGACGAACCGACCTCCGGCCTCGATCCACTGATGCAGAACACCTTCATCCAACTGATCGCCGAAGAAAAAGCACGCGGCAAAACCATCCTGCTCTCCAGCCACATCTTCGAAGAAGTTGAACGCACCTGCGATCGTGTCGGCATCATCCGCCAGGGAAAGATGGTCGCCACCGATACGATCGCCACGCTGCGCAGCCGTCATCTGCGCAATTATACCGTCACTCTTGAAACGCCCGAACTGGCGCAGGATTTCGCGGCGGATTTTTCCGGCACATGCGACGGCAACCGCGTCACCGTCACCGCCAGACAAGATCTGGAATCCATTTTTCTTCATTATTACGGAGGAACAGATAATGATCAATAAAACCCTTTACGCCCGAGAAATGAAAAACAGCGTCAAGCTCCTGTTCATCCTCGCCGCCGTCATGGCGCTCTACATCGGCATCATCATCTACATGTACGAACCGGAAATGATGGCGCTGCTCGACAGCTATGTCGACGCCATGCCGGAAATGATGGCCGCCGTCGGCATGACCGCCGGCGCAACCGATCTGCTCGGTTTCATGATCTCCTATCTCTATGGCTTCATCCTGCTCGTTTTTCCGATGATCTTCTGCATCCTGCGCGCAGACAGACTCCTCGCCAGATACACAACAAGCGGCGCCATGAGCTATCTTTTGGCAGCGCCAGTCAGCCGTCAGCGCATCGTCACCACGCAGATCGCTGCGCTCATAAACGGCACCTTTCTGCTCATTCTTTTCGCAACCGCGCTTGAGATCCTCGTCGCCGAACATTTTTTCCCAGGCGATCTCGACATCCCGGACCTGCTCGCCGTCAACGTCGGCCTGCTCTGTCTGCAGCTTTTCATCGCAAGCCTCTGCTTCTTTTTCTCCGCAGCCTGCTCGGACAGCAAGCTCAGTCTCGGCCTCAGCGCCAGCATCTCCACCCTCGCGTTCATCCTGCAAATGCTCGCCAACACCAGCGATAAGGCAGCCGATCTCAAATACGCCACCTTTTTCACCCTCTTCGATCCCACTGGGCTCGCCGCTGGAGACACTTCCGCCCTGCTCTCATCCGGCGCGCTGTTTCTCGCCGCCATCCTCTGCTTCATCCTCGCTGGGATTGTTTTCTGCCGCAAAAGCCTGTCGATCTAAGACAAACGCCGCGATCACGTTCTGTGGTCGCGGCGTTTTGCTCATTTGTGGTTTTCGATGTTGACGTTGACGATGGAGAGCTGTAGATTTCCTTCGAAGCTGTTTTTGTTTGCGTCGCTGACGGTCTGTGGGTAGCTGCCGTGAGGATTTTTCGTGACGGTGCAGCGGACGTCGAAAACGCGGGTGAGGATGAAGGTGATGAGGGCGCTGAAGCCGAGGGCGATGAAGAGTTTGTTGGATTGCATGCTGATTTTCCTTTCATTATGAGATGGTCATTCTTCCGGGCGGAAGGTGTGGGTGATGGTGTGGGCAAAATCCCGAACGCGTTGGTCGATGCCGTCGAGCTGCAGGACGGTGCCGGGATCGTTGGCCATTTCCATGATGGCAAAATGGCCGGGGAGATAAAAGCTCTTGTTCATATTGAGAGCGGCGATGAGCTGCTTGGCGAGGATGTCGCAGCCGCTGTAGCCGCTGACGATGACGGCGAAGAGGGCTTTGTCGGTAAACTGGCGCTTGCGATAGAGCGCGGTGAGACGATTGATGAAGGCTGTGAGATTGGCGGAGATGGCGTCGTTGTAATTGGGGCATATCATGACAATGGCGTCAGCGCTTTTCACTGCAGGGTAAACGTTTTCGACCATGATGCCGCCGTAAAAGCAGCTTTCCTTCTCGCCAAAATGGAGACAGGTTTTATATGGACAGCCGGCGCAATCCTGCACGGCGCCGTTGCGCAGGCCAAGCTCTTCGACGGCGAAGCCGGAAAGCTCGCTCGAAACGGCGTGCCAGAGCGCGAAGGTGTTCGAGGTTTTGTGGTTGGATGCGTGCAGCACGGTGAGTTTTGGCATGGCGCGGCGATAGCCTTCAAACGCCATGATGGCGCGCACGAGGGCGCAGGCGCTGTCGATATAAGCGAGCATGAGATCGTCGGTGCCGAGCTTGTGCGCGGTGACGGTGAAATTGCGCAGACTTCCGGTACCCTCGACGAGGGAGCGTCCGACAAAGGCGCAGCCGCTCATATTGGCGGCGAGAACGAGCTCCTGGGCGGTCGATTTTGTGTAAAGCTCGCTTTTGGCATCGACGATGACGCCGCCGAGCCAGCCCTCCAGCAGATGAGGCTGAGCGCGCAGCACGCGCAACAGGCGGCTGTATTCGAGATTGACGCCGTCGCTGTCGAGATCGACGACAAAGAGCACACGCGCAAAACGCTCTCCCGCTGCAACTGGATGCGCTGAAAGCCAGGCTTCAGCCTCTGCTGCTGTGGTGAGGCGTTCTGTCGCAAGACCGTCGAGGGATGCCGCGAGCACGCGCGCCAGCCGTGGATTTTCCGCCTGCTCCGATTCGCGGGGAGCGATGACGAGCAAACGATCGTTGTTCATGAAGGTCATCTTCTTTCTATTACAATAGGGTCAATTAATGGCAGCAAGCGACGCTTCGGAAGCGCGAATGCGCGCCATCAGCGCATCGGCGAGCGGCAGGATCTCGTGCTGCTGACCGGCAGGGGTGGTGCGGTTTTTCACGCCCATATAGCTGCCGCCGAGAAAAACGGAGCCATAATGGTCTTCGCCGCGCAGCGTCGCCAAAATGGAGAGCACGCCGGACGAATACGCCGGCGCCACGAACGGCTTGAAGCCGAGCTCGCGCATGCGCAGATTGGCTTCGAGGGCGAGCGTGGTGAGTTCCCGCGACAGGGCGTCGTCGTAGTTTTCGATGGAATCGGCGACGACGAGCTCCTTGCCGTGACCGCCGAAGCAACGGCCTTCTCTGAGAAACTGCGCAAAGCGAGCGTCGCTGCGCGCATAATAGGCAGCGCGCGCATTCATCACGCCGAGTCCGTAGCCCTGCACCTGCTCCGGCAGCAGTCCCTGTCCGTCGAAAACGCCGGTGTCGTCGAGATTGCTGGCGCGCCAGGCCGCTTTGGCGAGAGGATCGACAGGATCAGAAACCTCGCAGAAAAGGCCGCGAAATCCTGCGTTCCGCGCCTGACGCGCGTAGCTGCTGATGATGGCGGTGTTTTTCTCCAGCTGCAGCATGCGCACGTCGCCGACATTTTCGCCGACTGGCGGCACGCCGGCAGAGGCTGCGAAAATGAACACATCGCAGTCGAAAAGCGCATCCTGCGCCACGATCTCCACCGGCGGCAGCGCATCGAGCGCGAAAGCCGGCGCGATCTGGTTCGCTTCAAATTCCCAGCGTGCGGCGACCTTGTCGTTCAGATCGCAGATGCCGATGCGGCTGATCACATCGCCGCCCAAGAGCCGCAGACCGATGAGAATGTGGCTGCCGACATCGCCAAGGGCAAGCAGATGGACGCGCTTTTTTCCCGGCGCCAGCGTTTCTGCGACGGTCAAAAGTTCCCGCCAGCGCGGATGGCGCAGGTTCACCGCGCGCAAACGCCCACGCGCAATGGCGTCGCGCACCTCTGCGTCCACTGCGCCAAGCTGCGCCTGCGCGCGCGTTGCGCGTTCTGCGAGCACGCGCGACGAAAGCCAGCCGGCGTCCTCCTCTTGCTGATAAAGCAAAAGCGCGTCGTTCACAGCGAAATGCGCCCGCGAACGCTCGAGCGGCGCTCGAAAGAAGGCCGAAACGCGCGCACGCGCGTCTGCTGCCGCCGGCGGCAGATCAAGCTGCTGAAAGCTGCAGCAGACGGTTTCGTCCACACGATAAAAATACACAGCAATTTCCTCCTTTTATTTCTGCAAACGCTCGAGCATTTTCAGATCGTTATCGAGATAAACGCTCGCTGCCAGATTTGGATCGTAGGTGACGCACTCGCCGCGATCTGGCGCTGACGGCACGGTGATCACTTCGCCCAAACGCTCCAACGTGAGGTTTCGTCCGTAGCGCGCCCGATAGCATTCCTCCAGCGCGTAGTAGATGTCGCGCGCATTGCAGATGCAGCAGGCCGAGAAGCGGAACAACGCGTCGCGCTCCACGCCTGGCAGATCCGGATCGGTATACGGCAGCACAGGATTCACCGACGGCGAAACCTCGGTGTTGCTGAAGCGCGCGCGGTCCACGGTGTCGCCGCCGAGGAACGGATAGAGCACCGATTCCACGTACCATTTGCGCACGTTCGGAATATAGTAGACGCTGTCGCTGTCGATGCCACGCCGGGCCATGCGGTCGCGGCCGACGCCGGTTATGACGGCGAAGACCATCTTGCGAATCGGCACCTGCTCTTCGCGCAGAAGCTCGTCGAGGGCCGCGAAGCGCTTACCGATGTTCATGATGTCGTCAACAAGAATGACCGGCCGATCAAAGGAATGGAGCATGCGCACCTGATTGCGCAGCGGTGGATAGCCCTCGAACGGACCGACGGTGTAATCGGAAAGATCCTGGCTGTACACGGTGTCGGTGTGGAGCGTTTTCGTCACAGTGTTTGGAATGACGCGCTCGCGCAAAATGCGCCCGAACGGCACGCACATATTTTCTCCGAGCACCCGCGGCACGAGGGTTTCATTCGGCACGCCATTGATGGCGGTGATCTTTTCCACCATACGCGGGAAGATGACCTCCGACGCGAGCGTCAGCACGAGCTCGCCAGGATAGAGCGCCGTCAGTGCCGACTGCAGATCGCGGTAGCCGTTTTCGATGACGCGCGTGACCTGCGGTTCGCTGATCAGCGGTTCTTTAATGAAATTCTGCAGATTGCGCAGCACAACGATCGGCTGGCGCATATCGACGAGATAGACTGGCATGCGCGTCTCCATCTGCTCCGCCCAGACAAAGCCCTGCCGTTTCACAGCGCCCATGATGTATTCACTTGGCACGTTTTCCTGTGGGAAGAACATGGCGTAGCTGCAGCCAGACGCGCAGGCTTCGGCGAGCACCTCTGTGAGCAGAAGCTGCGCCGGATCGGCGATGAGCTCGTCCTTAGCGGTGTGGAGACCGCTGATGAGCAGGATCTTGCCGGAGGTATTGCGGCGCACCTGATCCGCCAGCTCGAGATCGCCGAGCACTTCGTAGAGAGATTCCGGCGCCATGTAGCGATAGCGGATGAAGCCTGTGAGATGGTTGAGCCAGAGCTGGTTGCGCAGCAAAATGAGCTCGTCGCCAGAATGAACGAGCGCATCGAGCACGGCGTCGGCGTATTCGAAACGGCCGAGAATGGCGCTGTGGATCTCGGTGAGCAGGGCGTCGTCCGGCGACTGCACATGCTCAAACGCGATGACCTTGCCGTCAACGAGCGGCTTGTATTCCGGCTCGCGCAGATAGAGTCCGCTGGCGTAGATGTATCCCTGCACCATCGGATCGACGAGATTGGACACGTCGCGATTGAGATCGATGTTCTCGCGCAGCATCGTCGAGGAAATGTCGCGGAATTCCGGCGGCAGATCGACCACGGCAACCTTGCCGCGGATGAGCTTGCGCGCCTTGTCGATGCTCGCGTCGGCGTCCTCGCCGCGACGGAAGATGATGTGGTTCATCGTGTGGATGGAATGCTCCTCCACCGGCTTGTGATAGCTCGACGCGTTCTGCACAACGTCGCTGCCGGTGACCATGTACACTTCCTTCGGCGCGAACACTTCTTTCAGCGTCGCCAGATCCTGCGGATTGGCGATATTGATCGGAATGCGGTATGGGAAAATATTGACGTGGAACTCGTCAGCCACAGACATGTTCACGATCTTGCGGCGGATGAGATGCGGCTGCGCTTTTTTCGACCAGGAAAATTCGTCGACAGCGAGATACACCTCGTAGCCAGCGTCGCGGATCTCGCGCACGATCTCCTTGTGGGAGCGGGTGAACGGATCAAACGTTCCCGGCAGAAACGCCACCTTCGACCATTCGACCACGTCGAAGGTTTTGTGATCCATGCGCCAGAGGCTGATGAATCCTGAGATCGAGCTCACCGCCGAAGCGCGGGCAAAGAGACAGAACTCGTCGCCGCCGGTTTCCGTCATCAGGAAGAGGATCTTGCGGCAGCCGGTGGTGAAAAGATAATATTTTTCTTCTTCGGACATCGCCATGTCGATCTCTTCTTCGCCGGAGAAAACATCGGCGAGCACCATCATCGCTTCCTGGCGGACATTTTCGCGATAGCTGGCCATGCCCTTGAGAATCGCGCCGAGGAGCACATGGCGGCGATGGCAGTAGGCTTCCTCGCTGATCTGGAAACGGTCCGGATATTTCGGGAAATGGCGCAGCAGATAGCCGACGGTGTCAAGCGCACGCATGACGATGCCGTCGTTGGCGCTCGCCAAAAGCCCGGTGATATGACGGATCTGCTCGTCGAGCTGCGCCAGCGGCAGCCACAGCAGCGTGCGCGCCAGGTATTCCGGAATATAACGGGAGTAGCGCGCGTCCGCCACTTCCAGCGCGCCGACAAGCTCCATCACAACCTCGTTGCGCTCATCGATGCGCAAAAACGGGAAGATGCGGCTCATCGCCTGACCAGCGTCGCGCGGCACGACCATGATATCGTTGACCTTGAGCAGATTCGAGAGATGCGCAGCGATGTGCAGCCGATGCTGCGTCGGATCGTGGAGGATCTGATCCGTCAGCAGACGCACATTCACCGCCTTGACGATCCACGGCGTCGCCGTCTGCAGATTGTCGAGGAAAATATCCGGCACAATGTCCACGCTGTAGAGCGCGTTGAATTCTTCGTCGCATTTGCGGCCCATGTCGCTCATCATCTTGTACTTGAGATAGGTGAGTGTGCTGTCGCCGGAAACATTCTGGCGCTCGAGGAAATCCACGATGCGCTGCGAGATCGCCAGCTTTGGCCGCAGGAAGGTGAGCCAGTGCATGGCGCGCCAGGCTGAAACGCGCGTCTCGTAGAGATCGCAGCTGCTCCAGGCGAGGGCATAGCGGCCAATGCGCGTCAGCGACGCATCGCTCATCGATTCCAGCGGCAGATCAAAGACGGCGTTGAGCAGGGAAAAGCTTTCCTCCGCCGACCAGTGCTTCGGATCGTCGAAGCAGGTCAGAAAAAGCTCCAGAAACGTCTCGTAATCCTCCGACGACGCGTGCTGCAAGAGCGACGACAGCACGTTTTTCGAGTTTGCCTGGATGCGGCTCTTCTGCACATCGTTGAGCTTGAGATCCGGCCGCAAAATGATGCCGATGTAATGCCACCAGAGATCGAACGCCTGCTGAGAATCGGCATTTTTCATGCCTGCTGGATAGCGCTTGCGGTACCCATAATTGAACTGCGCGATCGTTTTTCCGAGCAAGCGCGCCGCTTCCACGCGCACGTCGCCATCGCGGTGCATCATCAGCTCGTAGAGATAGGCCGCCGTCTGGCGCTTCTGCTCGTCGTCGGTGTACGCTGTGTAGCGGTCAAACAGCCTGAGATACACCTGCAGGCTGCGGCGGTTCGTTTCGCTGCGCGCCTGCTCCAGAAAATTCCCGAACTGTCTGCCGGCGCCCATGCGATGCATGACAGCGATGTTCGTCTCCACGCCCATGTAGACCAGCGACTGCACCGTGTCGTCGACATTGCGCAGCGAGACCGCCGGCATCTCGTGACGCACGACCGGCACGCCGTCCAACGGCTCCGTGTCGACGCCTAGATCGATCGCGTAGTCGAGAAAATCCTTGAGCCGCGAATAGACAAACTGGTAGCGGCGATGTTTTTCGGCGTCGACGTTTTCCAGCTTGGACAGGATGATGTCAAACGCTTCCTTGAGCGACGAAATGCGCGTGCGATTTTCGCCGTTCACGCGCTCCTGCTTGACGCAGAAATCTGCGTAGATGAGCACCAGCGACTCCACGCTGAGGCGCTCCGGCTCCAGATCCCACGTCGAATGGTTGGCAGCGATGTGGCCAATGTAGGTGATATTGTGGCGGTGGAACCAGCGGTCCGTGTAATAATAATGCATGTGCGGCACCGCTTCGCCTGGCTTGCAGCCGAATTTTCCGAGATCGTGCCCAGCCGCCGCGCCACTCACCAGCGCCAGATCGATCGGCACACCGACCGCATACAGTGCTCGCGCCATGAACATCGCCACATAATGCACGCCGGCGACATGCTCCAGCGTTTTGAACGTCGTTGCTTCCATATTCAGGCGGAAAAGCTCGTAGACATAATCCTGCCGCCACGCTTTGAGAAAGAGCGCGTATTCGTGGCGCGACTCAAAGTGCTCGTATTCCTCCGGCGCCAGCAGCTCAAAATCGACGAAGCGCTCCGGCGCGATCACCTTGCGCTCCTCGTCGAGCAAAAACTGCAGCACCGTCAGATAAAAATGCGCCGCCGCATGGTACGGCTCAAAGCGCGCCTTCTTCTCCGCCTCCGGATAGAGCACCGAGCAGCCAAAGTCATAGATGAAAGAGAGCCAGCCCTCCTTCGGCGTCTCAGAGATCTGCGCCATCGGCTCCGCGCAGATCTCCAGCACCTGAGCGCAGGAGATCCGCTCACGGATCGGAAAAATCTGCGCAAACACCGGCTCCCAAAAATCACGCCCGGCGATCTCGCGCACGCGCTGCGCCGAGAGCCCGTTCTGTCCAAAAACGCCTGGCTCGAAAGGATCGCCACCAGCTCTCCTGCCAGCAGTCGTATCTGTTTCGCTTTCATGATCATCACGCTCCCGCGAAAATAATTCATATTTTTCCATGATTATGAATACCATGTTACCATAATTTCTCCCGCCCTGCACCCATCCGCCGGAAAATTCCCATCGCGCAGCGAAAATTTTTCACCGCGCGCCACGCGCTTGACAAATAAAATGCCACCTGCTATAGTGTGTATATCAAAGCATCACACTAAGCACAAAGGAGGTTTTCACGCTGTGAAGATTCTCATCTCCAATACCTCCACGCGGCCGCTCTACGAACAGATCAAGGATCAGCTCAAGGACGCCATCCTCCAGGGCGAACTCGCCGAAGGCGACGCGCTGCCGTCGATCCGCGCCTTTGCCGCAGATCTCAAGGTGAGCGTGCTGACAATCCGCCGCGTCTACGACGATCTGGAGCAGGAAGGCTTCGTGACCAGCCAGGTCGGCAAAGGAACTTTTGTCTCAACAGGAAACGTGGAGCTTTTACGCGACGCTCGCCGCCGCCGCGTCGAGGAAAAAATGGCGGCAATGATCGCCGACGCAAAAACACTGGGCATCACAAAAGAAGAACTCAGCGCCATGATGGATATTCTCTACGAGGAGGATGAATAATGAACGAATTACTCAGCGTGCGCGGTCTCACGAAAAATTTTGACCGCTTTTCCCTGCAGGAGCTCAGCTTTTCCCTGCCGGAAGGCTGCATCACTGGCTTTATCGGCGCCAACGGCGCTGGCAAAACGACGACGCTGCGCACCATTCTCGATCTCATCCACAAGGACAGCGGCGACGTGCGCATCTTCGGCCTCGACATGTCGACAGACGCCCGCGCCATCAAAGACCGCATCGGCGTCGTTTTGGACGACGGCGGTTTCTACGACGAGCTCAGTCTCGGTGAAATGAAGCGCATCATCGCGCCGGCCTACAGCCGCTGGAGCGACGAGGATTTCCAGCGCTGGCTCGACCATTTTCGTCTCGATCCGCACCAGAAGATCGCCACCCTCTCCCGCGGCATGCGCATGAAATTTGCCCTCGCGTTGGCAATGAGCCATGGCGCCGAGCTGCTCATTATGGACGAACCGACGAGCGGCCTCGATCCCAAGATCCGTCGCCAGCTCCTGCGCACCCTCGGCACATTTATGGAAAACGGCGGCAAAGGCGTGTTCTTCTCGACCCACATCACCTCCGATCTCGACAAGATCGCCGATTTTCTCGTCATGATCGACGACGGTCAGATCATTTTCCAGGAAGACAAGGACACCCTCCTCGACAGCCACCGCATCCTCAAAGGCGACAGCGCCTCCCTCACCGCTGACACACGCCCGCTCTTCCTGAGCCTGGAAGAAACCGCTTACGGATTTACCGGACTCACCCGCGCGCCGGAAGCGCTGGACGCGTTTCCCGACGCCCTCGTCGAGCGCCGACCGTCGAAGACATCATGCTCGCTTACATGAAAGGAGATGCTCGTCATGCTCATTCATCTCGTGTTCAAAGATTTTCTCATCGTTAAAAAATACGTGCTCCTGGTGCTGCTCGTCGCCGTGGCTGTGCCGCCGTTTCTGCTCTGGCGCAATCCCGAGCTCGCCGCCGTGCTGGGACAAGTTTTCGCTGCTATCTTCGGCGTGCTGATGCCGCTCATGTATCTCGGTGAAAAAGAAAACAAATACGCCAAAGCCACGCTCCTGCTCGCCGCCACGCCCTATCCGCGCAAGTGGATGGTCGTCAGCAAATACCTCGTTTCCCTTCTCATGTTTTGCGCCTGCACCCTCATTTTCTGGCTCGAGACATTGTTTTTCCCAAACCTCGGCGGATTCAACGCGCCCGTGTCTGCTGTTCTCTTTTTCGTCGTCGCCATCTTTCTCAGTCTCTACCTGCCGCTCCAATATAAGATTGGCTACGAGCGTACGAAATACACCTTCGTTTTTTCGTGATCATGGCCACGCCCATCCTCACCGGCGCCCTCGACGGAATGCCTGAAGTGGGCGCCGCCCTGCGCGCTCTCATGAACGCCCTCACGCCGAGCGTTTTCTTTGCTGGCATGCTCCTCCTGAGCCTCGCGCTCCTGGCCGCCAGCGCCTGCCTCTCCGTGCACTTTTACGAGCGCGCCGACCTCGCGTGAATACGCAAACGGACAGCCACGCCCTGCGCAGCTGTCCATTTTTCATGCTCACTGTTCCTCAAAATCCACGATCTCGCCGATGTAGAAATGGTGTGGTTCTTCGCCATTGTAGTAAGCAGCGACGATTTCTGCCGGGATGTTTTCTTTCTTGAAGCCATCGCTGTAGAGCTTGTGACAAACCAGCGTCAGCTCCGCTTCTGCAAAGCCCATCGTGCCGTGAGATTTTTCCACCGGTGTCAGGCTTGTAGCAGCGAGCTTGTCCTCATCGCGGCCAGAATGGCTGCCGAGATAGGCGAGATCCTTGCGCTTTTCTTCCGGGAAGAAGCTGATCGTGTAGTAGTCGCTCTTCTCCAGATAATTAAAGGTGTAGCGACTTGGCTTGATGTAGATCGTCGCGATCTGACGACCATTTCCGCGTGGCGCCCAGATCGTGCCCAGGCTGCCCCAGCTGATCGTCATCGTGTTGTAATCCTCCGGCGTGCCAGCAGTGACCAACGCCCAGTGATCGTCGAAAGTTTGAAGATATCCGTGTTGAATTCCTTGATCGATTCCATGAAATGCCTCCTTGTTGTTCTTACGATTATTATAGCAGATTTTTGCTGGCTCACAAAACTCTTTTTTCGCGCACCGCCCTCCCGTATAATAAACACAAACCACCGAAAGGAGTCGAGCGCCATGAATTTTTCTCTGATCCGCCAGTCATTGCGGCAGATGCGCGGCGTCGTTCAATTATCGCACGCTGCTGCGTTGCCAGATATCGCTGGTTATCGTGCGCCGATGGATTTTTCGCTGCCCTTCCATGGCTGCTGGCTCGTGGCGAATGGCGGCGTCACGCCGGAGACGAGCCATTCCTGGGAGATCCCGCAGCAGCGCTACGCTTACGATTTTCTCATCGCCGACGAAAGCGGGCAACATTTTTCCGGCGATGAAAAAGATCCAGCGGCGTATTATTGCTACGGCCGTGAGATCCTCGCGCCAGCCGACGGCTTCGTCGTCGCGCTCTACGCCGACGCGCCAGACAGCCCCCATAAACAAGCGCCGCCCTGTCTGCGCGGCAGACGATCTGCGCGGAAATTTCGTGCTCCTGAACCCACGGCGGCGGCGTCTATTCGCTGCTCTGCCATCTCAAGCCCGGCAGCATCTATGTGCACGTCGGCCAGGCCCGTCGCGCGCGGCGAGCGCATCGCCCGCTGCGGCAATTCCGGCAACACCACCGAGCCACACCTGCATTTTCAACTGCAGGCTGGCCGCGATTTCTGCACCGC